>Ga0181536_10001722_pt1 | contig 25441 bp, 26 predicted proteins | sample PEATcosm2014_Bin_41_FD_121105 | JGI IMG/M metagenome (GOLD analysis project Ga0181536, IMG submission 121105) | Peatland microbial communities from MTU Mesocosm Facility, Houghton, MI, USA - PEATcosm2014_Bin17_60_metaG | ecosystem: Environmental > Terrestrial > Soil > Wetlands > Peat | place...
AAGAAGTCGCTGCCCGCCACCGGCGATACGCTGAAGGAGGCGCTGCTGACGGTGAAGGAGTTCGACCTGCCGATGACCGGCAAGATGGTGATCGACGGCCACACCGTGAACAAGCCGGTCTACCTGCTGACGGTCGAGAAAGGCGCATTCGTTCCGCTGGCGACGCTGACCTGAGGCGTCCGGCGTGCTCGATCCGGTCATCTTGGCGCAGATCCTGTGGACCGGGATCGCGACATCGGCGCCCTATGTGCTGATGACGGTCGGCTTCGCGCTGACATTGAAGGTCACCGGCCTGTGGAACTTCGCCCAGGCCGGCCTGATGGCGATCGCGTTTTACACGATGTTTTTCGTGCTGAATTTTCTCGCGCTGCCGGTCCTGGTGGCGCTTGCCGCCGCGGCCGCCCTGACCGGCCTGGCGTCCCTGCTGATCGAGATCCACGGCCTTCAGGTGTTGCGCGACCGCGGCTCCGGCAACCTGACGTTCTTCATCTTCACCCTGATCCTGTCCGAGTTCATCATCTACGTGATCACGTTGCTGTTCGGCACCGAGCCGGAGACGCTGTTCAAAAGCATCCTGTCGCCGGTCACGATCGTCGGCAATGTCGCGGTCAGCGACTGGGACGAACTGGCGGTGATGGTCGCGTCCGGCGGGTTGATCCTGCTTTACGGGTTTCTGACCTGGACGCGCGAGGGCCAGTTCCTCAACGCCGTCGCTGACAACGCGCGGCTGGCCGAGTTGTACGGCATCAGCGCGAAGCGCGCCTGGCGCGTTGTCTCGGTGATCGCCGCTTTGTTCATCGTCGCGGCGATGTATTTGATCGGCACGCATGGCGGCGTGGTGCCGAACTCGCCGCTGGAACTGATCCTGACCGCCGTGATCGGCACGCTGCTGGGAGGGATCGGTCGCGTGTTCGCCGCCGCCGCCGCCGCGGTATTCCTCGGCCTGATCCAGAGCTTTTCCATTCTGGTCATCGATTCCCGTTGGCAGAATTTGCTGCTGTACGGGGTGCTGTTCGTCACCATCCTGCTGTTTCCCCGCGGCGTGCGGCTGCCGCGCTTTCGCCTGAGCCTGGCCGGGAGATAGAAGATGGAATATCTCGCGACGATCGGCGTGCTGATCGCGATCTATGTGATCCTGAGTTCCAGCTACAACCTGGTGATCGGCTACGGCGGATTGTCCACCGTCGCGCATCCGATCTTTTTCGCGATCGGCGCCTATACCGCCGGTTTGCTGGCCATCCATTCCAGCCTCCCCGCCCCCTGCAACGTCCTGCTGGGCGGTGTGGCGGCAATGATCGCCTCGGTGCTGCTCGCCGCGTCGGCCTTGCGCGTATCCGGCGATTACCTGTTGATCGCCAGTCTCGGGTTTCAACTTGGTTTGTTGCAGTTGATCAAGAACCTGGATTTCACCGGAGGCCCAGGGGGACTGACAGCGATACCCGGGACGGTGACGGGGGCGGCGAGGACGCCGTTTTTTCTCGTGGTGTCGGGGTTGCTCGCGGTGGCGACAGTCGTGGGCATTCGCGCCATCGTGAACGGACCCTACGGCCGCGCCATCACCGCCATGCGTGACGAGGAACTCGCCTTCACCGCGCTCGGCCGCGACGCCACCAGTATGAAAATCGTCATCTTCGCCATTGGCTGCGGGATCGCGGGGATCGCCGGTGGCGTCTACGCGTATTACTTCCAGTACATCAGCCCGGATCAGTTCGAGGTGCTGCAATCCGCCGCCATCCTGACCATGGTCGTGCTCGGCGGCATGGGCACGACCTTCGGTCCGGTGGTCGGCGCGATCCTGTTGCTGGCGATCCCGCAGGCGATCACCTTCCTCAATTTGCCCCCGGGCATCATGGCGCCCACGCAAGGTATTATTTTCACCGTTCTCGTGCTGGCGTTTCTGTTTCTGCGGCCCGCAGGCATCGTCGGCCTCGCCCGGAAGACATTATGACCGCGGTGCTGCGAACCGAGGACCTGTGCAAACGCTTCGGCGGCATCGTCGTATCCGATTCGGTGAACCTGACCATCGACCGGGGAGAAATCCTCGGCCTGATCGGCCCGAACGGCGCGGGCAAGACCTCGCTGTTCAATTTGATCTCCGGCGTGCTGCGTCCCGATTCCGGGTCGATCTATTTGAACGGCGAGGCGATCGATGCCGCCGCGCTGTATCGCCGCGCGCGGCTCGGTATCGCCCGGACCTGGCAGAACATGCTGCTGTTCCGCACCATGACGGTGCTGGAGAATCTGTTGATCGCGCCTCGATCGTATCCGGGCGAGTCGATTTTGCGCGTGGCCTTCACGCATCGCGCCGTGCGGACCGCCGAGCGTCTGGCGCGCGACCGCGCGATGACCACCCTGGCGCGCATGGGGCTGGAACAGACCGCCAACGACATGGTGGTCGATCTGCCATTCGGCCAGCAGAAACTCATCGGTCTCGCCCGCACGCTGATGAACGATGGCCCGGTGCTGTTGCTGGACGAACCGATGGCCGGGGTCGAAGGCGCCGCCTATGAAACCATGCAGCGCGTGGTGCGCGAGGAAGCTGAGTCCGGCCGCGCCGTCTGCCTCGTCGAGCACAACGTATCGTTCATCCGCGACCTGTGTTCGCGCGCGGTGTTCATGGCCAACGGCAAGATTCTGCGGGACGGCACGGTCGAGGAACTGATCGCCAGCGACGCCCTGACCGAACTGTATTTCGGGGTCTGAGCATGTTGTCGTTCAGCAACGTCTCGGCCGGATATGGCGGCGTGCCGGTGCTGAAGGATATTTTCTTCCATGTCGCCGACGGCGAAATGCTGGCGATCTTCGGCCATAACGGCGCAGGGAAAACCACGCTGTTACGTTGCGCGGTCGGCGACGTGGCGGAGGTCTCCGGCGAGATCAGTTGGCACGGCGACAAGATTGTCCCGCGGGCCGTATTCCGCAACGTTCGTCTGGGGATCGGCTTCGTGCCGCAGGGCCACAACGTGTTCCGCGAACTGACGGTCCGGCGCAACCTGACGATCGCCGGACTGCATCACCCCGATGTCGACGTCGAGGACATCTACCGCCTGTTCCCGATCCTGAAACTGCGTGGCGCGCAAATGGCCAGTTCGCTCAGCGGCGGCCAGCAGCAAATCCTGGCTCTCGGCATGGCGCTGATGACCAAACCGCGTATTCTGCTGCTGGATGAGCCCTCGACCGGCCTCGCCCCGGTCATCGTGCGCGATGTCATGGACAGCCTGACGAAGATCAACCGCGAGACCAACACCACCGTCGTGATCGTCGAGCAGAACATTCCGGCCACGCTGAAGATCGCCTCGCGCGCGCTCGTGCTGAAATCGGGACGCCTGGTGTTCGATGGCGTCAGCCGCGAACTGGAGCGGAAAGAGGATTTGTGGGCCTGGTTCTGACAAGGATTCTTCAACATGCGCATCTGGCATCAAAGTTTCACCGTGCTCGGCGATCTCCCCGGTTATGAGGACGCGATGCGGGAACATCTGGCGAAAATCCTCCGCCCGGAGACCGAGGTCGTGTTCCACGGTCAGGCCCCCGGCACCTATCCCGGCGACTACCCGGGCGACGATATCGGCTATGGCTACACCTATTGGATTCACGGCAATCAATGGGTTGCCGCCGGCCGCGCCGCCGAAGCGCAAGGCTTCGACGCGTTCGCGATGTGCACCTTGCCGAACCCGATGCTACGCGAGGTGCGCTCGATCATCGACATTCCGGTGATCGGCATGGGCGAGACCTGCTGTCATCTCGCCACCATGTTCGGGCAGCGCTTCGCGATCATGTTGTTCATCGAACGGATGATCCCGTTGTATCAGGAACAGGTCCGCGCCTACGGTCTGTCCGATCGTTGCGCCAGCGTCGTCGCCTCGGGGTTGCGGTTCCAGGACGTGCTACCAGGCTACGCCAATCCCGGGCCTGTCATCGAAAAGTTCCAGGAAGCGGCGCGCCGGGTGATCAAGGAAACCGGCGCCGACGTCATCATTCCGGGCGAGGTGCCATTGAACCTGTTGATGGCGCGCAACGGCATCACCCGTGTCGATGACGTGCCGATCATCGACGGCCTGGCCAGCACGATGAAAATGGCCGAGCTGATGGCCGATCTGCAAAAGGCAACCGGCATCAAACACAGCCGCCACGGCTGGTTCAATTCCGTACCGAGCAAGCAACGCCTGGATCAGGTCGCCGCCTTCTATGGCGTCGACCGCCTGATGCGCTAACATCCCCGCCTGGGAGGGACAAGGTCCATGAGCAGCAGCACCACAAGCCCCTATCTGCCGGTCCGCGACGACTGGCTCGCCCGGCGCACCGAAACGATCCTGGAGCCCGCGCTGCCGATCGTCGACCCGCACCACCATCTGTGGGAACGGCCAGGCTGGCGCTACATGCTCGACGATCTGCTGGCCGACACCAACAGCGGCCACAACATCGTCGCCACCGTGTTCGTGCAATGCCGTTCCATGCATCGCGCCGGCGGTCCCGAGGAATTCCGCCCCGTCGGCGAAACCGAGTTCGTCAACGGCGTCGCCGCGATGAGCGCCTCGGGCGGCTATGGGGCGGCGAAAATCTGCGCCGGGATCGTCGGCCACGTCGATCTCCGCCTCGGCGGCCGCGCGCGTGCGGTCCTGCAAGCCCATATCCGCGCCGGCGGCGGGCGGTTCCGCGGCATTCGTCACATCACCGCTTACGATGCCGATCCGACCCTGATGAACCCCGCTTACAGCCCGCCGCCCGGCCTGATGGGTGACAAAACATTTCGCGAAGGCTTCGCCTGCCTCGCACCGTTGAATTTGACGTTCGACGCGTGGCTGTATCATCCGCGGATTGGCGACGTGACCGCGCTGGCCCGCGCGTTCCCCGGCACCGGCATCTGCCTGAACCATATCGGCGGACCATTGGCGATCGGCAGCTATGCCGGACGGCGCGACGAAATTTTCGCGACATGGTCAAAGTCCATCCGCGAACTCGCCGCCTGCCCCAACGTCGTCGTCAAGGTGGGTGGCATGGCGATGCGGATCAACGGCTGGGACTTCCACGAGAAAGCCGACCCACCATCGTCGGAAACCCTCGCCGCCGCGTGGAAACCCTATGTCGAAACCTGCGTTGAAGCATTCGGCGCCAATCGCTGCATGTTCGAAAGTAACTTCCCCGTCGACAAAGGCTCGTACGGCTACGCACCGTTCTGGAACGCGTGCAAATTGCTCGCCAAAGGCACGAGTGACGCGGAAAAGACCGACCTGTTCAGCGGCACCGCCGCGCGCTTCTACCGGCTGGACCTGTAAGCGGCGACCGCTCCACCTGAAAACTCGTGAGGCAACCATGCGCGATTTTCGCTTCGACCACGTTCACCTGCGCAGTCCCAACCCGGACGCGACCGCGACGTTTTTCGAGACGATGTTCGGCGCCGAGGCGAAGCGCGACATCTACCCGCCCGGCACGCTCTACCCCGGCCTGCAGCGCATCTCGCTCACGCTCGGCGGGCAAAAGATCCTGATCGCGCCGACGCATCCGCACGATCCGATGACTCCGGCGCCGGCGTTTCCTTATTACGGTCTCGAACATATCGGGCTGACCGTCGACAACGTCGACGCGGCCTGCGAGGAACTGCGCCGCAAAGGCGCCGAGATCGCCGTCGGCCCCCTGACACGCAGCGCCGGCCTGCGGCTGGCGTTCGTGCGGGGCCCCGAGGGGATCATGGTCGAACTGGTGCAGCGCTAACCAACCGCCACGGCAACACAGCCCGTCATGGCCGGGCTCGACCGGCCATGACGATAAAACTACTTCGCCAGTTCCGCCGTCTTCACCTCGACCTTCCGCCCTTTGAACGCCGGCATGACTTCCTTGGCGAAGCGTTCCAGCTGCTCCAGCGCCACCGCCTCGGGCACGCCGACGGACAAACTGATGGAAATCCGATCCAGACCCGGATAGGCTTTTTCCAGTTTCATCAGATGCTCGACGATCTCGTCCGGTGAGCCGGTGAGGAACCCGCCCGATTTCACCGCGTCCTCGATCCGCGGTAGTTTCGCCGTGGGGGCGCGCTTCGGATCGCGCATGATCTCGATCTGCTCGTCGGTCATCGCCCGGTTCAGCCGCAGCTCGCCGAACATCTTCATGTTCTCTTCGTAATATTTCGCCGCCTCGCGGATGCACTGCGCCTTGTTCTCGCCGATATAGGCGTGGAAGCCGAAGCACAGCCGCTCGCCCAGCGCGATCTCCTGACCGATCCGGCGATGCGCTTCCTGCCACTTCAGCACGACGTTGTGCATCGCGCCGCCGTCGGCCGAGCCGCCGCCGATCATCCCCTGGATGCCGTGCTTCGCCATGAACGCCAGCGCCCGTTCCGAGCCGCCCTGGATCGGCTGCCAGCACTCCACCGGCAGCCGCTGCGGCCGCGGCACCAGCGTCAGTTCCTTCAGCGTGTAGCCGCGATACGGCACCTCGGGCGGCAGCGTGTAATGCTTGCCTTTGTGCGCGAACGACTCGCTGTTGAACGCCTTGAAGATGATTTCGACCTGTTCCTCGAACAGTTCGCGGTTCGCCTCCTGATCGGTCAGCGGCGAGCCGAATGTCTCGACTTCCCGCGTGTGATAGCCGCGGCCGACGCCGAACACGACGCGGCCCTTGGTCAGAAAATCGGCGACCGCGTAATCTTCGGCGAGGCGCAGCGGATGCCACATCGGCGTGATGTTGAACCCGGTGCCGATCTTCAGATTTTGCGTGATGTGCGTCAGATGCAGCGCCATCAGCAGAACGTTTGGGATGCACTCGGTGCCTTCGCGCTGGAAATGATGCTCGGCCATCCAGAACGTGTTGTAGCCAAGCGCGTCCATTTTCCGGGCCATCGCCTCGGCTTTCGACAGCGCGGTGGCAAGATGCGCGTTGTCAAAGCGGCGATCGTTGATCGGCGTCCCGCCGTAGCCGATATTCTCGAGATCGACATGCCCGGCGTAGAGACTGTCGAATTTCGTGATCATGGTGCGTCCTCCGCGAGATACTGGCGGGTATGTTCCCGATCCATGCGGTTTTGGCAAGCAACGCGCGAAGGTGGGTGGATTTTCCGTTCCTGGCGTGCGAAGCCTTCGCCCCATGTTGTTGCTGATCCCCGGCCCGGTCACGACCCGTCCTGAGGTGCGCGCCGCGCTTGGCGTCGACATCGCGCCGTGGGACTTCGATTTTCGCGACGTCTATGCCGGCGTGCGCGACCGGCTGCTGCGCATCGCCAACGGCGTGGCGAACGAACACACCGTGCTGCCGTTGCCGGGCTGCGGGCATTTCGTCGCCGAGGCGGCGATCCGTAGCTTTCTCCCCCCAGGTGGCCGGCTGCTGGTGCCGATGACCGGCAGCTACAGCGACCGCATGGTGCGTCTGGCACGCGAGGCCGGCCGCGATCCGGTGCCGATGCCGATCGTGCAGACGGAGGCGATCTCGCCCGATGCGGTCGCCGCCGCGCTGGAACACGATCAAACCATTTCCCATGTCGGTCTGGTGCAATCGGAAACCGGCAGCGGCGTGGTGCACGATGTCGATGCGATCGGCGCGGCGGTCAAGGCGCAGGGGCGCCGCATGATCGTCGACGCGGTGTCCGCGTTTGGCGCGCTGCCGATGGACATGGCCGCGCACCCCGAGATCGACGCGACGGTGTTCACCGCGAACAAATGCCTCGAATCGCTGCCCGGCATCGCCTACGCGATCGCGCGGATCGACCGGCTGGAGGCTTGCGCCGGCGGCGCCGGCAGTTGGTCGTTCGATCTGTCCGATATTTACGCGCAGGTGGTCAAAAGCGGCGATGGCCGGCCGCGGTTCACGCCGCCGGCGCAGATCGTCAATGCGCTGAACCGGGCTCTGGATTTCTTCGACCAGGAGGGCGGCGGCCCGGCGCGGCTGGCGCGTTACACCGCCAACATGCGCACGCTTTACGACGGCCTGATCCGCCTCGGTCTCCAACCGTACGTGCGGCCGGAACATCAAGGGCCGATCATCGTCAATGTCCACGCGCCGGCCGATCCGGCCTGGCACTTACAGCGTTTCGTCGACGCATTGAAATCGCGCGGCGTGCTGATCAGCAACTTCTACAACACACCCACGCCGGGCTTTCGGGTCGGCTGCATCGGTGCGATCACCCCGGCGGACATGGCCGGCGCCGTCGCGGCGATCGACCTGGCCCTGAACGACCTCGGCGTCAACAATCGAGCGGGAGAGACCCAATGAACCCAGATCTTGAGATTGCCCGCGCGGCGACGCTGCAGCCGATCGCGGATATCGCGGCGCGGCTGAACATTCCCGCCGACGCGCTGGAACCATACGGACGCCACAAAGCGAAGATCGGCTTCGACTACATCAACTCGGTCCGGGACCGAAAGGACGGCGCGCTGGTGCTGGTCACCGGCATCAGCCCGACCCCCGCCGGCGAGGGCAAGACGACCACCACCGTCGGCCTCGGCGACGCGCTCAACCGCATCGGCAAACGCGCGACGATCTGTTTGCGCGAACCCAGTCTCGGCCCGAGTTTCGGCATGAAGGGCGGCGCGGCCGGCGGCGGTCACGCGCAGGTCGTGCCGATGGATCAAATCAACCTGCATTTCACCGGCGATTTCCACGCCATCACCTCGGCCAACAACCTGCTCGCCGCGATGATCGATAACCATGTGTACTGGAGCAATTCGCTCGGCATCGATCCGCGGCGGATCTCGTGGCGGCGCTGCCTCGACATGAACGACCGCGCGCTGCGCTCGATCGTCGGCAGTCTGGGCGGCGTGGCCAATGGCTTCCCGCGTGAGGACGGGTTCGACATCACCGTCGCCTCCGAGGTCATGGCGGTATTCTGTCTGGCCAAGGACATGGCCGACCTGCAAACCCGACTGGGCAAGATGATCGTCGCGCAACGCCGCGATGGCACGAATGTCACGGCTTCCGACATCAAGGCCGATGGCGCCATGTCGGTGCTGCTGCGCGACGCGCTGGCGCCGAATCTGGTGCAGACGCTGGAGGGCTCGCCCGCCATGGTGCATGGCGGACCTTTCGCCAATATCGCGCATGGCTGCAACTCCGTGATGGCGACATCCCTCGCGCTGAAACTGTCCGATATCGTGGTGACCGAGGCCGGGTTCGGCGCCGATCTGGGCGCGGAAAAATTCATGGACATCAAGTGCCGTTCCGCCGGCCTGACCCCATCCTGCGCGGTCATCGTCGCCACCGTGCGCGCATTGAAAATGCATGGCGGCATCGCCCGCAACGCGCTTGGCCCGGAAAATGTCGAGGCGGTGAAACGCGGCCTCGCCAACCTCACCCGTCACGTCGAGAACCTTGGCAAATTCGGCCTGCCGGTGGTGGTCGCGGTCAATCACTTCACCGCCGACACCGACGCCGAATTCGCCGTCATCAAAGACGGCATGGCCGCGCTCGGCGTCGAGGCCATCTCCTGCACCCATTGGGCGCATGGCAGCGCCGGGGCCGAGGCGCTGGCGCACGCGGTGATGCACCGGATCGAAAGCGGCAAGGCGGCGTATAAGCCGCTTTACCCGCTGGATCTGAAACTCGCCGACAAGATCCGCGCGATCGCCAAGGAAATCTATCGCGCGTCCGACATCGCTATTCCGGACGCGGTGGCGCGGCGGTTGAAGGCGTTCGAGGATGCCGGCTTCGGCAACGTTCCCGTCTGCATCGCCAAGACGCAATTCAGTTTCACCTCCGATCCGACCGTGATGGGCGCGCCAACCGGCCACGTCCTGCCGGTCCGCGAGGTCCGCCTGTCGGCCGGCGCCGGGTTCGTGGTGGCGATCTGCGGCGACATCATGACCATGCCGGGTCTGCCGCGCGTGCCGGCCGCCGAGGCGATCCATCTGCGCGAAGATGGCGAGATCGAAGGGTTGTTCTGAAGCGGCGCGGCGACGCCCAGGGCGGGGCAATCGCCTGAAGCTGAGGAGCACGAGGGCTCCGCCCTCGGACCCGCCAGGTGGCCTTGCCCCCTGGACCTCCGCCAAGGGCAATGCCCTTGGCGGAGGTCCAGGAGGCAGAGCCTCCTGGTGGGGTCTGGGGTGAAACCCCGGCGCTTCCTCAGCTTCCGACCATCGCGCCGCCGAACCGTTCTACCGGTAAAACGACCAAATGCCGCCGACGGCCAGCACCAGTCCAACGCCGCCGAACACCACCCACGCATAGGGCGGCAGGATCGCCAGCACCAGCAGCACCATGTAGCCAACCAGCATCAACACCGCGAGCGCGGCCAGCATGAAACTCATGCTGAAGATCGAGAGCGCGCCTTCCCGCACGTAAAACCGCGCCGTCAGGATCAGGATCCCGGCGATCAACGGCAGCAAGGCAAGCGGTGTGCTCTCGACCATGACCATCCCTGAAAACGTTGACGCGCCACCCCTCCCGGCCAGGAGAGGCGGCGCGTTCGCAAGCCGCCGCGGTCTCAGGCCGGGATTCGCACCATCATCCGGCTGATGCCGTGAATGAAGTTCGAGTAGATCCGCTCCGGTTCCTCCATCAGCTCGATCGTCGGGAAGCGTTTCATGATTTCTTCCCAAAGGATGATCAGCTGCATCTCCGCCAGACGATTGCCGACGCAACGATGCACGCCGAAACCGAACGACAGGTGATGCCGCGGCCGGGCGCGGTCGATAATGAAGTCGTTCGGGCGATCGATCGAGTCCGCATCCCGGTTGCCCGAGATGTACCACATCACGACCTTGTCGCCCTTCCGGATCCGCTGGCCGGCGAGTTCCGCGTCCGCCACCGCCGTGCGGCGCATATGCACGATCGGCGACTGCCAACGGATAATCTCCGGCACCAGACTGGTCACCAGCGCCGGATTGTCGCGCAGTTTCTGATATTCGCCTTGATGCTTGCACAACGCCCACAAGCCGCCGCTCATGGAATTGCGCGTGGTGTCGTTGCCGCCGACGATCAGCAAGGTCAGGTTGCCGAGAAACTCCGCCGGATCGTTGACCAGGTTCTTCGTGGCCTCGCCATGCGCCAGCATCGAGATCAGGTCGAAGCCCGGCGGACGGGCGGCCCGCTCATGCCACATGCCGGTGAACACGCGCACCGCCTCGGTCAGGATCTCCAGGCGCTTTTCCTCGGAGTCGACGATCCCGCCGGCATTGACGTCCTGGGTCGCGATGTCGGACCAGTAGGTCAGCTTGTGGCGCTCGTCCTCCGGGAAGTCGAACAGCGTGGTCAGCATCAGCGTCGTCAGCTCGATGGAGACCAGTTTCACCCAGTCGAAGACCTCGTTGCGCGGCAGACTGTCCAGCACCTTGCAGGTGCGCTGGCGAATGACGTCGGACATGTTGTTGAGGTTGGCCGGCGCGACGATCGGGCTGACCACCTTGCGCTGCTCGTCATGCCGCGGCGGGTCCATGGAAATAAAGCTGGAACGCCGGAACTCCATCGGCCGGTCGGTGATGGAGATGCCGCCCAGCTTCGCCTCGGACGAGTAAATCTCCGGGTGCGTCTCGACCGCCATGATGTCCTTGAATTTGCTCACCGACCAGAACGAGCCGTACATGCCGTCCTTGCGGTAATGCACCGGAGCCTCCCGGCGCAGCCGCTCGAAATACGGGTAGTGCACGTCGTTCTGGTACAGTTTCGGATCGCTGACGTCGATTTCGCTCAATGGCAGCGAGCGTGCGTTCAGCTTCGCCTCTTCCAGTGCCGCATCATAATGAACCGGGGCATTCATGGGCGCGTTCTCCTGATCAATGCTGGCCTTCCGGCATGCGGACAACCAGGCCATCGAGGTCTTCCGTCACCTTGATCTGGCAGGACAGCCGGGAATCCGGCTGGCTCACGGCGGCGAAGCTCAGCATACTGGCTTCCTGCGAGCCGGGTTCCGGCAGGCCGGTTTTCGCGATCCACGCCGCGTCGACATAGACGTGACAGGTGGCGCAGGCGCACTCCCCGCCACAATCGGCGTCGATGCCGGGGACGTTGTTCTCGATCGCGGCCTGCATGACGGACTTGCCGACCGCGGTCTGCACGGTGTGCGGCGTCCCGTTGTGTTCGATGAAGGTAATCTTCGGCATGAGCGCTCCCTCAGCGTGCTTATTGGCCGTTATAAGCAGAATTCGGCGCGCCACGCCATGTCCGATCCGCTGCTCCGGTCAGGCGGCCAGTTCCTGCATCGTCACGGCCATATCGGCGATCCGCGCGGCGGTCAGTTGCTTGCGGCGCTGGATGATCCGCCGCCCGCCCATGAACTCGGTGGAGGCGTTGACCGCTTCCACGGCCTGCACGGTGCCGTCTTCGGTCAGGTGGAACAGCGCGAACTTGCCGGCCGCGACGTCGCCGCGCACGACAATCTCGGTGGCATCGAACGGGATGCCGACGATTTGCAGCCGCAGATCGTATTGATCGGACCAGAACCAGGGGATTTCGGGCGCCGGCGGCGGCCGGCCGCAGATCGCCGAGGCCGCCTGTTTCGCCTGTTCCAGCGCGTTCGGCACGCTCTCCAGGCGCATGCTGCGATGGTACAGCGGCAACGGCCGTTTCGTGCAGTCGCCGATGGCGGAGATGTCCGGGTCCGAGGTGCGGGCGGTCAGATCGACGACGATGCCGCCGTCGCAGGCGAGGCCGGCATCGCGCGCCAGTTCCTCATTGGGCACGCCGCCGACCCCGATCAGCGCGGCATCACAAGGAATGAGCCGCCCATCGGCGAGCCGCACGCCGGTGACGGTTCCGTGCCCTTCCAACGCCCGCACACCGGCGCCGAGTTCGATCGTCACGCCTTGCGCGCGATGGAAATCCTGGAAGAAGTTCGACAGGATTTCACAGGCGACGCGGGCGAGGACGCGCGGCATCAACTCGATGATCGTCACCTCGGCGCCGAGAGATCGGGCCGAGGCGGCGGCTTCAAGACCGATATAACCGCCACCGACGACGGCGAGACGTTTCCCCGGGCCAAGCGCCGCCTTCAGCCGGTCGGCGTCGGCGGCGGTGCGCAGTTCCAGCACATTCGCCTGGTCGATCCCCGGCAGCGGAATCCGCCGCGCGCGCGACCCGGTGGCGAGGATCAGATGCGCGTAATGCATCGTATCCCCGTCGCCGAACGTGACCTGGTGCGCCGCCGGATCGATTTTCGTTACGGTGGTGCCAAGCCGCAGCTCGATGTCGGCATCGTTGTAAAACCCGAGCGGCCGCAGCGCGAGACTGTCCGCGTCCGCCTCGCCTTTCAGCCAGGCCTTCGACAGCGGCGGGCGCTGATATGGCGGCAAGGGTTCCTCGCCCGCCAGCGTGATGCCGGTTTTCCAGCCCAGTTGCCGGAGCATGGCGGCGGCGGAACCGCCGGCGTGGCCGGCGCCGGCGATGATGATGCGATCGGAGGTCATGCTCAGCGCCGCCTCGGTGCGGCCGCGACGGCCAGCGGCGAGGTGATGTCCGCGAAACTGACCGCCATCGAGGTGCGCACGTCGATCACCGTTGGCACATGGGCGGCGATCGCGCGTTTCAATGCCGGTGCGAGTTGCGCGGGCTCGGTCACCCGCTCGCCCTCGCAGCCCATGGCGCGGGCGATGGCGGAGAGATCGAAATCCTTGAACTCGGCGGCGAACGGTCCGGAGCCGTGATACACCCAGCCCAGCGCGTTGTTGTTGAACACGACGACGACGATCGGGATGTCGTGTTCGATCGCGCTCATCAGGCCGTTCATGGTCATGGCGAAGCCGCCATCGCCGCAGACCGCGACGACCGGGCTGTTCGGGTTGACCAGTTTGGCGGCGAGCGCGGCCGGAATGGCGAAACCCATCGGTCCGGAGCCCGCCGCCTGCAAGAAGCCGCCGGCTTTTTTCGTCTGGTAGTAGTGCGTCATCAGGATGCGGTTCTCGCCGGCATCGCAGGTGACGATCCCCTCCGGCGGCAAGGCTTTGGCGATCTCGCCGATCACCCGCTGCGGCAGCAGTGGCGCCTCTTCGGACAGATACCGCGGATCGTCGAAGTAGCCCTTTTCCTTCCGCCACGCCGCGACCCGCGCCACACCTTGCGCGCGACGGCCGCTCGCCTTGGCCTCCACCGCGCGCAGCAACTGGCGCAGCACAATGGTGGCGTCGCCGATCAGCACGTGTTCGGCCGGGAAATTCCACGACGCGTTCTTCGGCTCGACATCGATTTGGATAAAAGTCTGCCGCGTCGGATCGAGCAGATCCTTGTTCTCCCACGCCGTGTCGCTCGGCCCCAGCTTGGTGCCGATGGCCAGGATCAGATCGGCCTCGGCGAGGCAGGCGTTCGCGGCCGGCGTACCGAAGGTGCCGAACACGCCAAGCGCGAGAGGGTGCGTCTCGGCGAAGGTGCCCTTGCCGGCCGCCGTCGTGCAAACCGGCAGTCCCGCCGCCTCCGCCAGCGCATGCAACGCGTCATACCCCTGGGCGATCCGCACCCCATTGCCGGCGATGACCACCGGCTTCTTCGCCGCCAACAATGCCTCGGCGGCGGCCGCGACGGCTTCGGTTTCGGCGGGCGGCGGCATCGGCGGGAGGTAATAGCTGGTCGGATACAGCACCGGCCGCGAGTCCGGCTCCACGTTGCCGGTCAGCGAGTCCTGCGCGAACAGCACCGCGACCGGGCCCGGCTGGCCGGCCATCGCGTGCTTGATCGCCAGTTGCGTGGCCTGCACCGCGGCGACCGGCTCGTGCGCCTGCATCACCTGCTTGGTGACGCCGCTGAACGCCCGCCGCGCGTCCCAACTGCCGTAATCCCCGGTCGCCTGCTGATACGGCGCGTGCAGATGGAACCCGGTGGCGTCGGAGAAATCGGTCAGCAGCAGCATCGGCGAGCTGGACAGATACGCCTCCATGGTGCCGATCAGCCCGTTGCCGAGCACCCAGGGCCCCTGCCCGATCAGCACGCCGGGACGCCGGGTCAGCCGGCCGTACACCTCGGCCATCACGCCGGCGAGCGATTCCTCACGCACCATCATCATTTTCACCGAGTTCTGATATTTGCGCAGGCCCGAAACGATGCGGCCGGCGTGGCCGCCGGAGATGCCGAACACATATTCGATCCCCGCCTCGTGCAGCACGCGGCCGACGAGTTCGGCGGCGGGCTCGGCTTCGGTCAACATGCGTTCCACGGCCATTGTCGGTTTCCTCCGGGTTTCTCTCACGTCATGGCCCGGCCTGGCCGAGCCATCTGCCGCCACACCGATCCGACCGACGCACTCCGCAGGCTGTCATTGCGAGCAAAGCGAAGCAATCTCCACGCATGGGGATACGGAGATTGCCGCGTCGCTTCGCTCCTCGCAATGACAGAGGGTGTGGGCCTCATCGGCGCGGGTTAGCGCTTATGCGGTCGAGCCGGGCCGTGACGGGATGGCCCGCAGTGCGTGGTTTCTACATCTGCTCGCTTTGCATGAACTCGATCACCTCGCCGTTCGGCCCGGTTACAAACGCGATGCGCACCTCGACCAGCGGATCCTCGCTCAACCGCCGTGAGACCGGCTCGACCCGGGACGCCGCGCCGGCGGCCACGGCGCGCGCATGGGACGCGTCGGTATCCGTCACCTTCAGGCAGAAATGCAGCACCGCGCCTTCGGTGCGTTCCTCATCGGGCTGCCGCCGGCGTCCCTCCGCCTGCACCGTCGAGCCCTGGCCGAATACTTCGACGAACCGCCCGTCCCCGGCGTCAAGGAACGCCGCGCGATCGATCCGGCCAGGCACCGAGAACGGAAGATGCACGCGGAACCCCAGGCCTTCGGTATAGAATCGAATCGTTTCGTCGAAATCCACCGCGCGGATCGCCACGTGATGGAAGCCGGGCGCCGTCCCGAGGCTTCGCATGCGTGCCTCCTACGGGCTGACGTGACCGATGAACTTCTCCGGCGGGCGGGTGCCCCATTGCGAGCGCAGCCCTTCCTCGGCCGAAACAAGATTGCCGCTGTTATGGATGTTCAACCGGTCGGTGTCGGCCCAATGTTCGTGCACGCGGCCCCATGGATCAGCCCAGTAGTCGTAGACCTGACTGCCGAGCAGGTGCCGGCCGATGCCCCACATGTGTTCATATTTGCCAAGGCCGGTCAGAAATTCATGGCCCATGAACACATCGTCGATGTCCTGCACCTCGAACGAGAAGTGGTTCAATCCGGCGCGCGTGTTCCGCATGCAGAAGAACGCGTGATGGTCGACATACTCGTCACCGGCGTCGACCCGGCTGAACTGGCCGATGATGTTGTCCTTTTCGCCGGCGTAAACGTCGTCCGATCCGACGAGACCCAGCGTTTCGCGGAACCAACGCACGGTTTCCTGATTTTTCGGCGACCCGAGCACGGCGTGGCCAATGCGTTTCACCGTGGACGGCCCTTCGGGGAAGCGAATCACCTCGCCGGCGCGGTTCAGCGGCGCCTGCGCGGAGTTGATCGCCTGGCGCGCGACCTGGATCGGCTGCACGGCCTCGATCCCGTGCACGATCTCGATCGTATAGCCGTTGGGTTCGGTCAGCCGGACGCGCTTGCCGCCGCCGGGCTCGTCGATGTTCTCGATGCCCGAGGCGCCGGGGAATTTCGCGATCGCTTTCAGATCGTCTGCGTTACGGGCGACCCAGGCGAAACCGATAAACCCGGGATCGCCCTTTTCGGTGACGTGGATGTGATGCACCGGATCGGTGCCGCGCATGTAGAGCGCCGTGGGCGTGCGCGCCGCGCGCACCATGCCGAACGCGGTCAAAAACGCCTCCTCGGCGTCCAGATCGGGCGACCGGAGCCGGCCGTAAGCGAGGTCGCGCACCTTGATAACCGCCATGAACCCTCTCCCGTATTGGTGTTGCGCGGCAAGCTATCGCCGGTCCGGCGGCGGAACAAGGGCCGGGATCATTCCCGGGATCATTCCGGGGATCACCCAGAGAGGATCATCCAGAGGATCAGATGGCGATGCGCACGCCCAGTTCGACGACGCGGTCGCTGGGGATACGGAAGAACTCGGTCGCCGGAACCGCGTTGCGCGCCAGCCACAGGAACAGCCAGCGCCGCCACCACGACAGGTTCGGCGCCATCCCCGCCACCAACACCTCGCGCCCCAGGAAGTAGCTCGCCTGCATCGGGTCGAACCCGCTCTCGGGGCCCAGGTCCTCCAGCGCGCGGGGAATGTTGGGACTTTCCATGAAGCCGTAGCGCAGCATCACACGGTGGATGCCGGGCGCCAGCGACTCCACCGTCGCGCGCTCGTTCGCCGGCACTTCCGGGCTGTCCGTGGTCTGCACCGTCACGAACATCACTTTCTCGTGCAGCACCTTGTTGTGCTTGAGGTTGTGCAGCAGCGACGTGGGCACGTAATCCTGGTTGCCGGTCAGGAACACCGCCAGGCCCGGCACGCGGATGATACTGCGCGATTGCGGCAAACGGGCGAGGAACGGCGCCAGTGGCATGCTGTCCTGGCGCCAGCGCGCCAGCAACAAATCGCGGCCGCGCTTCCACGACGTCATCAGCGCGATCAGCGCCATGCCGAGGATCAGCGGCACCCAGCCGCCCTCGACGACCTTCAACGTGTTCGCCGCGAAGAACACGCCATCGATCAGGAACAGCGTGCCGAACACCGCGACCGAGACCGTCCGGGACCACTGGAACTGGCGGCGGAACACCACCATCGCCAGCACCGCCGTGCACAGGAACGTGCCCGTCACCGCGATCCCGTACGCCGAGGCCAGATTGTCCGAGGTCTTGAACAGCATCACCAGCGCGAGCACGCCGATCAGCAATGCCGAGTTGACCCGCGGGACATAAATCTGCCCCTCCTCGACATTCGAGGTGTGGCGCACCGTCAACCGCGGCAGGAAGCCCAATTGCATGCATTGCCGCGTCGCCGAATAGGCGCCCGAGATCACCGCCTGGCTCGCGATCACCGTGGCTGCGGTCGCCAGAATGACCAGGGCCAGCCGGCTCCACTCCGGCGCCATCAGGAAGAACGGGTTCTCCACCGACGCCGGATCGCGCAGCAGCATCGCGCCCTGACCAAAATAACACAGCACCAGACTGGGCAGTACGATGAACATCCAGCTTTGGCGAATCGGTGCGGGACCAAAATGACCCATATCGGCATACAGCGCCTCGGCCCCGGTCACGCACAGCACGACGGCGCCGAGCACGACGAAGGCGAGGTATTTGTAGACCATGCACAGCCGGACCGCGTGCCACGGCGAGATCGCCAGCAGCACGTCCGGCCGGTGGATGATCTGGCCAACGCCCAGGATGGCGAGGACCACGAACCACAGGGCCATGATCGGGCCGAAGACCCGGCCGACGCTGTGGGTGCCGCGATACTGCATCGCGAACAGCACGATGATCACGCCGATGCTGATCGGCAGGACGTATTCCTTCAGCGTCGGCGCCGCCACCTCCAAGCCCTCGACGGCGGACAGCACCGAGATCGCGGGGGTGATGATGCCATCGCCAAAGAACAAGCACGCGCCAACGATGCCGACCATGGCGAGCGTGTTGCGCATCGACGTGTTGACCGCGACCCGTTGCGCCAGCGCCATCAGCGCGAGGATGCCGCCCTCGCCGTGGTTATCGGCCCGCATCACCAGCATCACGTATTTCACCGTGACGACGAGCACGAGCGCCCAGAAGAACAGCGACAGGATGCCGAGGATTTCGACTTCGCCGATGGGCACGCCTTCGAACACCTGCATGCTGGACTTCAGCGCGTAGAGCGGGCTGGTGCCGATGTCGCCGTAGACAACGCCGAGGACCGCGAGCCACCGGCTCGCCATGGATACCGTTTGTTTCGGTGTCGCTGCTATTCCGGCGGCGGTCAAGCCAGGCCTCGCGACATGGCCCGGACCGTTACGTTGCTCATGTCACGCACCACCTCGCCGGCGACCACCCTGGATCGGGCGGCGTCGCTTACGCTCGCGGCTGGCGACTGTCAAAGGGTTGCACAGGCGCGAGGGCTCCGCCCTCGAACCCGCCAGGGGCGCTGCCCCCCGCCTTCGCAGGGGCAAGCTTGGAACCCCACCAAGGGCAGTGGCCCTTGGTGGGGTCTCGGGGCGAAGCCCCGCGCCGGTCCAACCTCAGGCGGCGTCTTCCCGCCGGTCGCGGACCCTCACATAGGCAACCTTGACGTGTTCCTCGCAATACGGCCGGCCCGGCTCCGACGGCACATCGCAAAAATGGAACTCCCGCGTCCCCGGCTCGCCGATCGGCCAGCAGCACGTCACCACGCGCCCATAGGGCCGAGGCGCGGCCGGAACCGAACGCGGCGGCGCGGCGGCGATCGGGCGCGGCGCATGCACCACCGGCCGCGGCGGCGCGACGATCGGCCGCGCCATCACCGGAGGCCGCGCCGGCATCGGTGCCACGGCAGCACGCGCGGCTCCCTGGGCAAAGACCGGCAGCCCGGAGTCGGCATCCGCCACCGCGCTCGGCAGCGGCGGCAGCGTCGGGCCCTCGACCCGGCGCACGGCGGCGCGGCGCACCGGCACGGCGTCCGGATCGCGGCGAATGGGCGACGGGCGCGCCGGCAGGTCGAGCCTGTGCGCCTTGCCGACGATGGCGTTTTTCGTCACACCCAGCCGCCGTCCGATTTCCGCGGTGGAGTGACCCTCATCCCAGAGCGCGCGTAACTGAATGATAACCTCGTCGCTCCACTCCATCTTGTGATCCCCCTCCGGTTTCTACACAAGATAGAGTATCGCGCACCTTGGCCGGCCTCAATGGGAGAATGGCACCTTCCCACAAAAAGTTGTGGACAACCGAGTCCCCGACCACAAAATCTAGAACAACAGGCCCTTTCGCAGCATCCCGTGCACCCCTTTTTCCCCGTTCACCGTCTGGGTGACGTGGAAATCCACCGCGAGCGAGCAAAACTGATACGCCTGCTCCTTCGACAAATTGGTGCGGCCGGTGATGAAGGCGATCATCTGCCGCAGCGCCTGCTTCATCGCGAAGTCCAGATCCTCGTTCATCCCCATGGTGATGAAGTGGGTCGGCGTCTCCGCGCGCGGATAGGTCAGCAGCGGCGCCCGCTCGCCGCCGCCTTTATGCAGAACGAAGGTGAAAGTCCCGGTCAGGCAGATTTCCAGCGCGTTGATGCAGACTTCGCCGTCGCCCTGCACGCCATGACCGTCCCCGGCGGAGAAATTCGCCCCCGCGGCCCAGACCGGCAGATACAGGGTGGAACCGGCGGTCAGCTCCTTGTTGTCGAGGTTGCCGCCATGCTCGCGCGGCTGAATGGTGGAGATCGTGCCGTAGCGCGGCGGCGGCGCCACCCCCATGACGCCGAAAAACGGCGCCAGCGTGAGTTCGGTGCCCCACGGAAGGCGGCAGGTGCCGCGGTCGCGGTCGACCGGAATGTGGCTCAGGTAACGCTCGGGAAAATCCTCCGGCAGCGTGCCGGCCAGCGGGCGGAAGCCGCAATAACCCCAGTCGTTACCGAGTTCGATCTTGTCGATCCGGACTTCCAGCATATCGCCGGGTTCGGCTCCCGCCACGCCCACCGGGCCGGTGAGGATATGCCCCCCGGCGCGCGGGATGCCGGACGCGTGGATCGCCGCCAGAGCGGGCGGGATCGCCATGCCGGAGCCTGGCGGCGGCATCACCTCGGGCGCGCCGGAGACGCATTCCAGCACGGCCGTATCGCCGGAGTTCACGGTGAGCAAGGCCGGGTAGCCGGCGTCGAACGTGCCCCAGCGGACGGTCGCCGGCGAGGCGGCGATGCGGTGCGTTGCCATGGAGGCTCCTCTGTGACCGGGGGGCGGTTGCGCGGAGGCGAAGTTTCACCCTGACCGGCGGCGCTGGCAACCGGGCCAGGCCACCGGGGTTGCCGCGATTCGCAATGGGTGTGCCGATGAGGGGATATTCCCGCTTACCGCTGGTAGGACACGCCGTCCTTCCAACTTTTGCGCAAGTCGATGGTCGCCTCGTAGCCGTCCATGTTTGAGAGGACGGCAGGCATGATGTTATCGACGGCCTCGATGATAGTGTTCGGTATGTGATCCCGCACGATACGCCCGGAGAAGATGCCCTCCTTCGCGCCGACCGCGATGCCGTTCAGATAATTGAAGACAGTGATGCAGTCATGAACGCTGATATTTGGGTTGTTGACATAGGTCGTGCCCTTCTCCGCGGCATTCCAGATGCGGTGCGTGGCCGAGTGGATGACGCTGTCACTAAAGTAGCGCTCGCATGCCCGCAATGTGTTCGTCTCGATGTGACGCCTCTCCGCGTCCAGCAGCGCGGTAGTTTGCCGTTGCGCCTCCTGGGCGACGGCCAGTCGCGACTCCTGTAGCTGGACCGTTAACGCCTCGAGTTGCCGACGTACCAGCAGCAACTGCCGCCGGCGGCTATCGCCAGGAAGGCCGTCGCCACGACTAATAGCACTGTTCCGACGGCGATGACCGCGTCCGCCGGAACGCCACCGACTGTTGTTACCACCGCGCTCACCGTGTCGGTTTGCGCCATAACGCCTCTCTGTCAAGGTCAGGTCAGCTTGGCTAATAGTCAGATATTCGGTTTGTCCGCGAACATGATGACCTCCTTAATGGCGGAATTGATGTCCGCCATCGCATGAACCACTACATATCGTATCAGAACGCAGGCGTCCTCTATTATCCCGGTCCACCGTCGTGACAGGAAGCACCCCGGTTCAGCGCGGCTCCCACCTCAGTGGGCGGACGTCGTCTCCCGCGTCGTGCGCGCGGATGCCTCGGTCCCTGGGCCCGAAATCGTGCCGGCGGGCTTGCCCGCGCTGTCCTCCATCGAGGCGTCGTCGGGTTCCGCCATGTTCTTCTTGAACGACTTGATGCCCTTGGCGAAGTCGCCCATCAGGCCGCTGACCTTGTTGCCGCCGAACAGCAGCAACACAACCAACAGCACGACCATCCAGTGCCAGATGCTGAAGCTGCCCATTCAATCCTCCATCCGGCCGCGCTGACCCGGCGCCGGGTCCGGTTCGCGCACACATGGCCCGGCCCGCGCCCGGATGCAAGCGATCTTGTGCCGGCACCCGTCACGATTCCCGCGGCGATTCGTTGCCGTCGGCCCGCCGACAGGATATCCTCCCCTCGGAAGCATATCCTGGCCGCCGGAATAACGCCGGGAATGCGCCCAAGGGAGGGCGTCGCGGTTCGCCGTCGCGCCCCTGTGCAACAGGGTGGTCTGGCTGGAGGTCCGGAACGGACCACCCGTGACCGGAAAGGCGAGAAGACGATGCCCACAGGCACCGTGAAATGGTTCAACGCGACCAAAGGCTACGGCTTCATCGGCCCGGAAGCGGGGGGCAAGGACATCTTCGTCCATATCAGCGCCGTCCAAAAGGCCGGCATGCGCACGCTGAACGAAGGGCAGAAACTCGCGTTTGAAATCGAACAGCAAGCCAACGGCCGCGCCGCCGCGGTCAACCTGACCGAGACGGCCTGACAGCGACGCGCGGCACCCGGGGATCGTTGCCGCGCGGGGGCCGGCGTGTGTTCCGGGGAAATCCGGCGCCGGGACTCGCGGGTCATTGGCCCGGGATCCGGTCAGCATGCCGTGACCGCCATGCCCCAATCGCCGGCCAAGGGGCAGGCATGCGCGAGCGCCGCCGCGAGCGGGGCTTGCATGTCACGCGATCGTCAATTACGCAGGCGGTGCAATGGGGGCGGGACAGCATGAGTCAAACCCTGGAAGAACGCGTCCGTTCGCGACGCCTGCCAGGCGCCACACCTGAGGTCGCACTCGACGCCGCCGCGATCCGGGACGCATACCGGCGGTGGTCCTCGATTTACGATGTGGTTTTCGGCGGCGTTTCGTCTTTCGCGCGCAAGCGGGTGACCGCGCTGGTCAACCAATTGCCGGGCGGGACGGTGCTGGAGGTCGGCGTCGGCACCGGCCTCGCGCTGCCGCGCTACACGCCGGAGAAGCGAATCGTCGGCATCGATCTGTCGGCCGAGATGCTCGCCCTCGCCCGCCGCCGTGTCGCCGAGCTTGGCCTGCGCAACGTCGAGGGCCTGCTGGAAATGGACGCCGAGGCGACCGAATTCGCCGATGGCCAGTTCGACACGGCGGTGGCGATGTTCGTGGCCTCGGTCGTGCCGAATCCGCGCCGGCTGCTGGCCGAGTTGCGCCGCGTGGTGCGGCCCGGTGGCAACATCCTGTTCGTCAATCACTTCGCCGCCGAGGGCGGACCCCGATGGTGGGTCGAACGGGCGATGGCACCGATGTCGCGCCGGCTGGGCTGGCACCCGGACTTCGCCATGCAGGCGCTGCTCGAACCCGACGAAATCGCCGGGATCGAAAGCCGCCCAATGCCGCCGTTCGGGATTTTCACCCTGGTGCGCCTGCGCAACTGACTGAGACCCGCGGGCGGCCGGGCTTTCCGGGGCCGGCCCATGGGATCCCTGATCAGCTCAACGCCGGTCGGTTCGCGGGCCCTCATCGAGGATGCACCGTCGCGCTGCGCCGGCTCCGTTCCCTGGGGCTTGGCCGCCCGCGGTCAGGCGCTATAACCCCCACGGATCAAGCACACGACGGATCACGGAAGGAACCCCGCCATGACGACCCGGTCCTGGGACAAATCCCGCATGCCCTCCCGCCACGTCACCGTGGGACCCGGCCGCGCGCCGCATCGCTCGTACTACTACGCGATGGGCCTGACCGAGGCGGAGATCGACCAGCCCTTCGTCGGCGTCGCCACCTGCTGGAATGAGGCCGCGCCCTGCAACATCGCGCTCAGCCGGCAGGCGCAGTCGGTGAAAAAGGGCGTGTCGGAGACCGGCGGCACGCCCCGCGAATTCACCACCATCACCGTCACCGACGGCATCGCCATGGGGCATCAGGGGATGAAGTCCTCGCTGGTGTCGCGCGACCTGATCGCCGACTCGGTGGAGTTGACGATGCGCGGTCATTGCTATGACGCATTGGTCGGGCTGGCGGGTTGCGACAAGTCGCTGCCGGGCATGATGATGGCGATGCTGCGCCTGAACGTCCCCAGCGTATTCATGTATGGCGGCTCGATCCTGCCCGGCCGGTTCAAGGGCCGCGACGTCACCGTGGTCGATGTGTTCGAGGCGGTCGGCATGCACTCCGCCGGCAACATGTCGGACGCGGATTTGCACGAACTGGAATGCGCCGCCTGCCCGTCCGCCGGCGCCTGCGGCGGTCAGTTCACCGCCAACACGATGGCGACGGTCAGCGAGGCGATCGGTCTGGCGCTGCCGGGCTCGGCCGGCTCGCCCGCGCCGTACGAGGAGCGCGACCGGTTCGCCGTCGAATCGGGCCGCGCGGTGATGAACCTGGTGGAGAACCGCATCCGTCCACGCGACATCGTGACACTGAAAGCGTTGCAAAACGCGGCGGTGGTGGTTGGCGCCACCGGCGGTTCCACCAACGCCGGTCTGCATTTGCCGGCGATCGCGCACGAGGCGGGCATTCGTTTCACCATGGACGACGTGGTGGAGATCATGCGCCGCACGCCGTACATCGCCGACCTGAAGCCCGGCGGCAAATACGTGGCGTTCGACGTGCACAACGTGGGCGGCATTCCGGTCATCATCAAGGCGCTGCTGGACGGCGGGCTGCTGCACGGCGATTGCCTGACCGTCACCGGCAAGACCCTGGCCGAGAACCACAAGGACGTCGTGTTCCCGATCGATCAGGACGTGGTTTATCCGGTGTCGCGGCCGATCTCGCCGACCGGCGGCGTGGTCGGCCTGAAGGGCAACCTCGCCCCGGACGGCGCGATCGTGAAGGTCGCCGGCCTGCATAACCTGCGCTTCGAGGGCACCGCGCTGTGTTTCGATTCCGAGGAGGAATGTTTCGCCGCCGTGCAGGCGCGGGCTTACAAAGCGGGCGACGTGCTGGTGATCCGCTACGAGGGACCAAAGGGCGGTCCCGGCATGCGGGAGATGCTGTCGACCACGGGCGCGATCTACGGCCAGGACATGGGCGAGAAAGTCGCGTTGATCACCGACGGACGCTTCTCCGGCGGGACGCGTGGGTTCTGCATCGGTCACGTCGGACCCGAGGCGGCGGTCGGCGGACCAATCGCGCTGCTGAAGAACGGCGATAAGATCGTCATCGACGCGACCAAGGGTTCGATCGACGTGCTGGTCTCGGACGCGGAGATGGCTGAGCGGAAAAAGGCCTGGCAGCCGCGGCGCACCGACTACAATTCCGGCGCGATCTGGAAATACGCGCAACTGGTCGGGCCGGCCCATTTGGGCGCGTTGACGCACCCAGGCACCGAGGCGGAGAGCCACTGTTACGCGGATATCTGACTGAACGGAGCAGCGGTACGCCCCGGTACCTCGACGATGTATCCGCCCTGCTGTCATTGCGAGCGCAGCGAAGCAATCTCCATTCATGCGGACACGGAGATCGCGGCGCCTGGCACGAGGGTCGCTTCGCTCCTCGCAATGACGACCCGCTGTCATTGCGAGCGCGGCGAAGCAATCTTCATCCGTGCGGACACGGAGATCGCGGCGCCTGGCACGAGGGTCGCTTCGCCCCTCGCGATGACAACCTGCTGTCATTGCGAGCGCGGCGAAG
>Ga0181536_10001726_pt1 | contig 25416 bp, 27 predicted proteins | sample PEATcosm2014_Bin_41_FD_121105 | JGI IMG/M metagenome (GOLD analysis project Ga0181536, IMG submission 121105) | Peatland microbial communities from MTU Mesocosm Facility, Houghton, MI, USA - PEATcosm2014_Bin17_60_metaG | ecosystem: Environmental > Terrestrial > Soil > Wetlands > Peat | place...
GGCCTGTTCGTGCTGTGGATCGCGGTGAAAGTGCTGGTGGACGCCAGCGACCCTCCGGAAGCGGCGCCCGCGCCCAAGCGGCTGCTGGCGGCCATCTGGTACGTGGTGTTCGCGGACCTGACCATGTCCACCGACAACATTCTGGCCATCGCGGGAGCCTCGAAAAATCACGTGAGCCTGATTGTTTTCGGACTGTGCCTGAGCATTCCCTTCGTGGTGTTTTCGAGCAACCTGCTGGCGGACCTGATGGATCGGTATCCGGCTACCATCTACCTGGGCGCGGGCATTCTGGGAAAAGTGGGCGGCGACATGGTGCTGAGCGATCCTTTCATGCTGCGCCTGTTGCACCCCACTACCGCGCTGCGCTACGCGGTGGACGCGGCTCTGGTGGTGGCGATTCTAGTAGCCGGGCGGATGCTCGGTAAAAAACGGCCGGACGCGGCGTAAGCAGGCCGTGCGGGGGCGGAGACCGCGGGGCAGCCGCCGAGAAATGCGGGCTACGGTTCGATCACGATTTGAATCTTGTTGCTGTCGTGCCCCTCGGCGCTCAAGTAGAGCTCCGAAGTCCCGGTGTTGGTAACGGCGGGGAGTTGGACTTCCACCACGTAGAAACCGATGTATCCGGAAGCCAGCGTGGCGCTGCTTACCTGGATAGGCTCGCCATCCAGATAGGCTTTCACGGGGGCGGTCACGGCGGGAGGGTTATTCATGGGAGCCTGCAAACCGGTGGGCCAATCGGGGCGGACTTTGCCCAGGCCGGTGAGCATGATCTTGAGGCGGCCACCGGACTGGGCGGGGTTGCGGCCATCCACCGGCAGTTCCGTATCGGCGTCGAACACCGCGGGAGTGCCGTCCCGGCTCACCAGAATGGCCGGCGAAAGCGGCTGCACCGCCAGCCCCATGGTCACGCTGCCGGTGGGCGTCTGGAGGGCCAGCGCCACGTTCGGGCCGACCGCTTCGAAAGGCACCTGAATCTGCGATTCGGTATCGCTGGCGGCCAGCACCGGGTAGTTGAGGCTGCTCCCCATGGCGCCGCTGATGCGCCCGCCAATGACGCTCACCAGCGAACCCGGAGCCGCCGGACGCCCGCTGAAATCGGCCGCGTTCACCAGGCGCATGCTCCTGAGCACGTGCGGCGCGGCAGCGGCATAGACGCCGTATCCTTCCAGCGCGGCATAAAGCTGTATGCCCGCCGGATCCAGCCGCACATCGGTGGCGCGGGCAGCCGGCAGTTTGCCGGAAAGGTTTTCCCAGTTGACCGGGTCGGCAGTGGCGTTATTCAGATCGGTATGGCCGTAGAAGACGCCCTTTTGGCTGGCCACGTAAACCGCTCCCCCCGCGCGGTCGGCCGTGACGGAATACACCGGCGCGTTGGGCAGGTTGAAATCCAATGCGTCCCAGAAAGTCCCGTTATTGGTGGTGCGGAGAACGTGCGGGCCGCCGCCGCTCAGCGCCGCCAGGGCCACGCGCGGCGCGGTCGCGTCGACGAAAATACGCTCCACGCGTCCGCTGGTTCCCTGCGGCGGTGGAGTGGATTGGAAGCTCTGGCCGCCATCGCCGGAAACCCACAGGCGCCCATCGCTGGAGCCGATGTACACGGTGTCTCCCGCGGATGCCACTGCCGTGATTTGCGCGCCGGTCAGGGTGGAATACCGGCTCTTGAGCGCGTCTTCATTCAGCAGAGTCACCCCCGGCGCAGGCTGCCAGACGGTGCTCCCCGGAGCCAGTTCCAGACCTCCCAGCCCGGCGGCGAATACCCGCGTGCCCGCCCCCCCGGCGGTGGAAAGTATCCGGCGCACGTCCAGGTTGGGCAGCGACTGGTTGAGCCCGCTCCAGGTCAGGCCGCCATCCAGGGACCGCCAGACGCCGTAATCGTTGGCGAGCGCCAGTTGGTCCGGGTCGGCGGGCGAGACCGCGATGCTGCGCTGGCCGGGACCCACGATGGATTGCGATTGAAAAGCGGTCAGGTTGGTCCAGGAGTGCCCTTCGTCGTCGCTGCGCCAAAGCTGGCGGCCGAGCGCGAAGACGCGGCCGCCCACGGATGCCACCACGGTGGCGCCGGCTTCCGGCATCCGCACCACCGCCGCGTTGAGGGGAGCGGGGGGCAGAGCCACTGCGCCGGCATCCTTCCAGGTTTCGAAATCGTTGGTTTGGAAGGTGTTTCCCGCGGCCGTTCGGGCGTACAGCGCGGCGCCATCGGGCGCGTACCACACCTCCGCCACCGGACCGGTGGCCGGAGAAGCCAGACCCAGTTCGACCGACGAACTCCCCACCTTGCGCCAGTCCGGCGCCGTTTGCGCCAACGTTCCAAAGGCTATCGTGAGCAGCAGGACTGGAACACGTACTGTTCCCTTATGACACACAACCGAGTTCCATTTTAACCCATTCGGATGCTCTGCCGCCCAAACAAGCTACTGAAATCATGTGATTTGTGAGTAAAAATTAATCGCGGCACACTGAATGCCTATGCATGTTTAGTGCTAGACTTGCATTGAGTCATAGCAGCGGAGCGGGTTTGAGATGCCCGACTCCGGAAAGTGAGCTATGTTCCGGCGCCTTATGCTCTCGCGGACCACGCGTACTTTGCTCTGGTTGGCAACCTTCGTCGTGTGCCTCGCGCCCGCCGTTTTCGCGCAGGAGCCCGTCGCCAAGGTGCTGGATATGAGCGGACAAGTCTCGCTGCTCCAGGGCGGATACCAGAAGGCGATTTCCACCGGCGACACCATCCGCCAGATGCAGGTGATCGTCACCGGCCCGGACGGCTGGGCCAAGTTCCAGTATACCGACGGCAGCACGTTCGAGGTTTTTCCCAAATCGCAAGTGATCTTCCGCGAGCAGCCCACCGATTGGGAGCACTTGCTCAACATTATTATCGGGCATGTGAAGGTGTGGATTCAGCACGCGCCGGGCGTTCCCAATCACAAGAACGTGACCACTCCCACGGCCGTGATTTCCGTGCGCGGCACGGTGTTCGACGTCAACGTGGAAGACGACGACGGCACCACCTTCATAGCCGTGGAAGAGGGTGTGGTGGGAGTGCGCAATCTTACCGCGCCGGGACCGGTTCCCGAACTGCAAGCCGGCGAATCCATCCACGTGTTCCGCAATCAGCCGCTGGTTGTCCAGAAAGATCACGGCATGCTGTACAACAAGCTGTACCGCGCCGCGCAAGAGGCTCTGTACCAGGTGCTGCTCGGCCACCCGGGCGGCATCGGCGGAATCGGCGGCGTGGGTGGCGGCGTTCCCACCGCCGGCGGCGGCACTGTGGGTGCGCAAGGCGATAAAGGCAAGAACGGCGGCAGCACCGGCACGGGCACCGCGCCCGCTCCACCGGCTCCCGCTCCGCCTCCGGCTCCCAGCGGCAGCGGCCACTAAAAGGTGGGCAAGCTATGGCGCTTTGGCCGGCGTCAGCTTGCCAACCGCTCGGACGGTGGGCTTCGGAGGGTTTCCCAACTCATCAAATCACCAAGCTGAAGCTTTCTCCACCCATCGTCGGCGATAATAAAAATCATGGACCGCGTCTGTCGAGTACTTCTCCTTTCGGTGTGCGCCGCAACTGTTTTCGCCCAAACCGCGGCGCAGCCGCTTGCGCCCGGCCTGGAAACCGATTGGGACATCGCACCCGTGATCCAGGAGATCGGCGCGCACGCCGGCAGACTGCAGGCGGCGCTGGATAAGATCGACGCCCGCGCCTGGGTGGAAAAAGGCGCGTCGGAAACCTACGCCGAGCAGGTGCAGGCGGCCAGCAGTCAAGCCGCCGCCATGGCGGTGCAGGCCAAGGCCCTCGCGGCCAAACCCGAGCAGTTGGCCCTCTCCCTGGAGTTGTTCTTCCGCATGCAAGGGGTCGAAACCATTCTGCTCTCGGTGGAAGAAGGTCTGCGGAGATACCAGAGTCCCGCCGCGGCGGAAGCGCTCACCAGCCTGGAGGCGGAAATCGGAGGCGATCGCGACCGCTTTCAGAACTACATCGTCAACTTCGCGGCCGACCGGGAACGCGCGCTGCAGGTCATGGACAAAGAGGCGCAGCGCTGCCGCGGGATTCTGACCGCGCCGCCGCCCGCTTCCACCAAAACAGGAAAGAAGAAATAGCTCCTATGCCATTCCAATGCAGTATCTGTGGAGAGGAATCCACGCGCATCTGCGCGCGCTGCACCAAGGACGCGTGCAACAACCATCTGTGCGAAAAATGCCGCCGCTGCAGCGATTGCTGCGAGTGCGAAGTCGCCTTGAGCGAGCCGGTCCGCTCGGTCTTCCGCTCCGCCGCGGCGATGCCGAAACCCGATCCGAAACCCCAGCCGCACCAGCCGCCGCCCGAGCCCGATCCATTTCCGGATGACGAGGAATTGCCGGGGCCGGTAGAAGCGTAAAGTGGGGCGGGCGGGCCCAGTGGGCGCCCCGCCGGCGAAGGCGCCTGCCCCGCCTGCGGCCCCTACCCCCACGCCGCCGCCCGTTGCTTCTTCAAAAACTCCAGGTCTTTGCGAATCGCTTCCAGTTCGTCCTTCGCCGGGTAGCCGATCTGCAGCGAAATCGGTCCCGCAAACCGGGCACGCGCCAGCGCGGCCAAAAAGCCCTGCCAATCCACCATGCCCTCGCCGAGCGGGCATTGCACCAGCTTCCATGCGCCTTCGTCTTTGCTCCAATAGCCGTCGCGCGCCACGATCATCTTGATGCGCGGCAGCGCCAGCCGCAGCGCCGTCGCGAAAGCCGCCGGCCCTGGCATGGCGGCATACGCCGGGTCGAAAGCATAGCCAATGGTGTGCGGGTCCATCCCGCGGATCAGCATGTTGGTGTCCCACAGCGCGCTCCCCACCGTGTCGCCGGCGCCGTTATGCAGCGCCAGCGAGATACCCACCGAGCGCGCCACCGCCGCCAGCCCGCCGATATCGCGCAGCACTTCCGTGAGGCGCTGCTCGGGTTCGGCGGCGCCAAATTTCCAATCGCCCGGCCGAAACACCGGCACGCCCATTTCGCCGCCCCATTCCATGCCCATGCGCAGGGTCGGGTTGGCGGGCGAGGTGAAGCTGGTGCTGATCGAAAAAACGTCGATCCCCGAGCCGGTCATGGCTTCCACGCCGCGCTCCAGGTCCAGATCGGCATGCTCGGGCGTCACGTGGCCGCCCGGCTGCACCATCAGGTCGCAGCCTTCGAAGCCCAGCGTTTTGAGCAGACCTCCCATTTCTTCGTAGCCCACCTTCATCATCTGGTCGGAATACAGGCAGATGGCCGGGGTGGTGCGCGGCTTGGGGCCGTTTTCGCGGCGGAATCCGGGGGCCGTCCGCTGCTGGGCGAGGAGCGGCGACGCCGCCATGCCGGCCAGGATTTGCCGTCGGGTGAGTGCCATGATTGTAGTGTAGTGCCGAACCACCGCTCCATTGGCGTGCATGGCCATCGCGGCGCCCGCGCGGCGCTCCCGGAAAACACCCTCGAAGGATTCCGTTATGCCATCGCCGCCGGAGTGGATGCCATCGAAATGGATGTTGCCATCACCCGCGACGACGTGCCGGTGGTCTCGCACGATCCCTGGCTTCCCGGCGGACGGCCGATTCGCGCGTTGGCCTTGCAGGAGATACGGCGCGACGCTCCTGGCGTGCCGGCGCTGCAGGAAGTGCTGGCGCTGGCGCCGGCGGGTTCCTTTTCAATATCGAGTTGAAAAGTTTTCCGCTCCGCCCCGATTGGGCGCCCGATCCCTCACGTTTTGCCGGACTGGTCTGGCCCTATATCGAGAACCTGGCGCCGCGCGTGATGATTCAGTCCTTCGATTTCCCCACGCTCCACGCCATGCGGCGTTTGGCTCCGGCGCTTCCTCTGGGAGCTTTATTCGAAGGCGGCGAAGGGGATTTCGCCGCCGTAGCGCGCAGTGCCCAGGCTGACATCGCGGCGCCGGAGTTTTCCCTGGTGACCGCGCCGCGCGTCGCGGCGGCGCATGCCGCGGGCATTCGCGTTTACACCTGGACGGTGAATCGCCCGCGGGATTGGCGGCGCATGATCGAGGCGGGCGTCGACGCCATCATTACCGACGATCCCGCGGGTTTGATTCGCTATTTGGCGGATGGGTAGGGCAGGCGCTTTCGCCTGCCCACCCCGGCACCGGGTCGGCTCACTGCCCGGATTTGGGCAGTTTCATGCACCGATTCTTCTGTCGAATCAATTATTTCCATTCGGTCCCCTAGGTGCAATTCCAGCGGCGTGCGATTGCGGTATCTCATCCCCCTCCTGGCAGGCGCGGGCGCTTTCGCCCAGAGCGCCGCTCCTTTGAAGCTCACCCTCAAAGATGCCATCGGCCTGGCTCTCAAGCAGAACCCGCTGGTGATTCTGGCCAACCTGGATGTGGCGCAAAGCCGCGAGGATCGCGCCATCGCCCGCTCCGGGTTGCTTCCCCAACTGGGCGGCAACGTTTCCGAGTCGGTGCATCGCTTCGACATCGTTACGGCCTTCGGCAGCCCCATCCCCGGTTTCCCCGAGCATGCCGGCCCTTATTACGTTTTTCAGACCGGCGTGGAGTTCAACGCGCCGGTATTCGATCTGACCTTGTGGCGGCGCTACCGCGCTTCGCAACTCGCGGTGGGAGCGGCCGGCGCGCGGGAAACCGCGGCCCGCGAAGAGAGCGTCATCCTGGTGGTCTCGCAATATCTGGGCAGCCAGCGCGCCGCCGCCGAAGTCGAGGCCGCGCGATCGCGCGTGGATCTGGCGCAGGCGCTCTACGATCAGGCCGCCGACCTGCAAAAGAACGGCGCCGGCACGGGCATCGATACGCTGCGCGCCAACGTGCAACTGCAGAACGAAAAACAGCGGCTCATCACGGCCCGCACCGCGCTCGATACGTCGCTGTTCGCGCTGGCGCGGCTTTTGAATGTCGATCCGCGGCGCACGCTCGAAATCGCCGATCAGGTCGGCTTCTTCGAAACCCCCGAGGTATCCAGCGATCTCTCCCTCGAGCAAGCTTACGCCGCCCGTCCCGAATTGCGGCAGATCGCCGCCCAGGAACGGCAGGCGCGGCTCGAGTCGCAATCGGCCCGCGAGGAGCGCCTGCCCAAGCTGACGGTCTCCGGATTCTGGGCGGAGCAGGGGCTCGCTCCCGATACGGCGATTCCGGTTTATACCTATCAGGCCAGCCTGGATTTTCCGCTCTTCACCGGCGGCCGCATACAGGCCGCGCAAGCCAAAAGCGATCTGGCCATTCGCCAGCTCCAGCAGCGCGAGCAGGATCTGCGCAACCGCATCGCCCAGGAAGTGAAGACCGCGCTGGCGCAACTGGAAGCCGCGCGCGGCGAGGTCGCGGTAGCTAATCTGGGGGTGCGGCTGGCGCGCCAGGAAGTGGATGAGGCGCGCGACCGTTTCCAGGCGGGCGTGGCCAACAACATCGAAGTCGTCACCGCGCAGGACGAGCTGGCCCGCGCCAGCGACAACCAGATCGCCGCCCTCTATCGCTATAACCAGGCGCGCGCGGACCTGGCCCACGCTTCCGGCCGGATGGAGGCGCTCTACGCCCACTGAAATACCAAGCAGGACGGGCCTCCCGGCCGGTTTGAGACCAGCCGGAAGGACTGTCCCACGCCGCGCGGCGCCCCCCATCAACCCGTGGATCATCGCGCTCACCGTGATGCTGGCCACCTTCATGGAAGTGCTGGACACCAGCGTGGCCAACGTATCGCTGCCCAATATCGCGGGCAGCCTTTCCTCCAGCGTGGATGAAGCCACCTGGATCCTCACCTCTTACCTGGTGGCCAATGCCATCATCCTGCCCATGGGCGGATGGTTCTCCATGCTGCTGGGCCGCAAGCGGTTTTACATGATATGCGTGGCCCTGTTCACGCTCAGTTCGTGCCTTTGCGGGCTGGCGCCCTCGCTCGGCATGCTGATCCTGTTCCGCGTGATGCAGGGGGTGGGCGGCGGCGCGCTGCAGCCCATTTCGCAGGCCATCCTGGTGGAGAGCTTCCCGCGCGAAAAGCATGGCATGGCCATGGCCGTCTACGGCATGGGCGTGGTAGTGGCGCCCATCGTCGGCCCCACCCTGGGCGGCTGGATCACCGACAACATGAGCTGGCGCTGGATCTTCTTCATCAATATTCCGGTGGGCATTGTTTCCCTCGCGCTCACTTCCGCCCTGATTTTCGATCCGCCCTACCTGCTGCGCAGGAGCGTCCGCGAAGTGCGCGTGGATTACACCGGCCTGAGCCTGCTGGCGCTCGGCCTGGGCTCGCTCGAAGTGGTGCTGGACGAAGGCCAGCGCGCCGATTGGTTCTCCTCGCATTTCATCGCGACGTTCGCCGCGATCACCGCCATATCCCTCATTGCGGTCGTTTTTTGGGAACTGCGGCATCCCCATCCGGTCATCGACTTTCGCGTCTTGAAGGAACGGAATTTCGCCCTGGCCACGCTCTCCATGCTGGTTTTGGGCTTCGTGCTGTACGGCAGCACCACCTTGCTGCCGCTGTTTTTGCAGACGCTGCTCGGCTACACCGCGCTCCTCAGCGGGCTGGTGCTCTCGCCCGGAGGACTGGCGGTCTGCGTATGCATGCCCATTGTGGGGCTGCTGCTGCGCCGCTATCAGGCGCGCTGGCTGGTGATTTTCGGCGTGCTGGTCTCCGCCACGGGTCTGTACTTCATGTCCAACTTCAATCTCTATATCGACTACCACACCGCCGCCGTCAGCCGCATCGTGCAAAGCTTCGGACTGGGATTCCTGTTCGTTCCCATCAGCACCATGGCCTTCGCCTTGATTCCGCGCGAGCGCACCAACTACGCCACCGGCCTGTTTAATCTGGCGCGCAATATCGGGGGCAGCTCGGGAATCGCCACCGTCACCACGCTCCTGGCGCGGCGCGCGCAGGTTCACCAGCAGATTCTGGCGGCCCACATGACTCCCTTCGACGCACCCTGGCGCGACGCCCTGGCGCGCGCCACGCTTCTCTTGCAGACGCGCGGCGCGACCCTGCCGGATGCCGCCGCGCAGGCGCATGGCCTTTTATACGGCGCCCTGCTGCGGCAATCCGATATGCTGGCGTTTTCCGATGCGTTCCTGGTCATGGCCCTGCTGTTCCTGGCGATTGTCCCGTTAATGTTCCTGATGAAGAAAGTGGGCCCGGCGCGCGGTCCCGTTGTGCTGGAATAGAAAGGTTAGGAAAAAAAGAAGTGGCTACCATCTCCCAACGTTTGCCCGAGCCGGCTCCCGACGAACAGCCGGCCAAAGGATCCTCCCGCATGAAGATCGTCCTTCTCGCGCTGCTCGTGGCCGGGGTGGGCGCCGGTGCGGCCAGCTACTTTTATTTCAACGGCGAGGTCTCTTCCGACGATGCCAATGTGGACGGCCACATCAGCGCCATCGCGCCCAAGATCACCGGCAACGTCATCGACGTCGCGGTGCTGGATAATCAGCAGGTGCAGGCCGGCCAGGTGCTGGTGCGCATCGATCCGCGCGATTATCAAGCCAAAGTGGATATGGCCCGCGCCGCCGTGATGGAGGCGGAAAGCCAGTTGCGCTCCGCCCAGCAGGTGGTGCCGCTGACCAGTGAAACCACGCAATCCGGCAATATCGCCGCTACCGCCCAACTGGCCGACGCCACGGCCGAGCTGGAGCGCGCGCGCATCGCTTTCGAGGAGGCCTCCGGCTCCGACCTGGCCTACGCCGAAGCCAACGTCGGCGCCCGCCAGGCCAACAACGATCGCGCGCAAGCCGACCTCGCCCGCATGAAACCGCTGGTGGACAAGTCCGAGATTTCCCAGCAGCAGTACGATGCCTATGTGGCCGCGGCCAAAGTGGCCGAAAGCGAATTGCAGGCGTCGCGCGAAAAACTGCTCTCCGCGCGCAAGGACGCGGCCATTCGCCAGGCCTCGCTCGATGCCGCGCAATCGCACGTATCCGAAGCCAGGGCGATGGTCGAAACCTCGGTCGCCAATCGCAAACAAGTGGGCATCCGCGCGGCCGATGCCGGAACCGCCGCCGCCGTTCTGGCCTCCGCCAAAGCCAGCCTCGAAGCCGCCGAGCTGCAGCTCAGCTATTGCGTGATCGCCGCTCCCATCGAGGGCGTGGTGACGCGCAAGAGCGTCGAGGTGGGCCAGATCGTGCAGCCCGGCCAGGGCCTCATGGCCCTGATCCCTCTGCGGGATACCTGGGTCACCGCCAATTTTAAAGAGACCCAGCTTGCCCACGTGCGCCCCGGGCAGCGCGCCGAAATCCACGTGGATATGTACGGCAAGAGCGTATCCGGCAAAGTGGATTCCATCGCCGGCGCCACCGGTTCCCGCATGAGCCTGCTGCCGCCCGAAAATGCCACCGGCAACTTCGTGAAAGTGGTGCAGCGCATCCCCGTGAAGATTTTGGTGGACCCGGGGAGCGATTTGATTCTGCGCCCCGGCATGAATGTGGACGTGACGATTTATACGAAGTAGGACAAGCCTCCCGGCCTGTCCCGCCGTTCTTTTTGAAACAGTGGAAGCGCCCTTGCCGTCCTCCATAGCGATGCGTGTTGTGCCGCTCGCGCTGCTGGCGACCCTGCTGCCCGGCGCGTCCGGCGATGAGCGGCCGGCGCTGGCTTTGCGGGCCCGGACGGAGTTCGGCCGCGTGGAACTGGCCGCCGTGCCGCGCCTCGAGGACGCCGCGGCGTGCCAGCAGTCGCAGGCGGCCGTGCTGCCGCTGGCTTCGCGCGAAGAAGTTCCGCTGGTTCACTACCGCAAGGGGTTTTGCTCTCTGGCAGGCGCGTCCCTCACCGGCAGCGCGGCGCAGTTTGCCGCTGCCGCCGGCGAATTTCAGAAAGCCATCCAAGCCTGGCCGGCGCGCGCCGCCGCCCATTCCAGGGATGTCCCGCCCGAGCCGGTCCCTTCCGCGCTGCCCGTGCTGGCGGCCATCGCGCGTTTGCACGCCAACCCCAGTCCCGCCGCCATGGATGCGGCGCGCCGGCAGATCGCGGATGCCGAAGCGGCGGCGGATTGTCCCGCCGGCGCGATACCCGCCGCCGCATGCCGCGGCTGGCTCGCAACGGGGCGCGCATGGCTGGGCTGGATGGCGCTCGGGCAGGAGAACCTGGACCAGGCCGCGCGCGATTTTTCCGCCTTCGCGGGCTCCGGCTGGCCCGTCTGGATTTCCGGACTGCGCGCCTTTCGGGAGGCAAAGTATAGCCAGGCGGAGACCGATTACGCGCGCGCCCTCGAGGCATGGCGGCGCGCCGCGCGGGAACCCGCGCCCTCCCTGGACGCGCGCCTCGCGCCGCATCCCGACATGGCCTCGGCGCTGGCCGATTTAGGCGGCGCCGAGCTTCTCGCCGGGCATCCCGAAAGCGCCATCGCGACGCTCGATCAGGCCGTGAACGCCGCACCCGCCGGCGCCCGCGCGCTGTACCTGCGGGCGCGCGCCCGGGAAAAAGCGGGCGCCGCCGAAGCCGCCCTGGCGGACTATAATCTCGCCAGCCGCACGGCCTTCGCCCAAGCCCGCGACCTGGCCTCCGGCGAAGCCCATTTCTATCGCGGCATTCTGCTCTACCGGCGCAAGGATTATGCGCGCGCCGAGGACGAATTCTCGAGCGCCCTCAACTTCGAAATTCCCGCCTCCCTGCGCGCCGATGCGGCGGCGTGGCGTCATCTGGCGGCCGTGGCGGGCGGCGCCTGCGGCATCTCGCGGCAATTCCTGATGCGCGTGCTGGGCTCGGTTTCGCCCTATTTCCCCAAAGAAGAAGCCGCCGCTTTGCTGTCCGCCTGCCGCGCCGGCGGGCCCGCCGGCGCGGCTCCGCCGAAATAGGCTGCTTGCCCGCCGGGGGTGTGATACAGTTCAGGATAAGATGGCATCCCGAAGCGTCAACAAAGTCATTCTGCTTGGCCATCTCGGCAAAGACGCCGAGACCAAGTTCACGCCGAGCGGCATTTCCGTGTCGAAGTTCTCGCTGGCGACCAACCGTCGAAGTAAGGACCAGCAGACCGGCGAGTGGAAGGACATCACCGATTGGCACAACATCGTCATGTGGCGGACCGAGAATGTGTCCAGCTATCTCCTCAAGGGCAAACAGATCTACCTGGAGGGCCGGCTGGAATCGCGTAGCTGGGAGGACAAGGAAGGGCAGAAGCGCTACATCACCGAGGTGATCTGCGAAGGCGCCAGCGCCATTCTGCTGGGCGGCGGCGGCGGACGCGGCGACGTAGCCGAATCCGGCGGCGATTTCGAACGCAGCGACCGCCCCGTCTCCATGCCCCGCTCCGCGCAACCGCGCCCGCAACCCGCCGCCGCTCCCGCGCCGCCCGACGATTTCAGCCAGGGCGTCAGCGACGACGACGTGCCGTTCTAACGGGCAGTCTGAACACGCATGGGGAAGAAGCCGCAGCGTCATACCTGGGCCGAGGCCAAGCACCTTTGCCGCCTCAATGGGAACGACATTGCCATGGCCAAAAGCCTCGGTTTCTCTCCCGACAGCCTGGTGCGGGCACGGCCCGATCCCAAGCAGAAGTGGAAGCTGCCGGTGAAAGACTGGATCCACGAATTGCATTACAAGCGCTTCGGCTTCGTCACGGGCGAAAAGCCGTTGCCGCCGCCGGCGCCCGCTACCGTCGAATACGGCGCGGAAGAGTGCTATGGCGAAGAGCCTTACGGGGGCGCCCGCGACGACGACGTACCCTTCTAACCTGGTACAGCTCGGCCTGGCACGCCCGCCGATGCCGCGCGAAGCAATTTACGAGGCGGTCTTGAGCGCCGCGCCCGCTACCGTTCGCCCTCAACAACGGGAACGGCTTTGGGAGAGCGGTGCTTCTTGACCGCGGATAACGCCTTGGGAGGACGGCCGCGGCGTTTGCCTTCCTGCTGGAGGCGCTCCAGAGTGAGGATGGCAGTGTTGAGGTTCTCCAGCTCAGACCGCAAGTGTGCCAGTACTTTCGCAAGGTCCATGGACGTACTAAGAGTAGTCTCGATCCGCGTGAAATGAAATCGGACTTGGCTTAGACCGGCTCGGAAATTCCCAGTAGCGGGGGATTACATGGTCGTGCGAGACAGCAACGGGTCGTCCGCCAACTCGTTCGGATTGGCATAAGTCTGCATCGAATCGAGCGATTCCAGGACTCGCTCGAGCAAACTGTCGGTCTGCGAGACGGTATTCTTCAGCACGTCGATCGAACGCGCCTGCGTGCTGAGCCGTTCGTCCAGGTTGGCCATGGTCTTGGCGAGCAACTGCTCCATGGCGGACACGATCTGGCTGGTGGACGGCACATCCGCCAGTTTGCTGGCGTGCTCGTCCAGCCGCGCTTCGATTTGCGCCAGGCGTGCCGTGTGAGCCGAATCCTGGGCTGTCAGGCGCGTTTCCAGCCCGGCCAGCGATTTCTTGATTCCCTCGGCATCCGCTGTGTCGAAAGTGGAACCGCGCTCGCGGCGGGAAGTGGTGAATGCGCCCGCGGCGATTCCCGCCAGGAAAATGGCAAAGCGGGGAATGGAATTAATAGCTCGTGACATCCGTGATTCCCTTATAATACTTTTTCGGAACTCCTTGCAAGTACTAAGCTTAGTCAATATGGTACTAGGTACGTACCGCAATTGCAGAGGGGCGACTATACTGGCATTCTGATTAAGCAGAATCCTTCTCAATAGGAGACGTCTGGTTGAGCCGTGGCACGGAACCCCGCCAAGTCCGGGTCGGCGTTGTCATCTACCCGGTGTTGGTGGAGTGCGACATGCAGGGACGCATCAGATGGATGAGCGATGCGGCCAGGTCGCGGTTGGGCGATGCGCATAATCTGTTCGACACGATGACCGCCGGATGGTCTCCCGGCGATCGCAAGCCCGATGTGTGGTTCCCCCGGGTCTCCCGCGTCGTGAAAATCAGAGACTCGCTGGTGGTGAGCGTGCAGATGCGTCCGGGCGGCGAAGTCCCGCACGACGACGGCGCGGTTCTGCGCGATCTCGAAACAGCCTTGCTGCTTCATTATTTTCGTCTGCAGCAAGCCGAGCGCAGTCTTTCCATGCGCGCGCGGTCCACACGCACCGGCTCCGGGCCGCGCGCCGTGCGGCAGCTTGAATTGGAGCGGCAGAGACTGGGACGGGAGTTGCACACCGGCGTGGGACAGTTGCTGGCGGCGATCCGGCTGCAACTCGAAGTCGTGGTGCAGCAGCTTCCCCAAGCCCCCGCGGGCGTGCGCCAGGCGCTCGAGCGCATTGGAACTCTGGCGGGCGACGCGCTGGAGCAGGTGCGCGGCGTTTCGCGGCGCCTTCATCCACCCGAGTGGCAGCGCCTGAAACTGGAAGAAGCCCTGCTGCAACTGTGGGAGATCAGCGGCATTCCCCAGCGTTACCAAACCGAGCTGCGCATTCAGGCGCCGGCGCGCGAGCCGGAACTGGAAACCAAAGTGTTGCTGTACCGCGCCGCGCAGGAGGCGCTTTCCAACCTGGCGCGGCACGCGCGCGCGACCCGCATCGAGATGACCTTGGATGCGGGCGTGGACTTTTTGCGCCTGTCCATTCGCGACAACGGAACGGGATTCGATCCGGCCGCGCTGTTTTCGGCTCCGGCCAGCGTGGCGGCGGGCATCGGACTGCGATCCATTCGCGAGCAGGCCGAGAGCTTGGGTGGAAAAATGGAGATTGAAAGTGGCCCTTCTGGCACTACACTAAGAGTTTCGGCGCCATATTCGCCAATCGAGCCCTAACCGGGCGGCAGGAAGGCCCTAACCGGGCGGCAGGAAAGCCCTAACCGGGCGGCAGGAAGGCCCTAACCGGGCGGCAGGAGCCCTAACCGGGCGGCAGGAAAGCCCTAACCGGGCTTGCACGGACACAAAGGAGACTGCATGGAGGAAACATCCCAGACCACCGTGGTTCTGGCCGACGATCACGCCATTGTGCGGGAAGGAATCGCGGCGCTGTGCGCGAGCAACGGGATGCGCATCCTGGGGCAGTGCTCGGACGGGCCGGGCGCCCTCGAGATGATCAACAAACTCAAGCCGGATTTCGCCATTCTGGACTTGCACATGCCGGTGATGACCGGCGTCGAGGTCATTCGCCGGCTGCGCGCCACCGGCTGCGCGGGCAAGCTGATGATTCTTTCCATCAGCCGCGAAGAGAACACCGTGATGGAAGCGCTGCGCGCCGGCGCGGATGCCTACCTCCTGAAAGACGGTCCGGCGCGCCACCTGTTGGACGCCATCAGCTTCGTGCGCGACGGCGGCGTTTACGTATCGCCGCTGCTGCGCGGAGCGGGACTGTTCACGCGCGCCGAACGTCGGCCGCCGGAAGATCCGCTGGCTTCGCTCAGCCCACGCGAGATGGAGGTATTCTCCTACCTGGTGAACGGGCTGCGCGCCAAGGATATCGCGGAACTTCTGGACATCAGTCCCAAAACCGTGGACACCTATCGCGCCAGCCTGATGCGCAAGCTGAACGTCCACGACCTGGTGGGACTGGTGAAGTTTGCGATCGAACGCAACCTTACGAGCACTTCCGTTCAGAAATGAACTCGCGGATCGCCGCCGGACGGCGGGCTACGGCGCACTGGTAATCCTCCAAAGAGCGAATCAGGTTTTCGACGGCATCGCGGCGCTTGTACAAACGTGCAAGAGCGTCGATGCGCAGATTGTCTTCGGACAAAAGTCGAAAACGTTCGCGGGAATCGGGACTGGGCAGCAGGATCGGGTTTGTCATCAGATTGTTCCAGGTTGATATTCAGAGTTCTGTGTCAGTTTTTCCTTTAGCCAAAAGTCAGAATAATGACAAATCCGCAAGAAGGCAAGAAAAATCTTATCAATTATTCAGAATTTTCTGAGTCGAAGGGAATGCGCTAGTTTATCGATCAAACAAGGGTTACAAAATCATCGGGTAATTACCCTATCGTTGGCGAAAACGGCGCTCTAGTACTCACCGGTACGCTCAATTAAACAATCAGCATGCAGTCGCCGTAGGAGTAGAACCGGTATCGCTGTTCCACGGCGTGCCGGTATGCGGCCAGTGTCAGTTCCGTGCCGGCGAAGGCGCAAACCAGCAGCATCAGGCTGCTGCGCGGCAGGTGAAAATTGGTGAGCATGGCGCCTGTGCCGCGGAATTCGTAGCCCGGTTGGATGAAGATGTCGGTCTCCCCTTGCCGCCGTCCCAGGCGTAGCGCGCTTTCCATGCTGCGCACGGTGGTGGTGCCCACCGCCACCACCCGCCGCGCGGCTCGCAATTTGGCGGCATTCTCCCCGGCGATGCGAAACCATTCGGCATGCAGGCTACCCCGCGCGATCTGTTCCGCGTGCAGCGGCTGAAAGGTCCCTAGGCCCACGTGCAGCGTGACATAGGCGATTTCCGCGCCGGCTGCCCGGCACTCCCCCAGCACCTGGGGCGTGAAGTGCAGACCGGCGGTGGGCGCGGCTACCGAGCCGCGATCGCGCGCGAAGACGGTCTGGTAGCGCTCCCGGTCCGCCGCGGCATCCTGGCGCTTGATATAGGGCGGCAGGGGAACGTGTCCGATCTTCTCGAACTCGTCGAACAGGTCGCGATCCGTGGCGAAGCGGATGCGGCGCTCGCCGTATTCGCCGCGGCCGGCGATCTCGCCTTCCAGACCTCCCTGGAAACGGATGCGCTCCCCGACCCGCATTTTGCGGCCGGGCCGCACCAGCGCTTCCCAGGTCCGGCCATCCTCGCTGACGGGACGCACCAACAGCACTTCCACCTGGCTGCTGAGGTGCTCGTGGCGTTTGGGATTGCCTTTGCCGATGGGCAGTGCGTGCACGCCCTCCCTGCGGCCGAAGAGGCGCGCCGGAAAAACCCGCGAATCGTTGAGCGCCAGGCAATCGCCGGGACCTAAAAATTGCGGCAACTCGCGGAACCAGCGGTCTTCCCAACGCCGCTCGGCGCGGTCGAGTACCAGCATGCGCGAAGCGGCCCGGTCGGCCAGCGGCTGCTGCGCAATCAGCTCGCCGGGTAAGCGATAGTCGAAGGCGGAAAGATCCAAATCTCACTGTAGCGGAAAGAGCGTGCCCTGCTCTTCTTCCCGCCACAACTCGGGACGGTATTCCGCCACTCCGCAAGCCAGGCCATAGCGGTCCCGAATGCGCTGCACGCGCTGGCGCAGCATCTCTTTATAAGGGCGGTCCAGATACGGACACTTTTGGAACGTCGCGCGATATCGCCGGGCGAGCTGCGGGAACTCGCGATCCAGGAACGGCAGAAAGACCCTCTGGGCGCAGGGCATGAGAAAGAGCGGACCGCCGCCGAAGCCCTGGGCGCCCGCGTCGCGCGCGGCTTTGGCCAAGCGGTCCAGGTGTTTTTCGTCATCCGTAATCCCCGGCATGATGGGGTTGGGAAATACGCTCACGGAAATGCCCGCTTCGCTCAACTGGCGGACGGCTTCGAGGCGCAGCGTGGGGCAGGGAGCGCGCGGCTCCAGCAAACGCGCCAGCTTCTCGTGCAGCGTGGTGATGGTCACGTGCACGGTCAGGACGTTGGCGCGCGCGATCTCGCCGAGCAGCGCGATGTCGCGCACGATCAGGTCGGATTTGGTGGTGATTCCCAGATACCGGCCGCGCTCTTTGGCGAAGACTTCCAGGATGGCGCGGGTGCGGCCGAAGCGGCGTTCGGCGGGCTGATAGGGATCGGTCGCGGTGCCTATGGCGATTCGCTCGGCACCGCCGATCTTGCGCAGTTCCTGGCGCAGCAGGTGGGCCGCCGCGGATTTGGCGTAGATCTTGTCTTCGAATTCGCTGGCCGCCATTTCCATGAATTCGTGGGTATAGCGCGCGTAGCAATATTTGCAGCCGAACTCGCAGCCGCGGTAGGGGTTGACGGTCCATTGAAACGGCATGCCGGGTTTGGTGCGGTTGAGAATGCTGCGCGCCGGAATTTCGAAATAGCGCACCTGGCGCTTGGTTTCCAGCAGTTCGCTGTGCGCGGCGAGGCGGGCGATACCCACAAGTGTTTCCCGGCCAGCTCGCCGGCAAGAGTTGGGATGAAAAGTGGGGCTTTCGCTTTCGCCTGCCAACCCAGCGCTATTGGCAGGCGGGCGCCCCGCCTGCCCCGCCCGGTGTGGTTTCGAGGGTGCCATACTCTATTTTCGCTTTTTATTCGCCTTTTTGCAAGGGTGAAGCGCAAAGAAATCCCGGCGTGTTCTGTTGCAAATTACTCTATTTACAACGGAAGAAATCCCCCGCAGAATGATCAGAGCCGTCGCTTCGGCATAAATAATGGGACGTTGTCTCCCTGTTTTACTCATCTTTCCTCTGATTCTCGCCGCGCAGCAGCGGCGCCCGGTTGAGCGGACCGTCAGCGTCAACCTGGACGCGCTGGCGCGCGCGGCGAGCCGGCGCCCCCAATCCAAAGTGATGCCGCGGCCTTCCCGCGCCACGGCGCGCCATGCGGCGCCGGCTTCCACTGCCGTGGGCGGGCGATCCGCAACTGTATCGCCGGGAGGGTCCGCCGCCGTTACCGGTTTTGGGGCGCTGTTGGATCAGTATGGCGCCAACCCGCCGGACACGGGAGGCGCGGTGGGGCCGAATGAAGTCGTGACCATGCTGAACTCGCAAGTGTTGGTGCAATCGCGCGGCGGCCAGCCGCTGGCGAATTTTCCCATCGATCTGGCGCAGTTCTGGAGCGGGTTGGGAGGGTTCGCGCAGATTTTCGACCCGCGCATTTTATACGACCCCTCGGCCGGGCGCTGGCTCGCCTCGGCGGGCGCCAATCCGGGCGCTTCCTCGTCCGCGCTGCTGCTGGCTGTTTCGCGGACGTCTGATCCCGCGGGCGATTGGAGCATGTCGCTGATCGATGTGGGAAGCGGAGGATTCTGGGCCGACTACCCGCTGCTGGGATTCAACCAGAACTGGGTGGTGATCACAGCCAACCTGTTGGTGCTGCCGCCCAATGGCAGCTATGCGGAGACGGCGCTGTATGCGTTCGACCGCGCGGCCCTGTACGCCGGCTCGACCGCCTATGCCACCTTTTTCGATGAACAGGGCGCGCTGATTCCGGTATTGGACGTGGACAATAGCCATCCCGAGGAGTTGTTTTTCGCCCAGGCGACGTCCGATGGGGCCGGCGGGCAGATCCGCCTCGGAGTGCTGCAGGGCGCCGTGGGGAGCGAAACGTTTTCCCCGGGCGCGATGGAAATCGCGCTCGCCGAATCCTGGGCCGACACATCGCCGGGCGGGGAAGACTTCGCGCCGCAGCCGGGGACGTATTTCAAAGTCGACGCCGGCGACAGCCGCTTGCAGAACTGCGTCATGCGCAACGGCTCGCTGTGGTGCGCGCACACCGTATTCCTGCCGTACGCCAACCCCACCAGGGCTTCGGTGCAGTGGTTTCAGGCCGACCCGGTGCAGGGAACTCTGCTGCAACTGGGGCGCATCGACGATCCGCAGGCGTTGGAATTCTACGCCTACCCTTCCATTGCGGTGAACCGCCTGAACGACGTGGCGCTGGGATATACGCGCTTTACCACGAGCGCGTACCCGGCGGCGGCCTTTTCGTTCCGCCTGGCCGGAGACGCCGCGGGGGTCATGCGGACTTCGCAGGTCGTCAAGGCCGGCGAAGCGTCATACGTGGCGCCGGGATCGGATGAGGGCAGCAATCGCTGGGGCGATTTCAGTTGCACCATGGTGGATCCGCTGGGCGATCTGGCCTTCTGGACGGTACAGGAATATGCGGCCCTGCCCACGGACCATTACCCGGGCCGATGGGGCACATGGTGGGCCAACATCGTGGTGACGGCGCGCTGACGCCCGCCAAGGCGGGGCATGCTTCGGCTTGCCAACCGGGCGGCAGCCCGGCGTGCGCGGTCCGCGCGGGGTCCAGCCCCACGCTACGCCTGCTGTTGCGCCAACGGACCGATGACAGGCAGCACCACGGTCTTCCCCTGGTACGTCGCGATCAGCATGTAGATCCACAGCGCAAGACACGCCAAGCCGAAGAGCGGCCAAAGGATCGCGCCGAAAAAGAAGCCGACGATGTGCAGCATGATTCCCATCACGATGCCGAAGACAATCCAAATAACGATGACCGCCAGATGCAGAAAGATCGACTGAAAGGCGTGAAAGCGAATCAAGCGATCGTTCTTATAAGGCTCCAACACCAGGAAGAGAATGCCCGTGACAAGGCCCAGCACGTAGCACAAAGCGCCGGCCACATTCTGCGCCATGGGCGCCGCGGTGACAGTAGGCGGGGGTGGGCCGCCGGCCGGGTTTGCCGGGGGAGCACCGGCAGTTTGCGCGGGGGCCCCAACGGGCGCGCCGCACTTGGCACAAAAACGTCCTTCAGTCTGGGTACCACAACTGGCGCAAAAGGGCATTCGGGAAAGCCTCCTTTTAGAATCTAAAGGTTATGGCAGGGCCGGGGAAAGGAAAATCGAAATTGAGCTGTACTTTTCTTCACATATCGCGGAATGGCTATCTCCCCGGCCGCCCCAGCACCAGCAGAGGAACGATGGCGCCGATGACCGCGCAAATCCAGAGGGCGGGGTTCCAATCCGAGCCCAGAAACGAAATCAGCAGGCCCGCCAGACCGCCGATCCCGGCGCCGATGACGGCAACCATCGCTCTTTTCGCCATAGAACGGAGTTCCCTTCTACCATACCAACCCGCGGCGGCGCGAGAATACGGGTATGAAGGCTTGCGTGCTGGCGGCGCCGGCGGCGGTGGAAACCAGGCCGCTCCGGTTGCAGGATGTGGCGATGCCGGAGCCGGGCTCCGGCGAAGTGCTGGTGCGGGTGCGGGCCTGCGGGGTATGCCGCACGGACCTGCACGTGGTGGAGGGAGAACTGGCGCCCAAGAAGCAGCCCATAATTCCGGGCCACCAGGTAGTGGGGGTGGTGGAAGCGGCGGGGGCCGGCGCGCGGCGCTTCCCGCTGGGGGCGCGGGTGGGGATTGCCTGGCTGCACCGCACCGACGGCGTGTGCGAATTCTGCCGGTCCGGGCGCGAGAACCTGTGCGAGAACGCCGCATTCACGGGGTGGACGGTGGATGGCGGCTATGCCGAGTTCGTGCGCGCGCCGGAGGATTTCGTGTACGCGCTGCCGGACGGTTTCGGGGACCTGCACGTGGCGCCGCTGTTGTGCGCGGGCATCATCGGGTTTCGCACGCTGCGGCTTTCGGGCGTGCAGCCCGGAGGAAGCCTGGCGATCTACGGCTTCGGCGCGGCCGCGCACGTGGCCATTCAGGTGGCGCGGCATTGGGGCATCCGCGTATACGCGTCCTCGCGCGACCAGCGGCATCGCCAATTGGCGTTGGATCTGGGAGCGGTGTGGGCCGGCGGGACCGAGGACGCGCCGCCGGAACCCGTGGACGGCGCCATGATTTTCGCGCCCGCGGGGAATCTGGCGGTTGCGGCGCTGCGCGCGCTCAAGCGCGGCGGCACGGTGGCTTGCGGCGGCATCCACATGAGTCCCATTCCTGCGATGGATTACGACCTGTTGTACTGGGAGCGGTCGATTCGCAGCGTGGCCAATAACACGCGGCGCGATGGCGAGGAATTTCTGAAAATCGCGGCGGAGATTCCGATTCGCACGGAAGTGCGCGAGTTCGGCCTGGAGGAAGCCAACGAAGCTTTGAATGCATTGAAGAACGATGCCATTCGCGGAGCGGCGGTGCTGCGGATTTGAGGGGCGGCGGCAAAGCACCGGCGGCCGGACCGCCGGCGCCACGCGCTATTTCGCGGGCTGCCCGATGATGTAGACCTTATCGTTGGGATGCACGAGTTTCAGGCGGTTTTGGATTTCCAGCTCTTGTTCGGCGGGATTATCGGTGATGCGGCGGATATGTTCCTTCTTGCGCTCGATCTCCTCGTGGAGCTTCTGATTGCGCTTTTCCATTTCCTGGATCAGGGTTTGTTTCTGAATTACCGCGGGTACGCCCCGCGGCCCGCGTAACGTGACAAACGCATATACGGATACCACCAGGAGGGCTGCGATATAAGCGAATCGGGCGAACGGCGGTTTCATATTACCGGAGCCTGGAAGATAATGGTAACATTGCTTTCCGGATTCGCTTCTTAGTTTTTTCCCATGACTGGAGAGATTGTTATTCTTTGTACCTGTTCCTCGCCGGAGGAAGCCGAAAAACTGGCGCGCCTGCTGGTGGAAGAGCGGCTGGCGGCGTGCGTCAACGCCATCCCGCGCGTGCGCAGCACCTACCGTTGGCAGGGAGCGGTGGAAACGGCGGAGGAAGTTTTGCTGGCCATCAAGACCGCGGGCCGGTTATTCCCGGAGGTAGAGGAGAAACTGCGCGCGGCACATTCTTACGAAGTGCCGGAGGTGCTGGCTTTGCCGGTCGTCGACGGATCGGCGCCCTATCTGGAATGGCTGCGCGGCAGCCTGAAACCGGGAGCCCGCTAGTGGGTCTGGCGGCGGGCCTCGCTCTGCTCTTCGATATGGACGGGGTGCTGGTGGATTCCAATCCGCTGCATCGCGAGGCGTGGACGGCATTCAACCGCGGGTACGGAATCGAAACCACCGAAGAGATGCAGCAGCAGATGTACGGCAAGCGCAACGACGACATTGTGCGCGCGTTTTACGGCGACCATCTGCCGGCGGAGGAAGTTCGCGAGCGCGGCGCGGCGAAGGAGCGGCTATATCGGAGAATGATGGATGGTAGGATCGAACAGATGCTGGTTCCCGGCATACGCGATTTCCTGGAGCGGTATCGGGATGCGCCGATGGCCCTGGCCAGCAACGCGGAGCCTCTGAACGTGAATTTCGTGCTCGACCAGTCGGGTTTGCGCCGCTACTTCCGGGTGGTGGTGGACGGGCACCAGGTGGCCCATCCCAAGCCCTTTCCGGACGTGTACTTACGGGCGGCGGAGGGATTGGGCGCGGTGCCCGCCAACTGCATTGTTTTCGAGGATTCGAATTCCGGGGTGGAGGCGGCGCGCAGGGCGGGAATGCGGGTTATCGGTATCTGTACGACTCATGATAACTTGCGGGCTACGGATCTGAACATCGATAATTTCTGGAACGGTTCGGTAACGGAATGGTTAGCAGCCCAATCGCGGGTGCTCTGAAACTGGGGCGGATGGTGTTTTTCGGCGCGATGGCGGCGCTTCTCTGCGCCGCGGCGGATGCGCCGCTCAAGCTGTCGCTCGCGGAACTCAGCGCGCGCACCCCTCCGGCTTTCACCCCCGTCTACCTGGGGCGCACCGTGAAAGTGCGCGGCGTGGTCAACCACACGGCCTATCACTTCCCCGAGTACACCATCATCGCCATGGAGGATGGCCGCGGAGGAGCGGCCATTCTGAAGGCGGCGTTGGACGACACCCGGCTGGACGCTTTTTCAGCGGGCGAAGATATCGAAGTCACTGGAACGGTAGGGTTCCTGGCGGGGACGATCGTAATTCAGCCGCAGAATATTTCGGTGTTGGGGCGGAAACCGGCTCCCGCGGCCATCGATCTGAGCCCCGCGGCAGTGCAGGACTTGAAGTATTTGGGCCGGCTGGTGCATCTGCGCGGCCATCTTCAGCACATAGCGGACACGGCGGCGGGCACGCAGATCTTCCTGGACGGGCAAGCCAAGCTGTTCCTGCCGCGGCCGCAGGACCAGCCGGCGCCGAATTTCGCTTCGTTCGCGGCGGGAGATGACATCGAAACCACCGGAGTGGCCCACCTGTACAGCGTTCGCAAGCCTTTCAACCGGGGTTTCGAACTGCTGGTGCACGAGCCGGATCTGCTGCACCGGGAAAAGCCCTGGGTGGTGCCCCCGGTGGTGCTGGCATCGGGAATCTGCATGGTGCTGGCGGTGGCGTTCCTGCTGTGGAGCAGGGAGCGCCGGCTGGGCAAACAGCGGGACCGGCCGCGCAAGACCTACCAGTTGGGCGAGGAAATTCTGGGAGCGGCATCCGCCACCGACATCGTGAAGCGGATTGGCGAGGCGCTGCCGGAGATTCTGGGCATTACGCGCGTGCACCTGTTCGTATACAACCGCAGTGGAAGAACGCTGGATGAGGTGACCGTGGACGGGGGCGAGACGGTCTCGATTCCCCTGGGGTCGCCGCCGGCGGGCACGCGGGCGGGAGCGGCGGCGTGTTTCCACTACCGCACCCTGCTGGTGATTCCGGACATCGACCGGAGCCCTTTTCCGATGGCCGGAAAAGAAGGCGAGCGGACGCCTCATTCGCTGCTCTTTGTGCCCATGATGGCGCAGGGCGAAGTGGTGGGGGTGCTGGAGCTGGACCAGGACGACCGGGCGCGCGACTTCAAGCCGGACGAGCAGACGCTGGCGCAGCACCTGGGAAACCAGATCGGCGTCGCAATCCGCTTGCTGGACCAGCGGTCGGTGCAGGAGCAGCTCTTCCGCACGGAGAAACTGGCGGCGGTGGGGCGGTTGATTTCGGGGGTGGTGAACGAACTGCAAACGCCCCTTTCATCCATCTCCGAACTGGCGCAGCGGGCGCTGGAGAAGTCGCACGCCGGCGCGGCGGAGCGGGAAGTGGCGGCCATCGCGGCGGAAGCGCGCAAGGCGGCGGGGATGGTGGCGCGGCTGGTGAGTTTCGCGGCGGCCGAGCAGGTGGAGGCGCGCCCGGTTTCGATCGGGGCGCTGCTCAAAAACCTGATCGAATTTCGCGAGGGCGACTGGAAGGCCTCGGGAATCCGCGTGCGCGATCTGACCTCCAGCGAACCCCAGTTTGTGCTGGGCTCGCAAGGGCACTTGGAACAGGTATTCCTAAACCTGCTGGTGCATGCCGAGCAGTCCCTGGCGGAAGCGCCGCAAAAAATCATCACCGTGCGGACCAGCGTGCTGGCCAAGCGGCTGCTGGTGGAGATTGCCTTCAGCGCGCCGCCCGGGTCCGGCAAGCCGGAAGAGACGGCCGCGGTGCTGGGGGTGACGCGCAGCGTGATCGCGGGGCACGGCGGGGAAGTGCGGCTGATCGAAAAGGCCAACACCGAGCCGCGCTTCGAGGTGGAGCTGCCGGTTTCCTCAAGCAAGGAGCGCATTCAGGCGGCTCCGGCGCAGGGGGCGGCGGCTCCGGCCGATTCCGCGCGGCGCCTGACCGGCCTGGTGATCGAACCCGACGAGGCGGCGCAACGGCAGCTTCTGGCGCTGTTGGCGGCGCGCGGATACCGCGTGGTTCCGGTGCCCAACGCGGATACCGGGCTCGAGCTGGCCCACCGCATGCGGTTCGACGCGGCCTTCTGCTCGGTGCATGCGCCGGGGCTGAACTGGGTGGAGCTTAGCGAGCGGATGCACCCGCGAGTGGGCGGATTCGTTTTGCTCAGCGACGGATACGACGCCGAGCTTGCCGGGGATTTCGAAGGAGGGAACCGCTTCGTGCTGCCCAAGCCGGTACAGGAGGCCGAACTGGAGCGGGTGCTCCGCTCCATCGAGCGAGGGGGCATGGCCAAGGTGATCCCGATTAAGGACGTGGTGGCGTAGCCGGCCACCGGCATAACCGCGCCTCTACGCCAGGCTCAGGTTGGCCTGGGCGGCGACTTCCAGCGACGCGAATTCGCGGCGCCGCAGCTTGGGGAAGGCGGCGGCGGCGATCATAGCGGCATTGTCGGTGGA
>Ga0181536_10001729_pt1 | contig 25382 bp, 28 predicted proteins | sample PEATcosm2014_Bin_41_FD_121105 | JGI IMG/M metagenome (GOLD analysis project Ga0181536, IMG submission 121105) | Peatland microbial communities from MTU Mesocosm Facility, Houghton, MI, USA - PEATcosm2014_Bin17_60_metaG | ecosystem: Environmental > Terrestrial > Soil > Wetlands > Peat | place...
ACCAGTGGAAGCTCCGCCACACCGCCAGCTTGGCCACCCTCAACACTCAGGATTGAGCCGCCCCCTCGACAACATTGCCTGCCCCCCTCTGGAGTAGGCCCTGCACTCCACATAGCGCTCACGTATAATGAGAGAACTGGGGTTGAAACTCTGAAACAATCATGAATAACAGGACCGCAATCATGAATAAGAGTGAACTTCTTCGCTACAAGACCCTTCTCCTTGCAAAGCAGCAAGAACTATCTGCTAACGGGAGTCCGGTCGCTTCGATTTCCACTGCCGGCGAACCTAGTGGGGACCCGGCCGATGTGGCTGCCGGCGAAATCAGCGCTGCCGTACAGATGCGCTTAAAACAGACGAACGGTAAGCTGTCACGGGCCATTGAGGATGCTTTGACGCGGATTCGGCAGGATAGATTCGGGATCTGTGAAGAATGCGGGCGGCCGATCAGCGAGGCGCGCTTGGAGGTTGTCCCCTGGACCCGCCATTGTAAAGACTGCAAGGAGCGGCATTGCTCTGGAGGCTGAGACGCTGGCCGGACATTTTCTGCACCTCACCCCCCTGCAATGCCCTGGGTTAGACAAAACGGATACGAAGGAGCCGGGGTGTTTCTTGGGTGGGACAGCGCCCCGGATCTCCTCGTTTGAGGCAAGAATCCGGAGTGAACACACGTTTACCCGCCCTGATGCCACATTAGGCTGGAATGATGCCAAGGTCCAGAACTAGGCCATCGCGTATAATGCCCCGCCAGGCTGGTCCAAAAACTTGCAGCAGCCTGCGGACCACCTTGCCGCACCTGAACCATAAGGAAGCTTCAAACCGAGGCTGGAATCGCGCTGATGTATGAAGTCAGGGGGCGAGGCGGCAGGGCAGTCTTTAGCTTCTAGAATTTCTCGCTGGGCCTGCCGGGAAACCGCCCATGCCGCGTGCCGTCGGGCCGGTCATCCGGCCTGTGCGGCTGGGGGAGCAAGGTGATTCTTTTGCATCTACCGCATAGCAAATTCTGCCCTGATGGTGAGGGCACGAGCGTCCTTTCGCCGCAGAAGGTGCATGGGTCGCAAAGCTTCATTGTGGGGGATTCGGCTTGCTGATTCATTCCGGGCATGTTAGCACATCCAAGCCCTGCCGGTGCCAATCGCCCGAAAAGCGATTAGTGGGTCATGTTGGGCTCATTGACTTCGGGAGGATCAAGCCCGACAATCCTCTTCGGGTCTCCGGGTGCGGGCATCGCCCGCGCTTGGGGACTCCGCCCTGTCGGCAGCTAGCGCACTGCCGGCAGGGCTTTCTGCTGTAGTAGGTCCGCCCATAATGGGGGCTAACCTTCTCGCGGATTCATCCCTGCAAGTTGGTGGAGGGCGCGGCGGCACCGCCAGAGTAGATGAGTTCGCGGTCCCATCGGGGTCTAATCAAGAGCCGTTTTGGCGCAGCGGAGCTCCGCAGTTGGCGCATACCCACTGGTGGCGCCGGCACGTTCCGGCTTCCTGCGTTCCCGGAAGGGTGAGAGCCGTAGGCGATGTGTCCGGGTCTCCAGCAGTCAGTTCCAAGGGGCGGCCGCTGTCCTCGATGGCGGCGATAGCCATTTCCGCGGCGGACTCCGCCAGCTTTCCTGATTGTCGATCTCTGGCCATCATTTCCTCCGTTCGCGGGCGGGGGCGGGGCGGAGATCGGCAGACGCCTTCGCGCCCCGGTTACCACGGGACTGGGCTCGACGGGCTCGCCCCGCCACCAACGGCCGCTTAAAGGACAGCAGCTTCCGCTGACGGGGTGTCAGGCGTGGTCGACAGAGCCTCCGCCGCCGACGGACCATCCGGTTCGATGGGGATGGGCTCCTCCGCGAGCGGAGCGGCCGCCTCGCCTGCCGATGCGCAGTGTGGGTTATGGCTGGCCACCTCGATTGCCGCCACGGCGGCAATCAGTGCTGCCGCCCTTTTGCCCGGCCCCCGCTTTAAGCCCAGCCGCCGGGCGATACGGGACACCTGGCTGCGGCTGAGGCCCAAGCTGGCGGCGATCTGACTGTAAGTCTCCGAGTCGTGCGCCTTGATGTACTCACCAATTCGACCGTAAATATCGTTCAGGTTCATTTCACTGTCCTCCATATTAAGCATTGCGTATCGTTCATTTTCATGCGCAGGCGGGACCGCTCGAAGCCTCTGCATGCGGGCGACCCAGGTCTGTCCAGAGCCCGGCCTTTTGCGCCTACGAGGCGGCGCTTTCGTTCGGCAGGCGGGAGAGCCGGATTTCCATCTCCTACCCGGAGAGCGCCAAGTCGAACTTCCTTGCGGCGGAGCGGAACCGGTCGACGATGTCAAGGCGCTCGTCGGTCGCCTGCTGGCGGCCGAGCAACAAGCCTGTGGTCTGGTACAAAAGCTCTCTGAACCAAGCAGCAAGTTGGGAGACGGCGCGGCGAGTGGTGGCGAAGGTGGAGTTTCACTTTGGGGAACTGTTCCCGCGTGTGGGATTCATCGTGACCAACCTGGAGACGGACAGCCGGGAGGTGGTGCGATTCTGGGGAGAGACAAGACAGGGCCGTCCCATGGCCCCTGCGAGCACAACGCACTGAGAATTCGACTGGACAGAGAATTCGACTGGACCTTGCAACTAGAGGCGGACGGGTGTAGATTTCGGACAGGGCGAAAACTGAAAATGGAAATGCCGGATAATAGGCAAATGTGGAATTTGCCCGATCCGGCGCCGCTCTGATCCCCGGACTTGGAGGTCGCCCATGAAGCTCGCCTCAGTGCTGATCGAAGTGAAGAACAAGCAGTTCAACTGTTCCAAGGGAGCAGAACTGCTTGCCGACCAGCCTACCAAGGATGAGGAATCTCACGCCCACATCCACTCTCTCGACCCCTTCAAGGTAGATGTCAGCAAGATCAAGCCGGAGGGTTTCAAGGCGCCCAGCGGGCCGGTCTTTGCAACTGTGAATCCGGCCTTCACGTCGCTCGTGCAAGAGCGCAAAAAGTTCTGGGAAAATCCCGAGCTGCATCTGCATCCGGAAGCTTCCCATCCGCACAAAAGCCAGCTTTACGATGGCTCTTCTGCGCCAAGTGGCTTCAAGGTCTACGAGTACTATCTGGACAGGACGCGGCTGGCCGTGAACGACACGTATCTCAAACGCGGGATGGCTGAAATAGCGGAACAGCAAAAAGTCACCTATAGCCAACAGCTCATTTATACGGAGGCTGGCGGCAAGAAGAGTTCGACGGTGTTTCCGCTGACCGGCAAGACCGATAAGGCGGTGTTGCCGACCGGTGCGACCCTCGTCAAAGACCTGGGGGTGAAGGAGACAGTGACCAAGATTCATCCGAACTACCTGGCGATGGAGAAACACACCATGTTCGAAGACTCGGAAGTGCTGGTCATGGCAACGACGGGCGCGCTCCTTAGCGACGCTGGCCTGCTGGCGCTGTGCGAACTGGAAACCCGGCCGGAGGGACACTATATTGCGATTTTCTCGGCCTCGGCCGTGAAGGCTGTGGACGCGACTTTCAAGAAGCATAAGCCATTGGAGCCCTCCTTGAAACTTGTGGAGCGGTCGCCCCAGACAGTCAAGGTCGACACCAGCGACAAGCAGCCCAAGGTGGTGACGGAAGGCGCCCGTTACGACAAGGTCGAGATGAAACGAGTCGTGCTGGTGATGAAAAAGAATGCGTTGGGCGATCTCGTCGTCGTGACTTGCTACCCTTCGCAGAACCATCCGGCCGTCAAGCCGCCCACACCTCCCCGGGCGCCCGAGGACGATGTCGTCGAACTGGACAAGGCAACAGCCACTTACAGGGTTCTCAAGCAAGTGGGGGCCATTGAGCTGAAGTGGTAGGCGGCGTGAGCCGCCGCTCTTCAGGCCCACGGATCTCTTCCGCCGTTCGCTGCCGCAACGGTTCGCGCAGCGCCGGCAGGGTTTTCCCGGCAGCCATCTCGCCGGCGCCGATCAGTTCCCTGGCGCGCCCAAATCGTCCCATCGGAAGTCCTCCAACTCCGGTTCGATCGCCAGATCGCACCGATTCCTCACAAATCACGGGAGCGGGCCGGGAGGACGCGTTGGGTCAGCTAGGCTGCTGTTGCGTGGTGCGTCGTGTTTGGCGGCCTCCGCCTCCACTGGGCTTTGGGCGGTACCGCAGGGTTCGCGGAATTCAGCATGCCGCCCAACAAAATGCTCGCGCTCACGCGCGATCCGCACTGTATCGGGATCGCGCGGGGTGGTCATGCTCTTCCGCGCGCCAATTGCCCTGGCACATCGTTCGCATCGTCGCTGCCGCTTATTTTGGTCAAGCAGTTTTGAACGAAGGAACTCCGCAGCTTCTTTGTTCGTCACCGCTTGATGGCTGATCGCTTTGGTTTTCTGCGTTTGCGTTGCTTTTTACCACTCCACCTGGCGCTTCGATTCGTCGTGGGAGACTGATGTGATCTTTGTCATGGCTGAACCAAATTTCTCAATCTCGTTATGTTTTGGGGCCATTGGGATTCGTGGTGGAACGAGATGGCCGGGCCGCAGCGAATCTTTGCCAGCAGGCGGCACTGGGGAAGTCGCCCGTCTTGCCTTTGCTCGTGGGAATTACATGGTGGACCTCCACGGCAGCCCTGGCGCAGCGGCCCCCTCAGGTGAACTCACACACGGCCTGAATCGGTAGATACATGGCCCGGGTCTTGCGCCATTGCCAGTCGAAGCCACGTTAAATAGCTGAGCCCCGCTGTTGGTCGTATTGACAGGCAGCGGATTCATTGGCGTGCGCCGGACAACGTGTAACATCCGTGTATCGCTCGGAAAATGACTCCTTTCCAGGCATGGGGGGGAATTTCCTATAAGCCCTCGACTAATGGGAGAAATACCCCTTTTTCCTCACATCCATGGGGGCTTTCCCCATTTTCCCCACATGTGTAAAAAAAAAGATATCTCTCTTTTTTTGTATGTATTTAGAAGGGGCATGGGCTGGGGAAAAATGTGGGGATGGGGAATCCCCATCCACCAAAATATGCTGCTTTTTTGTGCAAATCGGGTGGAAGCGTTTTCCCCATTCTCCCTTTTTCCCCACTTTTTCCCCACCTCATCCCTCTGGCGGCAAGCTTACCCTGCCGCTTCTGATGGCGTAGTCACGGGTCATCACCAGCCACTTCTTCCTCTCCGGCTTCTTGTCTGGGTCAGGATTCTTGACTGCCGGGCATAGGAGCCTGGTGCTGGATATCAACCCGTCCACCCACCGCAGGATGTTCGAATCCCCATACTTGTCGCCCCACTTCCTGTCATGCGACAGCCTCTTCCAGTTGCAGAAGCTGCCCGTCCTCTCGTTTTGCTGCCGGATGGCTTCAAGCGCCATGGCGTCAAACTCCGCCTCGTGGGTCTTCGCCTCACCCGACTTGAATGTGCGCTTCAGGATTGCCTGCCAATCCATGAACTTGATGGCGGCACGCATGCACCGCGCTGACACTGTTTCTTCCATGTTAGCCGAGGCGGATAACGCAGAAACCTTGAGAAGCATATGCTCCAACCTGCGTTCCTCAGTACCTTCGCCTTCCCGCCTGGCTAGCCACTCCCGGCACAGAGCATCCGCTTCCGGGGCAATCTCCATAACCATGGTGGCGCCGCCGTTTTGCGATTGCGAGATCGCATCCTCCAAGCTCAGTCCCGACTTAGGCTTTGGCGGGTCGGGAGGAGACCATGGCTTGTAGTTGAACTTTGCGTCGGAATAGCCGAACAAAAACCGCTCATACAGCCCATAATTCGACTCGGAACTGAAGAGTTCCCGAAACCTGTCAGGTCGGTCTTGGCTTGCCGGGATGCCCCCGAGCCAGGATAGCCTGCAATCCACGGTGACCCGGTTGCCATTCACGACCTTCTCGAATTGCCCGTCGTCGTAAAAGTCGCACAGGCGTGGTGCCAGGGCGCTGGATTCGATGCCGGTCTTCTTCAGCACCTCCGTCATCTCGTTGTTTACGATCAGAATCCGCTTGGGCCCGGGGATGCGCTCCCCGCCCTTGTGACCGCCCTTCTCGGTGTGCATCGGCGAGTCCCCGAGCGCGAGGACCAGTTGCGTGTCCCCGCCCGCCGTAAACTTGATGTAGTCCTGACGCCATTTCAGGTGCACGCTCTCCAGCGCGCGCTTTATGGCTACGTTCTTTCCGCCCCCAGGAGGGGCGATGAGCGCCACATACAGGTTGACCCTCGCCCCGGCCATGTAATCTGCCACGGGCAGCGCGGAATAGCACGCCAGCAAAGCTGGGTAAGCTAGCCCGTGTGGCATGTGCATCGCCTTGGCCAGTTTACCCAACTGCCCATATAGGGCGTCTTCAGGAAAGTCGAGCGAGATCGCATCGGATGTGGCGTTGGCGGGCGCTTCAGCGGAAGCCGTTGCTTCAGCGGAAGCTGTTGCTTCACGCGCTGTTGCCTCGGCCGCGATGGGCGGATCGACATCATCCACAGGGATAGGGATTTTTCCGCTCAGGATGTCCTCTACCAGATCATTGCCCTCTCTGATTTTGGCTAGAACACTGGGAGGCGTCGAATCCGTCTCGGGTCGAGTCGGGTTGTCGGTGACCACAACTCCGAACTCTTCGGCGAAATCAGCATCCGATTGCTTGGGCCAGATGGGTCCTCGGTAGTGCTCGCCCTTCTGCTCGTTGAGAAACTCGATCACCTTCCCGATGCTTGTAGCGTGCAGCGGGCATCCCTGGGCGAAGCACGACCAGCCCAGAGTCTCGCCATCGTAATAGAACGCGGTCAGGGTGCTGTGCTCGTGCTTGTGGCCGACGCCTGGGCACTCGTCGACCACATGCCATACGTCGTCCTTGACATGGCTGATGCTGATCTCGAAATGCTCGCAGAAATCGTCGAAGTCGAAATCCTCGGAGACCGGGTAGGCGCCCGTGGAGGGCTTCGGCTTCGGGGATTCGCTGTGCTTCTCTATCCAGTCGCAAACCCAGTCAGGCACGGGAATGGGATCGACATCCACCACGGTCTTGTAGTGGCTGCCGGAGGGGTGGAGCGATCCCGCGCCGACCAGATACTTGTTTTCCCCGCGGAAACTGAACCGCTCTTCCCCGCCAGGCAGGCTGGCGCTGCGGTTGCCGAGCCTGCGGCTGCGCCCGGTGTGGCGGAAGATGAAGTGCCCAAATCCCCGCCCGGACCTTTGCGTGCGAGTCCGGGGCATTTCATGCATCATCTCTTTGGCGGCGCCCATCATCCCGCCCTTGACGTCGAACTCGAGGAAACAGAATTCGCCGTTGGCGAGAAGCGCCACGTTATAGTCCGGGTTTTCCCTGTCCCACGCCTCGACCTTGGCCGGGTCCGTCGTCGCCTCCTGGAGGAAGTGAAGGTCCTTTGGAGGAACCTTTTCTCCCGGGGTGAGCGGGAACACGGGGATTCCAATCCTGATGAAAGGCTGCGCGATGGATGCAAAGGACATGTACTCCTCGCTACCGCTCTTGGATCTGTCCGCCGTTCAGGAGCGATTCGTCCAGCACCAGCCGCTTGCCGGAGGGGCGGTGAATGCCATGCAAGGCGGCGATGCGCGCCACGGTGCTGTAGCCGATTTGGAGCTTCCTCGAGATCGCCGCATAGGTTTCTTCAGGGTGGTTGCGGATGTATTCCGCGACCCTGGCTTGACTTGACATCTCCTTCATGTGTTGCCTCCTTGGATTTCCTTCTATCTTCTTCTCTTCCATACAAAGGATCCTGTAGCCGCAAAACCCGCGTGGTTGGGCAAGGATTTCCATGCGCATCGATCTGGGGCTGCGACAGAGCGTGGCTGATGATCAGGCAGGGGTGACTGATATCAGTCAAATCAGTCACCGTCTGGACCTGTGCCGGGCAGGAAGCGAAACCCCATCAGTCAATCAGTCATGGAGATTGAGGGAGATATCTATCTATATTGATAACAAAAGACTTATTTCTCTCTGCCTGTCCTGAAATGACTGATATCAGTCACCTTCAGTCACCCATCAGTCATAGCCTCGAGATGATTAAAACCCCGAAAATCCCCGACACGCACTACCCCATATAGTAATGACTGATGGAGCTTCCCTTTCCCTGCCTTAGGCCTCAGCCTCTTTGACGGTCTTCAGGTTAGCCGCTAAGCTTGGTGCCGTTCATCTCGGTGCGCGTTATCCCTCCTGGGCAGCGATCCAGCCTTGCGCTTCCTGAAGCGCGTCGAAGCATTCGGCTACATCTTCGTCCTCAGTGCCCTGAAGCGGATAAACATCCCACAAGCCGTCGCTGGCCTTTTCCTCGTCGCCCAAATCCTCTGGCGGGATGACGCCGTGCGGCGCCTTCTTCTCCGTGCCGTATTTGTGCTCCAAGGGCTTTTCCCTCCTGCCCTCAGGCTTGAAACTCTACTCGGCGTCCTCGCGGCGGCAGCAGTCGCACGCGCAGCCGTCCTGGTGCCGCTCGGGATCAAGCTCGATCACCATGTCCGCCGCAAAGTAGTCGGCAAACGCCGCGCCCACCACGGAGAAGCAGCATCCGTGTTCCTCCATCAGCGACTCTATCGCATCCCCCACAGCTCGGTAGAGGCGGTCGATGGCGTTGTCGACTTCCAGCCAGCCGCCATGCTCCACGAAGGCGTGCGATAGGAGGTCGCAGCAGGTCAGCGAGACGGAGGCCGAGGCGCGGCTGTCCTCGTCAGTCGCGTCCCGCGCTCCCCCGATGCGCGAATGGAAGCCGGGATTGCGCTCCTCCTCGCGGCCACTCTCACCGTTTTCTGAACCAGTTTGGGGCATTTAACTCCTCATACCCGGCCTCCGCGCCTTTCAGGCCTATGCGTATGATACGAGCAATGCTCGTCATCAGGACCGCGCAGGCGGTGGAGCGCCTCAGCCTGTAGTTGTCCGCGAACTTCTCGATGACCTTGATGCCCTCCATGCAATGCGTGTCGAGAGAGAAGCCAGCCGCGGGCTCGTTGCCGTATGGGTCGCGGAGAGCGTCGAGGCCGCGCGCCAAGAAATCGACCTGCATGAACGCCGTCGCGTCGTCCATGAGAAGGGTCTCGCTAGCCCGTGCGCCGGCGAGGATCTTCCTGCAGCGCTCGCCTAAACCTGGAAAATCCTCTGCCGCACGGTCGATGAGCGCTAAGGGGTATGGCTTCTCGACGCCCTCCTCCCTCCAGGCTGGCGGCTGGGCACGCTCTACTAGCAGTTTCCAGCTCTGAGCTGTGGCTATGACGCCGGCTTCCCTGCCAACCGTCTCGACCAAGGTTGGAACGAGTTGCTGGGCGGCCTCCCCGACGGCCTTGGCGATCGCCGGGTCGCTTCTCCAGCGCGCGTTCTTCCTCTTGATGTAGATCTCGACTGGTTCCAGCTCGAACCATGAGAGCATCACCAGGTCATAGCCGTACAGCTCCTCGTAGTTGCCGTCTTTTGCGAGGTGGCACAAGCGCCAGAACTCGTGCAGCGACAGCTTCACGTATCCCACCCGCCACTCAAGTGGCGGGAGTTGGCCCGTCGGGACCTTGTCATAATTCCCCGATGCGGGGTTGGCGTTGGTGTACTCCAGCGCTAAAAATCCGACGGAGAAGAAGCCGTCTTCGCGCGGCAGCATGATGGGCTCGATGTGGGGCAGCAAAGCGAAGCGCACCACCCGGTCACCTTGGGGATGGATGAGCAGCCCCGCTGCCTCGCCAGCTGCAGGTGCCGGAGTTCCAGAAGTTGAGTTAGCGGAATCGTCGATGTTCATCTTTTCTCTCCATATTTAATATTTAATTCATTCTGGCGGCCAAATAACCTGACCGCCCATTCCAACCTCAGCCATTCTTGTATAAGGTCGGCGCCCAGTGGTCCGCCGTTTCTGGCGCCCTCTTAAGTTCGTGAGACTCAACCATGTGTAGCTTCAATTAACCGCACCATTTAAGGGTGCGGTTACCCTCCTCTTCTTTTCAATTGTCCCTCCATCTACCACCGGCCCATCACCCACAGGTCGTCGGTTGGCACCCGACCGCCGCACCGCATCTGCTGTCACCCTCGCTGCCAGGATTCGCGAGAAACGCAAGCATTAGCACTACTTCCTCTGTTTATTGCTCGTGCTCGTGAAGATTGTCAGCACGATCACGCCATTCAACTCGTCCACTTGACCGACGACGAACTTTCGATTACCACATGGAAGGAGAGCGTCGTTGTCGGTGTTTTTCACAACTCGGATCGTTTTCGTTTTCACATCGGAAGGGTCTTCCACAGACCTAGCCACTTTGTGTTCTTCAGGATTCCTTTGCTCCTGTCCGCGCCGATCACGCGAAGCGCCTGGGCCAGAAGCTCTTTCTCGTCGCCCGCCTGGCCCGGGTCTCCCCTGCGGCGGGATTGGTTCTCCTGCCGGACGGATACTTGCCCTTGTCTTTGTCGTCCCCCGACCGTCCCGCCCGTCTTCCCCGCGTTTCGAGAAGCAGCACAGGTCGCCAGATTGACTTCCAGCTTGCTTTTTGCCTTGCTACTGCCGTTCATTGCTTCCTCCCGCGCGACAATCCGTGCCGCAAGGAATCACCCTGTAGCGGCTCTTTCTCCGGCATGCCCGATTCCCCTCTGCTTTCCGTACTGTCGAAAACTTTCGTGCTTAATCCCCGATCTGCAGTTGCACTCGTGGCTGGCTAGCCCGCTTCATCGTCCTTCCCCGGCCCTTCTATCGCGCGGATCAAGCTCGCCTCCGCGATGGTCCTTACATGATCCTTCAGCTCCTTTAACAAGACCCCTCCCCTCGCCACCGCGGCATCAGCGAATTCGGGTTTCACCAGATCTCCGATATCGTTATCTGGAAAGGCCAGGACGATTCGGTCCAGAGTGAAATCTGGGACTTCTTTCTTCAATGTGGACATGGGGCGCAGATGCACCTTTTTTGCATCGAAAGGCGGTAAGATTGGTTCCTTCCTGGCCGGAAGCCAAGGTTCCAGGCGTTGAGAGGAGTTGGGATGGGCGGCCATAGCGCTCCTAACCTCGTCGTGAAGCTGTTCTGCCCCGCGGGGGTCGAGGTATGTGACCTCCTCGGGATTCTCTTCAGAGCCGGCCATAGGCGTGCTTCCCAGCCATTCAAAAGCGTTGTATTGCCTGGCCAGCATGTCCTCAAACGCATCCGTGCCCCCCAGGTTTTTGGCGGAAAGGGAATTCATGGTCAGGAACCTGTGCCTACCGCCATCCATGACGTGGTAAACCATCACGTCGTACAGTATCGTTCGATTCGCTGGGGGCTGAATTTGCCCATCGCTTCCGCACTCCGGCTTTGTTGCGGGACCCTCGCCATGCCACCATTCAGGGATCATCGACATTTCAGTGACATTTCCCTCCGCTTCTTGCTGCCAGCGAATCCCCGCTGGGGTGCGCTCGTAGCACATCACGCCGTACCAGACTTCATTGCCCTTGCGGATGCGCACGCCGGCGACGAGCGCCTCCCTCTGCTGGCCGGGCGGGAGGTTGCCGGGCGGGCCTGGCTCACCGAGCCAGGCGTCGCCAATTTCCGCCACGGCGGCTGCCTCCCGCAGTCTCGCAATCTCAGTCAGCAGAGAGCGCGCCACCCGTTTGCTGCGCACCTGAAACTCGTCGATGATCAGGTCGCAGTCCCGCCCGAATATGAAGTAATTGACGGGTAGCCGCCCGTCCCTCTCGAGCTTTTCCTTGGCCGAAACCATCTGCGCCTTGACGAACTCTTTGAGCTCCTGGGATTCACGGGAAACTCGCGGTAACACTCGCGCGTGGATGTCTACCCCATGAAGTTCAAAATCGCTCGTTCCAATTCGTTCTTTCAGGTCCTGAATGTTTGACATCGTGATCTCCTTCGCGCTCATCCTTTCGATTGAATGAAACTCTCCCAGAGTTCGGGACCGGCTTTCGCATTGCACTTCCTCAATGGCCTTTTTGACTGCCTCCTCAGCGCTTCTACCGGGCGTGCGATACGTCTATTGCTGAAGCAAATCAGATTGAATTCAGTTCTATCGATGCGGCAATAACAATGGAACCGCCACCAGGCTTGGTCCAAAGGCCGTCCGCCAGGTTGGACCCCTTGGCTATCCTGAAGCAGAGGGGCATCTCGCCCTTGTCGTTCGCCCAGTCGAGGAAGGGTGCGACGGGCGCGAGCTCATACTCGCCGTCCTTCGCGCCAATAACGATGTGGGGACGTTCCAGGTGGTGCGTCTCGATCAACGCCAAAAGCTCCTGATTGCTTTCTAGACTTTTCATGATGATTTCCTATAATTGCGACCGGCTCTCGCCGGGCCTTCACCCTGCCGCGGAGGGTCAGGGCTTATCTTGTCCGATCTATGTCAGGCCGGCTGTCGGCTGCGTTAGCCGCGACAGCAGATTGGATTTTCCTCATCTTTCGCAGCCTGCCTAACGCCACGAATTTCACGTTGCGCGTGGCAGCAACGAGCTTGGTTTCGCCCGTAAAGGGAACGCTACACATGCGTGGCGCCCGGTGGCGGACCGTAAGCTTATCGAGCTTGTTGAGTTTTATCGTGAACCCATCCGCATCCAGGTTTTCGACGAGCGCCTGTTCCATGCACAGGATCACCTTGCTTACAATGTCCGCCGCCCTCCTGCTGACGCCGAGAGCCTGCCCGACCTTCCCTATGACAATCTCGAGTCCGGCAACAGAGCCACACATTTGAAGTCCTCCGTCTCAATGTTCAGGCTTTAGCTGAAGCCCCGCTTCGAGACGTCTCAGATCTCCGCGAACATAACCAGCCGCGACCTGCTCGCCTGCCTCCGCAGGAGCCTGCTTCGCCGCTGGCTTCGCCCCTTCCTGCGGCAGCTTCCAGAAGCTCTCCCGGCCGTACCGTGCACTAGCCCACACACCTTGGCGTGCATAGCACAAAGGGACCAGCTCGACCTGCGCCAGCTCCTCCTTTCGTGACATATTCCTGGCCAGCTGCAGACGTTTCAGTTCGCGGCCGCCTTCTGACCACTTGACTGGTCTTCGAGAGCTTCTGCCCCGCCGATGGTGATCTTCGCCTGCCATTCCGCCCTCCCGTTTCGACCAATGTTAAAACTGATTTGACGTGAAAACCCTTCACTCACGAATTATACCCAGCGGAACCAATGGATTGTCCAGGACCCAATCCGGCCCCCCACGCCCCAGTGTACAGACAACATAGATTGGGATTGGGGCCGGTCTGGGGCCTGGATTGTCGAGCGTAACTTAACCGAGAATGGCGACGAGGGTGGGGCAAGCCTCACACTGTTGGTTTTCCTTACGGAGGACAAGGCGCAAATGGTCAAAGATGCTGAAGGGTTGAACCAACCGCCGGGAAACTACCCTTTTCTGGAATCACTGCTTAACGCGAAAGGCCTGACTGACAAAGGAATCTGGTCAATCAGGGACGTGGCGGGGATTTTCGCGGTGAAGTCCCGCGCCGTCTATGATTGGATCGCCAATGGCAAGCTCGCCGTCCGCGACCTGCCCGGGCGCGGCAGGTTTTTGTCCGAAGACTTAGAGGAATTCTTGAGGAACTCGAAAAGGCCTCCAAAGGGGCGGAGGGGGAGCCAGGGGGAACGGTGAACCGAACGCAGTATATCACGCAAGAACGCACAATGATTCGCACTTCCGCTAGCTGGTGCAAGGCTTTGCCGAGTTTTGCGCATTTTATATGCGAAATATGACTGAAGTACGTTACACCTTCGCGTACGAACTGTTCCAAGCGGGCGTGTCGATCCATGACCTAGCGGAACTGCTGGGGCACACCAGCATCCGGGTGACGCCGATCAGTCTTCTGCCGTGGGGCCCGGCGAGGCAGCAGCGGTTGGATGCAGCCGTCAGGCGGAGTTGGGCGTTCTCCGAGAAAGTCGCCCGCAAGGTTTCGCAAGCGGATGGTTGGGACGGACAACACATAGGGGCTTGAAGGACGTTTTCCGGGAGCCCGGGAGCGGCGCTGTTGAAAAGATGGCTGGCGGGCGGAGACTGAACCAAGGGCAACTGAGGTAACCACAAGTGCATCACGAACCCACGGTGCAGGTTCTGGCCTGCGCCGGGAGCTTCAGGGCGCTAGGCGTGGGGATCTGCTGGTAAGTCGAGAACCATCTTGATTGCTTGCGAGGGGGGCACTCCTCTACCGATCAGTTCTGTCATTTCGTTGAGATTCCGCTCTGAATCAGCAAGCATGATCGCTATTCTCTCCTGCGAAGGACAGCCTGCCCGGCATCCGGTGCGCCAGCAGTACTCACCCGGGCCTTTTGCGCATTCTTGAGGCACGTCCGCCAGTCCGGGGGTTGGCTGCTCGTCTTCCGGGTCCAGCCTAAGATATTTCAGGACCTCCTCACGGGTCTCCCACCCGGTGGCCATCCACTCGCCGCTCGCCGTGTCAACGATGCCGTATCCCATGTCCGGGCCCATTTGCTTCACCGCGAATGTGCGTACCCGTCTCCCGTTTTGCTCTCTGGTCGCGTAGCCCTCGCCCTCGCCGATCCCCATCCCGACGGTCAGCCCATCCTCTTCTTCGGTCTGTTCCAACGGCGCTTCTATTTTAACCTCCAGCAGGCCCTCTTCTATCTTAGCCCTCACTATGCCTCGGCTATCTGCCTGCGCTTCCAGAAGCCCGTCAAGCGAACGAGTCAGCAGCCGTCCGATGCATTGCGGGTCACTTGTCGAGAGCTCGATTCTTAGCGTGCAATCGGGTCCCTCCAGCAGTTGGGGAATTTCCTCAATCAGCTGGGCTCTTAACGAGTCCAGTCCCGGCGGAGGGTATTCACGCAATCGCACAATCCTCTCGACCTCGCGATTGTCGTTGACTTCGAGGATTTTTAGCATCCCGATTAGATCGCATTTCAGCGGACGCCGCTTGCCTTCGAGAATCTTGTGGAAGTGTCGCACGCCATATCCCATCTTCCCAGCCAACTTTTCTTGCTTCATGCCGCTCTGTTGCCAGAGACGCCTGAGCTCGTGCCCCAACTCCGGCCACTCCCGCCTTCCAGAGCGGTTGCTCCGGCGATTATTATCGTGGCTCCCGGCCATGTCGTCCTCCCCTACCTGTACGAACTTCATCAGCCTCTCATGAATACTAGCGCCGAACCGGCGTCCTGCCAAGATCCCACACCGGCCCCACACCGGCCCCGCACACATACACGGGGCCGGTCCGGAACATGGCTGTTGCACGTGACTTGCGCGAGAATTGCGACGAGTAGGGCGTTCTCAGAACCGAACGGCTTTCGTTCGGCGTCGATTTCGATCCTCCGGCGTTCCAAGAGTTCGGGGCTTCCTGGACCTGTGGCGGTCCGCATGACGGTGGATGCCTTGGGGCGGTCTTCCGCTTCACAGGCGCGCTTGGCTGGATTGGAGCTGATCCCGCCCACAAACGGGGGCCCGCAGAGCCATTCAGTTCCGGACAAATGCTGGGCACGCGACGAGCTTCACGCTTCGAAAATGCATCACCAACCGTACACCGATACGTTCGAGCGCCACTACCGGATCGCCGAGCTCGCCCAGATGTGGGCTCTGGGGAGGGAAACCGTCCGTAGGATTGCGAGGCGAAGCGGACTGCGGCGCAAGGACGTCCGCAGGGAGGTGAGGTGATATGTACCCTTGGGAAAAGGACGGCCTCTGGTTCTACAACCGGGACCCGAAGTATCCGACTCTGGATTACTACCAGTATGGGAAGGTAGAGGGCGAACCCGACTACTTCGTCCCTGTTTCCGGCATCAGGTCCGAGGGGCCCGACAGCCTCGTGAAATGGATGTGGCACCTTAGCGAAAAGGATTGGTTCGCCGGCCGAGCGGTGGCGTCCTTCATCCAGGCGGCGGTCGAGGCTGGGGTAGTGGTCGTGCGGGAAACCGATCGACGGGGTAGAGGATATTTTCGTTGAGGCGCCGTGCCTAAGCGACAAGCCGCTCGATTTCGATGACCGGCACGTCATTGCCGCACAGTAGGCCCCGAGCATCTCGACGAGCTTGTTCGCCTCTGTGTGGGTCCCGGCCCAACGTCTAGCAGCGCCTGAATCATCGCCGCAGGCGCCTTGGCCATCATTTTATGCCGCCTAAGCTGGTTGGGATTCCAGTCCGCTCGCTGCCCGAATGCCTGGTCATTCAGAGCACAACTCAACATACAGCGAGTTTACGGTATGGTCAAATCAATTATTGCATAGGCTAGTGTCTTTACATATACAATATGTCTATCCATGTAACCACGGTGTATCCATTCCGCACGTGTAACCACGTGTATCCAGCACTTGTAATCCAGCACGTGTATCCTCGGTGTATCCATCTAGAACGTGTATCCTCGGTGTATATACCAAAGTACATATATGCAAATCAATAATCCGTAGAATAACAGAGCATCTTGCGCCTTAAGTCGCTGAAAACACGTGGTGGCAACTTTGGCATCCAGTTTGCAAGCGTTGGATGGTCACGATGGGAGGGATAGAAATAGCCCTGCGGGATTAGCACCACCGAGTTGAGCAGGGAGCTTCGATGCAAGGGTTGGGCGTGGAATGCGCTCAACAAGGCCAAGGTGCTGTGAGTCCTGCACGAGAAGCGCAAGGGGGGGGTGACCCCGGATTTCGGGCGTCTCTGGTAGGTAATGCATCACGCGTTTCGGAGTCGGTTTTCCCGGCATCGCAGGAGATTCGCTTTTGCTCGCCAGTTAGTCCTAGTCCTATTGGATTTCAGGTTGCAGGACCGGGACTGAGCAGCTTGAATCAAGGAGTCGGTTTCAGTCCAAGTCCTGAGGTTTTGAAAAGTTCAGGACTGGGACTATTTGCCGCTAAGCAATCAATTTAGCCCTGACACCCCATCTTGGGTGCGCTAGGGTGAGCTTTAAGTCCTGGTTTGTCGATTTTCCATAGGATTGGGACTAACGAGGATGATATGGACGAAGGCATGGGGAATGTGCGGCGGCGGCAGGTGCGGCCCCAGTTCAGCGAGGCCGATCCCTGCACGGGGTGCAAGCGCACGGACGGCGAGATGCGGAATGTCCAGGAGAAGCTGTGCTCGTCCTGCGCCAACGACCTGTTCAGATTTATCCAAGATGGGGGCACCATACAGGGTTGGAGGAAGCGGCGTGAGCAGCATGCCGGGGAGAAGGCGGCGAGGCGCACGGAGGTGATGACAAAGGAACAGGACAAGATTTTGGGCCTGTACCACAAGCTCATCCATATTTTGAACCAGTTGCATTGCACGGAAGAGCATAAGAGGGGCGTCGTCGCCGTCATCGAGCTGCATGAGCTGAAGCTGGTGAGGTACGAGATACCTGAAAAGTACAGGTCCATCACGAACGAGCAATGGAAGCTCATCCTCGGCGAGAAGGTCGGCGTTACGGCTGACGCCGATGCCGCCGATGGCGGGGCGGGCGAGGGGCAGGAAGAAGAGGAAGATGGGGAAGGCGAGGAGGACGACAGCGTCGAGGTTCCCGAGGATGCGGTGGCACTGCCGGAATTGCCAGAAGAAGAAAGCAAGCCTGAAGCGGCAGAAAAGACCCAAGCTCCGCAACCGCCCAAGCTTCCTGATGCCGTGAAAAAGAAAGATGTTGTGCCTCCGGCGCCGTTTATACCGGAAACTCCGCCTCATCCTGAACCCGAACTTGCAAAAGTCTCACCCGAAGCGGCGGCTGCGATCCAGCAGGCGGCGGAGAGCGAGCCCGACAGCGAAGACAGCGAGCTGCGGGAAATCCTGGGCAAGCCCCTGGAGCCCAGGGAGGTGGAGGACGCGATTGCCGCAACCCGGGGGCTCAAGAGGGAGGAGCGAAAGCAGAAGCTGGTCGAGCTGCTGGAGAAGCGCAAGCAGGAAGAGAACGAGAAGTACAATACGGAGGTCCGCAGGCTAGAGGCCGAGATGAAAGAGCGGATCAAATCGCTGGCCGAGGCCGAGATCGAGCAAGCCAAGTCGCAGGCCGGGAAGCCCCGCCAGCCCACGCCCAAAGCGTATGGCCCGTACACCGAGAGGGTGGTGAACGCCTTCGCCTCGCGCCCCGAAGTCTGGCAGTACACGGGCGATGTCGCCGTGGTCTCCGGCGTCAGCGTGGGGACGCTGCGGAGGTACCTCAATGAATTTCACATCGCCGGGCTGCTGGAGCGGCACGTGGGGCAATGGGGGAAGTGGAAGCTTGTGCCGAATTACATGGACCACCCGATATACCAGATGTTTTTCCCGAAGGAATAGGGACAGGAAAAGGAGAAAATAATGGAAAAGATGAAGGATGCCAAGGCGCTGATAAGGAAATTCCGGCTCAAGCGTGGGGTCGAATTCAGGCGGGCCGGGGCGAGGAGCGTCCTGACGGTATACAGGACCTCGATCTACCCCAGGCTCGCCGTGAAGGAGCTGGTCGTCAGCACGTGGGAGGGCAGCGATCTCTGCCAAATCCTCATCCCGGTATCCGTGGAGGAAGCGGTGAAATATTTGGAGGAGGGCAGGACGTAGGGCGTCCTAACGTTCCTAATATTTTCGAGGACGGTGGTTGTAAGAAATTGTTCTGCGACATACAATATCACTGGGACGGGTTGTAAGACTGAGGGTCTGATAGTTTGAGGAAAGTCATGCGCCAACGGGGTACGGGTTCTCTGTACAAGCAGAAGGGCAGCGAAGTCTGGTGGATGAAATATTATGTCCACGGCGCGCCACGGCGTGAGTCGAGCGGAAAGCGGGACTGGTACGGAGCGGCTGAGGTCTTGAAGCTGCGGCTTTCCGAGATCGCCGTGAACGGCGACTTCGGCTCAAGCGCTCTCACCATCCGGGCGCTCGTCCAGATGAAGTTCCGGGCCAACCGGGTGGAGGGCTTGAGCGATCTCGCCAATCCCGAGAGGCGCTGGAAGCTTCATCTGGAATCCTTTTTCGGCAACCTGAAGGTGATCAACTACTCTTCCGATCTGGTCAACCAGTATATTGAGAAGCGCAGGAAAGAAGGAGCCTCCGGCTCCAGCATCGACAAGGAAATCCAAGTGATCAGGGGGGCGTTCAGTTACGGGATGAAGATGAGCCCGCCGCTGGTCAAAGCCTTGCCTTTTTTCCCGATGACCCATGAAGATTGTATTCGGCAGGTTTTCATCGACAACGAAGAGGACAAGGAAAAGCTACGTGCGGCTGCGGCTAAGGAAGCGCCTTATATGCTGGGGTTGGTCGAGATCGCATTGACGTACGGGTGGAGGCGAGGATCGCTCTTTGGCATGAGGGTGAAGGATGTCGATATTTTCCAGAATACCCTACACACGGGCGTCAACAAGAACGGGGAGCCCATCGATGTTCCCCTGCTTCCGAATATCAAGGCCGCGTTGCTGCCCTGCATGGGCCGAAAAGGCTGGAGCTTGGCCCATAAGCTGCCCGACGATTGGTTATTTACCCACAGGGACGGCTCCAAGGTGGTGGGATATCGCAAGGCTTGGAAACGGGTGCTGAAGGCCGCCGGGCTGAATCCGAACCTTCGCTTTCACGACCTTCGCCGCACGGCGAGGACCGCGATGGCGGATCGGGATATGGACGAAAGTTTTGCGATGGCTTTGATGGGTCACAAGACGAACAGCATGAGCAAAAGGTATACCATCAGGAACCTGTCGAGCTTGCGGGAGGCCGCCAAGAAATTGGAAATAGGTCATAGTACGGGCATAGCGACTATGCCCGAAGCGGCGGCTGGGGGATAGCTAACATATTTTGGATGTAGGGAGTTGCTTGGAGTCGGGCCTGTAGCTCAGACGGATAGAGCAACGGTTTCCTAAACCGTGGGTCGTGGGTTCGAATCCCTCCAGGCCTACCATTTTCTAGGTTTTGTATTTTCAAGGACTTATCTGCTATTGAATCGTGCACTCGCATTGGCCCGCTTGTTGCTTAGTGTCCCGATGGTGTCCGATTGGATTTGGCCCCACTGCAATTCGATCTGGTCCTAAGTCCGCGCTACAAGCTAAGGCCAGTTGGCTTTCACAGCCGCATCGTCCGCAAAATTGCGGCCAAACGCCTCGTCTAAGAAGCACTTTTTCAGTGTGGCTCGCAAAAGCGATTCGAGCTTATCGTATAACGGCCGGTGCTTATCCGGTGGTAATACGGCGTTCAAGTCGAAGAGAAACTTTTGAGCGTGAGTCAGTTCCGATCGTAGTGTATATGCTTTCTCTAACTCGTCTTCGGACAGATCTATTCCAAATTCCATCGCGAGTTTTCTAACTCGGCGGACGAACCGTGGTCCAACACGGTACTTTTCTACAGTCATTAGCGCCTCTAAGCCTGACACAACAAGATTCCATCGCATATCCAGGTAATATGTCCGCATCGCTTGCTCGTGATTCCAAAACGCGCGGTGAACGCGCTTGACTATCTCTTTGTCTTTGGAGACCCATGCCATCAACCGTCGCAATTCGACACCATCGTCGGCAGACAACCAATCTCGAGAGTTGTCACCAAGCAACACGTCCGGACACACACCGTTTATTTGAAGGGCTTGAATCGGCGGGTCGGCCCTAAGGTGCGGCAAGATGTTGGCGCAGTATCGATCCCCTGTGCTCGTCGGCCGAACTAAACGCGATAGGGCGACCACCGTGAAGAGAGGGATCACCCCTTTATCCTGAGAGATCACTCCTACGCCCCGAGTTGCCTCGTTCTCCGGAGGCTCGCGCATAAATGCGTAGAGATGGCGGTCGTGCACGTCATTATAGATATTATAGTTCGCAGGTTCACAGGCTAGCTGAATGCATTTTGCAAATTCAGTATCAAGTCTTTCGATCCAAATGTCGTCGGACAGTTCGAAACGAGCGTCTGCGGCAATTTGAGGGGCGGTATTCGGGTCAGGGTACGGAGGCCCTGGTCGGATATGCAGGATAACGTAGCATCCACGTCGCCACGGATTCAGATGAGTCGTCACGATGCGAGTTCTATCCTCTCGGCCAGCTAGCGAAGAGCGAAGCTCTGCGTTTAAATGCGTACGCCGCAGATCAATCTCCATAGTCTGAATCGAGGAGCCGTGCTCTGCGCCAACCTCAAGCGCTTACCCCCTATTGAATCGTGGTGGTTCCTTCGGGCAAGTGATCGTTAGGCGTCCCGGCAGTGTCTGGTTGGATTTGGCTCGGCTCTGCGATCCGATTCTCCAGCTTCGACATTGCGTTCCGGACGTCGTCAGCCGCTGTCTTGATGTAGTAGGTGGCCGTGGTGCTGACATTCGCGTGCCGCAAAATTCGCTGAATCACCATATCCGGCACTCCCAAGCGGTACAGGTTGCTCCCAAGGCCGCGCCGTGCGGCGTGCCAGCCGTGCCACTCAGGGATAGAGCCATCGCGCTTGAATTGGTGATCTGCTTTCTGGTGGTTCGATTCCGATTTCCTACAAACTTCGCAGCGGTTCAGCGCCGGGAGGATCACCCGCCTGACGACGTTGCCGAGGGAAAGCGGTTTTCCTACAACATTGGCGAATATGGGGCCGGTTTGAGGATTCGCGCAACGCAACCTATGCATTTCCAGGCGCTCCGCCAGTTGCCGAATCACGGGCACCGATGCACGGCCCTTGCGAGTCTTCGGCTCTGTGGTTCGGCCATTCCAAATCGACTGGGAGACGTACACTTCGCCATCGCGGTAGTTCTCCCAGAGCAAGCCCTGAATCTCACCGTGCCGCAGACCCATGAACGCCGCAACCGCAAACGCTGTACCGGCTGGCTCAGGGAGACTGGTAAGGATGCTCTTTATCTCGTCGAGCGTGTACGCATAGGTTTCCTGAGGCTCAGCGGCCCCAGGATTGATCGCCGTGTCGCGGGCAGGGTTCTCCCCCTTGGAAGTAGTCCTGTTGCTTAGCTAGGGTGAAGATTGCGCTGACGACGCTCTTGATGTGCTTCAGGGTGTTGCGGCTCAGATTGCCCGCCCCGATTTGGTCAAGCCAGCCTTGGACGTGGTACGTCCGCGTGTCTTTCAGCCAGACTTGCGCGCAAAGCGACTTGAGATGGTCTTCCCAAATATCCCTGTAACCCTTCGCCGTCGAGGGGCGTTTGTGCTGGTCAATCCACGGCAAATAGACCCGTCCAACAAAGTCTCCGACTGTGAGGATTCGCTCGGCAGGAATTGACCCGCTATTGACCGTTGCCATGTACCGTTCGGCCTCGGTCACGACATCTGCGGGAGGACGCTTGCCACGTGTCGTAACTGGGCCAAGATGATGAGTGACTCGCTTCCGTTCGATGTTTCCGCCAACATTCCTACGTTCCCAGTACCTCGCATACCAGCGGTCTCCGATACGAATGATCTGCCCGTGCTGTTTCCTGTTTCGCATCAGTTTTTCCCCTTTCTCCTGCGCTCGCGCGCTGCCACAGCCAGCTTCGCAATCCGCCGACGCTCTGCACGGCTGAGCTTCGCAGCCCTCGCCTTTCCGCCTTTCTTGCCCATTTCCGACAACTCGGGTTTGGTGAGCTGCTTTCCTCTAACCAAGCCGCCGAGTCGTCCCAATTCCTGTGCTGCGGGATTCTTCCTCATGTGCCTATCTTACCTAAGCGCTTGGGCAAGTCAAGAGAAAAATGATGGGTCAATGTCTTTTTTTCGCGAGCCACTCCGCTAACTGCTTTGACCCCCACTCAAACCGGACGTAGCGGCCAAAACGCACACAAGGGATACGCTCGTCTTTCGGAGTCCGAGCGCGAGTTCTATTACGGACCCACGATTCGGGCACGCGCCAACGTGCGGCGAGTTCTGACGAATCGATCATCTCGGGAATGCCATTCCCGGTGTTCGGGGACATCGTCGGGACATCTTGCGTTTCTGGACTCATGTTTTCAACCATTTACACTTGAACTGCGGTTAGATTAACCGCTACTCAAATTCCTTTCGTTGCGCTGGGCAACCGACAGCATCCGCCGCTACATAGTGGAACGATCCCACAATGCCAGCACGTGGCCCTCTGTAAAGAGTTGGCACTCTGTGGCACTCTGATGATTTCATTGAAAGAAGAAGAGGTTACACACGGTTCCGCTATCAGAGTGCCACTCTCGCAGAGAGAGGGAGTTAGTTTGCCCGCTGGTAGCTTCATACCTTCCACTCCCACGGGTCCTCGCGTGCCGTTCCCCTGCGGCACGACTTCGCTCCGATGTCTTCCTTTGCCCGCTTTACCGTCCGCCAGGAGAAGCCTGCCCTTTTCGCTTGCTCCTCCACTTCCTTAACCAAGAGTGGCCCGTCATGGAGCAGTTGCACGAGCCATTCCGCCGCTGCGTTTCGGGCGGGTTTGTCGTGCGGCCCCGGCTCCGCTCCAAACACCTGTTCCACGTCCGTGCTGATAACGGTTCCTGTCTCCCATTCGAGTTTTGCAATCCCATCCGCTGACACGATGCGGAAGGCCAGTCCCCCGACAGGCGGGCCCAGATTCGCCTTGCCGCGCAGCAACAGCTTCCGGCCTCGTTCGTTTGGGTCTTCGCCGATGGCCCAGACCGCCCTTGCCGCTGCCGCAAAAGCTACGCTCTGGATCGCCCGCTGTAATACTGAGCCCGCGGCCTTACGCAAATGCGTAATACATGCAATGCATACGCCCGTATCTTGTGCTAGCTTGGCGAGGGGAGCGAGGATGCTCCGCACTTCCGAGTTATTATTCGCGTCAACTTTGGGCAAGTATGCAGAAACCGGGTCCACGTAGATGGCCCGAAGATCAGGGATGTTCTGCGCCCGCTCCTGCAAAGCCCAGACATCCGTGGCAAGATTGAAGTACCGCTCGCGCGGTTTGCCATCCTTTCCCCGCTCGCGCATGGATTCGAGCAGGAAAACCCGCTCCATGTCAGCCCCAGCAACCCTCAGGCGGGGCTTTATGGTGTCTCGTGGGTCGTCCTCGGCACTCAAGATTAAGACGCTTCCTCGCTCGCAAGGTTCGCCGTCTGGAAACGGAAGCCCCCGCGTGATTCGTGCGGCCATGTCCAGGGCGAACAGACTTTTCCCTTCCCCCGGATTGCCCACCAGCAAGCACAATTTTCCGGCGGGGAATCTTCCGGGCCAAGTCCAGCGCAAGACTTCCTCCTCAATCTCCGCGAAGGAAACCACAACGGTCCCGCTATCGCATGGCTCCCCGGCGGAATCAAGCAGGGCTAGACTTGCTTCGTCGTCATGGGCCGCCAGGAAATCGTCCGGCCCGTTGATTTTTTTGCCGGAGCCATTGGGGATGTCGGCCACGCGAATGAAGGCCCCAAGGCCTTTGAGGTAAGAGGCGAGCTGTCGGCGGGCCCGCTGGACGTCCTCGTTCGTGCTAACGTTCGAGTCGAAACAGATGATTGACTCGCGGCCCGTCCACGAGATCTTCCCGAAATCTGGTGATGCTCCATGGACCGTAAGCCGTTCCCCATTTGGCCCCGGCTGGATTCCGGTTTTGCCTCTCCACCCCCAGCACCCGCCCGTCCCGAGCAGCAACCACCGGCGGCCCATGCGCTGCGCCAGCGTGGCCAAGGCCAGCGCCGACTTTTCAGCCTCCACGATCACTGTGGCGGCCCCCGTGTCGGCTAGAAGGCTCCCGTCTAAGGGGGAAAGATAGAGATGCCGATTGTCGCCATGCGGACAAAGGTACTTGGCGATCGCCTTACCCCACTCGTTCACTTCCGGGGTGTCCCGCCGCAGGCGGTAGGTGTTAATGTAGCCCGTCACGGGATTGATGTATGGAAAGAGAAGCCCATCCAGATGGCCCGAGTGCCGGAAACCAAGGTCTAAGGCTTCCCTGTGCTCAACGTGGCGCACACGATGGGATTCCAGCAAGTCCGGCGGGACTCTCAACCTTGAGAACATTTCCATGTCCCTTTGTGCGAGCATTGGCGTCGTATCCCCTAAAATGTGTAGCCATCGTGGGAAGCTTATCGGCCCCCACTTGGATCTTGGGTGTCGATCAAATGAGATCGTCCCCAACAAATTGGAGGATGGAGCATCCCGCGAGAGGGAAGTCAAGACGGATGGAGGCGGGAAAGTAGGCGGGGAAACACGGCTGAAGGGGGACAATGGCGGGCAAATACGGGCAAAATCACTTACTGTCCCGCTTTCTGTTAAGAACCTGAATGAACTTCTCTGGCGTCATCTTGAGTACCCGCGAGAACGCCTCAGACGCGCTCTTTGACCTCCTGTCGTTTCGCTGGAATCTCTCAAAGCTCGTAGCATCTCGATACCCTGCTACCTTCCATATATCCGTGCGGGTGATTCTCCGAGTTGCGGCGACCGATACCTCAGAAATGAAATTGTTTATGAGCTCCCGACGTTCGTCTTTTGTTGTAGTTCGCTCTTTTGCAGCAGTCGTTGCCGCTGGTTTGGGCAAAAGTGACATGCCACGGAGGCTTCGGTCCTTGACCTCTTCCAATGATTTCCAAATCGCTGATCGCATCGAGTCATCAGATGAATGGTATGTGAGATTTTCGATGTGGCCTATTCTGTCCAAAATGGCGTCAAAGACTCGTTCGCAAAGCTTGTGGGGGCAACCTAATTATGAGCAGTTTGTTGTGGGAAAATGGGTAACACTTTTTTGTTCTGAGTGATGGTGATCACTCCGTTTCTCTGTAACCAAGTTTCCACTGCCCGACGCCGGGCTAT
>Ga0181536_10001731_pt1 | contig 25361 bp, 23 predicted proteins | sample PEATcosm2014_Bin_41_FD_121105 | JGI IMG/M metagenome (GOLD analysis project Ga0181536, IMG submission 121105) | Peatland microbial communities from MTU Mesocosm Facility, Houghton, MI, USA - PEATcosm2014_Bin17_60_metaG | ecosystem: Environmental > Terrestrial > Soil > Wetlands > Peat | place...
CGCCGTACGGCCCCGCTCGGTCGCCGTATTGACGTTTGCGCCATGCTCGACCAACAGCTTCACCTTGGCGAGATCGGTAGCCGACCAGATGAGCGCGGTAGCGCCAGATGTAGTAGTTTGGGCGTTGACGTCCGCACCCTTGGCGATGAGGAACTTCATGGCGTCGACCGAGCCCACCGTGGCGGCATACATCAGCGGTGTTTCGCCGCGTTTGTCCCTGGCATTGACATCGGCGCCATCGCGGATCATTGTCTGGAGCCGGGCCAAGTCATTGTTACGAATGGCCGAGTAGAAATCGTCACTGGGGTCGGCGCTGGCTCCCAGACATATTCCGGGCATGGCCAGTGCCAAAAAAATCGTACTCAAGCGCCAATACTTCATCACCGCCTCCTCAAACGAAACTCCTAAACCGGGATTTCCATTTTGGCTTTCGGCTTTGAACAGTATACGGCAATCTCCTCGGCTGCGGCCAAGTTTTGGGCCGTGCGTCACAGGAAACGGTACCGGGACTCTTTGACGATCAGTTCTATGGTGACCCGCATAGCTGCCGCGGGACTTCCTTCCGCTTGCGGGCGAGCGGGGCTATCCGTCGCGCCGGACGACGATTTCGGCGACCCTATGCTCCCGCGTTGGGTCACGCTGATAAATACCGTCGCGCTGATGGATAATTGTCCAGCCCGCCGAGCCGCCGAAAGACGTCGCGAGTTCGCCGGGCTGCACGCGAAATCGGTCCTTTCCAGGTTCAGAAAGCAAAGCGATCACGATCAGCACGCCGCCCTGCGCCAGGCCGAGCTTAGCGGACTCAAAAAGATCTCGTTGCAGATAACGGCACATGAGGATCAAATCCCACGCGCCCGGCGCGATTTCGAATTCATGAGTTTCCAGATCGGCGACCTGAGTCGTCACGCGCAAGCCGCGAGGCAATGCATTCGCCCGCACCAGTTCAACCGCCGCCGTTGAGCGATCCACTGCCGTCACATCCCAGCCGCGTTCGGCGAGCCACAAGGCATTCGCACCCGCTCCGCATGCCAGGTCGAGCGCGCGTGCTGGCAGAAAACGGTCGGCGATCTGCACTACAAGAGGATCGGGACGGCCGATGTTCGGCTCAGCGCCCGCCGCTGCAATTGCCCGGAAGTGTGCCTCCCAATCGGCTTCGTCCATAACAAGTCCTTACCCATAACAGAATCGGTGAATCGACAAGGATAGCGTGTCGGGCGTAAAGTAAAAACGTCAATGTAACGTACACGTTTCACGGCCCCAGCCAGACCGGCGACGCCCAATCAGGGGCTTCTCATTCGCCCGGGGAACGGGTATCCTAATGGGAGCATTAACTGCCCGGGAGGGTTGCGAAATGGCGTCCATCAAGTTCACTTTAAACGGCAAATCACAGACTGTCGAGGCATCTCCGGAGATGCCCCTGCTGTGGGTTTTGCGCGACGTGCTGGGCATGACCGGCACAAAATACGGCTGCGGCCTAGCTCTGTGCGGAGCTTGCACGGTCCACATGGAAGGCAACGCGATCCGTTCCTGCCAGACAGCGATTGAGAGGGTGGCCGGGAAGAACATCACGACCATCGAAGGACTCTCGTCCGACGCGAGCCATCCTGTGCAGCAAGCCTGGATCGAGCTCGATGTTCCGCAATGCGGCTATTGCCAATCGGGACAGATCATGACGGCGTCGGCGCTGTTGGCGAAAAATTCGAAGCCCTCGGATGCCGATATCGACGAAGTGATGCGCGGCAACATCTGCCGCTGCGGGACGTATCAGAGCATACGCAAGGCAGTTCATCTAGCCGCCGAGATCAAGGCGAAGGGAGGCCGGGCATGAGTACGACCATTCTTAACCACAAAGCGGTGACGACGCACGAGACCGAAAAGAAAACGACGTCGAGCACGAGCACCCAGAATATGATCACGAACGTCAGCCGCCGTGGATTCTTCCAGACTCTGCTCGCCGGCGCGGCCGGTCTCGCGCTGGCTTACGAGCTGCCGGAGCAATTGGAAGCGCAGTTTGGCCCGGGCGCGGGACCGGCGACCAACAAGCCGAACGCCTATATCCACATCGGCACCGACGACAAGGTGACCTTCACCATCATCAAGGCCGAAATGGGACAAGGGCCGCTGACTTCGCTGTCCATGATCCTCGCCGAGGAGCTCGATTGCGATTGGAAGAACGTGAACGGCGTCTTTGCGCCCGTCGATCCTTCGGTGTACGGCGCGCTGCAAAGCGTTGTGGGTAGCCAAAGCATTCGAACCTTGTGGACGCCGATGCGCACGATCGGCGCGACGGGCAGGGCCATGCTTGTTGAGGCGGCCGCGCAGAAGTGGGGTGTTCCCGCGACGCAAGTTCGCACCGAAAGCGGATTTCTCGTCAACACCGTAACAAATGCCCGGATCGGCTATGGGAGCGTGGCCGAAGCTGCGGCGCAGTTGCCGGTTCCCACAAACGTGGCAGTGAAAGACCCGAAGAACTTCCGCATCCTCGGGACGAACGTGAAGCGTCTCGACACACGCGATAAATCCACGGGGCGCACGAAATTCGGTCTGGATACGCGGCTGCCGGGGATGGTTTACGCGGTCATCGAGCGTCCTCCGGTGTTCGGAAGCAAAGTCGCCACGCTAAATGCCGCGAAGGCCAAGGCCGTGCCCGGCGTGAAGGACGTGATTCAAGTTTCCGGCGGCGTTGCCGTGATCGCCGATAGCACGTGGACCGCGCTGCAGGGACGCAAGCAGCTCGAAATCACGTGGGACGAGGGCGCCAACGGGTCGGTCAGCACCGCGAGCATCAGCCGGATGTTCGAGGAAAAGACGCAGATGCCCGGTGCGAACGCCCGCAAAGAAGGCGATGCCGCTGCCGGGCTCGCCTCTGGAGCCAAGCGCCTCGACGCGGTCTATGAAGCGCCCTTCCTGGCTCACGCGCCCATGGAGCCGATGAATTGCACGGCGGTCGTGAACGCCGATAGCTGTGAAGTGTGGGCGCCCACGCAGATGCAGACGCCTGCACGGGCGGGCGCCGCGCAGATCCTCGGGCTTGCTCCCGAAAAGGTCAAGATCAACTCCATGTTCATGGGCGGCGGATTCGGACGCCGCGGCCGCACGGACTATGTGAATGACGCGGTGGAAGTCGCGAAGACCATGCCGGGGACTCCCGTGAAGGTGGTATGGTCACGCGAAGACGACATGCAGCAGGATTACTATCGCCCGGCGGCTTACGTGAAAATGTCGGCCGCGCTGGACGCTTCCGGCATGCCGAGCGCGTTCACCGCGAACGTGGCGTGTCCTTCATTCCCGAACGTGGGACGCAACGGGGTTTCGAGCACCGCAGTCGAGTGCTTCGAGCAGTTCGTGTACGACATCCCCAACGTGAACGTGGATTATCATCGCGCCGATACGCATGTGCCGGTGAGTTTCTGGCGCTCCGTGGGATGGTCGCAGAACACGTTCTTCTTCGAGAGTTTTGTTGATGAGATGGCGGCGGCCAGCGGTCAGGATCCGGTGGAGATGCGCCGCAAGATGCTGGCGAAATCTCCGCGCATGCTGGGCGTGCTGAATCTGGCGGCTGAAAAAGCCGGCTGGGGCAAACCGCTCCCGAAGGGCCACGCGCAAGGCTTCGCGATTACCAATAACATCGGAAGCTTTACCGCGCAGGTGGCCGAAGTCTCCGTGACCAACGGCAAGCTGAAGGTGCATAAGATCGTCATCGCCACCGATTGCGGCCACGTTGTTAATCCGGCGATCATCAACGCGCAGGCGGTCGGCGGCGCTGTCTACGGCCTGGCGGCCGCGCTGAAGGGCAATATCACGATTGATAAGGGCCGCGTCCAGCAATCGAATTTCAACAATTACGACGTGCTGCGCATGGACGAAATGCCGGAGTTCGAAGTCTACATCGTGCCGAGCACGGAAGCCCCGGGCGGCATGGGTGAGGCGAGCACTCCGGGGACGGCTCCCGCGGTCGCGAACGCGATCTTCCGGGCGACCGGGAAGCGGCTGCGGTCGCTGCCGATCCGTAACGCGAATCTGGCGTAAGCGCCGCGCGCTGTTTCGATACCGCTTTATTGGGCCCGCGCGGCTTGTCCGTGCAGGTAAGACACTGGCGCGAGTAGTCTTTCCTGGCGTATGCGTTCTGCGACGACTTCGCCGCCGGTCTTGTAGACCCTGTACGCCTTCGCGTAGCTCTTGGAGCTGATAACTCTGTAGAATCGGCCGTCGATAAACTCTATCGCACAGTTGTTCTCGATTGCGATCCCGACACCACCGATCTTGCGAATCATCTCGCGAAAGTGCTTCCTGCGAGGGATTCCTCGGGTCGTGCTGTTGTAGTGGGGGCAGTGTATCCCCTGTATGAGCCCCAGACCGCTCACATTTATGTACCGCCAATTAATGGGATTGTAAAAAGACATGGAGTCAGAATGGCCGGAATCAAACCAGCAGATCGATCCCGCGCTTATTCCCGCCAGCACAGTTCCGTTTTCGTAAGCGGACTTAAGAAGCTCATCGACGCCCAGGCGGCGCCAGACGCGCATCATCATAAGCGTATTTCCGCCGCCCACGTAGATTATATCCGCCGATAGGATCTTCTTCCGAATCTGCTCGCTTGAGGGTCGTTCTTTGATGAGAAAGAGGACATCGGTTTTGCACTTCATGAATTTGCCAAAATATTCCTGCACCTGATTCCAATAGCGCTCGGAATCCGAACTGGCCGTCGGAATAAAAAGAAGCTTCGGATTCGTCCTGTTAGAGAGACGGATAATCTCTCGAACGATCGGGGCAGTTCCTCTTGTACTAATCAGTCCGCCGCCGATCGCCACGATTGCCTTTGCCACGTGTTCATCTTAGCGAAGCGGGCGACACGACTGTACTCTTCACGAAAATGAGAGAACGCACTAGCTTTGCACCATTTGATATGCAACCAATTCCGGCTCGGGCCAGCGCGCGCGATTCAGGCCTGGTTCTGCACATTTTGCGATAGCCGGGTGGGTGAAGTCGCGCAACCTGGAACAGGCCGTGGAGGGTAGCAGTGACTCGAAGTCCGCGCGGATTCAATAGCTTAGAAAGACCAATCCTTTGGCAAATCGAATGCCACCCGGAGGTCGAAGGCTCCGGGAGGATATATGTTGCGGACCTGCTCTGCGGTCGTCAAAAATCGGGACTTAAATCTTTCGCGAGGGAAACGAGCTACGATAGCGCTCCTGAGCTGTGGGCTCGTATTGCTGCTCAGTGGTTGCATCAAGCGCTATTCCGTGGTTGACCCGCCCGCACCACCTCCGGCCAGCCAAGCGCTGACCCCGCCCGCAAAATAAGGATGCCTAGCGGCGAAGAGTTGGGTTTTATGCGCGATTCAGTTTCAGAGCTTATAGAGCTCATTACGAGCAGGCACTCCTCGAGAGGGCCGTTTGACCCGCGGCGTCCCATCCCCAGCGAGGATATGGAGAAAATACTGGAGGCGGCACGCTGGGCGCCCACAGCCCACAATATGCAGAATTTTGAGATCGTGGTGGTCGACGATAAGAACATCCTAGCCGCGATTAGCGAGATAAGAACCGCTCCCGATCTGACTTTCATTAAAGAAAACTACCCACAACTGTCCTTTACCGAAGATGAATTGCGGCGAAGGAAGGTTGGGGTCCTGGGCACGATGTTTCCGAAATCGTGGCAAAGGCCCGATCCGAACTGGGAAGACGTCAAGAATGAAGACTGGAGTTCGGCTATGGCCAGGCAGATCGCTTCCAGTGCCGCCATTCTTTTCGTGCTCTACGATCCCAGCCGCCGGGCGCCGGCCTCAGAGGGCGATTTTTTGGGCATTATCACCCTTGGGTGCGCGATGGAAAATATGTGGCTGATGGCTCACTCCCTGGGGATCGGTGTGCACATCGTAAGCTCCCTGTCCGCGAAGAACGTGGCCAAGGAAATTACGAAAATGCTCCAGATTCCCGATAACTTCGTCATCGCATTTAGCATGCGCCTGGGCTATCCCGTCACGCCCGTCCATTACTTACGGGTGCGTCGCGATCGCGAGGACTTTGTGCATCACAATCGATTCACAAGTTAGCGTTGTAGGCTAGCCTGCGTATTGCGAATATCATCCCAACGTTCACGCGCTCTTCGTAAAGTACGACGGTTCGTTGCCTTTACGCCACTTGATATTGCAGCCGATGCTGGACTTCTGGTCCGAATTTACCGGACGCCCGGCAAGGAGTCCGTCGATGGCCGCGCGCAGGTCGGCTCCCGTGACCGGCTTCCCGTTGCTCGGGCGGCTGTCATCGAGCTGCCCGCGATAAGCCAGCTTTCGTGCGCGATCGAAGACGAAGAAATCGGGCGTGCATGCGGCCGCATAAGCTTTTGCTACCGATTGCGATTCGTCGAAGCACACGGGGAAGGGAAGCGACCATTCGGACGCCATCCGCCGTAGGCCTTCGGGCGAATCGTCGGAAGACACGGCGGGATCGTTCGCGGAAATGGCCACGATGGCGGCGTTCTTCGATGAGTAATCCCGGCCGAGCCGCGCGAGCTCGCCTTTCACATGTTGGACGAAAGGACAATGGTGGCAAATGAACATCACAACCAGAACGTCCTTATCGCGAAAATCGCCCAGCGAGACGTTGCGGCCGGTGGTCACTTCGGGAAGCGAGAAATCGGGCGCAGGTGTGCCCAGCTCAAGCATGGTGGAAGGAGTGGCTGCCATATTTTTGATCCTAGCAATTCAGAGGATGCCGCGCTGCGGCCGCAGCCGAGTGCCTATCTCCGCGGCCCGGCCGCCTCCAGATCCACCGATCGCATGCTGCGCTGCCGGAAATCCACCGAGCACGAGAAACGGTACACATCCCAGATCTTCCCGCGGCGCGTTTCAAGCGTTCCTACGACCCATTCGTCGCGGCCCGGCGCGGTGTCGAGCGCCGAGTGACGAATCGCGACGGCTTGCGCGTGGAAGCGTTCGATGGCCCGATCGATGGCCGCGTCTTCGCAGCCCCGGACCGCCTCCTCGGAAACGTAGGGACGGACGAATCCCGTATCCGCCTTCGGTTTGGGAGCTACATCCGGCGGCCGTTTGCGATCGACTTCCACTTCCTTATTCAGGTCTGCTGCGATGCTGGTGAAGGGTTTCTCTCCCTTGGGCCCAGTCCAGGAAATGTCGATCGTGTAGCTCTCCACTCCTGGCTGCGGGTCGTCGATTTGAATGACCGCCGGGCCGCCGCGGGTGGGATCGAGCGTGAGTTTTAAACGTCCCCGTCCAGTTACCTTGGTGAACTTGAACCCAGCGGGTTGCAGCGGCATGAGGGAGGTGCATTCGAAGCGTTTCCATTGGGGGCTCTTTCCGCCGAGATTCCGGAGGAGCGCGCTATCTTGCTGGATTTCGACCTCCGCGCGGATATCGACCACGATTTCAATCCTGCAATTTCCCGGTCCGTTCGGCGGCCCGTCGCCCAACACGGCCCGTTTTTCTCGAAGCTGCGCGATCGACTCTCTCAGCTCCGCGCTCGACTGCGCGGCGGCTGGCAAGATCGTGAGGGCCAGCAAGACAAGCGACTTCCAAACTTTTGACATGCAACAATCCTTATCGCTTCCATCATGCACGAAGCGTACCGGCCCATGCATCCCAAGTTTCAGCGTGTAACGATTTGCCCGCCCTCCGTGTCCCCCCTTTAAGTTGTTGTCACAATAGGAAAGAGCAACATGCATACAGAGCGCGCCGTCATTCGAGTATTGGTAGTGGACGATGAGGAGAGCCAGAGAACCGCGCTGGCCGGCATGATCGCCTTGTGGGGGTACTCCGTGGAGACCGCCGCCGACGGCCTGGAGGCGCTGGAGAAGCTCGCTTCGTTTCCAGCCCATGTGATCGTTACGGATCTGATGATGCCCCGTATGAACGGGCAGGAATTTCTGCGGCGCTTGAAGGACGAGGGCAACCCCGCGGCGGCGATCGTGCAAACGGCCTTCGGCAGCCTGGAAACGGCGGTCGCGACGATCCACGACCTGGGTGCTTTCTGGTTTCTGGAAAAGCCGGTCCAATCCCAAGCCTTGCGCCTGCTGATCGAGCGGGGCGCGGCGCAGAGTCACCTTGCCGAACACGCCGAGCGCTTGCAGCGCGAGCTCAGCTATCACGGCGTGCTCGGCGAGATCACCGGCCAGTCGAAAAAAATGCAGGAAGTTTTTACGCTGATCCAGCAGGTGGCGCCGAGCCGCGCTGCCGTGCTGATCACCGGGGAAAGCGGCACCGGCAAGGAACTCGCCGCGCGGGCGATCCACGCGCTGAGCCCTCGCGCCTCGGCCCCTTTTGTCGCCATCAACTGTGCGGCCATGCCCGATACGCTCATCGAGAGCGAGCTTTTCGGTCATGAGAAAGGCGCTTTCACCGGAGCGGTGGAGCGCCGCATCGGATGTTTCGAGCTCGCCCAGAACGGCACCGTGTTGCTCGATGAAATCGGGGATATGCCCGCCGCCACGCAGGCCAAGCTCTTGCGCGTCCTCGAAGATCAGCGCGTGCGGCGCCTAGGCGGCAAGAGTGAAATCCAGCTCGACGTTCGCGTGATCGCCTCCACCAACGCGCCGCTCGAAACCGCCATCCGCGAGGGACGCTTTCGGGAAGACCTCTTTTACCGCCTGAATGTTTTTCCGATTCCCATGCCGCCCTTGCGGGATCGCAAGGACGATATCCCGCTGCTGCTGACCGCCCTTCTGGAGGTGATCAACCGCAAGCACGGCACCCGCGTGACCGATGCCACTCCCGAAGCGATGGAGCGCCTGATGGCGCACTCCTGGCCAGGCAACGTCCGCGAGTTGCGCAACGTGGTGGAGCGCGCGGCCATCCTCGCCGGGGAAGGCGCCATCCGGCCTGAACATCTTCCCGGGAGCCTAAGTGGAATGGCCGCCGCGCCCGCGCGCCCCGCCAGCGCTTCATCCTCCGGCGGCATGGAACTGCGCGTGTCCGTCGGCACTACGATCGAACAGGCCGAGCGCGGCCTCATCGAGCTGACGCTCGAACATACGAAGAACAACAAGACGCGCGCCGCGGAGATCCTCGGCATTAGTCAAAAGACGCTCTTTAATAAGTTGAAAGAGTACGGAGCACAAGACGGAACGGCGGCCTAATGTCTCTGCGGGTTCGGCTGGTCATTTTGATCGTGCTGGTTGTTACTCTGGTTTCCGCAGCGCTTTCGACGCTGTACCTCGATCGCCTGGTCAATTCGCTTTCGGCCGATGCCTATGAGCGCAGCGTACTGGCCAGCCAGCAGGTGAACGCCTTCATCATCGATCGCGTCAATCGCAACGGCACGAGCCGCGACGCCAGCAACGACACGGCGCTGCCCATACCTCTTGACCCGGAAGGCGCGGAGGCCGTCTGGACCGCGGCTGTCGCGAGCGACAAAGAGATCGCCGCGATGCTGGAGCGCACCATGGCGCTATCGCCCGCGCTGGTGGAAATCAACGTGACCGACGCCATGGGCACGGTGCTGGCCTCCTCCAATCCTTCGCGCAACGGTATGACGGCCGCCACGCTGGAGAAGCTCGCCAATTGGGAGGCGCTCCCGTTTTACCGCCGCCTTTTGGACTTGATGGCGCGCGCCCGGGATTATCAGGTGGTCGTGCCGCTGGGGATTGCCGGTCAAGCAAAACCGCTATTTCTGATCCAGGTCGTCGCCTCCAGCGTGCTGTTGCGGGGCGCCGTGCTACCAGAGGTGCAGACGCTGGCCGCCGTGTCGGGAGCCGCCTTGCTGGTTTCGCTCGCCATCACCGTCCTGGTCACCAGCCGTGTTCTGCGTCCGTTGCGCCGCATCGAGCGCACCATCGACCGCATTTCGCAAGGCAAGTTTCACAGCACTGACGCCGGCGCGCCGCAGGGTCCCCCGGAATTCGCGGCGCTCGAAAGTAAGTTGAATCTGTTAGGCCAGCAGTATACCGGCGCGCAGCGCGATGCGACCAATTTAAAACACAGCGTCGACGACATGATTGAGCGTATGGCCAACCAGCTCGACGTTGCCTCGCGTCTGGCGGCCATCAGCCGCATCACCGGCGGCGTCGCGCATGAAATTAAAAACCCGCTGAATGCCATCTCGCTGCGCCTGGATCTATTGAGAGCCCGCGCCAGCGCCGGTGCGGCCGAAGAGGAGCTGATTCCCGAAATCGACGTGCTCTCGCGCGAGGTGCGGCGCCTGGACCGCGTGGTGAAAACGTTTCTCGATTTCTCGCGCCCCGTCGACGTTCACTTTGAGGATCTGGATCTGGCGGCGCTGGCGGCCGAGGTGGCCCACCTGCTGACGCCCCAGGCCGAGCGCCTTGGCATCAAGCTGACTTGCGAAATACCGGACCTACCCGCCCCGGTGCGTGGCGACCCGGACATGTTGAAGCAGGCGATCCTGAATTTGGTCACCAATGCATTTGAAGCCATGAAAGGCGGCGGCGGCGAACTGCGCATTTCCGTGGAAAGCGGCGGAGACTTCGTCGACTTGGTGGTGGCGGACAACGGTCCGGGCATCCCGCCTGAGCTGCGGGAAAAGGTTTTTCAGCTCTACTTCACGACCAAGGAAAAAGGCTCCGGCATCGGCCTGGCGATGACTTACCGGGCCGTTCAATTGCACAATGGTACTGTGGATTTCGTGAGTGAGAGCGGCCGCGGCGCCACCTTCCGGCTGCGCTTCCCCGCGGTTGTGGTTCGCCATGCCTAGCTCGCTTCTGCGAACGATACGTCCCGAGCCGCTCCTTTCGCAGGCGGCGTGGCCGTTCTTTCCCGAAAGACTGCCTCAATCGCGAAACCAGTCGAATGTAATCCTATTGGTCGCGATTCTCGCATTCGCTGCGACGTCCTGTGCGCGTCATCATCATCAAGCGCGAGTGTTTGTGCCGCCGCCGCCGAGGCCTTTCGTGCTGCCTCCTGCGCCGCAATTGCCGCTATTCGACGCAAGCTCCGGCGCGGAACCAAGCTTCTGCTCCGGCGACTGCTTGGTTACCCCGCCCGAGCTTTTTTCTTCAATTCCCGTTCTGCCGCCGCCGCCCGCGCCGCCCAAGCGACCGCCGGTCGTCGCAACGCCCAAGCCCGTCCCTCCGCCCGCGCCCGCCGAACCGGCCCCCAGCCCCCGCCTCGGCCAGATCTTCACCGCAGATCAAGCGCGGGATTACAATCGCGCTCTCGACGAAAGTCTGACGCGGGTGCGTGTGGTTCTGGCGGCGGCGGCGAACCGCAGGCTCACCCCCGATCAGAATCGTCTGATTGTCCGGATCAGAACTTTCGTGATGCAAGCGGAGCAGGCGCGCGAGCAAGACCTGGTGACCGCCGTCAACCTCGCGCGGCGCGCGGATCTTCTCGCCCAAGATCTAGCCGGACGCCTTCCGGCAGGGCGCTGAAGGGCGAAATAGAAAAGGCCGGAGAAGCAGCCGCGAACGCGATTAAACTTCTCGCGTACCGGCTCTCTCCGGCCGTCTTGCGAAACGCACGAATGAATTACGTGCGGACGCCTCAATTACTCGCGGATGTCACACTGGTCACTTCCGGCAGAAGCAGCCGGAACTCCACCTTGCGGCTCTGCTTGCGCTCTTCCCGCGTCTTCTGTTCGCCGGAGGCCACACCCGTACCGAGCAGCGTGATGTTGTGCAGCGCAATCATATGCTCGTTCGCAAGATAGCGCGCCACGGCTTGCGCACGCTCCTGACTGAGCGCGTCGTTCATCGCCGCGTTCCCCGTCTTATCCGCAAAACCCTGCACTTCAATCACGAACCGGGCCTGACCGTCCGCGGCTTTCGCGAAGTCGTCGAGCGCGGACTTGGCCTCCGCATCGAGCGTCTTCTGGCCGACGGCGAACAGCACGACACCGGACTTCGTCATCTTGAACTTCACCATGCCATCGACCTCGTGGCCCAGCCGATCGATGCCCTGCTCGGCCGCGATCTTTGCGCCGTCAGCCGCTCGTTGGGCCGCCTGCGCCTTGCCGTCAGCCTGCGAGGCGGCATCGTTCGCCTGGCGAGCGGCAGTGCCGGCAGCCGTGGCCTTCGCGTCCGTATCCGTCAGCCGTTCCTTGGTGCGGGAGAGATCCCGGTCCACGGCCTCCAGCTGGCCGGCCTGCGCCGTAATCTTCTGATCCTGTTCCGTGTTCTTCGCCTCTGTCGAAGAGACCCGCTGCTCCACCGGAGCGATGGTCTTCGCAACATATTTTTTCGTGGCACAACCGGCGCTGACGAAACTGAGCGCGAGCGCGGCGGCTATGTAAATTGCTGTCTTCATGGTTTTTTGGTTTCTCCCCAGATTTCCGTGGGTCTTGTCGGCCCGATCAACCGATGCGCTTCGGGGCGTTTCCGATGGCTCGGGGAGGCATTACACCGTTGCCAGCGCCTCACAGAGTATCGTATGCCATGCTTAAAACCCTACTCACAACAGTATACGATGTTTTTGACGCGTTCTCCGCCGCGTACGGAGCTAACCCCCGGGCCTTCGTAATTTTTTCCTGGAAGAATCGGTACGATTTCCGGCTTTTGCTTCTCAGCGAGTGATCCCCGCCAAAACTCGATCTTCACGGTCTCTGCCCATGCGAGTTCCTGGCCATCAGCGGGCTATCGCATAAATCACCAGTCTTCGCTGTAGGGGAGCATTAGCTGCGCTTATGAACCGCGTTAAGTCGGCTCGAATTAATCCATCGATTGCAAATTAAAGTTTGGATAAAGCAACATAAATGGACGACAATAGATAAACTGAAAAGAAGGCGTAGGACCTTCTTCCGAAAGTGAGATCATATGATTCAGGTGCTGGCGGTCGACGACCACTCCTTCACGCGCAGTGGAATTCGCCAGGTGCTTGGTCGGGAGGCTGATTTCGCGCCCATGGATGAAGCCGCCGACGATCCGGAAGCTCTGCAAAGAATTGCGCAGGGCGGCTATGACGTGGTCGTCCTCGACCTCGGCTTACCGGGGCGCAGCGGCTTGGAAACGTTGATGGAAATTCGCCGGAGTTACCCCGCGTTACCGGTTCTGATTTTGACCGCATATGCGGAAAAACAGTTCGCCCTAAGAGCGCTTAAAGCAGGGGCGAACGGCTACCTGACGAAAACGTCCTCTCCAGGTCTTCTGGTTCACGCGATCCGGCAGGTGGCGAGCGGAGGGCGTTATATCGGACCCGAGATCGCCGAAATGCTGGCCGCAGCCCTCAGCGGCGGGTCCATCGACGCGCCGCACGAAGCGCTATCCGACCGGGAATTCGAGGTGATGCGAGCGATTGCATCCGGAAAGACGGTTTCCGATATCGCCCGCGACCTTTCGCTCAGCGTCAAAACCATCAGTACCTATCGCGCCAGAGCCTTGGAGAAGATGTCCATGCGCAACAATGCTGAGTTTACGCACTACGCCATCAAATCCGGGTTGGTGGACTGACCGTCAGATAGGCCGCGCGAGAAGATTATCCGGCCCGGCGGCAGTGGCCGCGCAGCGCGCCAACGCCCTGGATTTATAGAGCCTGAACTGGGTTGCGGTTAAATGCATTTCCAGGCAGATTTGAGCCGGCGATTGTTCGTAGAGATAAAAACGGATCAACAAATCCCGATCGCGCGGGCACAAGAGGTTGAGCAGCGCATCCAGTTTCTCTAGTTTCTCGGTCTGCGCGGCAGTCGCCTCCGGAGACTTGGCGTCCGACCGGGCGAAATCGGACTCCTCGAAGGACGTGCATCGGCGGTTCTTGATGTTGGCTCGGATTTGGGCCGCGACTCCTCTCCGTGCGATGGTGTGCACAAACCCCATCAGCCGGTCGGGCCGCTTCAGCGCACCGCTCGCGATCGCTTCGAGGACAGTGACCACCACGTCGTGAAATTTGTCTTCCAGACATTGCCGCTCGACTCTCCGCATAAGCTGGCAGTACGCCGATATCCGCAGCATCCCGCACAAGTCTTCAATGCTGCCGCGCTCACCTCTCCGAATCCGATCGACAAGATCGGTCGTATTGCAGAATAGCTCTCCGTTTAGAAAATCACGGTCTGAGCGTGGCTGCGTCCGGGCCGCTGATGGCAGTGATTCTGTGCTTGGCTCGTGGACCGAGACGGAGCCGACGGCTCGACTTGTTTCCGAATACATCTTTGGCTCCTTGCATTTTCCTCGATTTCGTATCATATGCCTCGGCACATTGCCAGGCAATCGGACAAAGACTCATTTTTTTGTAAGACAAAGACCTACGCGGTTCTATCAATAGCAGAAGGGGCCGCATCACCCGGTCGGCCTTTCGGCGTAGGCGGGTTTTGGCGTTCGAGTTCGTCAAGGACCCCAGGCGCCAAACGAGCGAACCCCTGGTTAGGCCGTTCGCGTTCTACAATTTTTTGTCGCGTCACAAGTCGCTTCGCGCGATTCCCGCCATGGCTGCGGGGATTGCGGCTACGTCTGGGGCGTGCGGGGAACTGCTGGAATTAGTTTACTGCGACCACTTAGCCCGCTGAAAGTCTTTTTTCACGCCTGCCTTGAGTTCCCGAAAAGCCTTCTCGTTCATCCTCAAGGCTTGTAAAATCTGTGCACTCTCTTGCTCTAGACAGTAGAACCGGTGGAGAGCCTCACGTTCCCGAGGTGTAAGGGCTTCCAGTATGCGTGTCCGCCTTTCTTCCTCACGCGAAAGGCCAGACGTCGCTGCCCTCATGATGCGTCCTGGCGCGGTGGATGGCCAGGACCCGGTGATTCGGACACTTGTTCGGAATCCAGAAAATGTCGCAAAGCCTGCTTGAGGTTTTCGACCAACACACGTTGTTCGGTGACGCGTCCCCGGCAGAAATGACACGCCTCTAAGTGCCGGCTAATCGCACTCCCGCGAAGCCTCCCCATGGCGTGGAGCTCGATTGTCTCATCATCTATCCTTTCGCACAATTCCATGCTGGAGATCTCTCTTTCGACGTTCCCTGCAACGAAGGAAAGTCGGCAGGCTCGCGCATGGCAGCGTCCGGCCTAGTGGTCAAAAAATTATAACACTTCTTAAACCGCGTTGAACGTTGCGCCAGCCACACGGATCTAGTGGACCACCCGTCGGCCTTCGCGAGCCGCCGATTCGCAGACCGGCCGCTGTATCGGATACCGGCTGCTGTATCGGATAATTGAAGCGTATGTCTTTTCCGGCCCACCGCAAACGGCGTCTTCGCGTGTCAGAGGCGATGCGCCGCCTGGTTCGCGAGACGCATCTCGAACCGTCGCAGTTCGTGCTCCCGTTGTTCGTCTGTCCCGGCGAAGGAATTCGCCGGCCCATCGGATCGATGCCCGGCAACGCCCAGCTTTCCGTCGATCAGCTCGTCAAGGAATGCGAGGAAGTGCAGTCGCTCGGCATCGGCGGCGTGATGCTCTTCGGCATTCCCGAAACCAAGGATGAGCACGCTTCCGGTGCCTACGTCGACGACGGCATCACCCAGCAGGCCGTGCGCGCCGTGAAGGCCGCCACGCGGGAACTGATCGTCATGACCGACGTCTGCAATTGCGAATACACCAGCCACGGGCATTGCGGCGTAGTCGTCGGCAACGACGTCGATGCCCACGTGGATAACGACCTTACCTTCGACTGGCTGATCAAGACCGCCGTTTCGCACGCCCGCGCCGGAGCCGACATGATCGCGCCCTCCGACATGATGGACGGCCGCGTCGGCGTGATCCGGCGAGCCCTTGATGGCGCCGGATTTTCGAACAAGCCGATTTTTTCCTACGCCGCGAAGTTCGCGTCGGTCTTCTACGGACCGTTCCGCGAAGCCGCCGAGTCTACGCCGCAGTTCGGTGACCGCCGCAGTTATCAAATGGAGCCCGGCAATCTCCGCGAAGCCCTCCACGAAATGGATCTGGATTTCGAGGAAGGCGCGGACATGCTGATGGTCAAGCCGGCTGGTCCGTATCTCGATATCATTCGCGCCGCGCGCGATCGTTTCCCTATTCCGATCGGTGCCTATCAGGTCTCCGGCGAATTCGCCATGATCATGGCCGCGGCCGCCAACGGCTGGATCGACCGGGATCGCGCCATGATGGAAACGCTCACGGCGATCCGACGCGCCGGGGCCGATATCATCCTCACATATTTCTCCAAGGACGCCGCACGTGCGCTCGCCTGAGCGGGCGGCGCTCGCTCTCGGGGTCCTCTGTCTGCTGCTGCTGATATTAGTCGAGGGCCGGCCCTATTTCACCACCGCCTCGATGACAACGCGCGGTATTCGGGACCCGCAGGTCGCCATGCAAATGGTCCGCAGCGTCCAGGAATTGGACGCCATCCTCGGCGAAGCGCCCAGCCCGGACCGCGAAGTCATGCGCATGAAGCAGTACATCGATTTCGCGTTCATCGCGAGCTACGCAGCTTTGTTCTTCGTGATGAGCTGGGCGCTTACGCCGCTCACGCAGTGGGCTTGGTTAATCGGGATTTTCGGCGTTTTCGCCGCCGTGCATGACGTTTTGGAAAACATCAACATTTTGTACTTGGTCAATACGCCGCTGAACGCAGTCACGCCGCAGATGATTTCTCATCTGCATCTGATGAGCGTCGTCAAGTGGGGCTCGGCCGCGGCCGCGATCGCCACGCTCGGCGTGTTTACACTGCGCTCGCGCCGTTTGTATCTGAGGCTGATCGGATGTGTCGATGTGTCCGCTGCCGCGCTGATCCTTTGGGGGCTCATCGATAATGCGTGGCTGGTATGGGCCGGTTTGCCGCTGGCCGCCGGAATGATTGCAAACGCTGCTACGCTGAAATTTCTGGTCACTGATACTGCAAAACCCGATATTGGAAAACCAGATATTGCCAAATCATGAATCCTCTCCTGGAAATTCAATTTCGCTTCCCCTTCGATAAGTTCACGCCCGCCGACGTCGAGCCGGCCATCGACGAACTCATTGCGGATGCGTCGCAACGGCTGGAGCAAGCCGCCGCGAGCGACGATCCTCTGAGCGCGCTCGACGTCATGACGGAGAGGCTGGATTTCGCCATGAGTGTGGTCCGCCATCTGGAAAGCGTTGCCACCACACCCGAGTTGCGCGTGGCACACAACGCCGTCCAGCCCAAAGCCAGCGCGTTTTATTCGAGCATTCCTCTGCACGAGGGGTTGTGGAAGGCGATTAAACATTACGCGGCGACACCCGAGGCGAAGGCACTCAACCCAACGCGGCGGCGTTTTCTTACCAAGACCATCGATTCGTTCAAGCGCCATGGCGCCGATCTCGATCCGGCCGGCAAGGAACGGCTCAAACAGATCGACGTCGCACTGACCGAGAAGACTACGAAGTTCTCCGAAAATGTTCTTGATGCCACCAACGCCTGGGAGCTGATCCTCACCGAGGAAAAGCAGCTCGCGGGTCTTCCGCCGGCCGCGATCGCCGCCGCCCGCGCGTCGTTTGCGTCGAAAAACAAGGATGCCGACAACAAAACCGGCTGGCGCTTCACGCTTCAGGCGCCCAGCTACCTCGCGGTGATGACCTATCTGGACGACGCCGCGATTCGCGAGCAAATGTGGCGCGCCTACGCCGTGCGCGCCGCTTCCGCGCCCTACGATAACGAGCCCCTCGTCGTGAAGATTCTTGAGCTGCGCAGGGAAAAGGCCCGGCTGCTGGGTTTCAACGACTTCGCCGATCTCGTGCTCGAAGACCGCATGGCGCACACGGGCGCGGCCGCGCAGGCATTTCTCGACGCCCTGCGCGCGAACACCGAGCCTCGCTTCCGCGAAGAGAACGCCGAGTTGGAAGCCTTCGCGCGCAGTGCCGGAGGCGCGGAACCCACAGGGGAAAGGCTCGCGCCCTGGGACATCGCTTACTGGGCGGAAAAGCAGCGTGCCGCGCTGTACGATTTCGATGAGGAAGCCCTGCGCCCCTATCTCCCTCTGGAGCGCGTCACCAGCGGCATGTTCGATATTTTCGGGCGCCTCTTCGGCATCCGAGTGGAGGAAGAAAAGGACGTTCCCGCGTGGGATCCGGCCGTGCGCTCCTATGGCGTTTATGACGCGAATTCCAATCAGCATCTCGGCTCTTTTTATACGGATTGGTATCCGCGCGAAAACAAGCGCGGGGGCGCATGGATGGACGCGCTCATCACCGGCGATCCGGCCCGGAACAAGCCGCATCTCGGCTTTATCTGCGGCAATCTGACGCCGCCCGTGGACGGCAAGCCTGCCTTGCTGACGCATCGGGAAGCCGAAACCATTTTTCATGAATTCGGGCACCTGCTGCATCATTTGCTGAGCCGCGTGGAAGTGCGCTCGCTCGCGGGAACCAGCGTGGTCTGGGACTTCGTGGAGCTGCCTTCGCAGATCATGGAGAACTGGTGCTGGGAACGCGCCTCGCTCGACCTGCTCGCGCGCCATTGGCAAACGGGCGAGCCAATACCCGAGGATCTTTTTCAGAAGATGAAGCGCGCGAAAACCTTTCGCGCCGCCAACACCCAGATGCGCCAGTTGGGCTTCGGGATGGTCGATCTCGCCCTGCATCGCTTGTGGAACGCCTCGATGGATGTGTTGAAATACTCGCGCGAAATCCTCGCCCCGTTCGCGGCGACGGAATTGCCCCAGGATTATGCGATGATCGCCGGATTCACGCACCTGTTCTCAAACCCCGTGGGCTACGGTGCTGGCTACTATTCATACAAATGGGCCGAGGTGCTGGATGCCGATGCTTTCACGCGCTTCCGCACGGAGGGCGTGTTCAACGCGGACACCGGCCGCGATTATCGTGAGAAAATTCTCGCGCGCGGCGATAGCGAAGATCCCGCCGTTCTATACCGGTCCTTCATGGGTCGCGATCCGGACCCCAACGCGCTGCTGGCGCGGTTTGGTTTGATTTAGTGTTTTGATCTATTGTATGGACTACGTCAATCTCGGTAAGACCGGCCTCAAAGTTTCCCGCATCTGTCTCGGCTGCATGTCCTATGGAGCGCCGGCCACAGGCGAACTCACACCCGGCAGCCACGCCTGGGCCCTGGGCGAAGAGGATAGCCGGCTCTTCCTGCGGCAAGCCCTCGAACTGGGGATCAACTTTTTTGACACCGCTAATGTTTATTCAGGGGGCGAAAGCGAAAACGTTCTCGGGCGATTTCTAAAAGCCAACACCCGTCGCGAAAACGTTGTCATTGCCACCAAGCTGAACGGCGCGATGCGCAACGATCCCAATGGCCGCGGTCTATCTCGCAAAGCCATTTTTTTCGAGCTCGATGAGAGCCTACGTCGTCTGCAAACCGACTATGTGGATCTCTATCAAATTCATCGGTGGGATTACGAAACGCCGATCGAGGAAACTCTCGAAGCATTGCATGACGTGGTGAAATCCGGCAAGGTCCGCTACATCGGCGCATCTTCCATGCACGCGTGGCAGTTCACCAAGGCGTTGTATCTCGCGGATCTACGCGGCTGGACGCGATTCGTTTCCATGCAGAATCACTACAACCTGATTTATCGCGAAGAAGAACGCGAGATGATTCCCCTTTGCCAGTTTGAAGGCATCGGTATCATTCCTTGGAGTCCCCTCGCCCGGGGACGTCTGGCCCGCCCCTGGCAGACGGGAAGCACCAAGCGCTATGAAACCGACCAGTTCGGGAGAGGCCTATACGCGCAGACGGAAGAAATGGACCGCGTCGTCGTCGATCGCGTGGGAAAAATTGCGGACCAGCGTGGCGTTTCACGCGCTCAGGTGGCTCTCGCCTGGATGCTGAGTAAGAACGCGGTTACGTCGCCCATCGTCGGCGCTACCAAACCGCATCATCTATCGGACGCCGCCGCAGCCGTTTCGCTGCGTCTTACGCCCGAAGAGATCGCTTCTCTGGAAGAGCCCTATCGTCCGCATCCGGTCCTAGGCTTTAAGTAGCCGTATCCGAAGCTCCGCGTTAGAGCACGTCCGCGAAGCCACGCTTCAGGTGCCGGAAAAACAATCCTCCCACCACGAATACCGTCACCGAGTACGCCGTCAGCACGCCTAACTCATGCCACGTCGGCCAGGTGGCCAGGAATAGCCGCTCGCGATAGGCCCGCACGATCCAGGACATCGGATTCCACAGAATCACGGCGCGAAAGCGGGGCGGGATCTGCTGCTCGTTGATCATGATCGGGGTCAGCCAGAACCACAGCGTCATCACTACTCCCAGCACTTGCGCGGTATCGCGGATATATACATGCAGACTCGCCGCGATCCATCCCACGCCCACGCCCAGCAGTCCGATAAACAGCATGTACAGCGGCAGCAGCAGAATCATCGGGCTGACCGTCTTCAGGGTGAATGCCGTCACGCCGATCATCAGCGCCAGGGCGATCAAGTGCTGCATCAGAGAGGAAAGAAAGATGGACACGGGCACGACTTCGGCCGGGAACACGGTCTTCGTGATCAGATTCGAGTTTTCCACCATGCTCGAAGCCGACCGCGTCACCGTTTCGCTGAACAGCAGCCACGGCAGCACGCCGCAGAAAAGGTACATCGTATAGTTCTGCGTGGCCGCCCCCGGCGGGAGCTTCACTTTCAGGCAGACCTGGAACACAAAAATGTAACTCACCAGCAGTACGAGCGGATGCACCACGCCCCACAACCAGCCCGCCGCCGAGCCCACGTAGCGTTGTTGAAAATCGCGCCGCACCAGTTGCGCGAGCAGTGCGCGTCGTTCCACCAGGTTGCGGAGGAACAGCCGTCCAGGAATGCGGTTCACGATAAGAGTGTAAACTGTACGTGTGCGCGATGTCCTTGCCCTGATCGGCGTTCTCGCCGTTCTCCCCCATCCGGGCTCCGCAGCCGAACTCTTTGGCTGGGACAAATTGACCTACGGTGTCGAATGGCGCGCCGTGCGCTCCGGGACCGTGGTCATCGAGCCGGGCCCCGCCGAGGGACGGGTCCACCTGGAGTCGGGCGGAATTCTTTCCGCTCTTTTCAAGGTGGAAGATACGTACAAGGTTCGCTATGAGGGGAACTTTTGCGCCGTCAATAGTATTTTCGATGCGATGGAGGGCAAGCATCACCGCCAAACATTAGTCACTTACGATCGCGTCCAGCGGCGCGCCACCTACGTCCAGCGTGATCTAGTTAGTAACATGACCATGCGCAGCGGCCAGACCGATATTCCCGAATGCGCCCACGACATGCTGGCGGGGCTCATGCTGCTGCGCGGCAATCGCCTGGAGCCCGGCCAATCCACGCTGACGACATTGAGCGACGGCCGCCGCACGGGCATGGTGAAGCTGGAGGCACAGGAGCGGGAGGAAATTACCACGCCCGCAGGGACGTTCAAGACCATCCGTTATGAGGCGGATATCTTTAACGGTGTGATTTACATGCGCAAGGGCCGGGCCTTTATCTGGGCCACCGACGATGCCGATCGAACACCTGTCGAAATCAAGCTTCGGCTCTCCTTTCCCATCGGAACGGTGACGCTTGATCTGGAGAAGCAGGAGCAGCCATGAAGCGCCCCCGATTCTTCCCCACGGCTCGGGCCGGCTATTTACCGAATTGGTTCCTGACCGGCTGTCTGCTGATGTATTGTGCTGTTTCGCTCTCCGCGCAATCCGCGCAGACGCCCGCCGCCCTGCTGACGAACGCCCAGGTCAATCAATTGTGCGGCCGGGTGACGGAGCTGATGGAAGCCGAAGGCGTCGCCATCGCCGATCTGCAACGCGCGTCGGCTCCGGTGATCGAGGCGACCCGCCAGAATTGTATCCAGCTGCAGATTCAGCCCGGGCGCGCGTCCCATACCTATACTTTGCTCGCGAATCTGCGCGCCTACCTCGCTCTGGCGGACGCCGTCCCTAAGCCGTTCCCGTTTCCTGAAGCGGCCGAGCGTCAATTCACCGAACTGCGCAACGATTTCACGCGCCTCGATTCCCATTTTCGCGCGCTGGCCGAAACCGTGGACGCCCGTCTGGTCAGTCCCGATCCAGCGAACCTCACCCGCTATTCCGAGGCCAATAGTCGGCTCGCGGTCCCCAATCCCGCCAAGCCGCGCGTGGTCTTCTTCGGCGATTCCATCACCGATTTTTGGCGTCTGAACGAATACTTTCCGGAGAGCGATTACGTGAATCGCGGCATTGCCGGCCAAACCACCGGTGAGATGCTGCAGCGCTTCCAAGCCGACGTCCTGAACCTGCATCCGCAGGCCGTGCTCGTCCTGGCGGGAACCAACGATCTGGCGCGCGGCATCCCCGTCGCGGCGATCGAGAATAACTACCAGATGATCGCGACGCTGGCCGCGGCCAATCACATCGCGATGATTTTCGCCTCGGTCACGCCGGTCAGCGATTATCACAAAGATCAAAATCCGGCTTACGAACGCACGCCGAGCCGTCCGCTTGCGAGGATTCGCGAACTCAACGATTGGATGCAGGCCTATTGTTCCAAGCAGCACTGCCTCTATGTGGACTATTTTTCGTCCTTAGTAGACGGAAGCGGCCAGTTAAAAGCGGATTTCGGCGACGATGGCTTGCATCCGAACGCCATGGGATATCGTGCCATGGGGCCCTTGGCCTCGGCCGCCATCGAAAAAACCTTGGCCGTGACGGTCGATAGTGCGCCGAAACCTCGGAAGCGCTTTTTCCCGTCTATTATTAAATAAGGACGCCGTTCTATGAGCAGCCAGATGAGACGCTTTTTCCGCCATTTCTGCTTCGGGACCGCGCTGGCCGTGGCCGCGCTGGCCATGCCCGTGCTGACTCTCCCGGCGAATGCCCAGATGAAGATCACGGTTGCCGACCTGGTCACCTTCATTCAGTCCTCCATTAAGCTCAAGCATGACGACGTAAAGGTAGCCGAGTACGTCAAGAGGATCAAGCTCGAAGACAAGCTCGATGCACGCACCGTGGAGAACCTGCAGGGCATGGGAGCGGGTCCGCGCACGGTGCTGGCCCTCAAGGCGCTGATGACCGAATCGACCGCGCTGCCCGTGACGCCGCCCCCGCCGCCCAAGCCGGCTTACGTCGGTCCTCCCCCGCCGAGCTCCATCGAGCAGAAGGAAATCCTTGCGCAAATCACCGACGCCGCGCTGAACTATAGCGAAAACCTGCCCAACTTTATCTGCCTCCAGGTGACGCGCCGTTACATCGATCAGGCCGGTAAGGGCAACTTCGCGCTGATGGACACCATCGCCGAGCGCCTTAGCTACTTCGAACAGAAGGAAGACTACAAGGTCGTCTCGAAAAACGGCGTCCCGGTGACTGGCATGAAGCACGAGCAGATGGGCGGCGCGTCGTCCTCCGGCGAGTTCGGCAGCCTGCTTCGCGAGATTTTTTCTCCGGAGTCGCGGACCGAGTTCGGATGGGAACGCTGGGCCACGCTGCGCGGCAAGCGCATGTATGTATATGCATTCCGCGTGCCGCAGGAAACGTCCAAGTACACGATCTACGCGGAATCCGTGAAGCGCACCATCGTCGTCGGCTATCATGGCCTGATCTACGCTGATCGCGACACCAATAAGGTGATGCGGCTCACCATGTCGGCCGATGACATCCCCGCGGATTTTCCCGTCCAGGACATGGGTCTGGACCTGAACTACGACTACACGACCATCTCCGGACAGCCGTTCCTGCTTCCGCTGAAATCCGAGTTGCATTCGAAGGACGGCCGCTACTTGGTGAAGAACGAAACGGAGTTCCGCCTGTACAACAAGTTCGGCACGGAGAGCGTCATTCAATTCGACACGGCGTCCGATGTGCCGGAACCGCTGCCCGCGGATCGAACCAAAGAAGACTCCGCTCCGCCCGCAAAATAGTGATCATCGCCAGGCGCGAGGGTTACGGCCCGACGCACTCCGCGGGTAGTGGATCCGTGCCGCTTCCTCCGAGCTGTTCCATCAGCCAAATGTAAGTTGCCAGATGATGCATGCAGACCAGGTTCTGCTTGATCTTTCCGCTCGGCGGGTTCAGTTCATACTTCGTATTCACGTGTTCGTAAGGCAGCGGCAGGATGGGAGGAAGCTGCGGCACCAGATCTTGGCGGTTGACGATGCGGTAGCTGGCGGGAATCGACGCGTTGTACGCGGAGGCGAAAAGATGGTCGCCCGTGCGGGGGCTCGCGAAGGTATAGCTCGTGGGACTTTTGCACGGCGTATTCAGCGCCACGTCCGCCGTAAGAAGCGTCGCCAGCGCTCCTCCCAGGCTGTGCCCGCACACCGTCACTGTCTTTGCCGGTCCCGCTGCGAGATGATTTTTGATCGCCGCCACGCCCGCGGTCGAGCCCACGGCTTTGTCCGTGCGCAGACTTTTATAAATCGCCGTGAATCCGTCTTCGGTAAATCCCATGAGGCCCGGAACAGGCGAGGGCACCATAAGGAATGAGGCATCGTGAATCCTCTCCCAAACCGTGTCCGTCCCTCTGATCGACGCCACTAGTTCATTCGTCGGCGACAAGGCCAGAAACCCGAACGAGACAATCTCGCCGAGGTGCGGGTCGATGTCCGTGGAGAGTTCGTTCGCCCACAGCGTCTCCAGGTAGGTATAGCCCGCGGTGGTGAGCGCGGCCTTTAGCTGCACGTCATCGCCCGCGGGAGGAATGCTCTCGGCGAGTTGCACCAACTTCGCGTATTTAATCGCAACGTTCCAATCGATCGGCAGCATGGGGACCCTCCAGAAATGTGGTGGCCCTCAGTGTATCAAAGGAAAATTTAAACGCAAGTGAATTATCTGAATATGGGATTGCATTTACACGTCCATTTAAAACTTCATACGTCCGTAATATGTCGCCCCTAATAGCGGGCAAGGGAGGAGCCGAATTCGAAGCTTACGCGGCGAGCCTGCTAAAATTCCCCAGTCGGCCGCTACTCCTTACCGCCTGGCACCGGAGGCTTTCCCCTATTGCCGTTCTTAAACTGGGGCGTTCCGAGCAGTGACGCCGGCACGAACACGATGCCGCTGGCGTTGCCCTCGGCGTCCGCGGTGATCACGGTAGCGACTCGCACGGTCCGGCGCTGCGCCGCGAGATATCGTTCGATGTAGCGCGTATAGAAAGCAATCGCCTTCTGCGTGCGCGGCAGTTCGCGCGTGAACACGGAATCGATGCCTTTCAGATACGCCCACACGTCTTCCGCCTCCACGTCCGGGATCTCGATGGTCGCGGGCAACAGCGGCAGTTCGTCGGCGATGGTGAACTCCAATTCCACCGAGCGTGTGCTGCTGAGCGATTGATACTGGTAGCCCACATTCTTCACCAGCCCCGAATCCGCCATGCGCTCGGCCGCCTTGCGCACCGCCGCCTCGTTCACCTTCAAGCCGGGCCGCAGACCAGTAAGGAACTGCACCGAGCCGACTTCCAGGCGCGATCCTTTCGCGGTGAGGCGCTCGATGGTGACCACTTCGCCTGAAGCCGTGGCAGCCGTCGAGCTGGGGGCCGGAGTTCGAGCGCCGCTTTGGGACAACGTTTGGGTCAGCAGCAGACTCAAGCCGAGCGCGGCGAGGAACATTCTTTCAGTCTACGATTGCTTCTCTTGCAACTGCGGGCGGGCA
>Ga0181536_10001732_pt1 | contig 25355 bp, 23 predicted proteins | sample PEATcosm2014_Bin_41_FD_121105 | JGI IMG/M metagenome (GOLD analysis project Ga0181536, IMG submission 121105) | Peatland microbial communities from MTU Mesocosm Facility, Houghton, MI, USA - PEATcosm2014_Bin17_60_metaG | ecosystem: Environmental > Terrestrial > Soil > Wetlands > Peat | place...
AAGCTGCTTGATGCGTTCGACGTTGTCCTTCATCGCCTGAAGGACATCGGGGGCGTGCCCTTCCCAGTCTGTGAGTTCGCCCGTGACTAATAGCGGGTCGCGAGAGCGGTACGACTTCGTCGGGTTGCCGGGGAACTTCTTGTCCGTCAGGTTCGGGTCATCCTCGATGGGGCCAGTTGGTTCCACGATGTAGATCCGGACGGGGCCTTCGCCGATTGCCAGTTCTGCTCGCAGACGGCGGCGTCCACTGTGGCCGTCAGATAGACGTGGTTGGCCTCCTTGCGACTGCCGAAGTTGGGATTGTCGCCGGGCTCGATCAGATCTTCAGGCCTCAAGTCGGCACGTGTGCCGTGGAAGTAGCGCTCCTGGCTCCCGTCGCTCATGATCCCATGGTGCCACGCGAAGGCTGGGCGGCATGCGCTAACTCGGAACAGCGGCCCCTGCGACTGCCCCACTCGCAGCCGATCAAGGGCAGTCCAGAACGGGCACGCAGAACATCGTGGTCGACGGGCTGCCGGCGCGCCCGATCGAGTCCTCTTTGTTTGTCAAGACGTCTTTCGAGTCGCCCTCCGTGTAGCTGCCACGCTCCTCGCCCGTGCCCGAGTCTTCGCGGGAGACGACGTTCGGCGGACTGTCGTAGCCTGACGACGGGCCCGGGAGTGGCTTGTCCGAAGAGCCGGTGTCTCGGGGTGTGAGCCGGCCGCGCTGGAGACAGAGCCGTTCCCCGATTGCCCTCCCGGGCCTCGCTCGAGCAGGCGTCCGTCCCGTTTGGCGTCTTCCACCATGCAGGCGTAGAGCGCGTCGCTGATACGCCGCTTGAGGCAGCGGAGGGCTTCCTTGTGACCCTTGCCCTCGGCCACCTTGCGGTCGTAGTAGGCGCGCCCTTCGCTGTGGCGGTGTCGGATCTGGGAGACCGCCGCCATGTGAATGGCGTGGTTGAGGTGGCGGCTGCCGCGTCGGGACAGCCGGTAGACCTTCCTGCCCCCAGAGGACACGTCGATGGGCGCGGTGCCGTTGAACGAGGCGAAGTGATCCCGGTTCGGGAATCGGGTCACATCTCCCGTGAGCCCGATCGCCGTGGCGGCGACCACCGGGCCGACACCGAAGATCTTCGTGGTCGAGGTCCGCGACGCCTTCACCACCGCTTCGAGGCGCCGCCTGGACTCTCTGATTTGCTCGTCGAGGCGGCGCAGGTCCTCGAGCAGGTCACCGGCGAGCTCCACCCGGGCGACGACCGCCGCGCCGCCCGGTTGGACCGAGGCCAGCAATTTCGCCACCTTTGTGGCGTAGATCTCGTCCGGCACCCCGCCGCGACGAGCTCGCAGAGAAGCGAATGCAGCCGGCAGGCGACCTTGTTGCGAGCCCGGGCCAGGTCACGCTGGCGCTTCGACCACAGCCTGGCCACAGCCGAGTGGTCCTCGGCTCGGACCTCCACCGGCGCCGGCGAGCGCAGCGCGGCAATGGCCACTGAGCGGGCGTCGTGAGGGTCGTTCTTGTTCACCGATTGCGAGTCGAGCAGGCGCACTCGGGCGGCGAGCTTGGGCTGGACGTCGACAACGCGTTCACCGGCGCCCACCAGCTGCTGCGCCAACAGGTAGCCCAGACCCGTGGCGTTCTCCACCGCCCAGGACCGCTCCGGGAACCGTCCCGCCCAGGTCAACAGCCGCTCGAGCTGGGCCGGCCCGGAACGTACCTTGAACTGGCTCAGGGCCAGCTCGGTCACGTCAACCGCCACGGCGGTGTGCGATCCCTTGTGCGGGTCGACACCGATCATCACCGTCATGACTGCTCCTTCGTCGTCGCGCAAGTGAGCCTTGGTCGGCATGTCTGATTGCAGTTGTGCGATCCGGCGTTCACGCCTCTTTGGAGCCAGGCCACGGAGAGAGCCTGACGACCGGCACCTCGTTCGGAAGCCAGACCGCGTGCGGTCGGCAGACGGTTAGTGAGCCGTGTCGTCAGGATCCCTCGGACGCTAGGAACTGAGCCCCAGCATCTGGTGGATACTCAATCAGACGGCTATTTCGCCGACATCACCGGACCGAGGCCGTAGCCGGAGTTCGTGTCTGGCCGGTTCAATTCTCTCAGGCGTGGGCACAGTGCCAGTGACGTTTACTCGCCCGTAGTTGGAAACGTCACCGGAAACGTCACCGCCTCACATGCCTTCTCACAGAAGCACCTGAACACGATTCTGGGCAAGGTCGAGGACGGCTCATGGACACCCGACGCGAGAATCACAGTGCGTCAGCTTCTCCAGGAGCACTGGCTACCTCCGCAGCGCGCCCGAGGACTACGCGCCACTACTCTCGCTGGCTACGAGGGTGCGATCAACAGTTGGATCGTCCCGCGCCTGGGCGGCCTGCCGGTCGCCTCGCTGACACCCGCAGTCGTCGTGGAGTTCATGGCCGCGCTGCGGTCAGAGAAGAGCGCGAACCGCCGTAACGGTCTCTCTGCCCGCACCGTGCAACTGGCGACAGGTGTGCTCAAGTCAGCCTGCGCGTGGGCGGTACAAGCGGAGATCCTCGGCCTCAACCCCACAACTGGCGTGCGCCGGCCGCGCTCAGAGACAAAGCCGATGAAGGTCTGGACCAACGATGATGCACGGCGGTTCCTCAAGGCGACGAGAGAGGATCGGCTCGCCTTCGCGTGGGCCCTCCTTCTTGCTCGCGGGTTGCGCCGTGGTGAGCTGGCCGGGCTTAAGTGGTCAGCCATCGACCTAGACGCGGGGACACTGCGCATCGAGACGACGCGGACTGTCGTCGAGGGGAAGCAGCCTCGCGCCCGAAGACGGCGGCGGGCCTCCGCTCGATCCCGATTGACGCTCGTCTCGTCGCGCTCCTTCGGGTGCACCGACGTCGCCAGGCCGCGGAGAAGCTGGCGGCCGGTCCCGCCTACGAGGACAGCGCCTTTCTTCTTGTCGGCCGGCCTTATCACCCCGAGAGCATCTCACGATGGTTCGACACGAAGGTCGCGCAACTAGGCCTCCCGCGTATCCGGTTGCACGACTGCCGTCACACGGCGGCGACCCTCATGCTGGCCGCGGGAACGCCAGTGAAGGTTGTCAGCGAGGTTCTCGGTCACTCATCGGTCACCACGACCCTCTCGATCTACGCGCACGTGCTCCCCGGTATGGCGGAGGAGGCCGGGGCACGGCTAAGCGAGAATCTGCTCGGCTGACACCGGTCAGGGCCGCGATCAGCCGGCATGGGCCGTTTGACGCTGTTGACCGGTATCGCGTTGACATTCCGTTGACACGGCTGGCGTTGGCAGGTTCCGGCAGCAGTGGGTAAGTGCTTCGAACTGGGCTTTTACAGCTCCGGGGGAGAGACTCGAACTCTCAACCACACGATTAACAGTCGCGTGCTCTGCCGATTGAGCTACCCCGGAAATCAGGGCGAAGCCTATACGGGCTGGCGCAGGTCGACCGACGGCTTCCTGAGAGCCCTGCCGGGCGACTCCCGCGACGTTGGCGGGAACGGCGTCGAACGCGGTCGCTACGCCCGCCAGGACACCCCCGTTTTCGATCCCGTGACGCTTTCCACTGGCAAAGCTGTGACGTGCGATGTAAGAAGGGCGGATGCGGTTCAGGACAGGGTTTGTCGTGGGGTGTGCAGCCGGCTGCTACCTGACCCACAAGGCGCGCCAGCTCAGCGCGCCGGTCGTGGACCGGAGCCAGCTCGCTTCTGTCACGTCAGACTGGCTTAGGTACAACGGCACGAGTGCGCGTGCCGCCGAGGTGAAGGCCGAGAAGGTCCTCGCATTGGGCGACCTGGCGCGGGAGAGAGCAGGCGACCTGCTACGCCGCCCGGTCGGGAACCTGGCACGCGAGCGGGTGATCGCCCTTTTCGAGAATGCCATCTCGCCCCAGCGCGCGAAAGTGACGCGAAGGAGCTGAGCCCGACAGCCGGGGCGTCAGTCGCCTTCCACGTAGTCCCGCAGCGGGCGCGACACCATCGGATGGCGTAGCTTCGCCAGCGTCTTCATCTCGATCTGGCGAATCCGCTCCCGGGTGACCCCGAAGATCTGCCCGACCTCCTCGAGGGTCCGGATCCGCCCGTCGTCCAGGCCGAAACGAAGCCTCACGACCTCCTGCTCGCGTTCGCTCAGTTCGGAGAGCGCCCGTTTCACAGCCTCGTTCAGCAGCATCCGCGTTGCCGCGTCGACAGGCACTTCGGCCGTGTGGTCTTCGATGAGGTCCGAGAGGCTGAAGTCCTCTTCTTCGCTGATCGGCTGCTCTAAGGAGATGGTGTCCTGACTGATCCGTTGTAGCTCGCGCACCCTTTCGACCGGGAACTGCGTCCGTGCGGAGATCTCTTCCACCGTCGGCTCGCGGCCGAGTTCCTGGGACAGCTGGCGTTGGGTGCGCACGATCTTGTTGATCGTCTCGACCATGTGGACGGGGATCCGGATCGTGCGGGCCTGGTCGGCGACGGCCCGGGTTATTGCCTGGCGGATCCACCATGTCGCGTACGTGGAGAACTTGAAGCCGCGGCGATAGTCAAACTTTTCCACGGCGCGCATCAGTCCGAGGTTGCCTTCCTGAATGAGGTCCAGGAAGGCCATCCCGCGGTTGCGATAGCGCTTCGCGATGGAGACCACGAGTCGCAGGTTCGCCTCGATGAGCAGGTCCTTGGCCTCCGAGCCCTCGTGGATCGCCCGTTCGACAGCCCGGCGCTCCTCGAAGGGCATCTTGTCGAAGGTCCCCGATGCCCTCAGAGCGGCCAGTTCCGCAGCTGCCTCTTGACCGGCCTCAATCTTGCGTGCGCAAAGGACCTCGAGCTCGGGCGAAAGCAGCGAGACGCGCCCGATCTCCTTCAGATAGGCGCGAACGGGATCAGTTGCCTGGGTGTCGCCGTTGCCGCCCCCGAGAGACATCGGCACCGAGACGACGCGAGGACGAGGCTTGGGGAGGATTGCGTCGTTCGCGCCGTCCTGCAGCAGCGCGTCGGCATCGATTCCGTCGAGGTCCTCGAGGGCCGGTGCGGCCAGCACAGGCTCGTGGACTTCGGCGGCGCCTCTGGCCGCGCCATTACCCGGGGTGGGGCCTGTGATATCTGACTGGGGGGCCTGTTCGGTCGTGCCGGTCATCTCGCCTCCAGATAGCGCCGCAAGAGCCACGCTACCAATCGATTCGCAGCGTCACTCACGGCGGGTGAAGTCCTATCGGCCGTCCCCGGCTCCTGCATTAACTCCAGCTCGGACTTCAACCACGTAATGGCTGCTCCAGCCGCGGCGAGCCGCACCGTGTCGCCTTCGGCGTCGGCTTGGCGGGCGTCGGCCTCGATTTCCCCGAGTGCCACCTGGGCGGCGGAGCGGGCCAGAGCAGCCACGGTCTGATCGGGGTCGGCGTCGGGCTCTGTCACCGCGAGACGCCGGAGCAGGTCCGCCACCTCGTCGCTTGCGTTCTCGATGGCCCCGTGCAGGCTCGCAGAATCGGTGAGCGACCTGAACGCGGCCCGCTGCAGCAGATCGGCGAACAGGGCCTCGTTCAGCCGGCCTGCCATGGTCTGTGGCTCGCGTACGGCAAGCACGAGAGCGTCCCGGCCGGCACGCTCGCCTGACGGCGCGAAGCCCGGGGGGCGCCGCGTGCTGGAAGGGCGCCCCGGCGTTCGCGTGCCGGCAAGCAGGCTGTCCGGGGTCCCCTCCGGTTCCGGATCCCAGGGGGGCTCCTCGTCCGAGGTCAGGGATTGCCTGCCCGCCGCTGTCTTGCCGGCTTCACCGCCCGCTTTCCGGCCAGATGCCTCGAAGGCCCTCACGAGCGCCTCGAGACGCGGCCTGAGCCGCTCCGGGTCGAGCCTGGTCCGGTCCGACACAGTGACGAGGTATTGATCGCGGACAAGTTCGTTCGGATGCTCGGCAACCATCGCGAGCGCCGCTTCTGCCGCGTGTGCCCTGCCCTCCGCGGTCTTGAGCTCGCTCGAGGCCAGGGCCCGTTCCACTCTGAAGGAGAGGAACGTCCTCGCCTGTTCGACGGCTTGACGGAGCACCTCCGGCTCGCGCATCGCGATGTCCGCCGGGTCACTGCCCACGGGCAGGGCGGCGACCGAGACCTCCAGTTCGTGACGCTTCTCCCACTCGTAGAAGCGGGCGGCCGCGGACTGGCCGGCGGCGTCGGCGTCGAAGGCGAGGACGACCCGCTTGGCAAAACGCCCGAGGAGACGGAAGTGCTCTTCGGTGAGCGCAGTCCCGCAGGTGGCCACTGCCCGCCCCAAGCCGGCGGTGAAGAAGCCGATCACGTCGGTGTAGCCCTCGCAGATGATCACTTCGCCGGCTTGAACGACGGCTTGTTTGGCCCAGTTGAGGCCGTAGAGGGTGCGGCGCTTGGAGTAGATGGGCGTCTCGGGCGAGTTGCGGTATTTCGGGCCTGCACCTTCGCCGGCACCGGGCAGGATCCTGCCGCCGAGCCCGATTGCCTTGCCGGCCGGGTCGAAGATCGGGAAGATGACCCGGCCCCGGAAGACATCTCGCAAGCCGTTCTGGCCCTGGTGGGCGAGCCCTGCCTTGACGAGCAGGTCTGCAGGGGCCCGGACCGCTTCCACCAGCGCCCGGCCCGCTTCCGGTGCCCAGCCCAAGGCGAATTGGCGCACGGTCTCACCCTCGTAGCCGCGCGACCGGAGATACTGCCGGGCGCGTCTCGCGTCCGGCTTGCTCAACAGCTCCTCGTGGTAGAAGGCGACCGCCTTCTCCATGACGGCGAGCAGCGCCTTGCGTCCTTCGCGGTCGGGCTGGTCCTTGCCTGCGACGTCGTGGCGGACGGCTATGCCGCAACGTGCCGCCAGGCGTTCCACTGCTTCGACGAAGTCGCAGCCCTCGATGTTGCGCAGAAACGTGATCGGGTCCCCGGAGGCCTGGCACCCGAAGCAGTAGTAGAGGCCTTCCTCGGCGTTGACCGAGAACGACCCCGTCTTCTCGGCGTGAAACGGGCAAAGGCCGACATAGCGCCGCCCAACCCGCTTGAGCGGCGTGTACTCGCCTATCAGCGCGAGGATGTCGGTCGCGGTGCGGACCGCCGCCACGTCCTCGTCAGGAATTGCCATCACTTGGACGGTACCGCGCCGCGCCCGCGGGCGTGACCGGGACGTCCGGTTGGTTCGGTTGCAGCCCGCCCCGCGCTAGGCGGAAGCTTGCTTCGCCTTCTCAGCGTCCATCGCGAGGACTGCATGTGCTGCCGCGAGCCTCGCCACCGGCACGCGGAACGGCGAGCAGCTGACGTAGTCGAGCCCCGCCCTCGCGAAGAAGTCGATCGAGGCCGGGTCACCCCCGTGCTCGCCACAGACCCCGATCTTGAGGCCCGGACGGGCAGCGCGCCCACGCTCGACGGCCAGGCGGACAAGCTCGCCGACGCCGGCTGCGTCCAGGTGCTCGAACGGGTTGGCGCTGAGCAGGCCCTGGCTCAGGTAGGCGGACATCATCCGGCCCTCAACGTCGTCGCGGCTGAAGCCGAAGGTCATCTGGGTGAGGTCGTTCGTCCCGAACGAGAAGAAGTCCGCCACCTCGGCGACCTGGTCCGCGAGCAGCGCGGCGCGGGGGGTCTCGATCATCGTGCCGATGGCGACCTCGATCCGTTCCGCCGCGGCCGCGCCCTTGTCCTCCGAGGGCGCCGCGTCGTGCAACGCCTGGACGACCCAGGAGCGGGCGAGCGCCATCTCCTCGCGGGAGATCGTGAGAGGGATCATGATCTCAACGATCGGGTGCCCGCCGGCCTCGGCCCTTTCGTAGGCGGCCTCCATGAGCGCGCGCACTTGCATCGAGTACAGGCCGGGCTTCAGGACTCCGAGCCGCACCCCGCGCACACCGATCATCGGGTTGGCCTCGCGCCAGGACATGGCCGCCTCGAGGAGCTTCTCCTCGTCGTCGGTGAGGCCTTCCTTCGCTTGTTTGACGAGGAGGGACTCGACATCGGGGAGGAACTCGTGCAACGGTGGGTCGAGCCCGCGGACGATGACCGGCAGGCCGTCCATGGCCTTGAGGATCCCGAGGAAGTCGGCCTTTTGGGCAGCCCGCAGCTCCTCGAGGGCCGCCGTCTCCTCGTCCGGTGTCGAGGCGAGGATCATCCGCCTCATGATCGGCAGGCGGTCGTCCCCGAAGAACATGTGCTCGGTGCGGCACAGCCCGATTCCCTCGGCTCCGAGCCGGCGGGCGTTTGCCGCGTCATCGCCGGTGTCCGCGTTGGCGCGCACGCCAAGCCGGCCCGCACGGACTTCGTCGGCCCATCCGAGCAGCTTTGTCAGCTCCGGGGGCGCCTCGGCGGAGATGAGGGGCACGGCGCCGAGGACCACGGTGCCTTCCGAGCCGTCGATCGAGATCACATCGCCCTCGCGGACGACGGTGTCGCCGACCCGGAAGAGCTTGTCGGCTGCACTGATCCGCAGGACTTCGGCGCCGACCACGGCCGGCTTGCCCCAGCCGCGGGCGACAACGGCGGCGTGGCTCACGAGGCCACCCCTGGCCGTCAAGATGCCCTCGGCGGCGAGCATGCCATGCACGTCCTCGGGGGATGTCTCGCTGCGCACGAGGATGACTCGCTGATTGTTGGCAGCGGCGACTGCGGCGTCGTCGGCTGTGAAGCACACCGCTCCGACGGCGGCGCCGGGCGAGGCGGCGAGGCCCTTGGCCAGCACCGGCAAGGAGTTGTCGGCGAACTGCGGGTGGAGCACGGCCTCGATGTGATCGGCGGTCGTGCGCTGCAGTGCCTCGGCGTGCGTGAGGGCGATGGCCGGATCGTCGACCATGTCGACTGCCATGCGGAGGGCCGCTCGTCCCGTGCGCTTGCCGACGCGGGTCTGCAGCATCCAGAGCTTGCCCTGCTCGATGGTGAACTCGGTGTCGCACATGTCCCGGTAGTGCGCCTCGAGCCTGGCGAAGATCCCCATCAGCTCCTCGTAGATCGTGGGGAACGTACTCCCGAGCGCCGAGAGCGGCTCGGTGTTGCGGATGCCCGCCACGACGTCCTCGCCCTGGGCGTTGACGAGGAAGTCGCCGTAGGCGCCCTTGGCCCCGGTGGCGGGGTCGCGAGTGAACCCGACGCCCGTGCCCGACTGGTCGTCGCGGTTGCCGAAGACCATGGCCTGCACGTTGACTGCCGTTCCGAGGTCGTTCGGGATGTGCTCGCGCAAGCGGTAGGCGACGGCTCTCGCCCCGTTCCAGGAGGCGAACACGGCTTCGATCGCGCCGCGAAGCTGGTCGATCGGTTCCTGGGGGGAGGGGCTCCCCGTCGTTCGCTCCACAACGCCCCTCAGCTCTTCCACAAGCCCTTGCAGGGCTGCCGCGGGCAACTCGGCGTCCGTGGCTCCCGTGCGCTCCTTGAGGGCCTCCAGAGGGCTGTCCAGCTCCTCCCCGGGCACTCCGAGGACGATACGGCCGTACATCTGCACAAAACGCCGATACGAGTCGAATGCAAACCGCTCGTCGCTGGTCTGCTTGGCCAGTCCCTCGACGGAGCGGTCGTTGAGGCCGAGGTTCAAGACGGTGTCCATCATGCCCGGCATCGAGAACTTCGCTCCCGAGCGGACCGAGACCAGCAACGGGTCGTCCGGGTCGCCGAGCCGCCGTCGCATGCGGTCTTCAAGCCTCGAGAGGTGCTCGGCCAGCTCCGCGTCGAGCTCGGCGGGCCATCCTGTCGACATGTACGCCCGGCAGGCGTCCGTCGAGATCGTGAAGCCGTGCGGCACCGGCAGGCCGAGCACCGAGGTCATCTCGGCCAGGTTGGCGCCTTTTCCACCCAACAGGTCCTTGAGCTCCATCGGCGCACGAGGATGCGCGTGATCAAAGTCGTACACGTAACCCATGGGGGACCTCCTAGGAATCGTCGCGGCAGTCTGAGCCTAAACGACACCCGCTCGCCGGCCCAAAACGAGCTGTCCCGCGTTCCGCCCGGAGCAGCGTGATCAGCGCTGCCGACCCTTCGCGGGCCCGCCTCAGCTGTCGAAGCGCCCGAGAAGGTGCTCTACGACACCCTCGATCGGGAGTCGCGTCTGGTTGGTCGAGTCGCGATCGCGGACGGTCACCTGCTGATCCTCCAGGCTCTCAAAGTCGATCGTCACGCAATAAGGGGTCCCGATCTCGTCCTGGCGCCGGTAGCGCCGGCCGATCGACTGGGTCTCGTCGAACTCGCACATGAAGTGGCGCTGAAGCCGGTGCAGAACCTCTCGTGAGAGGGTGGCGAGCGTGTCCTTTTTCGAGAGGGGCAGCACGGCGACTTGGTAGGGAGCCAGCCGTGGGTGCAGGCGCAGCACCGCCCGGCGCTCACCGCCGATCTCGTCCTCGTCGTACGCGGCCAGCAGGAACGCCATCATGGCGCGGGTGGCGCCGGCAGCCGGCTCGATGACATGGGGGAGGTAGCTCTCGCCCGTCGCCTGGTCGAAGTACTCGAGGGAGGTACCGGAGGACTCCTGGTGAGCGCGCAGGTCGAAGTCGGTCCTGTTGGCGATGCCCTCCAGCTCACCCCAGCCCCACGGGAAGGCGAACTCGACATCGGTCGTCCCCGCGGAGTAATGGGAAAGCTCCTCCTCCTCGTGGGGCCGCAGGCGCAACTTCTCGCTCGCGATGCCGTAGCGCGTGTACCAGGCGAGCCGTTGCTGGCACCAGTACTCGTACCAACGTGGGCCGTCCTCGGGTGGGACGAAGAACTCCAGCTCCATGAGCTCGAACTCCCGCGTGCGGAACACGAAGTTGCCGGGAGTGATCTCGTTGCGGAACGCCCGCCCGATCTGGGCGATCCCGAACGGTGGCTTGCGCCTCATCGTGGTGAGGACGTTGAGGAAGTTCACGAACATGCCCTGAGCCGTCTCGGGCCGGAGGTAGGCGACCGAGGACTCGGCTTCGACTGGCCCGACATAGGTCTTGAACATGAGGTTGAAAGGCCTTGCTTCGGTCAGGTCCTTGGAGCCGCAGTTCGGGCACGCGTCCTCTATCTGGTCAGCGCGCCACCGCTCCTTGCAGTTGCGGCAGTCGACGAGGGGATCTGTGAAGGTCGCCAGATGGCCCGATGCCTCCCAGACCTTGGGGTTCGTGAGGATGGCGGCATCGATCGGCACGACGTCGTCGCGCTCTTGGATCATGGCCCGCCACCAAGCCTCGCGGACGTTGCGGAGCATGAGGGCTCCGAGAGGGCCGTAGTCGTACGTCGAGCGGATGCCTCCGTAGATCTCCGCCGAAGGGAAGACGAAGCCACGCCGCTTGCACAGGTTGACGACGGCCTCGAACAGCCCGGGGTTGGTCGCGAACTCGGAAGATATCGGCATGGCGGCAGGTTACTTGCCCGCGACGGGCCGCCTCGTCGTCCCAAAGCGGGTGCCCACTGGCGCGCGACGGCCGACGCATGCGCCCCTTCGCGCGAGGCTAGGAGGCGAGCGGAGGCGGCCCTAGGGCGGCGTCCCCCTCCCCTCCGGCGTTTGCCGCCGTGGCGGGCGATCCGGCGCCCTCGTCCCCCTCGCGGCCCGCCGCCCGCCCGCTGTCGGCGGCGTCGCAGTTGCGCATGTTCGCGCCGACCTGCCAACCGGCCGTCGAGATCTCGGCGCCCCGGTGCGCCGAGCGCACCCTCCGGTCGAGGTGATACTCGGTCGCGAGCATGGCGAGACGCTCTGCCTCCGCGGTCGCCCGGCTCGGCGGTTGATCGAGTGCGCTGCGGAGACCGCCGCCGAGGATCTGGCGGATCAGGCCCACCGTCTCGGCGCCGACGGCTTGGCCACGCCGGCAGGAACGGCAGACGAACCCGCCTTCTCCCGGGTCGAATGCGACCAGCTCCGTCTCCGCGCCGCACGCCGCACACTGCTCGAGGGAGGGCCCGACCCCCTCGAGCGCGAGGAGCTTCCAGAGGAACGAACCGAGGAGTGCCGGCGAAAGCCGCTCCTCCAACGTCCGCAACGCCCCGACGAGCATCCGGAACAGCTCCGGCATGGGATGGCGCTCCAGCGCGACATTGTCCACAACCTCGAGCATCGTCATCGCGACGGGGACCCGTTCGAGGTCCTCCCGGATGGCCTTGAAATGCTCGATGGCCTCTACCTGGCTCACGACGTCGAGCTCTCGCCCGCGCCAGCACATGAAGCTCACATGCGTGATCGGTTCGAGGCGTCCGGCGAGCCGGCTCTTGGTCTTGCGGACCCCCTTCGCCACGGCGCGGACCTTGCCGTGCCCGGGGGTCGCCAGGGTCACTATCCGGTCAGCTTCTCCGAGCCGCATGGTCCGCAGCACCACGCCTTCATCGCGGTAGGTAGCCAACTCGTCGCTCAGCCCCTGAGCCGCGTCCCGAGCGCGATGAGCCCTACGCCTACCGCGATCACGACCAAGAGGGTGACGGCCGCCTCGTCGCCCATGGCCGCGAGCGCCACGACGAAGGCGAACGCGGCGGTGCCCAGGGCAAGACCGGAGATGACACCGATGTGGTCGCGGAGCTGGAACTTCTCGCGGAGCTCGTCATTCACCCTCGAGCCCTCCGTAGCGGCGGTCCCGGCGCTGGTACTCACCGACGGCATCGAAGAGGTTCTGCCGGCGGAAGTCGGGCCACAAGACGTCGGAGAAGACGAGCTCGGAGTAGGCGAGCTCCCAGAGCAGGAAGTTGGAGATGCGGAACTCGCCCGAGGTGCGGATCACGACATCGGGATCGGGCATGTCGGGCCAGTAGAGCCGCCCTCGGAGGGCCTTCTCGTCGACCTTGTCCGGGGCGACGCCGTCGGCGACGAGCTGGCGGACCGCATCGATGATCTCAGCCCGACCGCCGTAGTTGAAGCAAACGGTGAGAGTCAGTCTGCGGTTCGACCCGGTGAGGGCCATTGATTCGTCCATGTGGCGGATGAGGCGACGGGGGACGCGCCAGTCCCTGCGGCCGGCGAAGCGTATGCGCACTCCCTTGCCGTTCAGGTCGTCCCGGTGCCGCGTGAGGATCCCTTCGTTGAAATGCATGAGATAGCGCACTTCGTCGGGTGGGCGCCGCCAGTTCTCTGTCGAGAAGGCGAACATCGTCAGCCATTCGACCCCCAGATCAAGCGCGCCCTCCACGGTGTCGAACATCGCCTCCTCACCCGCGGCGTGACCTTCGGTGCGCGGCAGGCCGCGTTGGCGCGCCCAGCGGCCGTTGCCGTCCATCACGCAAGCGACATGCCTGGGTATCCGAGTGGGATCGATGTTCGCGACAGCCATCGCGCCGAAGTTACTCCTGGTTCTCGCCCGATCTCTGCCCACCTCGCGGCGAGGGGTTGGCCCGGCGATCCCCGACCCCCTGGCTCGCGCGTGCAGCGCTTACTCGAGAGGTCCTATCTCTGCCTCCACCGCTTCGATGAGCTCGCCGGAGCGGACGAGCGCGATCGTCGCGTCGACGTCGGGCTTGAGCGCCCGGTCCTGGGCGAGCGTGGGCACGACCCGGCGCAGCGAGGCCACTGCCGCCCGGCTGGCCGGCGCGGCGAGCAAGGGTGCCCGCAGGTCGCAGGCCTGGGCGGCGGCGAGCACCTCCATCGCTATGGCCGCCTCGGCATCGCGGAGACATTCGCGCGCGTGGCGTGCGGAGATCATTCCCATGCTGACGTGGTCCTCCTGGCCGGCGGAGGACGTGATCGAGTCGACCGCCGCGGGGTGCGCCAGGCTCTTCATCTCCGACACGAGAGACGCAGCCGTGTACTGGCAGACCATGAACCCCGAATTGACGCCAGCCTCACCGACGAGGAACGCGGGCAGGCCGTTCGAGGTCTTCGGGTCGAGGAGCCGGAAGAGCCTGCGCTCGGAGATCGAAGCGAGACCGACGCTTGCCGCGGCGAGCGAGTCGCAGGCGAGGGCCACCGGTTGGCCGTGGAAGTTCCCGCCGGACAGGATCTCGCCTGCTTCGGCCAGGACGACGGGATTGTCCGAGACCGAAGCGAGCTCGATCTCGAGGGTCTCCACGCTGTGGCGGACCACGTCCCGGAACGCGCCGTGGACCTGGGGGGCGCAGCGGATCGAGTAGGCGTCCTGGACGATGTGGTCGCTGGTGCGGTGCGACGACAGGATCTCGCTGCCTGCGAGGAGCCGAATCAGGTTCCGAGCCGACGCCATCTGACCGGGATGTGGGCGCAGGGCCACGACCCGGGAGTCGAAGGCACGGTCGGTACCGAGGATGGCCTCGATGGTGAGGGCAGCCGAGATGTCCGCGATCTTGGCGAGACGGCCCGCTCTGAAGGCCGCCAGCACGCCGATGGCGGTCATGGCCTGGGTGCCGTTGATGAGGGCGAGGCCTTCTTTGGCCTCCAGCACCAGCGGTTCGAGGCCACAGCGGCGGAGCGCTTCGCCCGCCGGGAGCTTCTCACCCGCCACGCGGACCTCACCTTCTCCGACGACAGGCAGGGCGAGATGTGCCAGGGGTGCGAGATCACCCGAGGCGCCGAGCGAGCCCTGCTCCGGAACGACGGGGAGGATGTCCTTGTCGAGCATCTCGATGAAGCGCACGACGACCTCGCGCCGGACCCCGGAGTGGCCGAGGCAAAGCACGTGGGCACGCAACGCGAGCATGGCGCGCACCTCTTCGGCCGACAGCTCGTCGCCGACCGCCACCGCGTGTGACCGAAGCAGCCCGTGCTGCAGGGCTGTGGAGTGCTCTGGTGTGAGACGCACGTTCGCCAGGGCGCCGAAACCTGTCGTCACCCCGTAGACGACCGCCCCGGCCTCTAGAGCCGCCACCACGACCTGCCGCGCGGCATCGACTCTTTGCAGGACGTCGTCGCTCACCGTCGCCCGCGCGCCCATCGCGATCTCGACGACGTCCCCGATCCTGAGCGGGCCGCCTAGTTCCACCGATGGGGACACGTCCACAAGCCGAGTATTGCATCGGGTGACCTCTGGGGCTCGTGGGCCACGTTTCCCAGCTCATGTGCTCCCGATCGTTATGCTCCGGAGAGTGGCGGACCCGAGGATCCCCGAGGAGCTGTCCACGTCCCGGCTGGTGCTGCGCAGGTGGCGCCTTTCGGACCTGGACGCGCTGGCCGAGGTGTTCGCGCAGCGGGAGGTTTGGGAGTTCCCCTTCGGCAGGGGCCTCACAACAGACGAGACCGAGCTCCGGCTGCGCCGTTACCTCGAGACGTGGGAGCGCGACGGCTTCGGCAAGTACGCCATGGGGTTGGCGAGCACCGGGGCCTTCATCGGCTACGCGGGCCTCGAAGTGGTCACCTGGTTCCACGAGATCGAAGGCGAGGTCGAGATAAGTTGGCGGCTCGACCCCAGTTACTGGGGCCACGGTTATGCCACAGAAGCGGCGCTCGCGAGCCTCGCGGTCGGCTTCGACCAGCTCGGGATCGACCGCGTCGTCGCCGTCATCGAGCCGGCGAACGTGGCGTCTTCGCGACTCGCCGGCCGTATCGGGCTGCAAGCGGTTCGCGAGACCGTGGAACCCAAGTTCAACAAGCTGCTCGAGGTCTGGGTAGTCGAACGGGAGCGTTTCGCAGAGCTGCTCGGATCGCGTGCGGCCGCGGCCAGCCCGGACGCGGACACCGGCTCGACCACGATGGCCCCGGCCGGCTGATGCGCCCGAACGACCCCCCGGAGGGACGCGGCACGTGATCAAGTACCTCGGCTCGAAAAGACGCCTCGTCCAGACGATCGCCTGCCTCGCCTCCGGTTGTGGTGCCTCGACCGCTGTCGACCTGTTCACCGGCACGACGCGCGTGGCCCAGGAGCTGAAGCGCCAGGGCGCCTTCGTCACGGCGGTCGACACGGCGACCTACTCCGAGGTGCTCGCCCAGTGCTACATCAGCGCTGACTCCTCGGCGCTGGAGCATGGCGAGCTCGAAGAGGCAATCGCCGAGCTCAACGCGCTCCCGGGCCGGAGGGGATACTTCACCGAGGTCTTCTGCGAGAGGTCCCGCTACCTGCAGCCCCACAACGGCGCGCGCGTCGATGCCATACGTGACGCGATCGAGGAGCGCCACCGGGGGAGCTGGCTGTACCCCATCGTGCTCACGAGCCTGCTCGAGGCAGCTGACCGGGTGGACTCGACGACGGGCTTGCAGATGGCCTACCTCAAGCAATGGGCGCCGCGGTCTTTCCTCCCGCTGTCGCTCCGGGTCCCCGAGCTGCTCGCCGGCCCGGGTCGTTCCGTCCGCGCCGACGCCCGGGACGCGGCGGCGTCTCTCGGCCCGGTCGACTTCGCCTATCTCGACCCTCCTTACAACCAGCACCGCTACTTCACCAACTACCACGTCTGGGAGACCCTGATCCGCTGGGACGCGCCCGCTCACTACGGGGTCGCCTGCAAGCGGGCCGACTCGAGGAGCGCGGCGACCCGCAGTGAGTTCAATTCGCGACAGACCATGCCCGCTGCCCTCGCCGAGGTCGTCCGCACGATCGACGCGACCGTCGTGGTGGTGTCGTGCAACGACGAGTCCTGGCTCGGCCGCGACGACCTCGTCAATATCTGCGCCCGACGCGGGCACGTCGAGCTTCTGGAGTTCGACTCGCGGCGGTACGTAGGCGCCCAGATCGGCATCCACGACCCAGCAGGCCACAAGGTGGGGCGGGTCTCCCACTTGCGCAACGTCGAGCGGCTCGCCGTCTGCGGCCCGAAGGCAGAGGTTCTCGGTGCGATCGAGGCTTGGCGTCGGCGGGCGCGGAACTGCGACGAGGCCCCGCCCTTCGCGGGCTCGCGCGAACCGTCCGGGTCGGCGGCGCCCGCAAACGGGAGACTGGGCGGGCGGTGAGCTCACGGTGACGACTTCGACCGTTGTGCTCGCCCTTGCCGTCTTCGGTGCGAGCGCCGTCGAGATGGTGGAGGCGCTCACCATCGTCACGGCGGCGGGCGTCACGCGCGGGTGGCGCTCGGCCCTCGAGGGAACCATGGTCGCCGTGGTTGTTCTGGCTGCGCTCGTCATCGCCGTCGGCGTGCCGCTCGCCCGCCTCGTTCCGATCAACGTGCTGCGCGTGGTGATCGGCGCCCTGCTGCTCGTGCTAGGCCTCGACTGGCTGCGCAAGGCGGTGCTGAGGGCGAGCGGTCACAAGGCTGTGCACGACGAGGACGCGATCTTTGCGAAGACCGTCGCGGACCTCTCGACGGGGTCTGCGACGGAGGCGGCCAGCGCCCCGGCCGGCTCGTGGAGGCACGGACGTCGTGACGCGACAGGCTTCACCGTCGCTTTCAAGGGCGTCTTCCTCGAGGGCATGGAGGTCGTGCTGATAGTGATCACCCTCGGGGCGAGCTCGGGTCACCTGGCCCTCGCCTCCGGCGCGGCGGGCTGTGCCGCGGTCGTCGTCTGCGTCGTCGGGTACCTGGTGGCGCGCCAGCTCTCTGAGGTCCCGGAGAACGCCATGAAGCTGGCCGTGGGCATCATGCTGACGAGCTTCGGCGTCTTCTGGGTCGGCGAGGGGTCCGGGCTCCACTGGCCGGGCAGTGACCTCATGATCCTCGTCCTCGTCGGGGTGTTCGCCCTGACCGCTTTCGTCCTCTCGCTCGCCATGCGCAGGGTCGGGCCTTCCCCGCGAGCCGCTGCGACCGGCTCTGTTCCCTCGAAATGACCGTGGTCGTCCGCGCCGTAGCGGCCTTCGCCAGGTTCTGGAAGGGTTTCCTGATCGGGGACGCGCCCGAGCTGTTCGTCGGGACGCTGGTCTTCGTCGGCGCCGCGATGGCGCTCAGGCACCATGGTGCGGCGGCGGTCGTCCTGCTTCCGGCCATCGTGATCCTGTTCCTCGCCGGCAGCGTCCTGCGAGGTCGAGACCGGTCCTGAGCTCGTTGCCAGGAACACAACGACCGGCGGTCCGGTAGCGTCCCCACGTGCCCGAAGCGAGTGTCGCCGAGCTGTTACGACGCGTGGTGGCGACTCTTCCGGCCGGCGAGGTGCGCGCCGGCCAGGTCGAGATGGCCGAGGCGGTGGCGAAGGTGTTCGCCTCGGGCGGCCACCTCGCCGTCGCGGCCGGGACCGGTACCGGGAAGTCCCTCGCCTATCTCGTGCCGGCCGTGAGCTCGCACAAGCGCGTCGTCGTCGCGACGGCCACCAAGGCGCTGCAGGACCAACTCGCGAACAAGGACCTCCCGCTCGTGTCCCGGGGCCTCGGCCAACCGGTGAAATGGGCAGTGCTCAAAGGACGGGCGAACTATGTCTGCCGGCAACGTCTCCACGAGCTCGAACGCCTGGGGGACCAGCAGCGGCTCGACGCTCCCGACCTGGCGACGGACGCGGAGGCAGTCGACTTAGAGTCGCTGAACGCTGGGAACGACGCCGCTCCGAGGGGCTCGGCGCGGGCGGTCACGGCCCGGCGGATCGGCGCCGAAGTGCGACGTCTCGCCGCCTGGGCAGAATCGACCAGCAGCGGTGACCGGGCCGAGCTCTCCTTCGAGCCCTCGGTGCAGGCCTGGTCGAGCGTGAGCGTCACCGCCGACGAATGCCCCGGCGCCCGCCGCTGCCCGTCGGGCGGCGAGTGTTTCGCGGAGGCCGCCCGCGCCAGGGCGGCCGCGGCGGACATCGTGGTCGTGAACCTTCATCTTCTCGGCGCTGATCTGCGCTGCGGAGGCGAAGTGCTGCCCGAGCATGACGCGCTCGTCATCGACGAAGCCCACGAGCTCGAAGACGTCCTCGCCGCGTCGCTCGGAGTGGACGTCAGTCCAGGCCGTTTGCGCGCGCTGGCGTCCGCAGCGCGAGGCGCCCTGGTGGCGGCCGGGCGGCGCGCGCAGCGCGGGGATGACACGGTTCCCGCCCGGGCGGTGGAGGCGGTGCTCGGCGCGGCGGCTCGATTCGAGGAGCTGCTCGCCGATGGTGAGGAACGTCGGCTTCCTCCTGGTCTGGGCGGCGAGATCGGCGATCACGTGTCCCTCATGGTCGATCGGCTGGAGCGGCTCGGCGGGGAGCTGCGGCGCGCGTCAGAAGCCCCCGGCGGGCACGGGGGCCGAACCGGAGGCGATGGGCCACCGGGCGGTGGTGGTGACGGGGTGCAGCGTTGCCTGCGGGCCCTGTTGGGGGTCGACCGCTGCCATGAGGAGCTGGCTGCCTGCCTCGCGGCCGGCACCGGCGACGTGGTCTGGGTCACCGGTGGGATCCGCCCGGCGATGCACTCGGCGCCTTTGGACGTCAGCGGTCCCATGTCCGCCCAGGTGTTCTCGGTCCTACCGGTCGTACTGACGAGCGCGACCCTGCCGCGCGGGCTCGCCGCCCGGGTGGGCGCACCGGCACAGTCCACCTCCGAGCTCGACGTCGGGAGCCCGTTCGCCTACAAGGCGCACGGGCTGCTGTACTGCGCGACGTCGCTGCCCGATCGCCGCCGTCCAGAAGCCGAGGCAGCCATCCATGACGAGATCGAGGCGCTCGTGGTGGCGGCGGGCGGCCGGACGCTCGCCCTGTTCACGAGTCGACGCGCCATGGAGCTCGCGGCCGCGGTGCTCGCCGAGAGGCTTCCGTGGCCGGTGCTCGTGCAGGGGGAGCTGCCCAAGGCCGTGCTGCTCGAAGCACTCAGCGCGCAATCGGCCGCCTGCCTGTTCGCGACGATGAGCTTCTGGCAGGGCGTCGACGTCCCGGGCCCCGCCCTCACGCTCGTCGTCATCGATCGGATCCCTTTTCCTCGGCCCGACGATCCCCTGATGGCGGCGCGCCGGGAGGCGGCCGGCCGGGCGGGGTTCCAGCACGTCGACCTCCCGCGGGCAGCGACGCTGCTCGCTCAGGGCGCCGGGCGCCTCATCCGGACGGCCACCGACCGGGGAGTGGTCGCCGTCCTCGACCCGCGTCTCGCGAACGCCTCCTACGGGCCGGTGCTGGTCAAGGCGATGCCTCCGATGCGGCGGACGAGGGACCGGGCGGAAGCCGAAGCGTTCCTCCGCGGCATCCATGCCGAGGCCACCGGCACGCCGGGCGCGTCGTAAGTGGATTGGCCCGGGAGAGCGGCGGTCGTCGGGGTCGCGCTGCCTCCCTGGTGCAAGAGCGGCGGCCGTAGACTCCTTGTCACCTATGGAGCCCACGATCGAACCACGCCGACAAGCGGGACGGCCGACCGCCGGCGCCTTTTCGCCCATCCCCCGGCCGCAGCTCGCCAGTTCGATTGTCTGCGGAGGTTGTGGTTATGTCGTCGACGTCGCCGAGCCGTACCCGTTCCGGTGTCCGCGCAGCGGTGATGGAGGCGACCACGTCCTGCGACGGGTGCTCGATGCGAGCCGGCTCTCGTTCTCGCTCGAGGACTCCGAGCCGAACCCGTTCGTGCGCTGGCGCGGCCTGTTCCACTCCTATCACCTTGCCACGGCCAACGGTTTGAGCGACGAGGTCTACGTCGATCTCGTACGTGATCTCGACGACGCCGTGGCCAAGGTCGACGGTCACGGTTTTGTCGTGACGCCGTTTAGGCGGGCCCCGGGGCTGGCCGCTCCCCTCGAGACGGCCGCCTCGGTATGGGTGAAGGATGAGACGGGCAACGTCGCGGGCTCGCACAAGGCCCGTCACATGTTCGGGCTTCTCGTCCATCTCGAGGTGGCGAGGTCGCTCGGCCTGACCGAGGGCCCGTTGCCGCCGCTCGCGATCGCCAGCTGCGGCAACGCCGCGTTGGCGGCGGCGGTCGTCGCAGCCGCCGGGCGCAGGCGGCTGCTCGTGTTCGTGCCTGCCGACGCCGAGCCCGCCGTGCTCGACCGGCTGCGGGCGCTCGGGGCCGAGATCACGGTGTGCCCGCGCGAGGAGGGCGTCGTCGGCGATCCGACCTATCATCGCCTAAAGGCGGCGATCGCCGATGGTGCCCTGCCTTTCACGTGCCAGGGAAACGAGAACGGGCTGGCGATAGAGGGCGGCGTGACCCTCGGCTACGAGATGGCCGGGGCGCTCGCCGGCCAGGGGCGCCTCGATCACGTCGTGATCCAGGTCGGCGGCGGCGCGCTCGCCAGTGCCGTGGCCCAGGGGTTGTCCGAGGCGGCTGCCTTCGGCGTCCTGCCCGGCACACCCCGGGTGCACACCGTGCAGACGGCCGGAGCGTGGCCTCTCGCCCGGGCGTTCGAGCGGGTTGTCGCGCGCCTCGGGGCCGAGCGCGGACGCGAGGAGGTGCACGCGGCCGTCCACTATGCCGCCGCCCACCGCTCCGAGTTCATGTGGCCCTGGGAGACGGTGCCACACAGTCTGGCCCATGGCATCCTCGACGACGAGACCTACGACTGGCTGGCGGTCGTCGAGGCGATGCTCACGACCGGCGGCGGGGCTCTCGTGGTGGACGAGGACGAGATCGCTCGGGCCAATGGCACTGCGGTCGAGGCCACCGGCATCGAGGTGGACGCGACCGGCTCGGCGGGACTGGCCGGTCTGGCGCAGCTCTGCCGTCGGGGCCTCGTGGGCGAGGGCGAACGGGCAGCCGTGTTGTTCACCGGCGCCCGTCGTTGAACGGACCTGGCGCTCAGTAGCCGAGGCGCTCGATCACGTCCGGGTGGCGTTGCCAGCCCTTTTCGACCTTCACGAACAGCTCGAGGTAGGCGCCGGGCGCGAGCTGTTGGCGTACGGCCGTGCCGGCCGCCTTCAGCACGCGACCGCGTTTGCCGATGACGATGCCCTTTTGTGACTCGCGTTCGACGAGGATCTCGCAACGGATCCTCGGCCACTCCCATTCGGTCACCCTGCAGGCGATCGAGTGCGGCAGCTCCTCCTCGGCATTCTTGAGCAGCTGTTCGCGCACAAGCTCCGCCACGTAGAAGGCCTCGGGGACGTCACTCACCATGCCGGCAGGGAAGTAGCGCGGTCCCGCGGGCATACGGGCGGCCAGGTATTCGACGAGAGCCGGGACGCCTGCGCCGGTCTTCGCCGAGATGGGGAAGTACTCGGCGCCCCCGAGCCCGAGCTCGGCCGCGGCGAACGCGAGGTGATGGAGCACCTTGGAGCCGTCCACGCGGTCGATTTTGTTGAGCGCGATCACGGTGTCAGGGCGGAGGCGCGCAGCGATGTAGCGGTCGCCGGCACCGATCGGCGCGCTGGCCTCGAGGAGGAGAACGCAACAGTCGACATCGTCGAACGTCGACGTGGCGGTCTGGTTGAGGCGGTCCCCGAGGGCTGTGCGCGGCCGGTGCAGGCCCGGCGTGTCCGTGAAGACGATCTGGCCGTCAGGCCGATCAAGGACGCCGCGGACGCGGGTCCGGGTCGTATGGGGCGTCGCCGAGGTGATGGCGACCTTGGTCCCGAGGATCTGGTTGAGCAGGGTCGACTTGCCGACGTTGGGCCGGCCCACGAGGGCCACGAAGCCGGAACGGAAAGTGGGCGCGGCACCTGTGCCATCCCGGTCCTCGCCTGCAGGAGTCCTGGAGCTGGTCATGGACGCCGGTCGTTCACCGGTGGTCTTCGTCTTCGTCCCGGTCAGCGGGATCGAAAGGTTCGGGGCGGAGGTCGCGGTCGGTCCGGTCGCCAGAGCGTTCCTCCCGTTCGGCGAGTTTCTCTGCGCGTTCGGCCAGCCATTCCTCGTCCGGGTTTCGGGGTCCTGTGTGCAGGGGCGGGCCGTTGAGCCGCATGATCCGGACGCTGCCGATGCGTCGGCCCTGCAGCTTCTCGGCGACGAGAAGATGTCCGTCCACCTCGATCGACTCGCCTTCGGAAGGGAGGTGTCCGGCGATGGCCAGCACGAGCCCACCGATGCTGTCCCAGTCCCCGGCAGGCAGGTCCGCCCCGAGGAGGTCGTTGACCTCGTCCACGTCCATCTTGCTCGAGACGCGGAACTGGCCCCCACCGAGGGGCACGATCAAGGGATCGTCCACGTCGAACTCGTCGACGATCTCGCCGACGAGTTCCTCGATGAGGTCCTCGAGCGTCACGACGCCGGCAGTGCCGCCGTACTCGTCGATGACGACCGCGAGATGGAATTGACCAGCCTGCATCTCACGCATGAGCGGGGCGACACGCTTGGTCTCGGGCACGTAGTTCGCCGGTCGGCACACGTCGCGCACAGGGCAGTGTTCCTTGCCATTGCGGGCGGCACGGATCAGGTCCTTGGTAAAGGCGATCCCGATCACGTCGTCAAGGCTCTCGTTGAACACCGGGATGCGGCTGTAACCGGCCTCGATGGCCCGTTCGAGCACTGTGCCGGTCTCGGCCGAGTCCTCCACCGCGACAACGTCGGGCCGCGGCACCATGACCTCCCGGACGATCGTGTCACCGAACTCGATGATCGAGTGGATGAGCACCCTCTCGTCGCTCTCGATGGCCTCGTCCAAGGCTGCGACGTCGGCGAAGGCCAGCAGCTCGGATTCGGTCACGTCCGGCACAGGTCGCGCGGAGCGGCCCCCGGGCGTGAACAGACGCGCGAGGCCGATGAGGGCGCCGGACACAAGGCGCGTCGGCGGGAATCTGACGAGCGTCGTGACGAGCGGTGCCGCCAACAGGGCGGCGCGATCGGAGTGGCGCACGGCCCACTGCTTGGGCACGGCCTCGGAGAACACGAAGATCACGGCGACCTCGAACGCGGTGGCGATGGCGACACCGATCGGGCCGAAAACCTGCGAGGCGATGACGCCGACGAGAGTGGCGGCGACTAGCTGGCAGAGAAGGACGAGGAGCAGTATCGGCGCGAGGAAGACCTCGGGCTCCTCCACGAGCCGGCGCAACGACCGCGCGCCCCGCTGTCCGGCATCGTCGAGCGACTTGGCACGCGCCCGCGAAGTCCGGGTGAGGCCCGTCTCGGCGAGCGAGAGGATCGCCGAGGCCACGATCAGGATGAACACCGCCACGAGGAGGCCGGCGTCGGCACCCGTGAAGCTCCGCGTGGAGGCCGCGATCACGGGCCTGTGGCCGCTTCCCGGTGGTAGGCCGCGAGCAGCTGCTGTTCGAGGGCCTCCATCATCGCGGCCTCCGCGTCTTCCTCGTGGTCCATTCCGAGCAGGTGCAAGATCCCGTGCACAACCAGGAGGGCGATCTCGTCCTCGTAGGCCCCGGCGTGCTCGGGTGCCTGCCGCCAGGCGACCTCCGGGCAGATGACGACGTCGCCGATGAGTAGCGGCACCTCTTCGAACTCTGCCGGTCCGCGCCCCGGCCCGCTCGCCTCCTGGTCCGGGACATGGCCCGGACCGATGAGCTCGTCCTCGATCGGGAACGACAGCACGTCCGTGGCGCCCTTTCGCCCGAGGAACCTCTCGTTGAGGCCGGCGATGGCCCTCTCGTCGACGAACATGAGCGAGAGCTCGGCGTCGTCGCCGATGCCGCGGTCGGCGAGCACCCGCTTGGCGAGGGCCACCCAGCGGCCGAGATCGACCGGTCGATCAGACTGCTCGTCGGCCGCGAAGACCTGGGCGCTCACCGGGGTGGCCGATGAGGCGGGGTGCTCAGAGCCGGCGCCGGCGCGCTCTCGTGAGCTCCGTTGCCGGCGTCGGGGTTCTCGGTCCCCTTGGCGCGGGCCACGGGCGCGTCCGGGCGGACGGCCCCCGCGCCGATGCTCCGGGCCCTGTCCGAGCGGTCGTAGGCGGTGACGATCTCGCGCACGATGCGGTGGCGAACGACATCGCCCTGCCCGAGGCGGATGAAGGCGATCCCCTCGATCTCGCCGAGCAGCTCCTCGAGGTCGAGCAGCCCGGAACGGCCCCCCGCGATGTCGATCTGGGTCACGTCGCCGGTCACGACCACTTTCGTGCCGAAGCCGATGCGTGTCAGGAACATCTTCATCTGTTCCGGGGTCGTGTTCTGAGCCTCGTCGAGGATCACGAAGCTTCCGTTGAGCGTGCGGCCGCGCATGAACGCGAGCGGGGCGACCTCGATCGCTCCCCTTTCGAGCAGCCTTTGGGTCCCTTCTGGCTCGAGCATGTCGTAGAGGGCGTCATAGAGCGGGCGGAGATAGGGATCGACCTTGGCCATGAGATCGCCCGGCAGGAAGCCGAGCCGTTCACCGGCTTCGACTGCAGGGCGGGTGAGGATGATGCGGGCGACCTCTTTGGCCTGGAGGGCCTGCACGGCGAGCGCGACGGCGAGGTATGACTTGCCCGTGCCAGCCGGTCCGATGCCGAAGGTGATCGTGTTGGCGGTGATGGCGTCGACGTAGCGCTTCTGTCCCGCGGTCTTCGGGTGCACCTTGCGGCCTCGTGCATAACGGCCGACCTCGGCCGTGAGGACTTCGGACGGCCGCACGTCCTCCTTGACCATCTCGATGGTGTGTCCGACGTTGGACGTATCGAGCCAATGACCCCGTTCGAGCAGCGAGACGAGCTCTTCGAACAGGCGACCGACTCGTTCCGCCTCAGGCCCTTCGATGGTGATCTCGTTGCCACGAACGTGGATCCGCGTGCCGCCGAAGGCCTCTTCGACGGTACGCAGCAACTCATCACGTTGCCCCAGCAGGCCCACCATGAGGTGGTTCCCGGGGACGAGGATCTTGACCTGGGTGGACGACACTTGGCTCTCGCAGGAAGGCTACCAGGCACTTCGCTGCCGGCGGGTCGTCTCGCCGCTTCCCGCCTCCTCGGGCCCGCTCGCCGTGCCTAAAGG
>Ga0181536_10001733_pt1 | contig 25317 bp, 6 predicted proteins | sample PEATcosm2014_Bin_41_FD_121105 | JGI IMG/M metagenome (GOLD analysis project Ga0181536, IMG submission 121105) | Peatland microbial communities from MTU Mesocosm Facility, Houghton, MI, USA - PEATcosm2014_Bin17_60_metaG | ecosystem: Environmental > Terrestrial > Soil > Wetlands > Peat | place...
ACGTGCAGGTCGTGGACGTTGAAGACGCCCTCGACGGCTTCCATGCCGGAACGGATTGCCGGCAGCGAAACGCCGCGGGGCGTGCCTTCGAGAAGGATGTTGAGGGTTTCGCGGACGATGCCGAAGCTGGACCAGAGAATGAGCGCGGCGATCAGCAGCGAGAGGACGGGGTCGATCCAGTTCCGGCCGGTGAGCAAAATGCCCGCGCCTCCGGCGATGACCGCGGCGGTCGAGAGCGTGTCGCTGGCCATGTGCAGGAAGGCCGAGCGCAGATTCACATCGCGAGCCACGCCCCACAGCAAAGCGGCGATGGCACCGTTCATCAGCACCCCGGCGGCGGCTACGATTATCATCAGCCGGGGCTGCACGGCTACGGGAGCGTTGAGCCGGTGAACGGCCTCGATGGCGATCCAGAAGGAGATAACGATGAGGGTAGCCGCGTTGATGAAGGCGGCCAGCACCCCGGCGCGCTGGTAGCCGAAGGTCTTCGAGTGGTCCGCTGGGCGGGACTGGAAGTAGACGGCGGCAAAGCTGAGCAGCAGGGCGAGAAAATCCGAGACGTTGTGGCCGGCCTCGGACAACAGCGCCAGCGAGTGGGCGCGCAACCCCGCGATAAAGGTGAGCGCCACGTAGGCGAGCGTGACCGCCAGCGATATGCGCAGCACGGATTGCGTCCTATTTTTACCGGAGCTGCTTGTGCCAGCCAGGGCAGGCGCCGCGGGGAGGTGCATAGAGCCAGTGTAACCGGGGTTGGGTATCGGATGCCAATTGAGGCTGCCAGTTCCACCTGAAACGAAATGTGCGTCCCGCCTTGGCCGAGTTGACGAACTCACGGTTGGCGCGGGGCCGGTCCGGCTCAACAACCACCGCAGCCAGGCATTCAGCGCTCGCGTCGAAGCTGCAAAATACGGTTGCCTGCTGGGGATCGGTTCTCTTGTTGGATATGACAACTGATCCTGCTTGGCCACCTCGCACGCCGCACCAGATCGCGCAGCGCCTCGGACCCCTCGTCGGGAACCTACACCGCCGTCAGATCGCCGGACCGATAACTCCGGGCCAACCGCTCGGTGTCGCGCCGATCCGTCTTCACCCGGTCACCGGCCTTGATCGGCGCCAGCGTCGGCGCAATCGCTTCGCAAGCAACGCCCAGTTCAGCCAATTGCCAGTAAAGAACATAACCTGTCGGACCGGCCTCATTGCAGGCCTTCAACAGCTCAACCGGACCCAGCTTCTTCACCAGCTTGCGGATCGACTCCGCGCGGTTGGCAATCGTTCCCAGGCTGCGCACCTCGCCATCCGGCTCAGCAATGGCGGCAATCGTTTCGGCATGGACATCCAACCCCAAAAATCGTACCTTGTTTTTCATGACCGGTTCCTCTCCGCTTGTGGCTCTGGACTGTGCTTCTTGCTTGAATCACAGCTTAACCCACGGTCAGCGCAGGGAGCCGGCCACTCCATGATGACTAACCCTACAGAAATGCACTCTTACATCCGCTTCGGGATTCGACCGTTACTGTACAGCGTACTCAGGCGGGAGTTTCTTCAACCTCATGACGTTGAAATCTGCGCCAATACTCAGTACCGAAATTTCTTCGAGGTTGAGCGCGCTGGACAGCGATTCTGCAATGACCAGTGCTCCCGCAGCCAGCGCCAACGGGAATACTGGCAAGTTCGCGGCAAGACAGCTCGACGAGAAAGGTTGGCCATCCGAAGCAAAGGTCGAAATCTCAAACCTCCTGCGGCCGAGTTTCCCGGTGCGGGCTAGGTTCTGGCCGAAGCCTAACACTTCATCTGGTTCAGAAATGCCGGGGCCGATCAGCCGAACCGAGTTGCGGCTGCGCTCCGTCTGCCGGGCAATTTACTTGATGGAAGGTGAATTTAAACAAACGACAGAAAAGTCCCATAGGACTTGAGCGGTGACGCGGCCTGAACATTTGCTACGCTCTAGATTGCGAGGATCGATATGACGGAGACGACGACTCAACACCCGTTACACAACCCCAACTTTCGCCTGCTTTGGTTTGGCAGCAGCATCTCTGCTCTTGGTGATCAGTTCTTTCTGGTGGCGCTGCCCTGGCTGATCCTGCAACTGACAGCGTCAGGCACGGCGCTGGGCGGAATCATGATGGTGGGTGCAGTGCCGCGCGCGGTGTTGATGCTGGTAGGTGGTGCGGTGACGGATCGCAGTTCGCCAAGGCGTATTCTGATGGCGACGGCGGTCTGGCGCACTCTGCTGGTAGCAGCGATTGCGGCGCTGATCTGGCTGCGGCTAATCGGAATCTGGCAGCTCTACATGCTGTCGTTCTGCTTTGGTGTTGCGGATGCTTTTGCTGCACCGGCGGATCAGACATTTATGCCTTCGCTGGTGACGCGCGAGCAGTTACCGGCGGCCAACTCGGTTTCGCAGGGAACGACGCGACTGGCTACGCTCTTGGCGCCGGGGCCGGTGGGGATGCTGGTGACGGCACTTGGGCTTGCCTGGGCTTTTTTTATTGATGCGGTGAGCTTTCTGTTCATTCTGGGCGCATTGTGGAAGCTGCCCGACCCACCCAAGGCAGATACGCCGACTGAGCGCAAGAAGATGGCTCACGCGATTCTGGAGGGGCTGAAGTATGTGAAGCGCGATGTGCCGTTGCGCTCGCTGATGCTGGTGGCGGCTGCGCTGACCTTCTGCACGGTGGGGCCAAACAGCGTAGGCATTGCAATACTGGCCAAGAGGCAGTTTGGATCGGCGGCGGCCTTTGGACTGCTGATGTCGTCGGCCGCGGCGGGTGGGCTAGTGGGTATGCTGCTGGCCGGAGTGTGGAAGACGAGACGGCGCGGGCTACTACTGCTGGGGAGCAGTGCGCTGATTGGCATCATGATCGCCTGCATTGGTCTGCTGCAACCGTTCTGGGCACTGGCGCTGCTGCTGTTTGCGATGTGCGCGGCCTCGGGCTATCTGTATGTGCAGTTGATGGCCTGGTTTCAGCAGCGGGTGGAGCGTGCCGTGCTGGGCCGGGTGATGAGTGTACAGATGTTTGCCGTCGTTGGACTGATGCCGTTTTCACTGGCCGCTGCAGGCATAGCGGTGCAGTGGAACCTGAGTGGCATGTTTGTGGGCGCGGGCGCTTTGATGCTACTAATCACGGCTGTGGCTTCGATGATCCCCGAGGTGCGCGCCATCGAATAGCGCCTGCGTTGCGGCCATTGCATGGAGCAGACGCTCGCTTTGTGCTTACAGAAGGTTTGTGCTTTTGCCTCTGACGAGACCACTTGAAGTCTGGCTATTTTTAGGCGTGAAAGCCAGTCTGGCAGTCTCGTATACCTGTGATGTGCATCACGTATATACGAATACAAAAGTAACCAAGATTACTGCGATGACTGCACAATGGTTACCGCTCAGTGACGGAACTCGCTGTTCAGATTTTAACTTGACATCAAATACCTCATTATGCGAAAAGAGAAATAGTAACCAGTTCTATGGTTACGGATATGTTTTCGTTTTGTTGCGATCATGTAAAATCGAGTCAGGGATGTCCTCTTTGGCTTGCGTCGATGGCTAGAACTGTCGGCATGCAGGACACTGTTGCTCGTACGCGCAAAACTATCGTCACAGTAATTCGAGACGTACGTCACATCAATTCGGATACGAAAAGCAATTAATAGCAATTAATTTGGTTACGTAAATGGCTGAAAGAGTCGGCATACAGAACAATATTGCTGGCACACATGAACTATCGTCCTCGAACTGAAAAGGAGAACCAATATGAGAAAGACACCTCGGCGAGTGCTGCTGACCGTCCTCGTGATCGTGATTGCGCTCGGCGCATGGGCCGTGAACACGGATTTCCGTCAGTTCAGGTTGGATATATTCACAGTCTATGCGCGCGCCTTCTCGCCCGGTCCCACACCCTGTGCGGCGGGCCAGAACCCCTGCCCCGTGCCCATCGTGACCGGACAAGCCCTGACGTGCGGCGTTGTCGCCGACGCCAACTACGTCTACTGGGCGAGCTTCGGCGATGCGGCTATCAGGAAGATACCCATCCATGGAGGTCCCGTCGTCACGCTCGCCATCGGCCAGGACGGCGCCTGTGGAGTCGCTATGGACGACGAGAACATCTACTGGACGAATTTCATGATCAAGCACGGATCGATCATGAAAGTACCCAAGGCTGGTGGAACGCCAGTGGTGCTCGCGCGGACCGCCGCCGCTGTCATGCTCCTCGTCAACGGCAAGTATGTGTACTGGACGTCGTCCAATCCGCATGGAGTGGTGATGAAGGTCCCGGTCGCCGGTGGTGATCCTGTTGTACTCGCCAGCGATCAGGCGGTGCCGTTCGGCATGGCCGTGGACAGCTCATACGCCTACTGGACCAACCGGGGCGACGGGACGATCATGAAGGTTCCGCTCAACGGGGGCCAGCCGATCAAGATCGTCTCGGGGCAAGACGATCCGCACCTCATGATCCTCGATGACGGAAAACTGTACTGGACAACCACGAGAGGCGGCACGGTCGCTACGGTGTCGGTGGACGGCGGTGATGTGAAGGTTCTCGCCACCGGTCAGGAAGAACCATTCGCGCTCGGCGTTGATCGATCATACGTCTACTGGACCGTCAACAAGGGACAATTTATACCACTGAATGGCCGACCTGGCGAAGGCATGATTGCCAAAGTGCCGCGGGAGGGAGGGACCGTGACAATCCTTGCACACGGCCTGAACACCCCCTCGATCCTGACCCTCAAGGACTCGGCGATCTACTGGTCGGAAGCCCTGCCAGGGACAATCTCGATGTTGCCCAAGAACTGACCATCGCGGCGCTATGAGGTGCTCGGTGAGGGGGAGGCATACTGCTCCCCAGGAGAATTGCTGTGTTGCTGAAGGACCTCAGGTATGCAATTCGAAAGCTGATGTTCAATTGGGACTTTACCCTGATCGTCGCGGGGACGCTCTCACTCGGCATCGGCGCGAATGCCGCGATCTTCAGCTTCGCGGACGCGGTGCTCTTGCGGCCCCTGCCGGTTGCGCGGCCGTCCGAACTGCTCACGGTGCGAAGCCAGGACGAGACCCGCACCTCCTCCAAGCTCGATGCGAGCGTCTCATATCGCGATTACATTGACTTCCGCGACCGAAGTCGATGCTTCGATCAACTCCTCGCCTACGACATGATCACGGCGTCGCTGGCCTCTCACCCCGACTCCGCCCCAAACCTCACCTACACAATGCTGGTGAGCGGCAATTTCTTCAAGGTGCTGGCAGTCGAGCCGCAACTTGGCCGCGATTTCCGGCCGGAAGAGGACCAGGCGGCCGGTCGCAATCCCGTCGCGATTCTGAGCTACCGGGCGTGGGTGAACGAATGGAAGAAGGACCCGAACGTCCTCGGGCGAACGCTCCGTTTGAACGGCGTCTCGTTGACGATCATTGGCGTCGCTCCCGAAAGCTTCTGGGGTATGGACCTGTACATCCGGCCGAGCGTCTTCGTTCCTTTAATGATGGCCCCGACGCTGCTCGGCGATGAGGGGCAGCGTCTGATCGACCGCCGCGACATGCGCGTACTGAACGTCAAGGGCCGCCTGCGCCAAGGGGTGGGGATCGCTGCGGCGAAGGCGGAGTTGGATGGCATCACCCGCGATCTGGAGCGGAACTATCCGGACACGAACCGCTCCGAACGCGCGACCGTCCGGACCGAACTGCAAAACCGGTTCGACAGAGCCCCGGATGACGCGGCAGTCATCGCGATTGCATTCGTCCTCGCCATCCTCGTTCTGCTTATCTCGTGCGCGAACGTCGCAAACCTTCTCATGGGCCGATCGGCGGCACGAGAAAAAGAGATCACTGTGCGACTGGCCATGGGGGCGAGTCGTTTTCGGCTTGTGCAGCAGTTTCTCACCGAAAATCTGCTGCTGGCCTTGCTTGGCGGATCGCTTGGTCTGATTCTGGCTGCGGTGGCGGCGCGGTTCCTATCCTCGTGGCCGATTCCCACCGACCTCCCGATGGTCGTGGACGTGCGCCTGGACCGTCGGGTTCTGCTGTTCAGCCTCGCGGTGTCGCTGGTGAGCGTGCTGGGCTTCGGCCTGGTGCCTGCCTTTCAGGCGACACGCACCGATTTGATGTCCTCGCTGAAGGGCCGCGATGCCAGTGGAGGAAAGGGTGCCTCCCGCACCAGCCGCGTGCTGGTCGTTGTGCAGGTCGCCTTGTCGCTGCTCCTGCTCACGTCGGCGGTCGGCCTCTCAAAAGGCCTTGAGAAGCTGACCCGCGCTCAGGCGGGATTCCGAACGGGCGGCTTCCTGATGGCCACCATCGATCCGACGGTTCTTCGCTACACGCCGGATCGGACGCGCCTGTTCTACCGGCGCCTCCTCGTCGGGGCGCAAGCGATCCCGGGCGTCCGGTCGGTCGCGCTCACCTCTGCGGTACCGCTCGGCAACCGCGGAGACTCGCTGAAGCTGATTCCGGAAGGCTACAACCCTCCTTCCGGAGTGCAGAGCGTGTCGGTGTGGGGAAGCGTGGTGGACGCGAACTACTTCGCGATGTTGAAGGTGCCGATCCTCGAGGGCCGGGCGTTCACCGACGACGACCGAGAATCGTCCCGCCCGGTCGTGATTATCAACGACGAATTCGCGCGGAAGTACTGGCCTGGCCAGGATGCGATTGGCAAGCACATTCGCCTCGGCGATGCCCAGGGACCGTGGGCTGACGTCGTCGGCGTCGCGAAGAGTCACGTGTATAGATGGGTAGGCGAACAACCGAGGCCGTTCGCGTACCGGCCGATTGAGCAGGTCACACCCAGGCCGATGACGCTGCTGATAGAGTCCGCCAGCAATTCGGCGGCGCTCGCGGCGCCCTTGCGTGAGTTGATGCGCTTCCTCGACTCCAACATGCCGATCTACGATATGCGGACCATGGACGATCTGTACGAGATGCGGGCCGTGCGCGAACCCGAGATCATGGTGATGAGTGTGGAATCGCTGGCGCTGCTCGGGTTGGTGCTGGCGCTGGTCGGCCTCTACGGCGTGATGTCCCATTCGGTTGTGGTCCGAACGCGAGAGATTGGAGTCCGAATGGCCTTGGGCGCGAACGCGCGGCAGGTGCTTTGGATGTTCCTGCGCCAGAGTGTCGGCCTGGCGCTCGTCGGCGCCGTCCTCGGCGTCGTGATTGGTGTAGTCGCGAGTCCGGCAATGGGCGCGGTCGTGTACGGTGCGACCGCCGAAAATCCCATAGCTTTTGTCGTCATCCCGGTGGCGTTCCTTTTGATCGCCGCCGTAGCGACCTGGATTCCGGCGCATCGCGCCGCCCACGTGAATCCGGTCAGCGCGCTACGCGCCGAGTAGGAGATGTGTGCTCATTGCGATAGGAGCACTGTAACGGAACCCGACTTCGACCAGGATGCGAGGAAGGCACCGGTGCCGGACAGCCCATCCCGATCGACACAGGTGGTGGTTTGAAGGAGATAGACGTGTGAGAAGTCTTCTGGATTGGGTGCACTTTCGAGCCGAAGAGATGCCTGACTGCGTCGCTTATAAGTTTCTTGCCGACGGCGAGATTGAAGAGTCGCAAGTCACTTATTATCAGCAAGATTGTCGGGCACGCGCCATTGCAGCCGCCATGACGGAGCGGCGAGCCGCAGGAGAGCGGGCGCTGTTGCTGTACCCTCGGACGCTAGACTTCATCAGCGCCTTCCTAGGATGCCTCTACTCAGGCGTTATTGCCGTCCCGCTCTATCCTCCCCGAAGCGACCGCAGCCTTCCCAGACTGGCAGCGGTAACTGCTGACGCGCAGGCCAAACTGATCCTCACCACCTCGACTTCGCTGTCGAGAATTAGGGCATGGGTATCGCGGATGCCCGACGGCGGAGGGATTGAGGTCATCGCAACTGACCAGATTTCGCCAGATCAAGCGAATCAATGGGCCCGGCCTGACATCAATCCTGAAAGTCTGGCCTTTCTTCAGTACACGTCCGGTTCAACCTCCGCTCCCAAGGGCGTAATGGTGACTCATGGGAACCTCCTGCACAACGAGGAGATGATTTCAAAAGCGTTTTCGCAATCCGAATCCTCCAGGATTGTGAGCTGGCTGCCGGTCTACCACGACATGGGACTGATTGGCGGGGTTTTGCAGCCGCTTTATCTGGGCGCTACCTGTATTCTCATGTCTCCTTTCGCATTTGTACAGAAGCCAATACGATGGCTGCAGGCAATCTCAAAATACCGGGCGACCACCAGCGGAGGGCCCAATTTTGCCTATGAGTTATGCGCCACCTTCATCAGCCAGGAAGCTAAAGAAGGCCTGGATCTATCGTCCTGGAAGGTGGCTTACAATGGCGCGGAACCGGTACGGGAAGATACACTGCGGCGCTTTTCGCAGGCATTTGCCACATGCGGTTTCCGGGAAGAGGCATTCTATCCCTGCTATGGATTGGCGGAGGCAACATTATTCGTGACGGGGGGAAATGTTGGCTCGCGCCCACGAATCCATGCAGTTAATCAGCAGGAACTCGGCCGGGGCCGGGCCATCGCTTCCAATGAAAAGGACGGGAAAAAGTTTGTCGGATGCGGGCGCGCTTGCTCAGGGCAGCAGGTCGCAATTGTAGACCCAGAGCGAAGGACACTTTGCGCGGAAGGAGAAATCGGCGAAATCTGGGTGTCAGGCCCCAGCGTGACCCAGGGCTACTGGAACCGGCCCAAGGAAAACTCGGAGTACTTCAGTGTATTGCTAAACCAAGCAGGGGGAGCGGACAACAGATTGTTTATGCGCACCGGCGATTTGGGGTTCCTCCATCAGCAAGAATTGTTTATCACGGGCCGGATCAAGGATGTGATTATCATTCGGGGACGAAACTACTACCCCCAGGACCTTGAACTCACGGCAGAGCGCACATACCAGAGGCTGATCCCAGGCTGTAGCGCTGCATTTTTCATTGAAAGCTCCGGGGAAGAGCGCGTCGTGCTCGTACAGGAAGTCGAGTCTTCTGCGCCCGTCGCAGACCTGCAAGGCGTGATGGAGAGGATTCGAAGCGCGATTTCCCAAGAATACGAGCTTACGCTGCACGAGGTTGTGCTGATCAAGGCCAGAACAATTCCCAAGACTTCCAGCGGCAAGATACAACGGCAAGCCTGCAAGGCAAAGTATCTGAAGGCCGAATTGGAAGTGATCGCAAGGAACAGGCCAGCGGAAGACCGCAAGCCGAAGGACCAGTGGTGGCTAAACGAGGCGTGGGAGTCGTGTGAGCGAGTGGCGGAACGCGCTCAGCCGGCCGGACGATGGGCCGTCGTGGCTGAGGCCGGCGCGTGGGCAGATGCGGTGGCGGAGGCGCTGCAGGTGCGTGGCGCCGACGTGGAGCGCCTCGCGAGTGACGTCGACATGGGATCGCTTGCGGCGAGATTGGAGGCTGGCGGCGGCCGGTGGCGCGGCGTGCTGCACTTGGCAGGCGGCGGGTTGGAACCGGACGTGCCACAGCAGGTGCAGCAGGTGTGCATGCGAGCGCTGACGCTGGTGCAGGCGCTGGGGCGAATGACGTGGCGCGATGCGCCGCGACTGTGGCTGGTCACGCGCGGTGTGCAGCCGGTCGGCGGCGAGCGCGCGGTCGCGCTGGCGGAGGCGGGCCTTTGGGGCCTGGGGCGCGTGATTGCGCTCGAGTATCCCGAGTGGCGATGCACGCGGGTCGATGTCGCACGCCGCGGACTCAAAGAGGAAGCGGCAGCGCTCGTCGACGAGGTGCTCGGCGACTGGCCCGAGGAAGAAATCGCTTTGCGTACCGATGCCCGCCTGGTGAATCACCTTGTTACTAAACCACCACCGGCCCGGCTCGGAGTGGAGCGCCCGGCCGATCAAGTGCAGGCCTACCGGCTCGAGATCGACGAGCCTCGGGTGCTCGAACGCCTCGCGGTCCGCGAAACGCTTCTTCGTCCGACGGGGCCAGGTGAAGTCGAGGTTGCGATCAAAACAGCCGCAGTCATCGGCGCGGCAGACGCGACCTATGTGATCGCCGGTGGGCTTGGAGGACTCGGCCTCGTGCTGGCGCGGTGGCTCGTCGAGCGAGGCGCGCGTCACTTGGTGCTTGTCGGCCGCCGCGGGGCGGAGCAGACGGTGCAGTCGGAGGCAGTAGCACAGTTGACGCTCGCGGGCACCCTGGTGGAGATCGCACGCGGCGACATTGCTGATAGGACGTTCGTCGCGCGGCTCTTCGACGATTTGCAGGCCCGCAGGCAAATCGTGCGGGGGATCGTTCACGCTGCGGGCGTGCTCGACGACGCGCTGCTCGAGCAACAGGACGGTGCGCGCTTCGCGCGGGTGCTGGAGCCCAAGGTGGCCGGTGCCTGGAACCTGCACGAGCTTTCGGCACGTTGGCCGCTTGACTTCTTTGTGCTCTTCTCCTCTGCCGCCGCCCTTATCGGATTGCCCGGCCAGGGAAGCTACTCGGCGGCCAACGCGTTTCTGGACGCACTTGCGCGCCATCGTCAAACGATTGGACTACCCGGCCTCAGCATCGGCTGGGGCGCCTTTTCGGACGTCGGCATGGCTGCCGCCGGAGGCTTTCTAGAAAGGCTCGCAGCGCAGGGCATCGGCAGTCTCACGCCGGCTCAGGGCATCGACGTGCTGGACCGCCTGATCGGCAGCGGCGTCGCACACATCGGCGTCGCGCCGTTCGATATGCGCCAATGGACCGACGTTCACCCGGAGGCAGCGCGATCTGCGCGGCTCGCGAGACTGGCTACGCCGTCGCGTCAATCAGCGAGCGAAGCGCGAGAGCGGCGCCGCGCATTCCTGGCAGCCGCAGCTGACGCACGCGTAGCGATGATGGAGTCCCTGATTCGTGGCCACCTCGCACGCGCTCTCCGACTGCCCGCAGAGCGCATCGATTCCGACACTCCGTTCAGATCCCTCGGGCTGGATTCGTTGATGAGCCTGGAAGTGCGCAATCGCCTGGAAGCCGAACTGGGGGTCGCACTGCCCGCGACGCTGATCTGGCGCGACCCAACGCTGTCGGCGCTCGCGCAACGGCTGGTTCATATCGTCATCGGGGATGAGACAGGCGACCGTCCGCAATGCCAGGAGCCGGCGACGCGGGACCGCTCTGCGGAACTCGAAGTGGAACGGATGTCCGATGAGGTGGCACAACGCGAGCTTGAACTGGAGCTAACCGCATTGGTTGGCGAAGGGGAGGCAGTATGAACGCATCACCGGAAAAGCAGGCTCTGTTGGCCATCCGGAGGCTGCGTGAGCGCGTAGCCGAGCTTGAACAAGAGCGGCACGAGCCGATCGCAATTGTCGGCATGGGGTGCCGATTCCCGGGTAGCGCGGGTACGCCTGCAAAGTTCTGGGAACTGATCAGCGCGGGGACGGATGCCGTACGCGAGATACCTGCCGAACGCTGGACTGAGCTTTCCAACTGCCATGAAGGGGGGGGCGAGCAACGAGCCGCGCGCTGGGCGGCTCTGCTGGACGATGTCGCCTCGTTTGACGCCGGTTTCTTCTCGATCACCGCGCGCGAGGCGATCCATCTTGATCCGCAGCAGCGGCTGCTGCTTGAAGTTGCATGGGAAGCGCTCGAGCACGCCGCGATCGCACCCGAGAGTCTGGCTGGCAGTTCAGCCGGCGTATTCGTAGGAACCGGCGCCTGCGACTATCGCGATCGCGTGATCGTTCAGCCGGTCGAGTATCTGGACGCATACGCGCTCACAGGCTGCAGCGGCGCGTTTGCAGCAGGGCGCGTCTCCTACCTGCTCGGACTGCATGGGCCCAGCTTCACGGTCGACACCGTCTGCTCATCGTCACTAGTCGCAATACACCAGGCATGCCAGAGCCTGCGCCGGGACGAGTGTTCCATCGCGCTGGCCGGCGGCGTCAACCTGCTTGTATCGCCGACGACCATGCTGATTGTCGCGCGCACGCAGGCGCTCTCGCCGGATGGCCGCAGCAAGGCATTCGATGCCTCCGCCAACGGCTTCGTTCGCGGAGAGGGCTGCGGAGTCGTCGTGCTAAAACGGCTCACCGACGCGGTCAAGGCGGGCGACAGAATTATTGGCGTCATTCGGGGCTCCGCTGTGAACCACGACGGACGGTCGAATGGCCTCACTGCTCCCAACATCGTGGCGCAGGAGGCCGTGCTTCGTGCCGCGCTCGCCGACGCTATGGCCGATCCAGCATGGATCGGTTACATCGAGGCCCACGGGACTGGCACTTCGCTCGGCGATCCGATCGAATTCGAAGCCCTGCGCGCTGTCTTCGGCGCAACACCGCGATCCGACGGTCTGGCATGCATGCTCGGATCAGTCAAGACCAACGTAGGCCATCTGGAGGCGGCGGCCGGCGTCGCGAGCCTCATCAAGACTGTATTGGCGCTGAACGCGGAGGAGATTCCGCGGCTGCTTCACTTCCGATCGCTTAATCCACGCATCTCGCTCGATGGAACTCCCTTTGCGATTCCGACGGAGATGCGTCCATGGCCGCGGAATGGTACGCCCCGCATGGCGGGCATCAGCTCGTTTGGTATGAGCGGCACGAACGCACACATGATCGTGGAAGAGCCGCCGCCGGCCGCAAGCGTGGTGAATCAGATGGAGCGCCCGCGGCATGTGCTGGTGCTGTCGGCAAAGACGGAGCGCGCACTGCATGAACAGGCGGCCCAATACGCATGCCGCCTCGAGAAGTGCCCGGAGCAGGAATGGGCGGACGTTTGCCACACGGCGGCAACCGGTCGCAACCACTTCGAATACCGGCTGGCGGTGGTGTCGGCGACAGCTGCGGAGGCCGCCTCGACGCTGCGCGCAATTGGCAACGGGGCGGAGCCGAAGGGGGCGATACAAGGCCGCGCGCAGGCCCGTCCGCGCGTGGCGTATTTGTTTACAGGGCAGGGATCCCAGTCCGTGGGCATGGGCCGACAACTGTTTGAAACCCAACCCGTATATCGGGCAGCCATCGAGCGGTGCCGGGAGGTTCTGCGGGGCGAACTGGATCGGGATCTGCTCGATCTGATCTTCGCAGAAGACGAGACTAACTCGTTGGACAAGACCGGTTACGCGCAGCCTGCACTCTTCGCGGTCGAGTACGCGCTGCTCGAATTGTGGCGGTCGTGGGGAATCGAGCCGGTGGCGGTGCTGGGACACAGCATTGGGGAATTCGCGGCTGCGTACGCCGCAGGGGTGATGCGCGACGAGGAGGTGCTGAAGCTCGTGGCGACCCGGGGTCGGCTGATGCAGGCGCTGTCCCACGACGGCGAGATGGTGGCGCTGCGCTGCGGGGAAGAACCGGTCAGGGCGGCACTAAAGGCATACGCCGGTGATGCATGGCTGGCCGCAGTGAATGGCCCAAACGATGTAGTAATCTCAGGCAGGCATAAAGCGGTCCGCGCGGTATGTGCCGCGCTGAAACGTGAAGGCATCGAGGGAAAGCAGCTCCGTGTCTCGCACGCGTTTCACTCTGGCTTGATGGACCCGATGCTCGACGCCTTCGAGTACGCCGCGAGCGCGGTGCGATACGAGAGGCCGCGCATCCTGCTAGTGTCAAATGTGACCGGTACCGTGGCTGACGATGCGATACAAGCGGCCACGTACTGGCGACGGCAACTGCGTGAGCCTGTGCGGTTCGGCGACGGCGTGCGCACGCTGGTGGAGGCTCGTTGCAACGTCTTCGTGGAACTCGGGCCGCACCCGGCGCTCCTGTCGATGGCATCGGCTTCGGCAGAGGGCGAGGGCCGGCTGTGGCTGCCGTCACTGCGGCGCGGACGAGAGGATTGGGACGTACTATTGGAGAGCCTCGCGCGGCTCTATGTGGCTGGCACGCCGATCGACTGGTCGGGCTTCGATAGGCCCTACCAGCGACGCCGCGTGGACTTGCCGACTTATCCGTGGCAGCGCCAGCGCTATTGGATCGAAGAGACAGAACGCCCGGAAGACGTGAAGGCTCGCACGGCTGCGCCGGCTTGCGTTGCGCAGCCTGCCGCAGAACAATCGTCCGCGCTGCTGGAGATCGGCGACAATGCCTATACTGCCGTGGACGAAGGCTATGAACTTGCCTGGCGACCGCGCCCACGATCCGGCGACATCCCGGCAGAGACGCAAATCGAAGCTGGATGCTGGCTGATTCTAGCGGACGCCGGTGGACTCGGACGCGCCCTTGCCGATTACTTTGAAGCCCGTGGCAACCGCTGCCTCGTCGTCAAGCCGCTCGGCAACGAGTGCATCTCCCCGGATCACGCCGAGGCACGGAGCGTGAAATGGGACGAACCCGAGGAGTATGCACAGTTGATGACCGAACTGAATACGCCACCAGAGTCGTTGCGTGGCATTGTTCAGTTGTGGGGCCTCGACGTGCCGTCGGCTGAGGCGGATATTCTCCCGCTCCGCGACCGGCAGCGCGCCGCATGCGAGAGCACGGTGCGCGTCCTGCAGGCGCTGCTGCAGCACGCACCCACGGCCCCCGCTCGACTCTGGATTGTGACACGTGATGCGGTGGCAGCCGCTGGCAGTGAGACGATGACCGGGCTGTGGCAATCGGTACTGTGGGGCCTTGCCCGCGTGATCTCGCTCGAGCACCCCGCGCACTGGGGCGGTGTGGTGGATATGCAGCAATGTGGTGCAAAAGAGGACTCGTGGACGGCGGCGGCGGCACTTGCTGCAGAGATCCTTGATCCCGACGGAGAAGATGCGGTGGCGCTCCGCGACTCCGTGCGGCTTGTACCGCGGCTTGTGCGGCGGCCTCTGAACGGGGATCCGATTCCCGTTCGCAGCGATGCCACCTATTTGATCACCGGTGGCTTCGGGAGTCTGGGGCTTGAGGCGGCCCGTTGGCTTCTGGCGCGCAAAGCCCGCGACCTGGTTCTAGTCGGTCGGCGCGGAGCAGCGACACCGGAGGCGCAGCGCGCCGTCGCAGCGTTGGAAGCGGCAGGCGCTCGCATTCGCGCCGTAGCAGCAAACGTGGCCGACGTGTCTGCAATGAGCGAACTCATCGATGAAATCCGCTGCGGACCATCGCCGTTGCGCGGTATCTTTCACGCTGCGGGCACAGGGACGCAGATACCGCTCACTAGGCTGGACCCGCACGCGACTATAGAGACTTTCCAGTCGAAGGTCGACGGGACCTGGGTACTTGATCGTTTGACGCGTGGCGACGCGCTTGATTTCTTCATCTGCTGTTCGTCCATCTCTTCGGTATGGGGAAGCCGCGACCTTGCGGCATACGCCGCAGCAAATCATTTTCTCGACGGGTTCGCACACTACCGGCACGCGTCGGGACTGCCGGCTCTTGCTGTGAATTGGGGGCCGATCGAGGGCGGCGAGATGGCGACTGGCGCACAAGAAGCACTGGCACGTATCGGCCTTGCAATGATTGCTCCCGACGAGGTCTTCCGGGCTCTAGATCGCCTTGCGGCGCCGCAGGTCGCGCAGGCTGTCTTCGCCCGCGTGGACTGGCCGCTATTCCGACAAAGCTACGAGGCTCGTGGACGCCGGCCCCTACTCGCCGAGCTGTCGCAGGCGGTTGAATCACCGGTGATGGGTCCGGCGGCTGCGGTGTCGATCCGCCCAGCGCTCGCCCGCATTCTTCAAGAGCAGACCCCTGTCGGGCGCCGCGAATTGCTTGTCGGGCATTTGCTAGAGGAGGTCCAGCCGCTGGCTCCAACCGGCGGACCAGCCATCGATCCGCAGCGAGGGCTCTTCGACCAGGGGATGGACTCGCTGGGCGCAATCGATCTTGGCCGACGGCTCACTGCGCTCTTTGGGATTCCGGTACCGACGACGGTGATCTTCGACCACCCGTCGGTGGATGCGCTGGCCGATCACCTACTAGAAGCCATCGATGCCTTCATCCCCGGAGCGCAAAGTGTCTCCGTCGCGACTCCTCTGCCAGTCGCGCCGAGCGCAACGCAGAAGTCTGCCCGAGCGACATCGGAAGAAGGGATTGCCATTGTCGGCATCGGCTGCCGTTTTCCGGGCGGCGCGGATGATCCGGACGCGTTCTGGGAACTGCTCTGGCGCGGGGTGGACGGTACCTGCGACATCCCGCAAGAGCGCTGGAACGTAGATGAGTACTTCGATCCGGAGCCGGGCACGGCCGGCAAGATGTACGTCCGCCGTGGAGGATTCCTGCGCGATGTCGTCGGCTTCGATCACGAGTTCTTCGGCATCTCACCTCGCGAGGCGGCCCGCATGGACCCGCAGCAGCGCCTCCTGCTCGAGGTCGCATGGGAAGCGCTGGAGCGCGCCGGCATGAACGCGACGACGCTCGAGGGGAGCCGAACGGGCGTGTTCGTCGGCGTGTCCGTGTCGGATTACGCGCGTCACCTCGCCAGCCTCGGCAACGCCCGCATCGATCCGTACTTTGTCACCGGGAACGCGCTGAACGCGATCGCCGGCCGGCTGTGCCACATCCTCGGCCTGCAGGGCCCGGCGATGGCCATCGACACCGCGTGCTCCTCGTCGCTCGTGGCGCTGCATCTCGCGTGTCAGGCGCTGCGGACAGGTGACTGCGATGCTGCGCTCGCGTGCGGCGTCAACCTGATGCTGTGCCCAGACGCGATGGTGGCCACATCACAGGCACGTATGCTGTCTCCAGACGGACGCTGCAAAACGTTCGATGCGTCGGCCGACGGCTACGCGCGCGGCGAGGGGTGCGGCGTGGTCGTGTTGAGGCGGCTGGCCGACGCGCTGGCCGACGGTGATCGCGTGCATGCTGTGGTGCGCGGGTCCGCGGTGAATCACGACGGCGCGAGCAGCGGATTCACGGTGCCAAACGGCACCGCGCAGCAGGCGGTCATCGCCCGGGCGCTCGCCGTCGCGGGCGTGGAGCCGCGCGAGATTGCCTACGTGGAAACGCACGGCACGGGGACGGTTCTGGGCGATCCCATCGAGCTGGCGGCGCTTGCGTCGGCACTGGGAGAAGGACGGAGCATCGAGGATCCGCTGCTCGTCGGCGCGGTGAAGACGAACATCGGACATCTCGAATCGGCCGCGGGGATCGCGAGCGTGATCAAGGTGGCGCTCGCGCTTTCGCGCAGACTGATCCCGCCGCACCTCCACCTCCGGCGACCGAATCCGCACTTTGCCTGGGACAAGATGCCCGTCGCCGTTGCCGTGGCTGGTCGATCATATCCGGCCAACGGAGGCCGGTGCTTCGCCGGCGTCAGCTCGTTCGGCCTTAGCGGCACGAACGCCCATGCGGTGCTCGAGGCACCGCCGACCGAGGCCAGCTCGACGCCTGAGCGGATAGCATCGGAACGACCCTGCCACGTGCTCAGCGTGTCAGGCCGGACCACTGCGGCACTCGAGGCGCGGATCGCGCAGTTGTCCGCGTATCTGGAGACGCATCCCGGCCTGCCGCTCGCCGACCTCTGTCACAGCGCTGGCGTCGCCCGCAGCCACTTCAAGCACCGCCTCGCGCTCGTCGCACGGTCGACAGAGCAGGTGCGCGATACACTCGCCGCCGTGTCTCGCGGGGAGTCGCCGTCAGCGATTGCCCGCGGCGTCCTTGCATCACAAGTCGCGCGGCCGAAAGTCGCGTTTGTGTTCACCGGGCAGGGGTCGCAGTACGTGGGCATGGGACGGCAGCTCTACCAAAGTCAGCCGGTATTCCGGGCGGCAATCGAGCGGTGCCGTGAGGCGTTGCGCGGAGAGCTGCCGAGCGACCTGCTGGAGGTCATGTTTGAGGAGACTGGCGGGTTGCTCGACGAAACGCGATATGCGCAGCCCGCGCTGTTCGCGATTGAGCACGCGCTGGTGGAATTGTGGCGGGCATGGGGCGTGGAACCGGCCGCAGTGTTGGGACACAGCGTAGGGGAGTACGTCGCGGCGTCTGTCGCCGGGGTGATGGGGTGGGAGGAGGCGCTACGCCTGGTCGCGGTACGCGGCCGCTTGATGCAGGCGTCACCAGCGGTGGATGGCGCGATGGTAGCTCTTCGCGGGAGCGAAGCGCAGGTGAGCGCAGCAGTGGCGGCGCATGGAGCGGACGTCTGGGTAGCGGCGGTGAACGGGCCCGAGGAGGTGGTGATCTCGGGTCGGCGGGACGCGGTGCATGCCGTCTGCGCGGCGCTCGAGCGGGCGGGGGTTTCCGGCAGGGCACTGTGCGTCTCGCACGCGTTCCACTCGGGTTTGCTCGACCCCATTCTCGCGCCCTTCGAAGAGGCAGCGGCGAAAGTTTCCTATGCGCCGCCTCGCATTGCCCTGGTATCTAACCTCACCGGTAAGCTGGCCGGTACCGAGACGACAGAGCCGAGCTACTGGCGGCGGCAGATTCGCGAGCCTGTACGTTTTGGAGCAGGCCTGGAGACGCTGGTAGAGGCCAGGTGCGAGGTCCTGATCGAAGTGGGGCCGCATCCCGCGCTCATGGCGGGGAGCGGGAACGGTGTGGCGCGTGAACGGCTGTGGGTGCCGTCGCTGCGGCGTGGACACGACGACTGGAACACGTTGCTGATGAGCGTCGCGCGGCTCTACGTTGCAGGAATACCGATCAATTGGGTCGGCTTCGATCAACCCTATGCCCGCCGGCGTCTGGAACTGCCGACCTATCCGTGGCAACGCGAACGGCACTGGATAGACGTCCCCTCCGCGCACGGAAAGCCCTCGGCCGCTTTACCCGTCGAACCGGGAACAGCCGCACAGGAGCGGGACTTCAGCGCCCTCACAACGGTGTGGCGGAAGGTGCCGTTATCCGTGCATCCGGGGGCCGAAGCACCGGGGCGCTGGCTCGTCATTGGCCACGACAGTGACGATGTCGTCGCAGAAGTGTCGGCCGCGCTCCGGCAGAGCGGCCAAGAGGTCGTTGTTGCCGACATCGGCGGTGCACAGCCGGGAACGGTCCACTTACCGGCGGATGCCGGAGCCGACGATTTCCGTCCGCTGCTCGCCCACGAGTTGCATCGGACCGGTGAGTTCCGCGGTGTCGTGCTGGTGGCGAATCTCGTCGGTGAAGCCAACGATCAACCGCTCGACCATCTCGCGCAAGCCCAGACGCACACGTATGGAGTGGCGCTCCACCTCGTACAGGCGTTCGATGCCGTTCAGTTGCGCCGGATACCGCGCCTGTGGCTGGTGACGCGAGGGGTCGAGGCGGTCGGGGAGCCGCTCCTGGTTGACGTTCGCCATGCGGCAGTCGCTGGACTCGCGCGTACGGTCGCCTGCGAATACCCGGCTTTGCGATGCACGCGAATCGATATGCCGCTCTGGCCAACGGTGCAGGAGGTGGACGCGTTCGTGGCCGAACTGCTCGGCGACGATGCCGAGGACGAGGTCGCACTGCGCGCTGCCGACCGGTTTGTGCCGCGGTTGGTCGAAGATCCGACATGGGCGGCACGTGCACACGATCTATCGCAGATCCGGACGCTCAACGCTGACGCGTCGTACCTCTTGACGGGTGGCCTTGGTGGCGTCGGTCGTGCGCTCGCCCGTTGGATGGTTGAACAGGGCGCACGACACCTGATCATCGTGTCGCGCAACAAGCCTTCGCTGAGCGGGCATGAGGTCGTCGCCTCGCTGGAGGCCGCCGGTGTGCGCGTGACGCTGGTGCGTACGGACATCGCCGATTCTGCCCAGGTCGGCGCTCTCGTTGAGTCATGCAGCGGATCGGGTTCGGCACTGCGTGGGATCGTCCACCTGGCCGGCGTCCTCGACGATGGCGTGATTGCGGGTCAGACGCTCGAGCGCTTCGACCGCGTCATGAGGCCAAAGGCGCAGGGTGCCTGGAATCTGCACCGCCTTACGCAGCATTTGCCGCTCGATTTCTTCGTCATGTACTCGTCCCTTGCGGGTGTCGTCGGGTCAGCCGGACAGGCGAACTACGCAGCGGCCAATACGTTTCTCGACGCGCTGGCGCATCACCGGCGGACGCTCGGCCTGCCCGCCGTGAGCCTCGACTGGGGACCGTTCGGCGAAGCAGGGATGGCTGCGGAAAATTTGCGGCTGGCCTCTGCGCGTGTTTGCAATGGAGCCGTTCCTTTCTCGACCGCTCAGGGTGCGAGCATCTTCGGCTGCGCGATCACGACGAAGGCGACACAAGTCACACTGCTTCCGGGGCCGGTGTCTGCCTGGCTGTCGCTGCACCCGCGGTGGGACGAGGCACCCCTCTTCTCCGAGCTCCGGCGTCAGGGCGCCGCAGCGGCGGCGTCGGCGAAGGATTTCATGGCCTTTCGGGACGAGCTCATCGCCGCAAGTGCCGACGAGCGTCGCCGCCGGATTGGCGAATCGGTCCAGGCTGCGGTTGCGCTCTCGCTCGACATGGACATCAGTCGTCTCGATCCGCGGCGGTCGCTCAGCGAGTACGGCCTCGATTCGCTTGCTGGCATGGAAATCAAGAACCGTCTCGAACTCGCGCTCGCGGTCCGCATCCCGATTGCGATGCTGCTACAGGGCGGAAGCGTCGAGGACCTGTCCATCCACATGGTCGATGCCTTCGTGACGGAACACTTACTAGACACCCTGCGGGTGGGAAATGAGAATAACGTGGGAGGCGCGGAGTGGGAGACCATCATGCTGTAGACAGCCCGCTACGCGGGCAGGACGTAGGCTGCCTGATTGAGCAGCTCTCGGCGCTCGGCGTGCGGCTGTCTGCGGAAGGCGACGAGTTGAGCGTCAGCGCGCCGCGCGGTGCACTGACGAGCGAACTGCGCGCTCGTCTCGCCGCCCAGAAGGCTCAGTTGATCGCCCGGCTGTGCCAGCCCGCCGCGAGACCGGCCTCGCCTTGGCCGGTCATCTTGCCTGCAACGCAGGAACGGTACCTGCCATTTCCGCTGACCAACATTCAGCAGGCGTATTGGGTGGGACGGACCAGCGGCATAACACTAGGCAACGTCGGATGTCACGGCTACTGGGAGACCGAAGCCGTTGGCATCGACATCGAACGGCTGGAGCGTGCGTGGCAGCGCCTGATTGATCGGCACGACATGATGCGCGCGATCTTTTTGCCCAGTGGCGAACAGCAGACGCTGGAGGAAGTGCCTCCCTTCTGTATCGAGACCGTCGATCTTCGCGGGCGCAGTGCGGCATCCGTGGCCGCGGAACTCGGCGCGCTGCGCGAGCGGATGTCGCATCGTCTCTACGCGCCGGACCAGTGGCCGTTGTTCGATATCCGCGCGGCACGGCTCGACGAGCGGACGACGCGGCTGTTTCTCAGCATCGACCTGCTGGTCCTCGACGCCGCCAGCATCTTCCAAGTCATGGGCGAGGCCCGGCGATACTACGAGGACCCGACGCTTGAGTTGCCGCGGCTTGATCTGTCGTTCCGTGACTACGTGATCGCCGAGGCGCGGCTTCGCGAGACTGACGAGTACAAACGCAGCGAGCGGTTCTGGCTGGATCGCGCGGCGACGCTGCCCCCCGCACCCGATCTCCCGATGGTTCACGATCCGGTCGGATCCGCGCACCGCTTCGTCCGCCGTCTCGAACAGATCGAGGCATCCGTCTGGCGCGAGCTGAGAGCCCGTGCGAGTCGCGCCAGCCTGACGCCGGCCGGTGTGCTCTGCGCCGCCTGGGCGGAAGTGCTGCGCGTCTGGAGCGCGGCACCGGAGTTCACGTTGACGGTGACGATGTTCCGCCGGATGCCGATTCACCCCCAGGTGAACGAAATCATCGGAGACTTCACGTCGACGATCCTGCTCGAGTGCGCGCCCGGCCCGGGTGGCTTCGAAGCCCGCGCCAGGGCGCTCCAGGCGCGGCTGGCCGAGGATATCGATCACTCGATTGTGAGCGGTGTGCATGTAATGCGCGAGCGGGCTCGCATGCTAGGTACCATTCAGGACGCGGGATTCCCGGTCGTGTTCACGAGCACACTCGGCCACCAGGGCACGGCCGACTGGGAGGCGTCGCCGGTCGCATGGCTCGGCGACCATGTCTACTCGGTGAGCCAGACACCGCAGGTCACGCTCGACCTGCAGGTGTCGAACTACGCCGACGGAGCATTGCTGGTGCTCGACGCGGTCGACGCGCTGTTCCCTGCCGGGCTGCTGGATGAGTTGTTTGACGCATACCGTCGACTCGTCCGCCGCATAGCCGAAGACGACGCGACCTGGCAGGAGAGTTCGCGACACAACGTTCCGTTGTCGGCCGCCGCGCTCGAGACGCGCGCTCGCGTCAATGCGACCGCTGCGCCGGTTTCCAGCCAACTCCTGCACGAACTCTTCTTTGAGCAGGCCGCGAAACACGCACTGGACACGGCTGTGATCTGTCCGAGACGCCGCGTGTCGTACGGAGAGTTGCTCGCGGCGACGAACCGCATCGGACACCGACTGAGGAATGAAGGGGTCCGTCCGAACAGTATCGTCGCGGTAGTGATGGAAAAGGGCTGGGAACAGGTCGCGGCCGTACTGGGCGTGCTCGCTTCGGGTGCTGCCTACCTTCCGATCGAGCCGACGGTGCCGGCTGAGCGCCTGCACTATCTGCTCGAGCATGCGCAAGTCCGTTGGGCGCTGACGCAGCCGGCGTTGGACGAGCGTCTGATCTGGCCGGTGGGCGTGCGGCGGCTCTCGATTGACGAGCGGGCGCTGGATTCCAGCGACGCGCCGGTGCTTGATGTTGTACAGCAGCCGACCGACTTGGCATACCTGATCTACACCTCCGGCTCCACCGGGCTGCCGAAGGGGGTAATGATCGACCACCGCGGCGCCGTGAACACGGTCGACGACATCAACCGGCGCTTCCAGGTCGGATCGAATGATCGCGTCTTGGCGCTGTCGTCGCTTGGCTTCGACCTGTCGGTGTACGACATTTTCGGCCTACTCGCTGCAGGCGGCACAATTGTCTTTCCCGAGGATGCCAGGCGCCACGATCCGGCGCACTGGAGCGAACTGGTCGACACCGAGCGAATCACCATCTGGAATACGGTGCCCACGCTGATGGAGGTGTGGGTCGAGGCGCGCGAGAAGGAGCAACCGGCGCCGCTGCCGCTCCGCCTCGTGCTCATGAGCGGCGACTGGATTCCGGTGACGCTGCCGGAGCGCATCCGCGCGCTAGCCGCCTGTGCTCGGGATCGCGCCGGCCACCTGCCGCGCATCATCAGCCTCGGCGGTGCGACCGAGGCCTCAATCTGGTCGATTCACTATCCGATCGAACGCGTTGATCCCCGCTGGAAAAGCATCCCGTACGGGCGCGCGATGGTGAACCAGACATTTCACGTGCTCGACGAGGAACTCGAACCACGTCCGGTCTGGGTGCCCGGGATGCTCCACATTGGCGGCATCGGCCTGGCGCAAGGCTACTGGCACGACGAGGAGAAGACCAACGCGAGCTTCATTGTCCATCCACGAACGGGCGAGCGGCTCTATCGCACGGGAGACCTGGGCCGTTTCCTCCCGGATGGCAATATCGAGTTCCTGGGTCGGCAGGATGGACAGGTGAAGGTCGGCGGCCATCGCATCGAACTCGGTGAGGTAGAGGCGAACCTATTGCGGCACCCGGCCGTTCAGCACGCAGCGGTCGTCGTCCGGCAGGAGCCGAGCGGCGGCAAGCGCTTGGTCGGCTTCGTCGTGCCAGCCCCGGGTGCCGCGGCCCCCGATCTCGACAAAGCGCTGCGCCGGCACCTGTTCTCGAAGCTGCCTGGCTACATGGTGCCGTCGACCGTCTTCGTCCTTGCGTCAATGCCGGTGACGGCCAATGCCAAGATCGACCGAAAGAAGCTCGTCGATCTGGCGGCCGAACGCGCGCGGCCGATGGGCGCAGCCGCTGGGGCAACCCCGGAGACGAAAACCGAAAGAGCGCTTGGTGTCGTCGTGGCCGAGGTTCTGGGCAAGCAGACGATCGGGCGGTTCGATAGCTTCTTCGAGGCGGGATGCACGTCGATCGAACTGCTGCGGCTCGCCAGCCGCGTCCGTGAAGTGTTCGGGCAGAACGTCGCGCTGGCCGAACTGTTCCGTAACCCGACGGTCACGGCACTCGCCGCGCGCCTGGACGGGCGTGAACCGCCGCAGCGTCCGGCCGTCGCAGCCGTCGAGCAACCGAGGCCTGCCGCGCAGCACGGGCCCGCGTCCCCCGGGCAGGAGCAACTGTGGTTTACCGAACGCCTGAGACCTGGCCGCTCGACCTACCACATACACATCGCATTGCGGATGCGCGGGCGGATCGATGTGGACGCGCTGCGCGCCGCTGTCACCGACGTCACACGCCGGCATCAGGCGCTGCGCATGTTCTTCCACGAAGTCGATGGTCGCCCGTTCTGGACCGTCCGGCCAGCCGAGGAGATCGCGGCCCTCACGGTCGTTCGGGCCGACGCCTTCGAAGGCCAGGCGCGCGAGGAGGAAGCGCGGTGCCGCGCGCACGCGCATGCACGCATCCCGTTCGACGTGGACGGCGGTCCGCTTTTCCGCGTGGACTTGGTCACGTTCGCCCCGGACGATGCGTTGCTGCTCCTGACGCAGCATCATCTCGTCACAGACGGATGGTCGATCGGCGTGCTCGCCAGCGACCTGATGCGCGCCTATCAGGCGCGCATCAGCGGTTGCGCACCCGTCTGGATCGCGCTTCCCGTCGAGTACGGGGATTTGATCCTCCGCGAACGCGAGTGGCTCGAGAGCGACTCGGCCGAACAGACGCGCACCTGGTGGCGTGAGCGGCTCGCGGGCCTTCGCCCGCTCGAGCTTCCGTTCCGTCGTCGCGCGGCCGGCATGCCGGACGATGCGGGCGATTCGCGTACGTTTTGCATCGACGCGGCGCTGACGTCGGAACTCCAGGCGTTCGCTGCACGCGAAGGGACGACGCCGTTCGCGGTGCTGTTCGCCGCGTTCGCCGCGCTACTGCATCGCTACAGCCGACTGGACGACTTCGGGGTCGGGATTGTCACGGCCAATCGCCCGGACGACGACCGGTCCGACATGATCGGCTTTTTGGCGAACACCGTCGTGCTACGCTGCGACCTGAGCGGTGCCCCGTCGTTCTCGACGTGGCTCGCACGCGCAACGGACGCAGTGACCGATACGGTTGAGCGGCAGCGCATGCCGTTCCTCGAACTGACGCGGCTGGCGGAGAGCCGCGCACATCAGGGGCTGAACCCGCTGGTCGAAGCGTGTTTCGCCTTCGAGAACGTACCAGTGCCCGACGTCGAGCTACCGGGACTCGCTTGCCGCCCCATGATGGAGACGCCCGACGCGGGCGTGAGGGGGACGGCGAAGTTCGATCTCGTGCTGGCTGTCGCGCCCGCGAGAGAAGGCTTCACAGCCGATTTCCAGTTTGCCACCGAGTTGTTCGACGCCCCGATCATCGAACGCATGATCGCGCATTTCAAGGTGCTGCTTGAAGCCGCGGTGCGTAGCCCGGGCACCAAGCTGTCGCGACTGCCGTTGCTGACACCCTCCGAGCGCCATCAGGTGCTCTACGAATGGAATGACACCAAGACCGAGTTCCCCTCGGACAAGTGCGTGC
>Ga0181536_10001735_pt1 | contig 25306 bp, 26 predicted proteins | sample PEATcosm2014_Bin_41_FD_121105 | JGI IMG/M metagenome (GOLD analysis project Ga0181536, IMG submission 121105) | Peatland microbial communities from MTU Mesocosm Facility, Houghton, MI, USA - PEATcosm2014_Bin17_60_metaG | ecosystem: Environmental > Terrestrial > Soil > Wetlands > Peat | place...
GCCGGATGCCGAACGCGAGGACTAGCCGGTTTCTTGTACACTGGCGTGGCGCCAGGGCCGGGAGGTCGGCGCCGAGGGGCTATAGCTCAGTTGGTAGAGCGCTTGCATGGCATGCAAGAGGTCAGCGGTTCGAGCCCGCTTAGCTCCACTCCTTTTCCGCAGGTCAGCGGCTATCTGGATCATGAGCTCTAGCTCCCTTCTGCTGACTGGTTACCAAACTGGTTACCGTAGGTCTCGAACTCATCTCCCGTCATGTCGATGACCTCCTGGCCGTGGATGTAGACCGTCTCGGTAGTGCGCGTGCCGTCGTGGCCGAGGATGGAAGCGATCCGCTTCGGCGGTACACCCATGTGATCCATGTAGCTGCCGGCCGAGTGGCGCATCTCGTGCGGGTGCCATTGGCCGGGCCTGGGGCACTCTTCGGTCGGCTGCTTGGCGGGGATGGCTGCGGCCTTGATCAGGGCACGGAAGGCACGGCGCAAGTTCGCAGGATCGATCGGCGTGCCGACCTCGGTGGTGAACACCAGCCCTGTGTCGGTCCAGGCCTCGCCTGCCCTGAGCTGCTCGGCGGCCTGGCGTGCGCGGTGTGACTTGAGCGCGCTGAGGGTGACCGGCAGTGCCTTGAACCGGCGTCTGGACTGCCGGGTCTTCGTGTCGCCCTGCCAGAGCTTGCCGCGGCTGTGTTTGAGGGACTGGCTGACGCTGATGATGCCGGTGTCGAAGTCCACGTCCTCCCAGCGCAGGCCGGTCAGCTCGCCGGGCCGCATGCCGAGGATCAGGCCGAGCGTCCACAGCGCGTGCAGCCGGTTCTCCTTTGCGGTCTCAAGGACTGACTTCACCTGGACGACGGTGAGTGCCTTGGACGGGCGCTGTGTGCCGACGGGAGTCTCGACGAGGTCGGAGACGTTCCGGTACACCTTGCCGCGGCGCTGCGCCCGCAGTCCCAGCGTTCCTCTGCTCCGGCCGGGCCCGCGCTGGCCCAGTTCAGCTGCTCCTCCAGGGCCGGGCTCAGCCCGGTGGCGAGCAGCCGGCTGATCTCGCCGCGCACGGCCGGGTCGAACGCGGTCCGTACCACGCCGGCGATGTCGCTGGCCCGGGCGCGGCCCAGCACCGTCACGCCGCAGGAGTCCAGCGCCGATTCCAGGCCCGACAGCGCCTGCCCGGTCTCGGTGACGGCCTCGGCGGTGCTGCGGGGCTGAACCGGGGAAGCCGCCGGGTCGAAGGTGATGCTGACCCGGGTGCTCACGTCGGCGGCCGCGGCCGGCGCGGCGGCTACCACCTGCTCGATGATCTCCAGCGCCCCGCGGGGCGCGGAGGTGTCCATCGCGGCAGCGACCTGGCCGGTGAGCGTGAGCCCGGGGTCGGGCGCGGTGTCCACGGTGACCGTGACCCGCCGCAGCGCCGGGAGGTAGCCGAGGGAGGCCAGCCATCCTGCCCAGTTCGCCACCCACTGATCGGCGTCACCGGGGTCAGCCAGCCATGTCGAGGTCGGCACCACCTGCAAGGTGGCGGTCAGGAACCCGGTGCGCCGGTCACGGACCAGGCCGTACCGGCCGCCGCGGCCGTCCTCGGCGGACAGCAGCTCGGTAGCGGCCAGGGTGCCGGGTAGCTGCAGTACCCCGGCGTGGCACAGCACGACCTCAGCGCGGTAGCTGGTGCGGCCCGCGCGGGCTCCGCGCCACCACCGCAGCCGCTGCACGGCGACCTGGGCGAGCGGCACCCCGCCGACCCTGATCAGGCTCGCCGCCCCGGCCAGGACCATCGGCGGCGCCACGTACAGCAGCGCCCGGAACGGGGACCATGCCCGCCGGAGGGCTCATGCCGGCGGCCGTGGCCGACGGCGGAGCGCCGCTCGCCGGGCCGGATCCGCCCGGGCCGCCGGGACCCTGCCCGGCCGGCGGTCCGGCGGGCGGGCTGGCAGGGCCGCCGCCCGAGGGCGGCGGCCCGAGCCGGGAGCTGAGGTAGGAGGCCTGGTCCTGTGCTGCCGACGCGGCGCCCGGGGATGAGCGCATGGCCCCCACCGCGACCGCGCCCATCGCCGCGGCGCCGAGGATCTGCCCGCCGCCGCCCCCGCTGGCGATGGATCCGGTGGTCCAGGTGAAGAACTTCATCAGGGTCGGCAGCATGACCACCGACAGCGCCAGCATCGCGAAGCCCATCAGCGCGGTCCGCGGGCTGCCGCCCGACCCGATCATGGTGAACGCCGCCGCGTACACCGCCGCGGCGGCGGGCTTGTAGCAGATCAGCGCGAGCATCCACGCGGTGACCTTGCGCACCCACGTCCGGGTCATCAGGGCGATCGACCCGGCTGCGGCGAGCGGCAGCACCCCGGCCAGGATGATCAGGGCGGCCTGGCGGAACAGCATCAGCACCGCCTGCACCAGCGCGAAGATGATCGCGATCACGCCGAAGACCAGCACGACCGCCGGGGCGGCGTTACCGCCCAGGTCCAGGACCTGCACCAGGCGCTGGGTGAAGTGCCCGCCGGTTGAGGCCTGCAGCACCCACGACGACCACGCGTCGCCGGCCTTCAGCAGCAGCGCGGCGATCGTCGCCCCCAGCGCCGTCGCCGCTGCCAGGGCGAGCAGGCCCCCGCCCAGGTCCAGCAGCGGGTTCGCCCGGCGGGTGATCGCCATCCGCAGCCCGGCGGCGATCACCCCGCCGACCGCCACCGCGGCGGTAATCGGCAGCAGCCACTGCTGGATGTGGCTGACCGCCGGCTCGGCGGACAGGTCCGGGGAGGGAATCTGCACCCACCAGGTGGCCGTGTTCTCCACGATCCACCGGATGCCGTCGCTGATCGCCTGCGCGATGCCGCTGAGGATGTCGCTGGCTGCGCTGGCGGTTGCCGCCCTGACGATGGTGCTGACGGCGCTGCAGGCGGGCTCGACCAGGGTGTTGCAGTGCACGGGGTTACCTCTCGTCCGGGAAGGTCGTGTAGCCGGTCAGGGACGACGCCGTGGTGGCCGAGCTGGCCCAGTTGCCGCCGGGCGGGGCCACCACCCGCCAGTCACCGCTCAGCCAGGTGACCTGGATGCGGGTGACGGCCAGCACGGTGCCGCCGCCGGCGCCGGGGCCCTCGGAGACGATGTCGACCGTGGCGCTGGCGGGCGCGTAGGCCGCGAACCGGTAGGCGGCCTCGACCGCGTACCCGCGTCCGGCTGGCTGCCCGGGCCGGACATGGGCTGCTGCCCGCAGCGCTGCGTAGTCGCTGGCGTCGTCTTCCAGCAAGGTGCTGGCGTCCGGGCCGGTCACCTGGTCGCGGATAGTCGGGCTGTAGATCGCCGGTCCCCACTGGGCAGCAGTGCGGACCGCGATGTTCACCGCTGCCAGCAGCGCGCCGCGCGGGGTGTCGCTGAACCCCCGGGCCAGGCCGCCGCCGGCGTGACGCGGCCCGTCCTGCGCCGAGACGGGAAGCGCGATGCCGTGGAAGTCGGTCCAGCTCAGCCCCGTGCCCGCGTCGGCTGTGGCTGAATCTGGCGTGGCAGGGGTCCTGGCAGGCGTGCTGGGCGATGTCGTCCGGGGTGGTGCCGCCCGCTTCTGCTGGCCGGTACCTGCCGGGGCGTGATGGGCGAGGGCGGCAGCGGCGAGCACGAGCGCGACCGCGAGGACGAGCGCGAGCCGGCGGCGCCGGCGGCGCCGGCGGTAGATGCGGTACTCGTAGCGCGCTGACCGGGTGAGGAACATTCCGGCCTCACATGAAGACGCCGACGATGCCCGAGGACAGGGCAATAAGCGTCAGTCCGGCGAGCACCCACGGGATACCGGTCGCGCCGTCGGCGGCGAGGCTGGAGCGGTTACGGCGGCCGAGAGCCATCATCGCGCCGCACCCGATCAGGCCGAATACCCCGGCGACCAGGGCACCCCACTTCCACCAGCCCAGCAGGGTGCTCACCGGGCCGGCCAGTCCGGGCGGGGCCTGCGGCGCCGGGTTCGGGACACCGCCCGCCGCGTCGGTTACGTGCCCGGCGCTGGCGTGGGGCGCGGCGGCGAGGTTGTGGACGGCGAGCGCGAGGTGAAGTATCGGCATCGTCGGGCCTCCTGTGGTCATCAGAGGGGGAAGGTGCGGCCGGCGGCCGCCTGGATCTGGGCGAGGGCGCGCAGCGCCCGGCGCGGCAGCGGCACCGATGCCGGGTCGTCGGCCAGCCGCAGGCCGGGGACGAACGGGACCCGGATCACTGCCCCGGCCAGAGGTTCCAGCAGCCGGAGCCGGCTGGTCGCGGTGGCCGGCTCCGGCCAGCCATCGCTCACCACCGCCACCACGTCGACGTGGCCGCCCTGCCTGATGACGGCGGCGACCGCCCTGGTGGCCTGCGCCGCGGACCACGCGGTGCCGCGGCAGGTCACCACCAGGGCACGGCCCCTGGCAACGCCGGCCGGGTAGGGCGGGTCCGGCTCGGGGCGCATCGCGCCCGTGTCCCAGGCGGGCTGCAGCCAGGTCGCCAGCGTGGTGGTCCCGGCGCCGCCGTGCGCTCCCCAGATCACCAGCTCGCGGCGCTGCCACTGCTCGCGGGACACCCGTTCTGGCATGGTGCCGGCCTCGCCGGCGTGGCGGCCGGCTAGCGGTGGCAGGTCCATGGCGGTGGTCCTCCATAGGGTCAGGGAGCGAGGGGGCCGGGCGTGTCTCGGTGGTCAGGCGCGGTGGCCGGCCAGCAGCTGGCTGCGGGGTTCCTCGGGCGCGACGCCCAGGAGCTCCAGCAGCCCCGGGGTGGGGATCCGGTAGGTGTCGCCGATGCGGATCAGCCGGCAGGGGAACTGGTCACGGCGGGCCAGCTCGTAGGCCTTGGTGCGGCCCAGGCCCAGCGCGCGGGCGGCGGTCATCAGGTCGACGGTGGCGCTCGCGCGCAGCTGGGCAGTGGTGACGGGCTTCATCGGGTCGCTCCTCCTGGTGGTCAGGCGTGGCGGGGCAGGTCGGCGGGGCGGGTGGCCACGACAACCCCGGCGAGGTCGAGCGGGTCGACCTGGACGTCCTCGCCGGTCTGCGGGGCCTGGATGACCTGGCCGCCGCCCAGGTACATCACGACATGACCGGGGTTCGCGGCGGTGCCGTCGGAGCCGGGGTAGAACAACAGGTCTCCCGGCTGGATCTGGGTCAGCGGGATCTGCGGGCCGTCCTGGCGCCACTGGAAGGTCGTGCGGCCGATGCTGATCCCGGCAGCGGCATAAGCGGCGTAGACCAGGCCGGAGCAGTCGTAGGCGTCCGGGCCGTCAGCCCCCCACTCATACGGCTTGCCGACCTGCCGCAGCGCGAACGCGACCGCGGCCGCCGCCGCGCCCGGCGGGGCCGGGACGATGTAGCGGGCCGCCCAGCCCAGCACCTGGCTGACATAAGCGGCGGAGTGGTTGTAGGCGAAGACCGCCTGCCAGATCCCGGCAGCCGTGCCGGAGGCCGCGCCGTCCGCGCACAGCATCGCCGCCGCCGTGTAGATCGCGTCCGCCGGATCGTAGGGACTCAGTCCGGCGCTGGCGTCAGCATCGACGGCGTACCGCGCGAAGGTGGCGGGCTCGAACTGCATCGGCCCCTCGGCCCCCGCATAGTTCGCGCCGGACTGAACGCCGGGAGCCGTCGACCGGCCGTCGTCGCTCTCGACCTCGCCGATGCCCGCCAGGACACCCCACGGCAGGCCCGGGCATGTCTGCGCCGCGTCCAGGTACAGCGCCAGGTACGCGGGCGGGATGTCCGACAGCGCCAGCACGCTCGGCCCGCCGACAAGGCTCGTGCCCTCCTGGCTGGAGCCGGCCGCTGCGCCGGCGAGAAGCAAGAGCGCCACAGGGAACGCGACCGCGATAACAGCGGCGGCTGCGGCGAGCCATTTGAGCACTGGGCTGCTCCCTGCGTCAGATTCCGGGGAATCCCGCCGGGCACTGTCTGCACCCGGTGCGCTGCCCATGCAAGCGGCACCAGCCGCCAGGAGAAAGACGCCAGAACTCGCCATTGACGACTTCCTGCCAGCAGAACAAGACCCTGGTCCGGCGCCGTTAGCGAGTGCTGGCCGGGAGTCATCGCCACCAGCCGTTTTCTCCCTGCGGTTGCGGTGCCCGCGGGCAGGTCTCGGCGTGGTGAATAGTCGTCATGTGCGCGGAACTGGTCAGCGCATCCGGTTCTTCGTCGCCGCTGAGCCAGAGCGCGCGACAGCGCTTGCCCAGCATTAGCGCAGCAGGCGGGCCTCCGGTGCCGCGACGGCAGTCGTGGCCTGCATCGCCTTTCGCCGGCTTCCGCGGGCGGCGGCGCTTGCTTGGCGTTTCAGAACACTGCTATCGGCAAGTCGCGTGATCGTCTCGGCTGCCACATCGATCTCAGCCCGTCATCCTGACGTTCTGCAGGCATTGAATTGCCCGGCCTAATCGCGCTGGTATTAGCCACGGCCGGAAGCCCGCGAATATGATGCGTGTTTTTTGACATCACAGCCCTGAACGTGGATGATTCCGGGCATGGCAAAGACTGCGAGTGTCGTCATCACTGACGACCTGGACGGATCGCCCGATGCTGAGACGCTGGCTTTCAGCTTCGATGGCCAGAGTTACGAGATTGACCTCGGCAAGGAGAACCTCGCCAGGTTCGAGAAGTCGCTGCAGCCATTCATGAACGCCGGGCGCAGGACTGCTCACCGCAGAACAGCGAAGGCCGCCACTGGCGCCGGACCGGGAATCGACCGTGCAGCAGTGCGCACGTGGGCCGCCGAGCAGGGCCTGCAGGTATCACAGCGCGGCCGTATCAGCGCCGAGGTGCTGAGCAAGTACCAGGCTGCCCGCTAAGCCTCACCACCCTGAACCCTGTGGCTGCCGTCCCTGGCAGCCCCGTCGGCCCACGCTCCGGTGATCATTGCGCCCAGACTGACCGGCGGCTGTTGCCGGACGCATTCCCTGTCCGCTACGTGGAGTGAGCACCCGACTTTTATCAAACTAGTGCGCACCCGTCTGACGTTGCCGGCTGCCGCCAATGCCTGCAGGTTCGCCTCCTGGCCTTCGGGGCTGAGGATCGCCTCAAGACTGAGCACGCCCGGCTCAGAGGTCGGCCGAGCCGTCGATGACCTCGCGGATCAGGCCGGCGTGCCCGTTGTGCCGTGCGTACTCCTCCACGACACGCTGCTGGGAGCCGCTGAGCAGTTGAACACCGCAATCCGGCAGCGTGCGCCACACGGCCAGGAGCATCAAGCCGGGCAGCCATAACTACAGCGCGCCAAAGATATGACAGGTCAGCGGGAGGAACCCGGCGCCGGATGCCCGCCCGGGCCACGGGGCCGGACGGCCGTCTGCCCGGCTGACGGCTGCATCCGCTAGGTGGTCAACTGTGTGCCGCCGGACTGCCACACGCTTGCGGTGCTGGCCTGCACCTCCACTATTCAGCCTTGCTAAGTACCAGTAGCTAGTGATACTGTATACCTGTAGTCAGTAAGACTGAGTAGCTGTGGGAGGAGGTGTTCCATGGCCAGGCTGGTGACGGAGATGCTCAAGGGGACGCTGGAGGGCATCGTTCTGGCGATCTTGTCCGGTCGGTCCGCGTACGGCTACGAGATCACGGCGTGGCTGCGGGAGCAGGGCTTCTCCGACATCGCCGAAGGGACCGTCTACGCCCTGCTCATCAGGGTCGAGCAGCGCGGCCTCGTCGACGTGGAGAAGGTCCCCTCCGAGAAGGGGCCGCCGCGCAAGGTCTACTCCCTCAACGCCTGCGGACGCGAATATCTCGACGAGTTCTGGAGGACCTGGAGCTTCCTCACGCAGCGACTGGAACAGCTCCGCGAAGGAGGCAAGTGATGGCACCGAAGTGGATCGAGCTGGTCACCGGGTCGCTCGAGCAGAAGAAGCAGTACAAGCAGTACAAGGCGCGCATCGAAGCTCTGCCCGAGCCGTACGGCACCGTCGCGAAGGCGCTGCAGCGGTACTTCATGTACTACGGGGGCGTCACGGACGGCGAGACCGCCGTCAAGATGTTCGGCGACTTCGCCGACCTCTGGGAGCGTGCCGCGGCCGACGGCACGCCTGTGCGCGCGATCGTCGGCGACGACCCGGTCGAGTTCGCCGATACATTCGCGCAGGCCTACACCGGAAAGAGATGGATCGACAAGGAACGCGCCCGACTGACCAAGGCGATCGAGGACGCAGAGCGAGGGGAACAGGAATGACCACCGACGCAGCCATCCACGTTCGGGGTCTGGAGAAGTCGTACAAGGAGTTGCGTGTGCTGCGCGGTGTGGACTTCGACGTGGCGCGGGGCAGCATCTTCGCCCTGCTGGGCTCGAACGGCGCGGGCAAGACCACGACCGTGAATATCCTGTCCACGCTGCTCAAGGCCGACGAGGGGACGGCCAGCGTCAACGGCTTCGACGTCGCCGCGCAGGCTGCGGACGTGCGGGAGTCCATCAGCTTGACCGGGCAGTTCGCGGCGGTGGATGAGATCCTCACCGGGCGGGAGAACCTGGTGCTGGTGGCCCGGTTGCGGCACCTGAATCAAGCCAGCCAGATGGCGGATGACCTGCTGGCCCGCTTCCAGCTCACCGGCGCGGCGGGGCGAAGGGTGTCGACGTATTCCGGGGGCATGCGCCGCCGCCTGGACATCGCGATGAGCCTGATCGGGAATCCGCCTGTGATCTTCCTGGACGAACCGACCACCGGGCTCGACCCTCAATCTCGCGCCGAAGTGTGGAACAGCGTCAAAGAGCTCGCCGGGCGCGGCACGACGGTGCTGCTTACCACGCAGTATCTGGACGAGGCCGAGCAGCTCGCCGACCGGATCGCGATCCTCCACCAGGGGCGGATCATCGCGAACGGCACCCTCGCCGAACTGAAGCAGCTCCTCCCGCCCGCCCAAGTCGAGTACGTCGAGAAACAGCCGACCCTGGAGGACATCTTCCTCGCCATCACCGGCAACGACAGCAACGCGGGGACGGCCAGCGCCACCGGCACGGACAACTAACTAAGGAATAACGATGACCACCACGTACTTCTTCGGCGACACCGCCGTCTTGCTGGGCCGGTCCATGCGCCACATCACGCGCAGCCTGGACACCATCATCACGGTCACGATCATGCCGATCGCCCTCATGCTGCTGTTCGTCTATGTGTTCGGCGGCGCGATCCACACCGGGCCGGGTCACTATGTGAACTACCTGCTGCCCGGAATCCTGCTCATCACGATCGCGATGGGCATCTCCTACGCGGCAGTCCGGCTCTTTGCTGATATGCAAAGCGGAATCTTCGAGCGGTTTCAGTCCATGCCGATCGCACGCTCGAGTGTGCTGTGGGCGCACGTGCTGACCTCAGTGGTCTCCAATCTGATCTCGCTCGCGCTCGTCGTGCTCGTCGCTGTCGGCATGGGATTCCGCTCAGGCGCGGGAGTGCTGGCATGGCTTGCCGTCGCCGGAATCCTCGTGCTGTTCACCCTGGCACTGACCTGGATCGCCGTCATCGCCGGCCTGTCCGCGAAGACCGTGGACGGCGCGGGCGCCTTCTCCTACCCGATCATCTTCCTGCCATTCATCAGCTCGGCATTCGTGCCCACCCACACCATGCCCGGCCCGGTGCGCGCCTTCGCCGATAACCAGCCCGTGACATCCATCGTCAACACGATCCGCGACCTGTTCACACAGCAGCCAGTCAGCACCGGCATCTGGACCGCCCTCGCCTGGTGCCTCGGCATCCTCATCGTCGCCTACGCCCTCGCCATGGCCACCTACCACCACAAGACCGCCTAAGGACGTGCCTCCTAGACCAAATCAGTCATCAATGCCAGCACGTCGCCGCCGAGGAGGCCGGATGTCACGCCGGCCCTCCTCCAGCACCCGGGCGCTACCAGCCTTACTGACCGACTCGATGATCCGCGCCAGCACCAGCTGCTCGAAGACCTCATCGCCACCACTGGCCTGGTCAAAGCCCAGCATCCGGTACGCATGCGCCAGCACCTCCAGCAGATGCCCCATCCGCGAGGCGGTGATCGGCAGCGGCCCGCCATGTGCCGCCGTATCCAGGCCCAGGTCAAGCTCGCCCTGACCGGTCGCCAGCCGCTGCCGGGCCGCGGCCTTCAGCAGCTCGACCTCAGCGCCGCTATGTGCCGACCCCAAATTCTCGATCTCCCGCGATTCCTGGCGGGAGGAGTACACGATCTGGACGGCCGTCGCGCCCGAGGATGTCTTGACCGTCCGCACATACGGAACACCCGGACATACTACGGCCCACCACCCCCGGCTAGTGCGCAGATCCCACGCATCCCCACGCCAAACCCGCAGGTCAGAAAGCTACACCCCCCGCGATTCCGTGACGCTGATAAAAGTCCGGACGCTCCGGTGATCATTGCGCCCAGACTGACCGGCGGCTGTTGCCGGACGCATTCCCTGTCCGCTACGTGGAGTGAGCACGGTGGCGCGTTCCCGGAGCCATGGAACAACGATCCTGCCGATTCTGAGCGCTCTCAACCACGCATCGGCACCGTCGCTGCGGGCGCAGATCGCCCAGTTCAGTTCGCTGGCACGTTCTGCGAGCCAAGGCGCTCATTCGCAGCAAAAGATGCCGATCGAACTCGGGGATGACGCTTAGATTAGCTGTGCGTGCGTAACTCCATGTTGAGCGAATTCCGGTGTCAACGGCGGTCGGGGGACCCGGAAACCCGGGCTGTAGCGGCCGCCGCGTCTCCTGGGCGGCGCGCAGTGGCCGTTGTCGGGGCCTGAGGTAGGCGAGGACGGCGAGTACCCGGCGGTGCTGGGCGTCGTCGGGCGGCAGGCCGAGCTTGGCGAAAACGTTGCCGATGTGCTTTCCACCGCGCTGGCGGAGAGCACCAGCTTCTGGGCGATGGCCGTGCTGGAATGGCCCTCGGCCATCAGTGCCAGGAGCTCGAGAACGACATCCTTCGCCGGGACATCGAGAAACGCAGATCGTCCAGCGTCACATCACTGCCATCCCGGCGCTGAAGCTCTCACGCTCAGTCATGCGTCCCGCAGGCTCCAGTCCTGTGCAGGCGGTTCCATCAGGATCTGCCCGATGGAGGCCATCAAGCCGGTGCGGTGGCCATCACGGAGGGCAGGGCAGCGCGGGCTGGTCCGGGGACACACCGCTGCGCGGCCCGTCGGCCGGACGGTAACTAGAAACTTGCATTTCTCCGATCGACAAAATGTTGTCTATGCGGCGGCTGGGGCTGCGGTTGTGATGCCGAGGTCGTGGAAGAGGGTCTGCATGGCAGTGCGCAGGGTTTCGTAGTCGCGGTCGATACGGGTCCAGTGCGCGGGCTTGCGTCCCAGGCGGGGGCTGTGGACTCCGGTCAGGATCGGGGCGATGACCTGGTCGCGGAGGGCGAGCAGGGCGGCGATGGTGCGGGCGGCCTCGGGCGGGATGTGGTAGCGGCGGGTGCGGCCGGGCTTGGCGGCGAGGCCCTTGCCGCGGAGCTTGCGCAAGTCGTAGGCGGCCTGCCGGGCGGTGTAGCCGCCGTCGTGGGTCAGGGTGCGCACCTTGGCGGCGTGCTCGGCGACGGTAAATCCGTGTGGCGCGGCGGCCAGGGCCAGTGCGGCCGACAGGGCGGCGCGGATCCTGGGCCTGTTGAGGTCGATGCCGCCGGTGCGGGTGGCACCGAGCCGGGAGGGCAGTGGCAGGTCGTCGAGGGTGGTGTCGGCGATGAAGGCGATGTCGGCGCAGTCGAGTGTGGTGGCGAACCGGCCGGTGATGCCGGCCAGCCGGGTGATGATCTCGGGGAAGTTGTCGATGCTGCGGCGGCAGCGTAGCTCCCTGGTGTTGTGCACGGTGGCCTCGAAGCGCAGGACGTGCTCGCCCTTGGCGTAGGCCTTGCACTGGAGCAGCCCGAAGCGGATCCGGAACCAGGTCAGGCCGTACTGGGAGTTCTCGATCACGATCTCCTGCGCGGGCGGGCCGGCCGCCCGGTTGTGATGGGGCCGGTTCTTCAGGCCGAACAGGGTCCGCAGGGCGGGGATGTCCAGCCGGGACCGGGTCCGGTCGATAATCCGGTCGAATAGGTCCTCCACCTGAGCGCCGGAGCGGAACAGCAGGTTGCGGCTGTACTCGGCCTGGTAGACGGTGTAGCTGTAGCGGAGCCCGCTCATGCCCTGCTCGGCCAGGTTCAGGCCGAAGCACAGGCACGCGGTGTAGATCCACCGGTCGCAGACCTGGCCCGGGCGCCGTATAGCCGCAGGCTGCGACAAGGTATCTGCGACCCGGGCCAGGCCCTGCGGATCCGCGATGTCAGTAAAGCAGTTGCCCTCCTTAACAAACCCGATCCCGGCCGCCCGGGCCCGTGCTGCGACGTGCTCGTGCCCGTTGAGGATTACCTGCGCGGGGAACGGCGGGTGCCCGGACATCTTGATCGTCACATGGCCCCACTGGGGGTCCATGATGTGGAGGCTGTAGTGGTTGACGTAGGCGGTCTTCTTCGCGATGTTGCCGATCACGCCGGTGGACTCCGAGCGGCGGACCTCCCACACACTCGCCGGCGCCTTGGCAGCCAGCACCAGGAACACCCCCGGACCGGACGGCGGGTGAGCGGCCAGATGCTCCTCGGCGATCTGGTGCTTGCGCTCCCCGGCCCTGCAGTAGACCACCGGGACGCCATTGGCCTGGCCCCACGCCTTGACGCGGCGGGCGAACCGGCCCGCCATCCGCATCAGATGCGTATTGTCCAGGTCGTCGTCCGAACCGTCGTGCCAGCGCCGCCACCAGGTCCGGAACCCACCCGGGTTATGGCCCAGCGAGAAGAAGGCGTTCAGCACGATCCGGTCCACGCAGTCATAGCTGCCGGTCAGCAGCTCCCCGTACCGCTCGCAGAAGTCATCAGCCACGCGCCGAACGTGCCAGGATCATCGCGATCCGTCAGCCGAACTGCCCGAAGGGCCACTCCTTCCGGGCGAAGTCCCGGACGGAGCGTAGGGCACCTTCGGCGCCACGACTTTGACGTTAGTCCTGAGTTTGGCCGGCAGCATGACCTTGACGCCGGGTTCCGGGGGCCGTCAGGGTTGTTCGCCGGGTGCCGGAGCGGGGCCCTCACGGGCGGGTCGCGCATCTGGGGGGTGGCCGTGTGGCTGGCTGGCCGTCTCGCCGCGCGGGTGTGATGGTTCCGGGCTGCGTGGTTCGCGGGCGAGCAGGTTGATCCGGTCGCCGGGGGCGAGGGTGATGCCGGGGTCGGGGTCGCGGAGGGTGTGGTTGTCCAGGACCGAGACCGGGACCCAGCCGGACGGCCAGCTGGTGCCGCCGAGTGTCTGGCCGGCGGCGGGCGAGCCGGCGGGGATGGTGATCTCCAGGATCTGGTAGCCGCGCAGCGGGGTCGGCGCCTCGCGGAGATCATCCTGCGGGCCGTGGGGCTGTGCCTGCGCGGTGCCGGCCGGGGTGGTGTGGATGTGGCGGGCGACGGCCTGCAGCACGTTCTGGCTGGTGATCCAGCCTTGGAGGTGCTGTCCGTCGTCGGAGATGACCGGCAGCCCGTCGCGGCCGTAGAGCTCGAGCTGGCGCAGGGCCTGGGTGAGGGACTCGGTGGCGAACAGCACCTGGGGGTAGTGCTGATGGGTGACCGGCCCGGGCAGCGTAGCGCGCTCCGGGCCCGGCAGGCCGGGTGGCTGGGGTGCGATGGTGAGCGGCGCCGCGAAGGGGCGCATGGCGTCGGCGGCGGTGAGGTCCTGGAACGGGTCAGCGGACGGGGCGCGGTCGATGTCGGTGCCGCGGCGCAGCAGCTTGGTGGTGTAGATGGTGCCGTAGCTCAGTCCGCGTGAGGTGGCGGTGGCGATGGCGACGGCGAGCATGACCGGCAGGGTGAGGGTGAAGTCGCCGGTCATCTCCACCACGCTGGCCACCGCGGTCAGCGGCGCGCGGGCGGCGGCGGCGAACACCGCGCCCATCGCGACGACGGCGTACAGGGCGGGCTGCCCGGCGGCCGGGCCGATCAGGTGGCGGGCGATCTCGCCGAAGGCCATCCCGGAGGTGGCGCCGATGAACAGGGACGGGGCGAACACCCCGCCGGATCCGCCGATTCCGATGGTGAGGCTGCAGGCGATGATCTTCCCGGCGGCCAGGATGATCAGGAACCACAGGGCGTAGCTGCCGCCGACGGCCTTGTAGAGGACGGGGTAGCCGACGCCGTACATCTGCGGGAGGGCGAGCAGCAGCAGCCCGAGCGCGATGCCGCCGACGGCGGGACGGGCCCACTCCGGGCGGCCGCGCCAGATCCGGTCGCACAGGTCCTCGGTCGCGTACAGGACCTTGGAGAAGGTCACCCCGATCAGCGCGGCGACGACCGCGAGGCCAGCTATCAGCAGGTAGGTGGTCAGGTGGTGCAGCGCGATGCCGGACGGCAGGCCGGACAGGAACGGGGCGTCGCCGAGGAACTGGCGGCTGAGCAGGTCGGCGACCATCGCCGACAGCATGACGGTGAAGACTGCCTCGACCGACAGCTCCCGCAGGATGATCTCGACGCCGAAGAACACCCCGGTGATCGGCGCGTTGAACGTCGCGGCGATGCCGCCGGCGGCGCCGCAGCCGACCAGGATCCGAAGCCTGTTCTCCGGCATCCGGACCCACTGGCCCAGGCTGGAAGCAAGCGCGGAGCCGATCTGCACGATCGGGCCCTCCCGGCCGACCGACCCGCCCACCCCGATGCAGATGGCGGAGGCGACCGACTTGACCGCGGCGACCTGGGGCCGGATCCGGCCGCCTTCGCTGGCGACAGCGATCATCACCTCGGGCACGCCGTGTCCCCTGGCCTCCCGCGCGTACTTATAGATCAGCGGCCCGTAGATCAGCCCGCCGATCACCGGGATCACCACGAAGAACGCAAGGCCGAGCCAGGGCAGGTGGGCGCTGGGGACCCGGCCCTGCTGGCCGAACTGGACATGCCCGGTGGCCAACCAGGTGACGAAGTAGATCAGGTACCGGAACGCCACCGCGCCCAGCCCGGACCCCGCGCCCACCACCACGGCGACGACCAGCAGCCCGCCGCGCGAGCCACGCAGCCAGCCGCCCGCCCGCCCGGTCCACTGCAGTGTGTCCGGCGGCCTGCCCGCCGTAGCCTTGCTGGTCATGATCGTCCCTGTGTGCTGCCGGAACGCGCTGGTTCCCGTTTCATCCTGGCAGCCGCCGGCGGCGCTGGCGGGGGATCCGCCGACCACTGGCTGTCGGGGATCTCCCCGGCCGCCGCGGCGAACGCCGCCAGCGCGCTGGCCACGGCCGACTGCTGCCGGGCCGGGAGCCTGCCCAGGATGCCGGCGATCAGCGTCCGCCGCCGGGCGGTCGCCTGGTCCACGACCTGCCGGCCTGCGGCGGTGATGGACACCTGCACGGCCCGGCGGTCGGCGCGGGCGCGGTGCCGGCGGATCAGGCCCTTGCGCAGCAGCCGGTCACACATCCGCCCGGCCGTGGACGGCGTGACATCCAGCGCCCCGGCGAGGTCGGTCATCCGCTGCGGCCCGCGGGAGGCGAGCACCACCAGGGCCCGGTACTGCGGAATCGTGGTGTCCTCCGCCGCGGCGCCCAGCGACATGGTCGCCACCGCGACCAGCGCCCGGCTCGCCGTCAGCACCGCGTCCACCGCGGCCTCGTCCGCCACGTCCTCAGTCATGCCTCGCCCGTCCATTTTACTTGCTTACCGCTACGATTGCATAATGACTCTATCGGCAAATGCACCTCAGGTCAGCACGTGACGGCCGGGGCGAGCCGCCGGGGCGACGCGGCGCTGGATGCCTGGCCAGGTCTGGAGGATCGGCAGGGACGTCAGTAGCGGTTGCGGCGGCGGCTTTCCTCGCCGGTGCGGTTGTCAGCCTGGCGGCGAGCTGGGTGCTGGTCTCCCGTCGCTAGGAGTCCGCCAAAGTCGTCGTAGTCGCCGATGGCCAACCGGTCTGCCAGCCCCGAAAGTCGTGCCAGCCTGCGGCCCTCAGTCTCCGAATAGACCGGCCCGACGAACTTGGTCGATCGCTCGAATGCTGGATCGTCAGCGGCCACCTTCGTCTGGCAGATCGGGCTGGCCACGGGCTGTCCGGGCAGAGCGTTCTCGAATCCCTGCAGCAGGAAGTAGCCGATCATCCCCTGGGTCTGGGTGCCGAGCACATCGAGCGAGTAGGGAGAGGGCAGATTGGGATCCTCGGAGCTCTCGTTCGCCAGGAGGCCCACCTGCGGCCGGTTCCCATGGGTGATCACCAGATCATGGTCTCGGGCCAGCGCAGCCAAGGCCTTGACCGCCACGGCGACGTTCTTCTCCTGGGTCGCCATCGAGGGGACCGAGCCCGGCCGCCTCGGCCAGGCGGGTGATGCCGCTGCCGGACGCCATCTCCTCGAGCGTCGCGGGGAGCCCGGCTTGCCATGCTTCCCGGTCGATGATCGTATGCCCGAGTTCAGCGAGGGACCGGTCAGCGCGGACGAGCCGCCCGCCGAAGACGAGCCGGGCGCCGATTCCGGTGGAGATGGTGATGTAGGCAACGTCGCGGTGGTCGCGTGCCGACCCGAAGTGTGCCTCGCCCACGGCGGCCACGTCGGCGTTTGGCCAGGCGGACCGGGAGGCCGATCTCGCTGGCGAGCTGGCACTCGGAGAGCTTACCGGGCCACGTCCGGGAAAGGTGGGGTGCCCACAGCAGCTTGCCGGCCCGGTAGCCGGCCGGGCCGGGCAGGCCCACGATCGCATGGGATGCTGCCGCCTTACCCGTTGTCTCATGGGCCGCGACCGAGCGGATCAGGCTAGTCAGCGCGCTGGGGACCTTGGCGTGGTGCGGGTCGGCAGCACACGGCGCAGCAGTATGCTGCCGCCCTCACTGATCAGCGCAGCGCGCATGTGCGTGCCGCCGATATCCGCCGCCAGGGTCGTCTGCGCCGCATCGATGTTCATGTCTCCCGCTGGGTCCGTTCTGCTTCTCGCCGGGGTCAGGTCAGCTGGCGTTCGATCTGCTGGAGGGCTGAGGCCCTTGGTCTCGGGCACCTGCTTGATGAAGTAGGCCAGTGCGGCCAGGGTGAGGGCGGCGAACAGGACGTTCCGGAGTCGCTGATGGCGTTGAGCAGGGTGAGGAACGAGATGGTGACCGCCAAGTTGGCTGCCCAGTTCGCGATCGTCGCCACGCTCATCGCCGTGCCCCGGATCTGGCGGATCGTCTCGTCGTAGAGGATCGCGCCGCTGATGCACTCACCGAGACCAGCCGTGGTCACGATCAGCTCCCGGTCGCCACCTGGTCGCTCCAGACCCTCTGCGCAATCCCCGCCCTGGCGAAGCGCTTGTCGCAGGTCGGATTGCTCTCGTCCATCGCCAGCAGTCCCCTGTCGCCGGCGACCAGCGCCCGCGCGGTGGCCAGGACCTCCCGGGCGGTCATGCCGGGCCGCCGCCCCAGGTCCAGTTGCGGATCTCGGGCATGTCCTGGCCGTGGATGTCGATGTACTGGCTGTGCTCGACGAGCTTGTCGCGCATCATCGCCTTGAGGTAGTCGCCGGCGGTGCCGAGCTGCGGCAGCCGGTCGATGACGTCCTGCACGAGGTGGTAGCGGTCCAGGCGGTTCTGCACCCGCATGTCGAAGGCCGTGGTGATGGTGCCTTCCTCGTTGTAGCCGCGGACGTGCAGGTTGCGGTTGGCGCGGCGGTAGGTCAGCCGGTGGATCAGCCACGGGTATCCGTGGAAGGCGAAGATGATGTGCTTGCTCGTGGTGAACAGCGAGTCGTAGTCGGTGTCGCTGAGTCCGTGCGGGTGCTCCGCGGCGGGCTGCAGTTTCATGAGGTCGACGACATTGACCACCCGGATCTTCAGGTCGGGCAGGTGCTGGCGGAGGATCGAGACGGCGGCCAGGACCTCCAGGGTGGGCGTGTCTCCGCAGCATGCCAGCACCACGTCGGGCTCGCTGCCCTGGTCGTTGCTGGCCCAGTCCCAGATGCCGATCCCCTCGGTGCAGTGCACGACCGCGGCTTCCATGTCCAGCCACTGCGGCATGGCGCGCTTCCCGGCCACGACGACGTTCACGTAGTGGCGGCTGCGCAGGCAGTGGTCGAACACTGACAGCAGGCAGTTGGCGTCGGGCGGCAGGTAGACCCGGACGATATCGGCTTTCTTGTTGACCACGTGGTCGATGAAGCCGGGATCCTGGTGGGTGAAGCCGTTGTGGTCCTGCTGCCAGACATGGGAGGCGAGCAGGTAGTTCAGCGAGGCGATGTTCCGCCGCCACGGTAGCTGCGCGGTGACTTTCAGCCACTTGGCGTGCTGGTTGAACATCGAGTCGACGATGTGGATGAACGCCTCGTAGCAGTTGAACAGACCATGCCGACCGGTCAGCAGGTAGCCCTCCAGCCAGCCCTCGGACTGGTGCTCACTGAGCATGGAGTCCAGCACCCGCCCGTCGGGAGCGAGGAACTCGTCATTGGCCGCCGTCGCGGCGTCCCACTGGCGGCTGGTGACCTCGAACACAGCGCTGAGCAGGTTCGAGAGGGTCTCGTCGGGGCCGAAGACCCGGAAGTTCCGCTGGTCCTCGTTGAGCGTGGTCACATCGCGGAGGAACTTGCCGAGGACGAGGGTGTCCTGGGCGTCGACGGCGCCGGGGGAGGGCACGTCGACGGCGTGGGCGCGGAAGTCTGGCATCCGCAGGTCGCGCAGCAGCAGGCCGCCGTTGGCGTGGGGGTTAGCGCCCATCCGCCGCTCCCCCTTGGGTGCGAGATCGGCGAGCTCGGGCAGCAGCCGGCCCGCCTCGTCGAACAGCTCTTCCGGTTTGTAGCTCCTCATCCAGCTTTCCAGCTGCGCGAGGTGGTCCGGATGGTCCGCGTCGACCAGGAGCGGCACCTGATGAGCGCGGAACGTGCCCTCAACCTGCAGGCCGTCGACGACTTTCGGCCCGGTCCAGCCCTTGGGTGACTTCAGCACGATCATCGGCCAGTGCCGCCGGGTCGTGTCGCCGGTGGCGCGCGCATCGCCCTGGATCTTCGCGATGCCGCCGAGGGCCTCCTCCAGCGTCCGGGCCATCAGCTGGTGCATCTCTTCCGGGTCGTCGCCTTCCACGAACAGGGGCTCCCAGCCGCAGCCGCGCAGGAACTGGCCGAGTTCCTCATCCCCGATGCGGGCCAGCACGGTGGGGTTGCTGATCTTGTAGCCGTTGAGGTGCAGGATTGGGAGCACGGCCCCGTCGCTGATGGGGTTGAGGAACTTGGTGGACTGCCACGAGGTGGCCAGCGGGCCGGTCTCGGCCTCGCCGTCGCCGATCACGCACGCGACGATCAGGCCGGGATTGTCGAACGCGGCCCCGAACGCATGGCTGAGCGAGTACCCCAGCTCGCCGCCCTCGTGGATCGATCCCGGGGTGGTGGGCGCGACGTGGCTGGAGATCCCGCCGGGGAACGAGAACTGGGTGAACAGTTTCTTCAGCCCGGCCTCGTCCTGGCTGACGTCCGGGTAAACCTCGCTGTAGGTGCCCTCCAGGTAGGTGTTGCCGACCAGCGCCGGGCCGCCGTGACCAGGACCCGCGACGTAGAACATGTCCAGGTCATACTTCTTGATGACCCGGTTCAGGTGGACGTAGATGAAATTCTGGCCCGGAGTCGTGCCCCAGTGCCCCACCACCAGCGGCTTCACGTCCGACAATTCCAGCGGCCGTTTCAGCAGCGGATTGTCATACAGGTAGATCTGGCCGACCGACAGATAGTTCGCGGCCCGCCAGTACGCATTCATCCTGCGGAGCAAATCCGGGGAAAGAGGCCCCGTCCTCACCGTATCTATCGTCGTCATGAGTCAGTCCTCCATTTTGGTCAGTGCGCAATCATGGGCATGGGCCGCCCGGCCGGGCCGATCTGCCCGGGAGCGGCGGCCGCCCGGGGGCGGCGGGCCCGGCCTTGAGTCCCGGGAAGTTTCACGTGCCGGATTCCGCCGGAGCGGGGTCGGCGGGGGCCCCGGGCGGCGCCTCGGCCTCGAGTTCGGCCTTGGCCCGCTGGAGTTCCCGCTGGGCGGCCTTATCCATGACCGGATAGCGCGGGCCGATCTCGATCAGGGCGGCGGCGATGACGGCGGCGGCGCAGATCCGGGCGAGCCACTTGTGGTCGGCGGGCAGGACGTGCCAGGGAGCCCATTCGGTGCTGGTGTGGGTGAGCATCTCGGAGTAGGCCTGCTGGTAGTCGTCCCAGTACCGGCGTTCCCGCGCGTCGCCGGCGGAGAACTTCCAGTTCTTCTCCGGCCGGTCGATCCGCTTGAGGAAACGGATCCGCTGTTCCTCCCTGGACACGTTGAGGAACAGCTTGACCACCCGGATACCGTTATCGGTCAGGTAGTGCTCCCAGTCGTTGATCTCCCGGTACCGGCGCTCCCACACCCCAGCGCCCCTGGCCTGCGGGGGAAGCTTCTCGCGGCCCAGATCCTCCGGATGCACCCGCGCGACGAGGACTTCCTCGTAATGGGATCGGTTGAAGATCCCGATCTCGCCCCGGGCGGGCAGGCGGCGGGCGTGCCGCCACAGGTAGTCGTGATCGAGTTCCTCCGCCGACGGCGCCTTGAAACTGGACACCGTGACTCCTTGCGGGTTCACGCCGCTCATCACGTGCCGGATCGTGCCGTCCTTGCCACCCGCATCGATCGCCTGCAGCACGACCAGGACACCCCAGGTGTCCTGCGCGGCCAGCCGCCGCTGGTATTCGGTGAGCAGCCCCGCGCCCCGCTGGAGGAGCCGCGCCCCGTCTTTCTGCTTGTGCAGCCCGAACCGGTCACCCGGGTCAAAGCCCTCAGGCAGCCGCACCCTGGAACCCGGCTTGACGCGCAACGGCCCGGCCAACCCGGCAGCCCAGCCGGTGTCCTGACCGGTCATCGGTGTCCTGCCCGGCCGCCGGTGCTCCCGGCCGGGTCATCGACATCCACGGGCGGCAGATCCCGCACCTCCTGCCTGGTGATCGTGAGCCGGATGCCGTCGCCGGTGCTGGCCACCGCGCTGACCGGGATGGCGACTTGCTTGCGTCCCCGCAGGTGGCCTTCCTGGAGGAGCACGTGGGTCACGTGGTGGTTGCGGGGGTCGATGACGAGGCCCTGGACTTCCCCGATGTCGCCGTCGGTGGCGTGGACGTGTTCGCCGCGTTGGATCTCCACCTCGCCCAGGGGAACGGAGTGGTAGGTGACGGTCTGCGGGAGGTTCCCCGTGTGGACGGCCGTCAGGCGCGCCCCCACGCCGTAGTAGGGCCAGGAGAACACCTGTCCCGGGGCGTAGCCCGAGTAGACGCCGCTTTTCGGCAGGAAGTGCGTCTCTTTGGCCCAGCTGAGCCTGGCGAACTCCGCCAGGGTGCAGCGAAGCCGGATCTGGCCCGCCGTGGCGTCGATGAGGTCCACCGGGACAAGCCGGCCGGGCCCGTGGGGGTGCTCCGGCCCGACCACGAGATGGGTGACCGCCTCAGCGACGGGGTCAACGACCACGCGGCGCACCTGTCCGCAGGGCCCGTCGCTGCAGCTGACCTCGGCCCCGATCCTGAACCGTGCCGTTTCTGCCATGGCCATCCTCTCCCTCAGGCCCTGACGGCGTGCCGGGCGCACCAGTCACACCGGCGGCGCCCGTCGGTGCCCGGCGTGTCGTTGCCGCCGCGCTTGATTTCCTGCCCGTAAGGACAGTCGCTGCTGTCGTGATACACCGGGTCGCCGGGATCGGTGCCGGTGTGGAACGGGCCCGCCGTCGCCGCCGGCGCGGCCTCCACCGGCGGGTCAGCGGGCGGGCTGATTTCCGCCGCGGGCGTGCCGGCGCGAGCAGCAGCGCTGGTTGTGACCGGGTCGAGGATCCGGTAGGCGAGCAGTTTCACCCGGTCGGTCAGCAGGAACCAGATGATCGCGTATCCCCACACGAACAGGACCCAGTTCCAGCCGAGGGGTGTCATCAGGATCCCGAACCCCGCCAGCATGGTCGCGATCAGTTCCGCGCCGCTGACGGCCAGGACCAGGATCCGGGCCGGGCGGATGGACCAGAACGGGCCGCGGGTGCGGGTCAGGTAGATCGTCATCGACCCGGCCACCGACAGCATCAGGTACATCAGCGTCTGCAGCCGGGGATGGCCGAGGTGGAACACCTCGTCGCCGAGGTAGAACAGGCCGAACGCGGCAATGGGGCCGACGACGCCCAGCACGGTGGCCATGCCTATCACCAGGCGCATGTTCCACGCCTCGGGCTGCTTCTTGTAATGCACGTTGTCGTAGGCGATGGACAGGATGGAGCCGTCGTTGAGCAGCGCCAGCACCACGATCATGACCGCCGTGACGGGGAAGAAGTTGAAGATCAGGATGGCGAGGGTGACGAACAGCAGCACCCGCAGCGTCTCGGCGATGCGGTAGATCGCGTAGCTGTTCATCCGCTGGACGATTTTGCGGCTCTCCTTGACCGCGTCGATGATCACCGACAGGCCGGGGGCCATCAGCACGATGGAAGCCGCCGCACGGGCCGCGTCGGTCGCGGCCGACACCGCGATGCCGCAGTCGGCTTTCTTCAGCGCAGGGGCGTCGTTCACGCCGTCACCGGTCATGCCGACGATGTGGCCCCGCTTCTGCAGCACGTCCACGATATGGAACTTGTGCTCGGGGAATACCTGGGCGAACCCGTCGGCGTTCTCGATGGACTCTGCCGTCGCCGTGGTCTCCTCGCGGCCGGCGTCGCCCAGCCCGGCGGCATCCAGGATGTTCGTGCCCATCCCCAGTGTCTTGGCGGTCTCCACGGCGATGGCCACCTGGTCGCCGGTGACCATCTTGACCGCCACGCCCAGCTGCCGGGCCGTCGCGATGGTCGCCTTCGCATCGGTCCGCGGCGGGTCGGACAGCGGCAGCACGCCCAGGAACTGCCAGGGGCCTTCCCCCTCAGCGCGGGCCACGCCCAGCGACCGGAAACCCCGCGCCGCGAAGCCGCCGACCGCCTGGTCGACGGCGGCCTTCACCTGCCCGCTGTTGGCCGACAGCGCCATGATCACCTGCGGCGCGCCCTTGGCCACCGTGAACGTGGTTCCGTCCGCGGCGGTGACCGCGGCCTCGGTCCGCTTGCCCACCGGGTCGAACGGCTGGAAGCGGGTTACCTGGTAGCCCGCCAGCGCCTGGTCGGCGTCTAGGCCGGCCAGGACGGCCAGGTCGATGGTGTCGTCATCGTCGGCGCGGGACGCCAGCGCGGCGCTGAGGATCACCTGCGCGGCGGTGACGTTGCTGACGGCGAACGGATCGCCCAGGGTCAGCTTGTTCTGGGTCAGGGTGCCGGTCTTGTCCGAGCACAGCACATCCACGCCCGCGAGTTCCTCGATGGCCACAAGCCGGCTCACGATCGCCTGCTTGCGGGCCAGCAGCCGCGCGCCGACCGCCATCGTCACCGACAGCACCGTCGGCATCGCCACCGGGATCGCGGCCACGGTCAGCACCAGGGCGAACTGCAGCGTGTCCAGGACCGGGTTGCCGCGGACGATCGACACCACGGTGATCACCGCCACCATGGCCACCGCCAGGATGATCAGGTACGTGCCGATCTTCAGCACCGCCCGCTGGAAATGGCTGACGGTCCGCGCGTCCTGCACCAGTTCCGCGGTCTTGCCGAAGTAGGTGCCCGCACCCGTGGCGTACACCAGGGCGCCGATCTCGCCCTGCCGGATGATCGACCCCGAGTACACCGCGGCGCCGGGGCCGGCCGTCACGGGCAGCGACTCGCCGGTCAGCGCGGACTGATCAACCTCGACCGGGTCGCCTGCCAGCAGCCGCGCGTCCGCCGGCACGATGTCGCCCATCCGCATCCGGATCACATCGCCCGGCACCAGCTCACGCGACGCCGGGGTCACCCACTTCCCGTCACGCCGCACCCGGCACTTGACCGCCAGCTGGGCCTTCAGCGCGTCGATGGCCTTCCCCGCCTGGTGTTCCTCCCAGAACCCGACCATGGCGTTGGCAACAAGCAGCAGCAAGATGATGAAGAAATCCGGCCAGTGCCGCAGCACCCCCGACAAGATCACCGCGGCCTCGATCATCCACGGGATGGGACCCCAGAAATAGGTCAGCAGCTTCAGAAGCGGATTTTCTTTTTTCTCCTCGATCTCGTTCGGGCCGTACCTGGCCAGCCGCTCCTGCGCCTCGGCCTGAGTCAGGCCCTCCGGCGACGACCCGAGCCGTTTCTCAACTTCTGGCAGGGGAAGGGACTTCAGATCGTCCGCGTCGGGCTCCGGGCCCGGCTTTGATCCGGGAGCCCTGGGAGCCTTGGCGCCGGTTCCCTTGACGGTGCTCATGCTTTCTCCCGTCCGCCGCGGCATTGCACTCGCCCGCTGGCTTCGGACATTCACGGCATTCACCAGGGCCGGCCATAGTTCCCGGGCTGGCCGCCCGGCTGCAGTGCGTACGCCGTCTCCTGCCTGCGCCTGGTGGGCCCCCACGCGTAGCCGCCGGTGGCGACCGGATAGTGCCACCCGGGGTCACGGCATCGACTGCCGCGCCGGTGAGCCCGGCCTGCCGGATGGCCCAGCGCAGGGCGCCCATGGACGACGCAGAGCCGTCGACCCCAGCCACGATGCGCGGATCCCTGCCGTGTTCCTGCGCTGACAGCTGCTGCTTCTCGATCTCGCCATCGACTCGTTCCCTGCTTTGCGCCACCAGCACCCGGCCAGCCCCCGTGTCTTGTAGGTGACAAGCATTGCTCCGTACAATACTCGTCCATGGCGCCATCCTCAAGAACGCACCAGGTCCTGCCGGAGCTGGCGCCTGAGACGGTGGAGGTCCTGCAGGCGGCCACGCGCGTCCTTGCGGGCGTCGCACTGCGGAGCGTCGACGTCCTTGACGGCGCGGTGACCCTGCCGCAGTTCCGGATGCTTACGGTCCTGGCCGACCTCGGGCGGGCCCGGTCCGTCCAGGTGGCCCGGGCGCTAGGGCTGGAGGCATCGACGGTGACCCGGCTCGCCGACCGGCTGGTCGCCGCCGGTCACGTAACCAGGGGCAGCGAGCCGGGTCACCGCGGCGTGGTGACGCTGGGACTTACCGCCACCGGTCAGGATCTGGTCAGCCAGGTCGCGGCCTGGCGGCACCAGGAACTGTCGCGAATCCTCCAGCGGCTCCCGCCCGCCACCCGCGGGCAGCTAACCACCGCGCTGCGCCAGCTAGTAGAAGCTGCCGGAGAGGGATACGGAACGATCCCCCGCAGCCTGGTGCCCGTGTGACCGGTCCTGTCAGCTGGCCTTCAGCGCGCCCCCAGCGGTCCCGCACCGAGGACACCGCCCAGACCGAGGCAGCCCTCGGGACTGACCCGGGCTGGGTTTGCTCGGATGCCATTCAGGGTGGTTGACGCCGGGTGTCAGCGGCAGGAAAATTCCCCCGACTAGCTCGCTGACCTGTGGGGGGACGTTATGAAGTTCATCGTCGAAGTGGCTTTCCCGCTGGAGCCGTTCAACACCTATGTCCGCAAGGGCA
>Ga0181536_10001737_pt1 | contig 25305 bp, 16 predicted proteins | sample PEATcosm2014_Bin_41_FD_121105 | JGI IMG/M metagenome (GOLD analysis project Ga0181536, IMG submission 121105) | Peatland microbial communities from MTU Mesocosm Facility, Houghton, MI, USA - PEATcosm2014_Bin17_60_metaG | ecosystem: Environmental > Terrestrial > Soil > Wetlands > Peat | place...
CGCTATGTCTTCATCGTAGAGGACTTGCACCTCCTGCTCCTTGCCGGTCTCCCGGCGCACTACCAACCGGCGGAATGATTGACTCTCAGTCGCCACGTCCCCCCCCGCCGTCATCCTCGGGCTCGACCCGAGGATCTGCCGGCACAGAATCCGTATCAATGTTCATGGGCAAGTGCGTCGCGGCACGCGATGCTCGGGTCAGACCCGAGCATGACGAAATTCACGCCCGAGCATGACGAAATTCAGGCCCGAGCATGACGAAATCGAGGAAACCCGGTGTGTCATTGTTTTCGCCGGTTGGTATAACACATGCAAAATCTCGCCACCGGAACAGTTTATTCTAACACCGTACCATTCCACACGATCACTCGTTTCGAAGAATCGACTCCCGCGCTTCCTGGCCGGCCTCGCGGCCCCTGGCACGCACCGGATCCAGCATTGCCTGCGCGCCATCCCCGCTCAGCAATGTTTCGACGGGCACGGGCAGCCTCAGCCGCCAATTTGGCCGTTCAGTATCGGTGCCCGGCAGGTTCACACCAACCCGCATTCCGGCCAGGTCCTCGGCCTGCACAAGCATGAGATCGCTTGATGTAGAGGCAACGAATTCGTGTGCACCGGCCATCACCGCGGCGGTGGTTGGATCCTCGGCCTCCGACGGGGCAAGGCACCCCGCTTCGGCCAGCGCGCCGACCAGGGCGGTGCGCTCGGCATCGCGCTCAGCCTCGGCATGCGAACCGGGCCCGAGCAGTCCCAGCGCCGCGCGTTCCCTGAGGTCGGCGCCGTCCCACCAACCAGCGAGCGGCGGCAGGTCGTGCGTCGTCACGCAGGCCACGGCACGAACGGGATACGAAGCCGCGGGTTTGAAGACCCGGCCCTCTCGTTCCAGCAGCAGCACGCGATAACTGAGGATATCCGCCTCGGTCATCGCCGCGCGGAAACCCTCCGGCACCGTGCCAAGGTCCTCGCCGACGACCATGCAACCCGCGCGCGCGCTTTCCAACGCGACCTGACCGAGCAAATCCGCGAATGGATAGGCGACATAGGCACCGTCCGCGCCAGTGCCGCCGTCCGGGATCCAAAACAGTCGTGCGAGGCCCATCGCATGGTCGATCCGCAGCGCGCCGGCATGGCGCATGTTCGCCGCGATCAGAGCGGCAAAGGATGCGAAACCGCTCTGCCCGAGCCGCGAAGGAAGCGGTGGCGGCAAATGCCAGTTTTGTCCCTCGGCGGCGAATGGATCGGGCGGTGCGCCAATCCACGCCCCCTCCGCGAGGTCCTCCGACCTTGCCCATGCTTCCGCGCCATCGGGCGCCGCGCCGACCGCGAGGTCGCGGAACAAGCCGAGTTCCAGACCGGACGCGGTGGCCTTCGCGGCGGCGGCGGCAAATTGCCGATCGGCCAGGAACTGCAGGTATTGGTGAAACCTCACACGCTCCGCATGCGCACGCGCGAATGTCTCGACGTCAGCGCCGTCGGAGGAACGCAATCCGGCGGGCCATTGACGCCAGGTTTCGCCGGGCCGCGTCTCCGCGATGGCCTGAAATGCCGCGAACCGCCGGAGGTCGATCCCACCTTCGTCGATAAAACGATGGAAGTCCGCGGCCGCCCGCGGATCGGCTTTTTCCCACGCGGTGAAAGCAACGAACCGGCGTTCCAGGACCGCCAGCTTCAACGCCCAGACTTCGGACCACGCGACAACGTCGCCCGCCAGCACGGCGCCCGCGCGGGCCAGTTGCTCCCGAGTAAAGGCGCGCGTCGCCTCCGGATTTGGATCGGCGATACCGTCCGCGACATCGAGATAGATCGGGTCGAGAAACCGCCGATCGGACGGATGGTAGGGACTTGCCCGCTCACGCTCGGCGGGGAAAAGCATGTGCAGAGGGTTGATGCCAATCGTCGCCGCCCGTTCCCGGCCCGCCAAGCCGGCGAGCACGCCCAGAGTGGTGAAATCGCCGATGCCCTGATCGTCGCCGCGCCGCAATGTGTAAAGTTGCGCGGAGATACCAAAACGCCTGGCGCCGCGCCGAATCGAATCAGGCAGGAAACATTGCCGCGGGGCCACGGTCAGATGGCAAACCGCTGCCGGAGCGTCCTCGCGCCAGAGGCGATGTCTTCCCACCGGCAGCGCGGGCAAATTGACCCGCCAGGTCCGCGCCGGCAGACCATCGACGCCGGTGAACGCGGCCAATGTGCCGTCCTCGGCCCCGAGCCGGATACGCTGTGTCTCACCATCTTCCCGTTCGACTGTCAGCCAAACCGGGCGCCGTCCGAGCCTGGGCTCGACTCCAAGGCACAGAACGGCGGGTTCGCCGGCGCGTGAGACCAACGCATGCGGCACCGCGCGCCGGTCGCGGTCATCGCTGAGGTGCCGCATTGTATCGCGCGCCTCACCCTCGGTCGCGGCGGGCAGTCGCATGGCTGCCAGCAACGCCCGCCGCGTCTCGTCGCTGACGCTTGTGTGCCGCCCGTCCACGTCCCACCACTCCGGCGCGATTGAGGCGGCGCGCGCCAACCGCTCCAGGAGCATCGGATCGGCAGCAATGCGCCGATGCCGCTCACGCGGTTGCTCCGCCAGCACCAGAACGCTCCGTGCCGCGATCGTGACGGCCGGTTCGGTTATGACCGGTCCTGCTTCACCGGCGTGGTCCAGGTTATCCGGGCTATCTGGATCGGTCCCTTGCCTCGCCGCACCGCCCAGACGATCCGAATGAAGAGAACGCGGAGCGCCAGTTGAAGACGTCGTTCCGTCTTGCCCGTTTTCGTCCGTGGCGCTGTCGGCGACCAGGCGCCAGCCATGGCCCGCCCGCGGCGGCGGCGGCACGACAACTGTATCTGTCCGCCCACGATGCAGGATCACGCTGACACGATCGGTCACGTCGTCAGTCTCGGCGGCACAGGCGAGCGTCATCACCAAGGTATTTCCATCCGGTGCGTGCCAGGCCTCTGGTGTCATCAGCTTGCCCGCGGCATCGCGCCACTCGACATCAGGCAGCAGGCTGACATCGAACGGCGCCCCGCTCAGGAAGCGATCGCCGCGCAGTGCCGGATAATTCCGCCTGATTCGCAGCAGCCGGCGTGTCCAGGCGAGCAGCCCCGCGTCCGCCGCCGCCCAATCGAGCCACGCCATCGGGTTATCCTGGGCATAGACATTGTTGTTGCCGCCTTGCGAATGTCCGAACTCCGAACCCATCGCCAGCATCGGTGTGCCGCGTGCCAGTATCAGCGTCGCCAGCAGAGCGCGCTGATCGCGTCTCCTCGCGGCGAGGATAGCGGGATCATCGCTCGGCCCCTCGGTGCCATTGTTCCACGAGAAGTTCGCATCCGTGCCATCGCGGTTTTCTTCGCCGTTGGCGGCGTTTGCTTTGTGTGTGTACGAAACAAGATCGGCGAGCGTGAACCCGTCATGCGCGATCACGAAGTTGATCGAGCGCGATGCCACACCGCGCGTCGCGAACAAGTCGGCGGAACCCGCCAGCCGTGTCGCCAGTTCCCCAAGTTGATCGGGGTCACCGCGCCAGAAGCGACGCACGCCGTCGCGGAACTGATCGTTCCATTCACCCCAGGCAGCGGGGAAGGCGCCGATCCGGTAACCACCCGATCCAACGTCCCATGGCTCGGCGATCAGCTTCAGGTCCCGGAGCAGCGGATCCTGTGCGATAGCCGACAACAGGGGCGCGGCGGGGTCGAACCCATCTTCACGCCGGCCCAAAATGGTCGCGAGGTCGAACCGGAACCCATGCACGCCCGCCTGTGTGGCCCAGGTGCGCAACGCATCCATGGCGAGGCGAAGTGGCGCCGGACGGTCGAGTGCGAGTGTGTTACCGCAGCCGGCATCGTCGGCGTATCGCCAGGGCGCACCGGGCAGCGACCGGTAATAGGTCGCGTTGTCCAGGCCGCGCAGCGACAATGTCGGGCCCAGAGTATCCCCCTCCCCCGTATGGTTCAGCACGACATCGAGAACGACCTCGATGCCCGCCGCCGCCAGCGCGGCAACCGCGGTACGAACCTCGTCCCAACCACCGGGAGCCAACCCCGGATCCGGCGCCATCAAGGTGACGGGGTTATAGCCCCAATAGTTGCGCAGACCCCGGGACATGAGGTGACGCTCCCCGATCCAGGCGGCGGCCGGCATGATCTCAACAGTCGTGACGCCGAGCCGCACCAGATGCTCGATGGCCGCCGGATGCGCGAGACCGGCGAAGCGGCCGCGCAAGGTCTCCGGAATGCCGGGGTGACGGGCGGTAAAACCACGGACATGCAGTTCATACAGCACAGTGCGCGGCCACGGCGTTATCGGCTGGGTTAACCCGGGAGGAGTGCCGGAACCCAGGATGATTCCCTTGGGCATGAATGGCGCGCTGTCAGTGTCGTCCAAGGACAGAACTTCCTTCGGAGTCCTGGAGCGGGATCCGAACATTGAGGCGTGCAACGCGAACGGGCGATCGATCGCCCGGGCATACGGATCGAGCAAAAGTTTGGCGGGGTTGAAATGATGCCCCTCGCGCGGAAGAAACGGACCGTGCGCCCGCAACCCATATCGCGCGCCAGGGGCGACATCGGCGATTTGGTCATGAAACACATCGCCGGTACGGCCACGGAATCGCACGCGCCGAACCTCGCGTTCGCCATCGAATAAGCAGAATTCAATCGCGGTGGCGTTGGCCGAGAATACCGCGACGTTGATCCCGTCGCCGCGCGGAGTCACCCCAAGAGGTTCCGGTTCACCGACTGCCGGTCGCCCAAACGTCATTCCCGCGGGCCCACCGTACTGGCGAACAGCTCAGTCCGCGGACGTCTCCATTCAAACGTCGTCACGCTCGCGCTTCCACCAGACCGCGATAGAGTTTCGCGTACTGGCTTGCCGGACCACGCCACGAGACGTCGGTGGCCATGCCATTCTTCTGCAGCGTGCGCCAAACGGCGGGCTCGCGATACAGCGCCACGGTGCGTCTCAAGGCCACATCCAGCATGTCCGCGCTGACTGGCGCGAATTGCACCCCGGTCGCGACGCCGGCGGCCAGAGCCGCGGTATTGGCGTCGATCACCGTGTCCGCCAGCCCACCGACCCGCGCCACCACGGGGATCGCGCCATAGCGTAGCGCGCAAAGCTGCGTCAGGCCGCAGGGTTCGAAACGTGAAGGCACCAGCAGTGCGTCCACGCCGGCCTGAAGCAGGTGCGCCAGCGCCTCATCATAGCCGATAACACAGCCGATCCGGCCTGGCGCGTTCGCGGCCTCGCGCCGGAACTCCGCCTCGATTTCCGCTTCGCCGGCACCAACCAATGCCAATTGCGCACCGAGTGCCCGCAACACCGGCAGGCAGGTTAACAGCAGGTCCATCCCCTTCTGCCAGGTCAGGCGGCTGACCACGCCGAACAGCGGTGCGTCCGCCTCCTGGGCGAGCCCCATCCGCGCCTGCAGCGCGGCCTTGTTCGCGGCGCGCTTCGCCAGTGTGGTGCGTCGGAACGGGGCGGCGATGAGCGTGTCGGAAGCGGGGTTCCAGATCGCGGTATCGATACCGTTCAGGATACCCGACAGGACGCCGGCTCGCGCGCGCAACAAACCGTCGAAGCCCATACCCGCCTCCACGGTGCGGATTTCCACCGCATAGGCCGGGGATACCGTCGTGATCCGGTCAGCGAACCGCAGTCCGGCCTTGAGCAGGCTGATCGTGCCATGAAACTCCACGCCATCGACCGCGTAGGCCCGCGCGGGAAGGCCGAGCCGTTCCAGCAGATCGCGCGACGCCTTGCCCGGAAAGGCAAGGTTATGGACCGTCATCACCGTGCCGGGACGCGCGCCGCCACGATAATGCAGATAGGCCGGTGCCAGACCCGCCTGCCAGTCATGCGCATGCACCACGGCGGGGGTGTACCCTCGCAATGCACCGCCACCGATATCGGCCGCGACTCGCGCCAAAGCGGCGAACCGCACCGCGTTGTCCGGCCAATCCCGTCCGTCCGGTCCGAGATACGGGTTGCCCGGCCGCGCGTAGAGATGCGGCGCATCAAGCACGAGCAAATCGAGATCGCCGGCATGCGCGGCCAATAGCCGCGCCTTTTCCCCGAACAAATCGCTCTCGGTACGAACCGTGCGCGCGCGATGGAGCGCACCGACGACCGCGGGATAACCTGGGATCAGAGTGCGAACCGCGACGCCTTCCTCAGCCAGCGCGCCCGGCAGTGCGCCTATCACATCGGCGAGCCCGCCGGTCTTGACCAGCGGAAAAATCTCCGAAGCCACCGCCAGAACGCCCAAAGGCGTCATTCAGGAAGCTCATCGATCATGGCTTTGGTGATCAGGCAGATCCCATTGGGAGTTCGACGGAAACGCTTCGCGTCGAGTATGGGATCCTGACCCACCACCAGACCATCGGGAATGCGCACACCACGTTCGAGAATGACGTTGCGGAGATGCGCCGAACTGCCGATTTCGACTTCCGGCAGGATCACCGCGTAAGCGACGTCGGCGTAGGAATGCACCCGGACTCCCGTGAAAACCAACGACCGCCGCAGCGTCGCGCCCGAAATGATCGATCCGCCGGCGATCACCGATGAGAATGCGGCGCCGCGGCGGCCTTCCTCATCATGCACGAATTTCGCCGGCGCCGTCATTTCTCCATAGGTCCAGATCGGCCAGTCGCGGTCGAACAGATCAAGGTCCGGAACGATATCGGTCAGGTCGATATTGGCGGCGAAATAGGAGTCGAGCGTGCCGACATCGCGCCAATACGGTGGCGCCTCGGCGGTCGACCGCACACAAGAGCGTTCAAACGGGTGCGCCACCGCCTTCGCGCCGGCCACCAGGCGCGGGATCAGGTCCTTGCCGAAATCATGACTCGAGTTGGGATCGGCGGCATCCTCACTCAGCCGATCAAATAAATAACGGGTGTCGAACACGTAGATGCCCATACTCGCCAGCGCCATATCCGGCCGGCCCGGCATCCCGGGCGGATCGGCGGGCTTCTCCTGGAACGACAGGATGCGGTCCGATGCATCGACATGCATCACCCCAAACCCGCTGGCCTCGGCACGCGGCACTTCCAGACAGCCAACGGTGACGTCGGCCCCCTGCTCCACGTGTTGCTGCAGCATTGGCTCGAAGTCCATTTTGTAGACGTGATCGCCGGCGAGCACGACGATGTAGCGCGGGTCGTAGCTCTCGATGATGTCGATGTTCTGGTAAACTGAGTCGGCGGTGCCGAGATACCATTTGTCATCGGCGACGCGCTGACTCGCGGGCAGAATGTCGAAACTTTCGTTGCGCTCAGGGCGGAAGAAATTCCAACCGCGTTGCAAATGCCGAATCAAACTGTGCGCCTTGTACTGCGTCGCCACCGCCATGCGGCGAATGCCGGAATTCAGCGCGTTGGACAGCGCGAAGTCGACGATGCGCAGCTTGCCACCGAAATAAACCGCGGGCTTGGCGCGCCGGTCGGTCAGCTCCATCAGACGGCTGCCCCGACCGCCCGCGAGGACAAATGCCATGGCGTGACGGGCTAACGGGGCGGTGGCGGTCCGGGTCGGGTACATCGACGTCTCCTTTCTGGCGATGCGCGCGATCGTCCATCGGCGCACATCCCCCCCGATATTCACCGAACGCGAAGCCGCGAGATGTTCAACCAGCGCGCGGCCACGCCCTTATCGGACTGGTCTCCGCCGCGACATGATGGATCGGCAACGCTCGCTTGTCACGCTGGTTCAAACTGAAGGTACAATGTGGCCAACGGCGGCAGTACCAGGTCCGCCGAGGCCGGCATGCCATGCGATGGGTGCGCGGTAGCCTCCACACGTCCCAGGTTGCCGAGCCCGGACCCGCCGTAGACCGAAGCATCGGTGTTCATCACCTCCCGCCAGCGGCCGGGAAACGGCAGCCCAAGGCGATAATCGCGCCGCGGCACCGGCGTGAAATTGCAGATGACCGCCACCGGCGGGTCGTCCGAGCCACTCCACCGCAGCCAGGCGAACACCGATTGTTTTGCATCGTCGACGACCAGCCACCGAAATCCTTCGGCCTCACAGTCGCGCGCGTGCAGTGCCGGGATGCCGCGATACACCCGGTTGAGGTCGCGCACACAGTCTCGCAACCCCGCGTGCAACGGTGCGTTCAAAAGACCCCAATCAAGCTCGCCGGCGAAATTCCATTCGTTCAACTGACCGAATTCCTGGCCCATGAACAGCAGCTTCTTGCCGGGATGCGCCCACATGAACGCGTAATAGGCCCGCCCCGTCGCCGCGCGCTGCCATGCGTCGCCAGGGATACGGCCAAGGATCGAGTGCTTCCCGTGCACCACTTCGTCATGCGACAGCGGCAGGATGAAATTTTCCGAGAAACCGTAAAGCAGACCGAATGTCAGCTTGTCATGGTGCCAGCGCCGGTGCACCGGGTCCTCGCCGATATAGTCGAGCGTGTCATGCATCCATCCCATGTTCCACTTGAAGCCAAAGCCCAGGCCGCCAGCATCGACCGGCCGCGACACGCCGGGCCAGTCGGTGGACTCCTCGGCGATCATGAGCGTGCCCGGGTACAGGCCATAGGTGAGAGTATTGATCTGACGCAGGAAACGGACGGCGTCCAGGTTCTCGCGCCCGCCCTCCTCATTGGGCGCCCACTCGCCCGCACGGCGCGAGTAATCGAGGTACAGCATCGAGGCCACCGCATCGACCCGCAGCCCGTCGATATGAAATCGATCCAGCCAGTACAGCGCGCTGGCCGCCAGAAAGTTCACCACTTCGCGCCGCCCGTAATCGTAGATCGCGGTGTTCCAATCCGGGTGAAAACCCTTCCTGGGGTCGGCATGCTCATACAACGTTGATCCATCGAAACATGCCAGGCCATGCACATCGGTCGGGAAATGCGCGGGCACCCAGTCGAGGATGACGCCCAGACCCGCGGCGTGCGCGCGATCCACGAGGCGCCCGAAGCCGGCGGGGTCGCCGAACCGGCGGGTCGGCGCGAACAGGCCAATGGGCTGGTAGCCCCAGGAGTCATCCAGCGGATGCTCATTGACCGGCATCAACTCGATATGGGTAAACCCCAGGTCCACGACATAGGGAATCATCGCCTCGGCGATCTGGTCATAGGACAGGAAAGCACCGTTTTCGCCCCGGCGCCACGAACCCAGATGCGCCTCGTAGATCGCCATCGGCCGCCGCCGCGGGTCGCCGTTGCCTCGTTCGCGCATATACGCGGCGTCGGTCCAGGGCAGCGCATCGGTGCGTGCGACGACCGAGGCGGTGGACGGTCGCATCTCGGCGGCGAACCCGAACGGATCGGCCTTGAGAGGCTGCAACCTACCGTCGGCGCCGACGATCTCGAACTTGTAGACCGCGCCTTCGCCGATCCCGGGCGCGAAAATCTCCCACAATCCGGAGTCGATCCGTTTGCGCATCGGATGGCGGCGGCCGTCCCAGGCATTGAAGTCGCCGACCACGGATACCCGGCGCGCATGCGGCGCCCAGACCGCGAAATGCACGCCGTCGACACCGTCCAGTGTCATCGGATGGGCGCCGAGACGTTCGTAGAGCGTCTGATGCGTCCCTTCGATCAACAAATGATCGTCCAGCGCGCCAAGCACCGGCCCGAAGCTGAAGGGATCGTCGAATTCCCAACTGCCGCCGGCGTTCGCGGCATGCAGCCGATAACCCCCTGGGCCGGCGCCACCGGGAAGCAGGACTTCGAAAAAGCCGTCCGGATGGCGGCAGGTCATCGCGGTAGCCGTGCCACCGTCCCGCCCATGCACATGAACCGAGGTGGCGCCTGGCACGAGCGCGCGAATGACCAGTCCCGCGCCCGTCTCGTGCGGGCCGAGTACCGCGAACGGATCGCCATGGCGGGCGCCAACGATGGCGGCGATGGCGGCCTCGCTGGCCTGCCAGGGCGGTGCGGCCATGATGCCGCTGCGCCTCCGTTTGTTCACTTTAAGCGGATAGCTTCACGTTCCAGATATCATCACAATATTCGCGGATCGCACGGTCGGAGGAGAACCACCCGACCCCGGCGGTGTTGAGAATACTCGAGCGCCACCAGGCCGCCTGATCCCGCCACTTCGCGGCGACCTGGCGCTGCGCGGCGGCATAGGCCTCGAAATCGGCGGAGACGAGGAAGTGGTCGTGGTAGGTCAGCACGTCGACCAGGTCCCGGAAACGGTCCGGCTCGGACGGTGAGAACAGCCCGGAGCCGATCGCGTCGAGCGCACCCTGCAGCGGCAGGGAGCCCGCGATGGTCTCGCGCGCGTCGATCCCCCGGGCGCGGCGCTGCTCCACCTCCGCCGCGGTGAGCCCAAAGATGAAGATGTTCTCCGCACCGACGCGGTCGCGGATCTCGATATTGGCGCCGTCCAGGGTGCCAATCGTCAGCGCGCCGTTCAGCGCCAGCTTCATGTTGCCGGTCCCCGAGGCCTCCATGCCCGCCGTCGAGATCTGCTCGGAGAGATCGGACGCCGGAATGATCACCTCGGCCCTGCTGACGTTATAGTTGGGGAAGAACAAGACCTTCAGCATGCCACGCAGGGTCGGGTCGTTATTGACCACCGCCGCCACATCATTAATGAGCTTGATGATCAGCTTGGCTCGCTGGTAGCCGGCGGCGGCCTTGCCGCCGAAAATCTTTACCCGGAGCGGCCAGTCGCGGGTCGGTTCCGCGCGCATGGTCTCGTACAGCGCCACAGTCTCCAGGATATTCAACAGTTGGCGCTTATACTCGTGGATGCGCTTGATCTGCACATCGAAGATGGCGTCCGGATCGATCCTGATCCGCAGTCTGTCCATGACCCGATTGGAGAGCGCCACCTTGTTGGCCCGGCGGATCTCCGTCAGCCGCGCATGCATGGAACTGTCGCCGGCGAACGCGGCGAAGCCCTCCAGCGCCGCCGGATCGTCGAGCACGCGTTCGCCAAGCGCGTCGACCAGCACGGCCGTGAGACCAGGATTGGCCTCGAACAGCCAACGGCGGAACGTGATGCCGTTCGTCTTGTTAACGATCCTGTCCGGATACAGCGTATGCATGTCGTGGAACACGGTGGCTCGCATCAGGTTCGTGTGCAGTTCGGACACGCCGTTGACACGGTGTGAGCCGAGAAAGGCAAGGGAACCCATGCGAACCTGACGCCCGTTATGCTCGTTGATCAAAGACACCGAAGAGAGCAATGCCGGATCGCTCTGCCCGGAGGCGCGCAGCCCGTCGAGATGCAGCAAATTGGTGAGAAAAATGATTTGCATGTGGCGCGGCAGCAGCCGCGCCAGCAGATGCACCGGCCAGGCTTCCAACGCCTCGGGCATCAGTGTGTGATTGGTGTAGGAGAACGTGGCGGTGGTGATCGCCCAGGCCTCCTTCCACGGAATGTCGTGGACGTCGACGAGCAGGCGCATCAACTCGGCGATGGCGATGGCGGGATGCGTGTCATTGAGCTGGATCGCGGCGTAATCGGGAAGCGTGTGCACGTCGCCGTGCTGGTGGATATGGCGATACAGCAGGTCGTGCAGCGAGGCGGCCGAGAAGAAGTACTCCTGCCGCAGCCGCAGCTCCTGGCCGGCCGGCGTATCCTCACTCGGATACAGCACCTGCGAAATCGCGTTGGCGCGGGCCCGCGCCGCGAGCGCGCCGACGTGGTCGCCCTGGTTGAAGGTGTCCAGTCGCAGCGGGTCGGGGGCCCGCGCGGACCACAGCCGTAGCGTGTTCACATGTCGGCCGCGCCAGCCGACCATCGGCGTGTCGTAAGCGATCGCCTCGACCGTCTCGGCCGGTTCCCAAATGTGATGGTCCGACCCGTCGGGCCGGGTCTCGCGCCGCACGGTGCCACCGAAGCCGATCATGTGGCTCACCTCTGGCCGCTCGAACTCCCAGGGGTTGCCCAGAGACAGCCAGCTTTCGGGATACTCGCGCTGCCAGCCATCGCGGATGACCTGGCGGAACAGGCCGTGGTTGTAGCGAATGCCATAGCCGTACGCCGCCACCGCGAGGGTCGCCATGCTTTCCATGAAGCAGGCGGCGAGCCGGCCGAGACCGCCATTGCCCAGTGCCGCGTCGGGCTCGACCTCGCGAAGGCGGTCGAGATCGACGCCAAGCTCGGCCAGCGCGGCACGCATCGGCTCCAACATCTGGAGGTTGTTGAGAGAGTCGATCAACAGCCGGCCAATCAGGAATTCCAGCGAGAGGTAGTAGACCCGCTTGCGGTTCTCGGTATGGACGGCGCGGGTTGACGTCATCCAGCGATCGACGATGCGGTCGCGCACGCTCAGCGCGGTGGCCACGAACCAGTCCCGCTCGGTGGCGACCACCGGATCCTTGCCCACCGCGTAGGTCAGTTTGGCGATCACGGCACGGCGCAGCGCCGCCACATCCTCGTCCTGCGCCGGCAGGGCGAGACGGCTCGCCACGCGGCTGCTGGCGCTCGGATTGGACAGGCGGGCATCACTCATGCGTGGGATCCTCGTCTGGGCGTGCGGCGCGTGCCTACCACTTCTGGCGGCCGGGCGTATATCATTATGAGAACCGGCCGGACCGGAAGCTGGCCGAAACGGCGATCCGGGCGGCCGCCGAAGGGTCCTCGGGCACGGCCGGGCCGAGGCCGGTCAGCCGCACCGAAGGGACACGCGCCGGCGGCATGGCTCGATGTGGCCCATAGGTCAAATGGCGACTGTCAGAGCGTTGTACTCGTACAGCCAGTCATAACGCCGCGCGACCTTCTCCGGCTGGAACTCCCGATCGATATAAGCCGCCGCGCCCGCCGCGTCGCCCAATGCGGGATTATGAAACCGTTTGGTATTGTCCGACGAGCCGCGAACGATGGCCGCGGTCCGCTCGAGGCGAGCTTGCTCGTAGTGCCGTAAGGCCTCCGGCACGTCGTCGAACGCATCGAGGCACCGGGCGATGATGATCGCATCCTCCAGCGCCATGTTGGCGCCCTGCGCCAGGAACGGCAGCGTCGGATGCGCCGCGTCGCCCATCACGCAGACCCGGTCCTCGGCGAAGTGATCCAGCGGCTCCCGTCCTAGCAACGCCCATTTAAATGGCGTATCGATGTTGCGGATGATGGTTTTCACGTCCTCGTGCCAGGGCGCGAGGTCGCGCAGGCATTCCTCGGTGGTGCCAGGCTCGGTCCAGGACTCGACGCGCCAGTCGTCGCGCTCGATCGCGGCGACGAAATTCAGGATTTCCCCCCGACGGAGCGGGTAGGTGACGACATGGCCGCCGACGCCGAGCCAGTTGTTGCCGACCAGTTGCCGCTGATGCTCCGGCAGCCGCTCCATCGGCACGAGCCCGCGCCAGACCATGATCCCGGTGAACTCCGCGCGTCCGTCACCGAACATCTGTTGACGGACCTTGGAATGAACGCCATCGGCGCCGATCAGGACATCGCCGGTCGCCGTGTCCCCGTTTGCCAGGCGGATCGTCGCGCGATGGCCGTCCTGTTCAAAACCGACGCAGGCGTTACCCGCCTGGATCGCATCCGGATCGGCCTTGCGCACGGCATCCAGCAACACACCGTGAAAATCGCCCCGGTGCACCATCCAGTACGGGGCGCCAAACCGCTGCACCGCTGTTTCACCGAGGTCGAACGACCGCCAGCGCTGACCGGTGCTCCAGAGGCGGAACTCGCGGCCCAGTGGCACGCAGACCACGCGTTCCATCGCTTCTCGGAGGCCAAGCGAGATCAGCAAGCGCGAGCCATTGGAGCCAATTTGCACGCCCGCGCCGACTTCCTTCAATTCGGAGGCTTGCTCAAAGAGACGGACCCGGTGCCCACGCTGGATCAAGGCGAGTGCGGTCGTCAGGCCACCCAGACCCGCGCCGGCGATGAGAACCTCACGCATGCAGGCGTTCTTCCCGCCACAAACCAAGTACGTCCTGCACCGGCCGATCGGAAAAGCTGAACAGCACCGCTTCAGATGCCGCGCGATGCTGGTGTGTATGCCAACTCGGAACGACAAAAATGTCGCGTGGCTTCCAACGGAACACCCGATCCCCCACGATCGTCTCACCGGTGCCTTCGACCACCGAATAAATTGTACCGTCCGTGGACCGATAGGGCGCGGTGTTGAACCCTCCCGGCAGCAATGCCATGAACGCGCCGATCGTTGGCATCGGGGAACCACCCGTGGCCGGATTGATGTAGCGGAGCTTATAACCGTGATAAGGGTCCGGATCGCCATTGTGCGATAGCGTCACCAGCGTGTCGCGGGACCGAACATAGGGGTAGCTGAACACCGGGGACGATTTCGTCTGCGGTTTCCAATCCACCGGAACCATGTTGGACCCGTAACGTGCCGGACTGTCACCAACCGGCCGCGATATTGTTTGGCTATCGGCATTCGACGGCTCGGCGAAGCTGGCGTCGAGCAGCTTGATCATCGGCACGTCCAGCCCATCCAGCCACACCATCGCCTGATCGGATTCATTGCCGTGATCATGCCAGGTCCACGGCGGCGTGATCACGAAATCGCCCGGTTCCATGATCGTGCGCTCGCCCTCGACGGCGGTGTAGGCGCCATGTCCTTCAACGATGAAACGCAACGCCGACGGCGTGTGACGGTGCGCCGGCGCGACCTCTCCCGGCAGGATCATCTGCAGACCGGCGAACAGTGAGTTGGTGATGCGCGACTGCCCGGTCAGGCCCGGGTTCTCCAGGATCAGGACGCGCCGTTCGGCTTCCTTGGCGGTGATCAGGCCGCCGGACTCCATCATCAATGGCCGAACCACGTCGTCATAGTTCCAGTGGTACGGTTTGGCGGGCGACGTTGGCGCCCGGGTCACAAGAGCGTGCAGCCGCTCCCACAACGGCGCGAGGCTTTCAGGGTTGAGCCGGTCGTAGAAAGCCTGCTGGGCGGGGGCGACCGCGGAGTCAGTCATGGCGGAATTCCTTCTGGCATCGCCAGCGTTGTGGTCCGGTACAGCATTGCCAGCGGCACCGAGAAACCGATGCTGTCGAGACTCAGTGCATCCGCGGGTCCGATCCGCATCGGCACCTCGGGCCAGGTTCCGTCGGCGTTCCGGCGAAGCAGTTCCGCTTCTACGCGCGTGCTGTTCACGACCAGGACCTCCATGACGGTCGGGATCGTCAGGTAGGTCCACACATTGGCCCAGGTTTCGGTTTCGTTGCTGGGGGAGAGGATTTCAATGAGGATGAGTGGATCGGGAAGCATTTGGCCGTCTGACGGCGGCGCGCGGGTAATCCCGATATCCGGGATGCGGTAATTCCGATCCGACCGTCCCCTGGGCACGATCCCCGGCTCCATGACCGCGCGGCAGCGGCCTCCCGGCGCGGTCAGGTGGGGCCACAGGAGCGAGCCTAGTGCCCACTGGATCGTCCCATGATTGTCGGACGCCGGCGCCATGGCGACCGGTTCGCCATCGATCAATTGCCAGGCGTGCACCGTGGGGTCGTCGGAGTCCCAGGTGAGGAACTCCGCGACCGTCATTCGGTGTGGCGGCGGTTTGCGCAGTGCGACCATGCCGCAGGGTCGCACGAGACGGCCATTCCTGTCACCTCCGATGATCTCGCGTGGGCCCGAGCACTTGCCGACGGAGTCACGGTGTCCGATAGAGCCAATCAAGCTCCGCATGGAGCAACAATGGGCCCGCGCGCAAGGATCCCCGCACCAATCATCAGGACGCGAACTCGCGCGCGACCTCTGACCCGCTCCCTCGCCCGTCGCGCGGTAGCGGCACCGTCAACGCGAGATCAGGCCGCTTTCTTCGCCAGCATCCCCTGGGCGATCAGTGTCTCCGCGATCTGCACCGCGTTCAGCGCGGCGCCTTTGCGGAGATTGTCAGACACGCACCAGAACGACAGTCCATGCGGGACCGTCGGGTCCTTGCGGATCCGGCTGACGAACACGGCGTCCTCGCCCTGGCACTCAAGCTGAGTGACGTAACCGCCGTCTTCCCGAACATCGACGACCTCGATCCCCGGAGAATCGCGTAGAAGTGCCCGCGCTTCGCCAGCGGTCACCGCGTTCTCGAATTCGACATTCACCGCCTCACCGTGGCCGATGAAGACCGGCACCCGAACACAGGTCGCATGCACCGCGATCGCCGGGTCGAGGATCTTCTTGGTCTCGACGACCATCTTCCACTCTTCCTTGGTGGAACCATCATCCATGAAGCTGTCGATGTGCGGGATGCAGTTGAAGGCGATTTCCTTGGTGAACTGCTGCGGTGGGCTTTGCTCATGCACGAACGAGGATTTGGTGTGGGTGAACAACTCGTCCATCCCCTCCTTCCCCGCGCCGGACACCGACTGATAGGTGGCGACGACCACCCGCTTGATCCTGAACGCGTCGTGCAACGGCTTCAGCGCCACGACCATTTGGATCGTCGAGCAGTTCGGATTGGCGATGATGCCGCGCTTCGAGAACTGCCGCAGATGGTGCGGGTTCACCTCCGGCACCACGAGCGGCACATCGGCATCCATGCGGAACTGGGAGGTATTGTCGATCACGATACACCCCGCTGCCGCCGCCCGCGGCGCATGCACCGCCGAGACCGACGCTCCTGGGCTGAACAGGCCGATGTCCCAGCCTTTGAAGTCGAACGTGTCCAGGTTCTGCACCTTCAACACGCGTTTTTCGCCATAGGAGACCTCGGTGCCAGCCGAGCGGCCGGACGCGACGGCGGCGATTTCCGACACGGGGAAGTTCCGCTCGACCAGGGTTTTCAGCATTTCGCGTCCGACCGCTCCGGTGGCGCCGACGACCGCGACCCTGTAGGTCATGTTTCGCACTCCTGTTTGACAAACGCCGACACCTACCGGGCAGCCGCGCGGCAGGCAAGCACAACGATACAAGATGGGGCCGCGGGAGGGTCAATCCAACCATGCATTCAGGCGACCCGGCCACGACACGTGGTTCGCGGCGAACGGCCTGGTCACACGCCTGGCTCTTTTTGACGCGCTTGTTTCGTGGTTTCTTCGCCGGCGGCGGACGCCAGTCACGCCTCGCACTTGCCATTCCGCGGGAGCCTCAGCCAGCATGACCAACCGCACCATCACCGTCGCGGCCGCGCAACTCGGCCCGATCCAGCGTGCCGAGCCGCGCTCCGTCGCCGTGGAGCGTATGATCCGGCTGCTCGAGCGGGCGCACCGGCGCGGGGTCGAACTGGTCGTTTTCCCCGAACTCGCGCTGACCACATTCTTCCCGCGCCATTACCTGGAAAATATCGCCGAAGCGGATCATTGGTTCGAAACCGCCATGCCCTCCAACGAAACCGCGCCGTTGTTCGACGCCGCGCGGCGCTTCGGCATCGGGTTTCACCTCGGCTACGCCGAAATCGCTCAGGAGGCCGACGAGACCGGGCAATTCCGAAAGCGCCGCTTCAACACCGCGATCCTGGTCAGCCCGGACGGCGAGATTCTGTTGAAGTATCGAAAAGTCCACCTGCCCGGCCACGCCGAGTTCGATCCGCGCCGCACGACGCAGCACCTGGAAAAGCGGTATTTTGAGGTCGGCGACCTCGGGTTTCCGGTCATTCGCGCGCCGATGGGCGGCCTCGACGGAATCAACATGGGCATGATGATTTGCAACGACCGCCGCTGGCCCGAAGCATGGCGCGTGCTTGGCCTGCAATCGGCCGAGCTGGTGATGCTCGGTTACAACACACCCAGCATCAATCAGGAGGCCGGCGGGTTCGAGGCGCATCATCTGCGCGTCTTCCACTCTCATCTGACGATCCAGGCCGGGTGTTACCAAAACGCCTGCTTCGCCGTCGCCACCGCCAAGGCGGGCATCGAGGATGGCTGCGAGTTGTTCGGCCATTCCATCATCGTCAATCCGCAGGGTGAGATCATCGCCATGGCGACGACCTGGGCCGACGAACTCATCACCGCCGATCTCAACCTGGATCAATGCACCCTTGGCCGGACGACGATCTTCGCATTCGAGAAACACCGCCGGCCGGAAGCCTATCAGCGGATCACCAGCCAGGTTGGCGCTGTCGATCCGCCGGTCTGGCGGCCCCCAACGCGATGATCCTCGACAGCCTGTTCAAAATCCGCCGCCTGAATTGGGTCACCACGTGCCCCGTCGGCGCTGCCCGAGGCGAACGGACAGGTCACAGGAAGGTGGCGGGGCGAACCGCTCTCGTTCTCGCGGCGCTCCTTGATGTCGTCATCCTGGTCGGCCCGAAGGGCGATCCCGCCTATGCCGCGGCACCGTTGGCGACCGAGTCCGACCGCTTCATGGTCGTCTCGTCGCAGCATCTCGCGGCGGAGGCGGGCGCCGAGATATTGCGCGCCGGCGGCAACGCGATCGATGCCGCGGTGGCCGTTGGCTACGCCGAGGCCGTGACCAACCCGTGCTGCGGTAATATCGGTGGTGGCGGCTTTCTGGTCGCGCATCTGGCCGACGACCGCGATATCTTCATCAACTTCCGCGAGACCGCTCCCGCCGCCGCTCGTCCCGACATGTATCTCGACGCCGACGGGGCGGTCATCCCTGGCGCGAGCCTGCGCGGTTGGCGAGCGGCCGGCGTCCCGGGAACGGTCCTCGGCCTCGATACCGCGCTCACGCGCTATGGCACCCTGCCGCGATCGACGGTGATGGCGCCGGCGATCCGGCTCGCACGCGAGGGTTTTGTTCTCACGCGCGGCGATACCGATATTCTTTCGCGCGCGGCGCCGCTCCTGCGCCAACAAGGCCCGGTGGCACGGATCTTCCTGCGCCCGGACGGGTCGTCCTTCGAACCCGGCGATCGGCTCATCCAATCGGACCTCGCCGAGACCCTCACCGAGATCGCGGCCAACGGTCCGGACGCGTTCTACAAGGGCCGCATCGCGGCAGCGGTTGCCCGAGCCAGCGGTGACGCGCTGACCGCGGCTGACTTCACATCGTATCACGTAACCGAACTCAAACCTCTCGCCTGCGCGTACCGAGGCCGTGTCATTCTGTCCGCCCCACCCCCGTCATCGGGCGGTACGACATTGTGCGAAATTCTTGGTGTCCTGGAAGGATACGACATGCACGCTCTGGGCTTTCATTCCGCCCGCGCCGTGCATGTCATGATCGAGGCGATGCGCCACGCCTATGTCGACCGCAACAATTTTCTGGGCGATCCGGAATTCATACACAATCCATTGGAACGCCTGCTGTCTCACGAGCACGCGGACCAGATCCATGCCCGCATCACCGATCGCGCCACGCCGTCGTCCCAGATCGCCGCTGGCACAGCGCCGCACGAACGTCCGCAAACCACAAGTTACGCCGTGCTGGACAAAGCGGGGAACGCGGTCGCGGTCACCTATACGATAAACGGCCTGTTTGGCGCGGGCATGATGGCGGACGGCACCGGCTTTCTGCTGAACAACGAGATGGACGATTTCACGGTCAAACCCGGCACGGCGAACAGTTTTGGCCTCGTCCAGGGCGAGGCGAACATGATCGCTCCCGGCAAACGTCCCCTGTCCTCCATGGCTCCAACGATCGTGCTTCAGGACGGCCACGTGTCGATGATTCTGGGCTCGCCCGGCGGCGCCCGGATCATCACGATCGTGCTGGAAACCATCCTGAACATGATCGACCACGGCATGACGCCGCAAGAAGCGGTGGATGCACCCCGTGTGCACCATCAGTGGCTGCCCGACACAATCTATGCCGAGCATTACGCGCTTTCGCCTGATACACGCGCGGCGTTGGAAGCCCTGGGCTACACGGTCACGGAACAAAGGAACTGGGGCGCCGCGGCGCTGATCGCCGTGGGACCGCCTCGCGAGATGCCCGGCACGCCTGGTTCTACGCCTCTGGACCCGGCGGCCAGCGGTCGGATGCGGCCCGGTCTGTTCTACGGCGCCATGGATTCCCGGCGACCGGCCGGCGTGGCGATCGGTGAATGAAGAGCGCCGCCAAAAGAAGGCACTCCGTTCAACGTTGTAGCGACGGCCGACCGAGCCATATGCGATGGCGCGGTGCTGTTGTCGATGACCAATTGAGCCCGACGATGGTGCGGGAGAGATGCGCCTGGCTCCCGTCTGTTCCTTGCCAGCAAACGCCAATCCTGCGCCAATCCCCAACGTTCGTTTGCCAGGAAACAGTGCATGGTCCCTGACGCCTTACTCGCCGAAGCCGAAACACTGCTCGCCGCCTGCCGCGCGAAGGGCATCCTGCTCGCCACCGCGGAAAGTTGCACGGGTGGCCTGATCGCCGCTGTCCTGACAGCGATCGCGGGCTCCTCCGATGTCGTCGATCGTGGCTTCGTCACCTACTCCAACGCGGCGAAGAACGAACTGATTGGGGTGCCCATGCCGCTCATCCAAACCCGCGGCGCGGTCAGCGAGGAGGTTGCCCGCGCCATGGCCGAAGGCGCACTGGCCCGGTCTCACGCGACGATCGCCGTATCGGTCACCGGTGTCGCCGGACCGAGTGGCGGCACCGCGGAAAAGCCGGTCGGTCTGGTGTGTTTTGGTCTCGCGAAAAAGGGCCAGCCAGTGATCAGTGAGCATCACGTCCTGCCTGGCGACCGAGCCGGCGTTCGGGCCGCGACGGTCGCGCACGCGTTCGCGATGATCCGCGCCCAGGTCTGAGGCCATCTGACATGGCGGTCGCGGTGGTACAGCCGTTGCCCGGAATCGGCGACATGATCTGGCATTTGCCGCACATCCGCGCGATCGCCGCGCACGTGGGTGAACCGGTGACACTGATCACCAAACCCCGTTCCGCCGCCGATCAGATTTTCAGCGCGGAGCGGACGGTGCGCGATGTGTTCTGGCTTGACCGAAATCCGGAGGGGCGCCATGGCGACCACGATGGCGGGGCGGGATTCTTCCGTGTGGTGGCCGCCCTGCGCGCGCGCCGGTTCGACGCGGTCTACCTGCTTCATCACAGCAGGACGATCGCGCTTCAGACCATGCTGGCGGGAATCCCCGCGCGGTACGGCTATGGTTACGGCATTCAAGGGTGGTTCCTGAACCGGCCTCCCCGCCTTCCCTGCAAAATTCTGCGACAGCATCCGTTCGATCAGGCGACAGCTTGGCTCCATGCCGCCGGCATCCCGATGGCGGAGGCAGAACCCGTCCTCCCGGTTGCCGATTTCGCGGTCGAAACCGTACGGTCCCGCCTGGGCCCGGCGGGGGCCGGGGCCGTGATCGGCATCGGCAGTTCGGAGCCCTACAAACAATGGGGCGCGGCGCGCTTCGCCGCCCTGGCGGACGCTCTCGCCTCACGGGGCGTGGGGCATTTGATCCTGGTCGGTGGCAAGGCGGAGGCCACCCTCGCCGCTGAGATCCAATCCCTGGCCCGCACCCCGGGCATCACGACCGCGATCGGCTGGAACCTGTCGGAAATCGCGGCGCTGTTCAGTCTTTCAGAATTCTATGTCGGCAACGATACCGGTGTGATGAACATGGCCGCCGCGGTTGGCCTCAGAACTTATTGCCTGTTCGGGGCGGTGCCGCCGTTTCATCACAGCAGCCGGATCGTCGCCATCACTCCGCCGGGCGGCGTCTCCAAAGCGGATGGGATGGCCCGCCTGACCGTCGAGCAGGTCCTCGCCGAGATCGAGGCGGATCAGGCCTCGACCCGTGCATGACCGGTGGCCCGGTCGAGATGATGGTCGACCCATTCAGCCACCAGTCGCCGCGCCTCACCCAAGGAAGCCTCCGGGTGATGGATACGATACAGGGTCGTGCATGCGACGAACGCGGACATGTCATCGCTGCCGTGCTGCCGTAGCTCGGAATAGGCGGTGACCACGGCTCGCTCGCAACGGCGGGCGATTTGACTGACGTGACCCATCCTCGGACGCTCCTTATTGCGAATCACTCGCAACTATTTCGAAGATTACCCGCACCGGGGAGCCGTCACAAGCGCGTCATGATCAGATCGGCAATGCGGCCAGTTCCGTGCTCGAGAGGCCCCAGGCCCGCAACGTCTCCCGCGGATCGACCGCGCCCGGCGGCGTCGGATGACCCAGCTTCGTCGTACCAAATCTGGGCGCCGGAGCGGGCTGTCGCATACCGCCAATATCAATGAACGCCGACCGCGCCACGTTGTGCGGATGGTCGTGAGCCTCATCCATCGACAGCACTGGCGCGAAACAAACGTCGGTCCCTTCCAGAACATGGCACCAGCCGTCGCGGGTCCGCGTTTTGAACAGCGCCGTCAGCCGATCCTTCGCATCCGGCCATCTCGACCGGTCCCATTGCGGCGGCATCGTCGCGGCATCGATCTCCAGGCGCTGGAGTAACTCAGCGTGGAACTTCGCCTCGATCGACGCGATGGAAATGTACTGCCCATCCGAACACTCATACACTTCATAGAAATACGCCCCGGAATCGAGCTGGTTTTCCCCTCTGGGCGCGGTCAGCCGCCCGCCTGCCTTCATCGCGTAGATCGGCGTCATCAACGACAGCGCGCCATCGACCATGGCCGCGTCGACGACCTGTCCCGCACCAGTCGCCCGCGCCGAAATGATCGCGGCCAGCAGACCGGTCACCAGGTAGAGGGCCCCTCCGCCGTAGTCGCCCACCAGATTGAGCGGCGGCGTTGGCTTCTGTCCCTTCCGCCCGATCGCATGCAGCGCACCGGTTAGCGCGATGTAATTCAGATCGTGCCCGGCGGCGAGCGCCAGCGGCCCCTCCTGACCCCATCCGGTGACCCGGCCATACGCGAGGTTCGGATTGCGTTTGAGGCAGACCTCCGGCCCAAGACCCAGACGCTCCATCACTCCGGGCCGGAAACCCTCGATCAAAGCATCGGCGCTGTCGATCAGACGGAGCGCGAGCAGGATGGACTCCGGCTTTTTCAGATCCAGCCCGATCACCGCCCGGCTGCGCCTGGTAAATTCAAACTTCTCCGGCAGTGGGACACCAAGATCGCTTGGCCCGGTCCGATCGATCCGGATGATCGTCGCGCCCATATCCGCCAGCATCATGGCCGCCATCGGCGCGGGCCCGATGCCGGTGAATTCGACGATTTTCACGCCCGCCAAGGGTCCCATTTCAATGTCCTCCATTGTCCGGGCCATTCTTGCCCCGAGGGCGCCCATGGGCAACCTCGCGGTCCGAAGATAAAACTGTTCAGGGTAACGATCGCGCGCGAACAAGCCGGGCTGCGCGGCGCGACGGCCTGGGTCGCACGACACCGGCCGGCGGGGCGTGGAATTAACCTCGCTTGCTCGACAGCCCGCGACAGCCGACTGATGCTTCAGTGCGGGTCACACCGGTGCGCCGCGATGCGTGAATCGCTTTCCCGGTCAACCGGCGTCCTCGCCCAGAAGAATGTCGGCCAACCCGTGCAACGATCGCAATCGCAAGTGTGCCTGCTCGATCTCCGGGCGTTCCTCATGCATCCAGCCCCAGGGCCCACGCCGCAAGAACACCGCCATCATACCCGCGGCTCGTGCCGGGATCACATCGTTGTCAACCCGATCCCCAACATAGGCGATGCTTTCCGCGGGCACGCCGGCCGCTTCGATCACCATCTCGAAAAACCTGGGATTCGGCTTCGACACACCCCAGCCCGCCGAGGACGCGATGAAATCCGCCGGCAGGTCCAGATCGCGCAGAGCCGACTCCGCCTCCTTCGGCTGATTGCCGGCGATCAGAACCTTGAATCCGCGCTCCCGCCACTCGGTCAGGCATGGGCGCGCGTCGGGATACAGATCCGCCGCTTCGAAGCCGTAGCGCCAGCCCAGCGCGGCGCGCTGCTGCCGCACGGTGGCAAAATCCAAATCGGGACGGAAGATTTCGAAAACCCGCCGGTGCGATTCGCCCCGCCACATGCTGACACCCAGAGCCGTGAACAGCGTCAGGCGCGGGACACCAAGAAAATCGGCCCACCCGTTCCATTCGCGAGTCTCATCGATCAGGGTCTCACCCACATCAAAGCAAACGGCACGGATCGGCATGGTCCTGGATCACCTGGCTATGATTGAACGTCCACTTTACACGCTTCCGCCGATCCGGGTGAGTCAGCGCACCCCGGTCGGCCACAATACGACCCGCAATGTTTGCAGCAGGATCGCGAAATCAAACAGGATCGAGAAATTCTTGACGTAATAAAGGTCATAGCTGAGCTTCGACCGCGCATCGTCGACCGAGGCGCCATAAGGATAATTCACTTGTGCCCACCCCGTCAGGCCCGCTTTGACCATGTGCCTCTCACGATACAAGGGAATCTGCGCGGCCAGTTCATCGACGAACATCGGCCGTTCGGGCCTTGGCCCCACGAATGACATTTCGCCCTTCAGAATATTGATCAACTGCGGGCGCTCGTCGATCCGCGTGCGCCGCAAGATCGCGCCGGCCCGGGTGATCCTGTCGTCCTCTCGTGCCGCCCAGACCGCGCCGGACGCCTCCGCGTCGACACGCATCGTCCGCAGCTTCAGCATCCGAAAGATGTTCCCGTCCAGCGTAACCCGTTCCTGCCGGTAGAACACCGGCCCTGAGCCATCGAGCCGGATGGCGAGGATGCCAAGAAGGATCAACGGAGCGGTCAGCATCAGCATGATCAGGCTGACGGCAAGGTCGAACGCCCGCTTCAGGAACCGGTCGATCGCGCCGAAATAAAACCCGTCGGAGAAGACCAGCCAGCCGAGGTCCATCCGCTTGATATCAACCCGGCGCATCTCATGCTCCACGAAGCTGAGATACTGGACCACCGGAAAGCCCGCCTTTTTACAGGCCAGTAACTGCTCGAGATCCATGCCGCGACGCTCGTCCGGCGCGATCACGATCTGATCGGCGCTCACCTGACAGGCCGCCGCCAACACGTGCGATCGCTCGGTGCGCAGAATCTTTCCGCCGGGGTCGCTTTCCAGGCGCGGATCGATCGCGCCGAGCGCCGGATCATGCAGGAAGGTGATATCGTAATTCAGGCTCGCACCTTCCTTGGTCAACATGCGCAACAAGTCCCACGCCCGCGGCCCCGCGCCAACGACCAGCAACTGGCGTCGCAGCAACCGTCGCCGCAGCAGGATGTCCAGCACCACACGCGCCGCGAACGCGCATGGCGTGAAGCAGACGAAAGCCAACCAGGCGACCAAAACCTCATCCCGCCAGGAGCGGCCTGGAAGTATCGACGGCACCAGACGCGAGGAGGCCGCGCAGAAGATCAGCGCGACAACCGCGCCCATGGCAACGACCATCGGCACGCGCACGGCCGAACGGTGCTGTTCCACGAAGGCTTCGCGGCGGTACAGTCCCATCGCGTAGAGCAGCAACAGATCCGACAGGGGATAAACCAACGCCCGTATATTGTCGATGGCGGCCTGAACCCGTGTAAATCCGGCGATCAAGCGATTTGACGGTGCGCCGGGCGGTGCTGGTGGCGCTTCAGTGAGATGGTGGGGCCAGGCATGGCCACGGTGATCACCGTGA
>Ga0181536_10001738_pt1 | contig 25291 bp, 21 predicted proteins | sample PEATcosm2014_Bin_41_FD_121105 | JGI IMG/M metagenome (GOLD analysis project Ga0181536, IMG submission 121105) | Peatland microbial communities from MTU Mesocosm Facility, Houghton, MI, USA - PEATcosm2014_Bin17_60_metaG | ecosystem: Environmental > Terrestrial > Soil > Wetlands > Peat | place...
CAGTCGAGGCCGCGGACGCTTTCGAGATCATTTGGAGGCCCATGGCCGCAACAAGGTTTTGTATGCCTTGCTTGCCAGAACTAGCCTGTGAATAGGAGAAGCGCACGCAATCGAGATCGGAGATACGCATGCTTTGTCGCTTGTGTGACATTTTTGCCCCAGCCTTCGCTCTGACGCGCAAATTCTTGGAAAGAGGCTACTGAATGCTCGAACTCGGCGTCGGCACACAAAAGGATCCAAGCAGTGGCAATCGGCGCATCTCGGTCTATCTGAACCTCGTAAAGGCCTGGCTGAATTCCCTTCACGGTTAAAACGGCCCTCTCGCCGGGGTTCCAGTTGATTTCGCCCTGCAATGATTGTAATTCCGCACCGTTGTTGGTCTTCCCCGAAATCGGCACAAACTGAACCTCGTAGCGACCCTTAGCTTTGCCCTCTAACAAGAAACCGAGTTCGACGGTGTTACCTTCCAATCGGACAACTCTAGTTTCCGGTTCAACGCCGCGCACCCTGTGAACTGAGTAACGCTCAGGCTTTTCGGAAAAGAGTTCTAGAACCGCATTTAACATGGTTGAGGCCTTACTTGCAGACTCCTCCGCTTTTGGCAGCGGATGAATAGGATCGTAACAGGCGCCTGATTCGATGCACTCGCGGCATACACCATCCTTGCAGCGAACTGCTTTTATGACCTCCCCATGCAAGTTTGCGATGACGATACGGTCATCCTCGACAGGAGCTGCATTTGCTAAAACAACGCCGCCTGAAAGTAATTGGCCCAATTTCAAGAAACCTTGAGTATTACCGTCGGTCCACTTTCCATGTATTTCGAGCACAAACCCCACCTTTTGTTGTGCAAACACCGATGAACTGGAAATGGTAAGAAGGCCCCAGAGAATGATTAGGTAACGAGCCAGTCGTATCCTTTTGTGTTTGCAAAGGCATTCTCGGGTTAGTTTGAGTGCCACGTCACGCACCCCCTCTCGTCGCCGAGACTAAAATGGCCTCTACCTATGCGCTCGACTAGTCTGTGGTGCCTAGAGAGACAAGATCGGGCGCGAATCCTGATGATTTTATGAAGATTGTCTTTCCTGAAGACGGCTTGAATATCCATTCAGAGAATCCCCCGAATGCGTTGAGCTTGGAGCCAAACAAAACCGCTCCGTCGCTACCTTCAGCTATTTGCTCAATTGGAGTGCCTTTTAGATCAAGGGCCGTGTAAGAAACGAGATTTGAATAGGCAATCTTCACTATTGAAAGGCCATCCTGGGTATGGCCGATAAAATGCTCGCCTTCTTCTACGGGCGGTCGCGAATCCACCCCTCTGGGTCTGTTCGCAAGTGCCTTACTCACAAAATCCTTAATCACATCTATCGCAACTGCATAATTCAAGTTTTGGCCCTCTTCACTCATTGCGACGAGGCCGAGCATATTCGCATTATTGTCGAGTACAGGCCCCCCTGAGTTGCCTGGGTTGATCGCAGTTTGCATTTGAAGCACTCTCGCAACGTGCTTTGATCCATCTGCATACTGCCAATCGTAATTATCTCGGACCTGGCTAACGACGCCCGTGCTGTATGACCACAATTGACCGTGCGGGTGGCCAATGATGTGGATATCCTCAGCCACTTGAATTGAGGAGAGTTCTCCAAGCTTCACAGCGGTTAAACCGGCAGGAGGCTTAATGATCTTTAGCAGAGCCAAGTCAGCTTCTTCACTTTGCGAAATAAGCCTCACACCATAAGCGTTGTTTTTGTCCAGATCAGTACCGGAGGTGGGTTTCAGAGTAAGCGTTCGGTCATTACATCTGGACGAAGTGTGGGTGGATGTGGAAGATGGCCCGAAGTGGACACCTACGGAAGTGTCCACTTGGGGAATAAATGGACACTTCGGAGCGAGCAGTCGTTAAGAGAGAGCCACAGAGACGACGGTGGCCGGTGGGAGAGAAGTGCCGGATCGTCGAACAGACTTTAAAACCGGGCGCATCGGTTGCGCGGGTGGCGCTGGCGCATGGAGTAAACGCCAACCAGGTATTCAGCTGGCGCCGGCAGTATCTCCAGGGGCTGCTGAGTCAGAGGAACACAGAGCCGGTTAAATTGCTGCCGGTGCATGTGAGTGAAGCGCAGGTAAGCAAAGTGAATCGATCGGACCGCCGGCAAGTCGCCGCAGCGGGCACGATCCAGGTGGAATTTCCCAAGGGACATGTTTGCGTTGCAGGCAGTGTAGATGGAGAAGCACTCCGTATTGTGCTGGAGCATTTGCTCCGATGATCGGGCTAGCAGCGGGGACACGGATTTGGATCGTCGCGGGAGTGACGGACATGCGGCGTGGGTTCACGGGGTTGAGCGGGATGGTGCAGACGGCACTTCAGGAAAGTCCGTTTTCGGGCCAAGTGTATATCTTTCGTGGGAGACGCGGTGATTTGATCAAGTTGCTTTGGTGGGATGGTGACGGCCTGTGCTTGTTCGCGAAAAGATTGGAGCGTGGGAAATTCACCTGGCCGCAGGCAGCGAGTGGGGCAGTTTCTCTCACGCCGGCACAACTGTCGATGTTGCTGGAAGGCATCGATTGGCGGCGGCCGGTGCGCAGTTATGCTCCCCAGATGGAAGTGTGAAGCGCACAGGTTTTATTTTTTGTTTTCTTCTTCTTTTTTTAATTTCTTTTGTGCTTTGTGCACTTTTCTCTTGCGTATAAAAACTTTTCTGGCATACTGCGCGCACGATGACACTGCGCGCAACACTTCCTGATCTCGATGCCCTGGATCACGAAGCGTTGAAAGCGCTGATCTGCACCCAGCACGAGCAACTACTCTCCCAAGCCGAAGAACTTCTTAGCAAGAACGAGCAGTTGGCCTCGCGGGAAGTCGAGATTGAACACCTGAAGCTGCTGATCGCCAAACTGCGGCGAATGCAGTTCGGTCGCTCTTCGGAGAAGCTGGACCGGAAAATCGATCAGCTCGAGCTACGACTGGAAGAACTACGGGCTAGCCAACCGGAAAGCAAAACGGTTGCGCCTAACTCTCCCGAGATCAGTCCGGTCACACGACCTGTGCGAAGGCCGTTGCCTGACCATCTGCCGCGTGAGACGCGGAAGTATCCGCCGAAGCAGGAGACCTGTCCGGACTGTGGCGGTGAACTGAAACATCTGGGTGAAGATGTCTCGGAGATCCTGGAATATGTGCCCGAGCATTTCAAAGTGATTCGGCAGGTGCGCCCGAAGTCGGCCTGTGCACGCTGTGAACGCATCGTGCAAGCCCAAGCACCGAGCCGTCCGATCGAGCGAAGCTTTGCCAGTCCGGGGCTGCTGGCACACGTGCTGGTCTCGAAATACTGCGATCATCTGCCACTGTATCGCCAGTCGGAGATTTATGCGCGGGAAGGGGTGGAGCTGGATCGCTCGACGTTGGCGGACTGGGTGGGCGGAGCCAGCCGGTTACTGGAACCGCTGCTGGAAGCACTGCGCCGTCATGTGATGGCGGCCGAGAAGCTGCACGGTGATGACACGCCGATTCCGGTATTGGCACCCGGCAATGGCAAGACGAAAACCGGGCGGCTGTGGACCTATGTGCGGGATGACCGGCCGGCAGGAGATAGGACACCACCGGCAGTGTGGTTCGCCTATACGCCGGATCGCAAGGGTGAACATCCAATGAAACACCTGAGCATGTTCACGGGCACTCTGCAGGCAGATGGTTACGCGGGATACGACCAGGTCTACGAAGACGGTCGCATTCAAGAAGCTGGGTGTATCGCGCACGTTCGCCGCAAGTTTTACGATCTATACGTTGCTCACAAGTCTCCGGTTGCAGCCGAAGCACTGGAACGAATCGAGGCCCTGTATGCCATCGAGAAGGAAATTCGGGGACGTCTACCGGAAGAGCGGCGTCAGATCCGGAATGAGTGCAGCCGGCCATTAATGGAATCACTCAAACAATGGCTGGAAGAAACCTTGGTCAAGCTGTCGCAGAAATCCCTTACGACGAAAGCGATTCGCTACGCGTTGGGGCGATGGGACGCATTGATGCGTTTTTGCGATGATGGTCGAATCGAAATTGACAACAACGCGGCGGAACGTTCTTTGCGCGCCGTGGTTTTAGGTAGGAAGAATTATCTTTTTGCCGGATCGGATGCCGGGGGTGAGCGCGCCGCAGCTATCTATAGTTTAATCGGCTCCGCCAAACTGAACGGCATTGACCCAGAAGCCTACCTGCGCAATGTTCTGTCCTGCATCGCAGAACATCCGATTAACCGCATCGAGGAGTTGCTACCATGGAACCTCGCAACAAGCACAGAACCCGAAAGAAGTCAGGCGGCCTAAAGAAGAGCGCCGTCGGGAAGCATTCCGCTAGCAATCCATTGCACCTACCCAACATCGAAGAACTGATCGAAGTAGGCCAAATCAAAGTAGGCGTGATCCCTAAACTTTGGTGTATCGCCGCCACGGCCGACGACGAACATAATAACTTGGCCATGCTGGTACGCCGAGAAGGCGAGACCTTGGCTGAATTGCTGACTCGCCTCGACCTGGCGATCGCCAAGGCGCGAACCGAGGATATTTTCACCGACGAGATCAACCCGCCACATTCATAGCCGAAACATTCATGCGAATTCGGAATCCGTCAAGGTGTACTCGCCGAACGCTTACGTTTCAGATAGATTATTCCTGCTTCAAATCCATGGATTACGTGCCAATTTGTCAGGACATAACCCGTAGGGTCGATGATGACACCTGTTCCGAATCCCGTATCTGTAACCTCGTCGTCCTTAAAATTGGCTGTTACCACTATGACGACGCTAGGTGACGCTTTCCTAAACACTGAAATGCCGGTTGCACCCCTGGTCAGGATAGGTTCGTGAAACCGTGGGAGAATTCCGACACTCTTCGAATAGGCCTTACAGGCATTAATCAGGTCCCACAATTCAGAATAGCCCAGCGCCGCACTGCCCTTGTTATCTGCCGCCTTGGCGTATTCAAGCAACTTAATCGTTTGCAGGGACGGCAGAGAATCGCTTGGGGGCCGAGTTTCTGCCTCCAACGCCACAATTCCCCAAAAAGCCAGCAACGAAGTAAGCACCAAATTTAAGTGTTTATTCTTTCGGGACATAGTCTCCTCGCATGATCGTTCCAGGTCCCGACTGCAGGATTAAAGAGAGCCAATAATTCACACCGTAAACTTGCCATCCATCTTCCACCATACCGGGGAGTCTCGGTGGCTCGGCCCACCACCTAAGAACCCCGATTCTAGGAAGATCCCAGAAGTTATTCTTCAACAGTTAGAACGACTATGAGCATTATTCTTGCACACAAACATTTGAGCTTTGGATTTAAGACCTGCTCAAGCGCGCAAAGGTCAATGCGGATGCTTTCTGCCCGCAAATCCGCTTAGTTTGCATGTCGGGGCTTGTGCTCCCATACAACTTGCCCTCGGGTTTGCCCTTAGCATCAACACAACGCAGATGGAGAGCAATCCTCAGCAAGGGCTCTCCCGCGCACCCGAAGATGGCTTAGACTCGTCATGTGAAGTTGCACACACTCAAGTGCCGCTCCGGCGCGTTGCTTTTGCGTTTTGCCGGCCGCGGCTTGGGGAGAAACACATGTCAAAGGTCCTTTTAATCAGCGGGAGTCCAAAACCAGAGGGAAACACATGTCAAAGGTCCTTTTAATCAGCGGGAGTCCAAAACCAGAGGGAAACACATGTCAAAGGTCCTTTTAATCAGCGGGAGTCCAAAACCAGAGGGAAACACGGCACAGCTCATGGAGGAATGCGCGAAAGTGATTCGCGAAAAAGGCGTGCAGGCTGAGATCGTTTCCTTTGCCGACATGAAAATTGAATCCTGCACGGCCTGCGGGAAGTGCTCCGAAATGGGCAAGTGCAATATCGAGGATGGCCTGAATGCCGTCATGGATAAGCTCCGCGAGTCACAAGGATTCATCGTGGGCGCTCCCGTCTACTTTGGAACGGCGCGCGGCGATGTGATGTCGGCGCTGCAAAGAATCGGCTACGTCTCCAGCAAGACGGACAAGTTCCTGTCCGGGAAAGTGGGAGGTGCCGTTGCCGTGGCACGACGCGGCGGGCAAACCTTCACCCTCCAGGAAATGCTGATGTTCTTCCTGATCAACGACATGATTGTTCCGGGATCAACGTACTGGAACATGGTCTTCGGCCGGCTGCCCGGCGAGGTGTGGAAGGATACGGAAGGTATCGAAACGGTCCGACACTTTGCCGCCAATGTCGCTAACCTGGTGAAGAAGCTTCATCCCGAAACCACCAACTGACGCCACGACCCGGCAGTAAGGGGCCTGGTGCTCGGTGGCAAAGTAAGGAAGAGACTACGCCGGAGTTCATGGGGCGCCATGTTCTGGGTTGCGAGAGGTGCAGAATGGCAGTCATTTTCCGTCCGTGTCCCTCTTTTGCCGTCGTTCAATGTAAGAACAATGGAAGGGATTTCTAGATACTCGGTACTCTCAGATTCGGAAGTCCAGCACCTACTCCTGTGGGATATAAATGAAAGGCACTTAACACACTGCTAAACTAGCAAAATCGGATGAGCTGTTGTGGAACCTCTTTTCTATGGGAGATCTCCAGAATCGCAAAGGCCCACATCCTTGCACTTGGGGCGTGGGCCCTTTTGCTGTCCGCAAAAACGCGAAGGTCTGTCGTGGGACCGAAAGTGAAGTGAATCTGGGGAAACATCTCTGCCGCAAACAATAGCAAACAATAGCAAACAAAATCCCGAAAGACTGTTTCCAATCCAGATACGGCAAGTCAGTAACCGCCGCCACGATATAGAATTGTGTACAGGGGCAAACAAGAATCCAGGCAACTAGCACTCGAACTGAAGAAGAGTTGCACAACAGTTGCCTTAATAGCTACTATCACGTCATAAAGGTTGCCATGAATAAAAGGGGTTGATATCGCTGGAGGGCATTTCCGTGTTTTTGTCTACTGCGGTTACCCTTTGTCCTTTTGCAGGATCAAGTACAACTGGATAAGAGTCTAATGCGAAAGATTCCGTTGGGGTGAACGAGATGCAGTTTACAGTTCTCATTGCCATTGGCGTGCTGGCGGCGGGTCTGGGTATCGCGCTCGGTAGGTATGTATGGCCTGCCGTTCGCGGAAGTGACCGGGACGCAATGGCCAAGGCCCAAGCCGAAATCGGTCGCCTTGGCCAAGAATGCGGCTCACTGCGTAACCGGGCAGATGTACTTGATGGAGAGCGTAAAAGCGCGACTGATGAAGCAAAGAGGGCAGGGGAAGAAGTTGCGCGCCTGACCGAGCGCGTTGCCAGCCTCATGAAACAGAATGAAGAGCAAGCGAGGCAAACCGCTTTGGTCGAAGCTCAGCGCGAAAGGGCTGCTAACGAAGCGAAGGTGGCAGGATCCGAAGTTGTGCGTCTCACGGAGCGGGAGACTGCCCTAGCGGAGAAGATTGAGACGCAGTCGACGCAGCTTGGCGAACTGCAAAAACAATTGACGGCCGAATTTGAGAACATTGCGAATCGCATCCTGAAGGCGAATGCCTCTGAGCTCTCGGAGAATTCACAGAAGGCATTGACAGCTCTCCTTGATCCGCTGCGTGAGCGAATTCATGATTTCCAGAAGAAGGTAGAGAGTACCTACGCAGCAGAGAACCGCGAGGTTCTTGCTCTAAAAGAGCAGATCAAACTGATCGTCGAAACAAGCCATGCCATCGGGAGTCAGGCGGATGGGCTCGCAAAGGCCTTGAGGGGGGATTCTCAGCTCCTCGGACGGTGGGGAGAACTCGCCCTGGAGCGCATTCTGGAAGCGGCAGGCCTGACAGAGGGACGAGAGTATATCACGCAAGGGCGCGGGTTGGGCCTCAAGAGCGAAGACGGGGGTCCTCAAAAGCCGGACGTTGTCGTCATGCTTCCAGAGAGGCGGACGATGATTATTGATTCCAAGGTGCCTCTTGCGTCCTACGAACGCTTGATCGCGGCAAAGGACGAAGAGGAGCGAGCAGCCTGCGCTGATCAGTTTGTGCGGGATATGAAAGGTCACATCGACGGGTTGGCGGGCAAACGGTATCAGGAAAACGAAAAGCTGGAAGCTCACGACTGCGTGTTGATGTTTGTGCCAATCGAAGGCGCGCTGGCTGCGGCACTGACAAGGGAGCCTGAGCTTTTCGTATATGCGTGGGAGCGCCGGGTCGTGTTGGTTGGTCCTCCGACACTACTGATGACCATGCGCACGGTTGCGTCCATTTGGCGCTATGAACTCCAGGGCCAGAACGCACAAGAGATTGCCCGATTGGCCGGCGATCTGTGTGACAAAGTGAGCGCAAGTCTCAACGATCTAAATGGTGTCGCCGAGAAGATCTCTGCCGCTTTGAGCGCGCACAATGAGGCGGTGAAACGGCTCTCGACAGGGAAAGGCAACGCGCTCTCCATTGGGGAGCGCATGCGGAGTTTGGGTGTGAAAACGAAAAAACCGATGCCTTCAATGCTCGTGGACGGTATCTCGATTGCAGCGCCGGGTGATGACTCCGAAGAAAGCACAGCCTCGGAGCCTAATGAGCGAGTGGAATGAGGTCCGAGTGGGTCGAGTTGCGCAAAGACGCTATTTGAAGCGAAAGAAGGATAGATGCGTTTGGACACCGGAAGAGGTTACGACGATACCTGGCGACTGCGGGCCATAGAAAATCGCCGTGGCTGCCGTCATGGCGAGGCCTGGTAATCACATGCAGATCATGCCAGTTGCTGAAATGCTCGTCTCCGAAGGCCTGGCTGCGCCCTTGATCAATGCGTTGATTCCGAATGAAGTCAACTACACAGTCGCGCTGATGCAGCCATGTGGTCACATCGAGGCAAGCACTATGGGGGTTCGAAATCGGAATCGCGCTCTCGCTCGAATGCAGTTCAGACAATTTCTCGCCGGGGCGCAGCAAACCGGCGCCGATCTGATGATCACGCCCGAGTATTCGATGCCTTGGGAGACTCTCGTTGAAGCAATCAAGGCAAACTGTGTTCCGGCAGATGGCAAACTCTGGGCGCTCGGCTGCGAAAGCATAAAGTACAGCGAGTTAGAAGCTCTAAAACACGAACTTGCTCCTTGGGCGGCAGTGCTCTTTGAACAGCTTCAGCCAGATCAGGCGCGGTTCACCGATCCCCTTGCATATGTGTTCGCCGCCGCGCCAATCGATGGAAGTGGCGCGTCAAGAATCGTTGTCCTCGTTCAGTTCAAGACGTGCCCAATGGGTGACAACAACCATTTCGAAGTCAACGGCATGCAACGGGGCACTCGAATCTACCAATTCGGCGGAGCAGAGCAGAATCTAAAACTCGTATCATTGATCTGCTCTGATGTCTTTGCGTTCCGGGATGAGGATGCATTGGCCGTATACGACCGGGCTTTGGTGATCCATATACAACTCAATCCGAAACCGAGACAGGGCCAGTTTCGACAATACAGGAACCAGCTCTTGCGTTATGACGGTGATGAGACAGAACTTATATGCTTGAACTGGGCAGGCGACGTTTGCGAGTGGAGCGGAGACAAGCAAACGCCATGGAAAAACATCGCTGGCTCTGCCTGGTACCTCAGGCCGAAGGGTTTTGATGAAAGGGACGCAACTCTGAACGCCAACCACGGACGAGGCCTCTACTACACCTGGCTCGATGAGTCGCGGGCCCACGCTTTATTTTTTAATTATAAACCAGCGATCTATCTACTCGTGGCAACCAAGGTGGCGCATATTGGTGTCACGGCCTCCGTCTCCAGGCGTCGCGGACCGCAACTCACTAAGACATGCGTCTGGGACGATGCAACGGGGGATTGGGTCGAACAATCGACAGCTGATGACGGTTTCTCTGCGTTTGTCGGTGAGTGCGGCCAGGCGAAAGAACAGATTCAGAGCATTCATGATACTAATCCGATGGATGCAGAACGCCTCCTTGCGCTTTGCGCGGGAAAGGTCAAGCATGATGGAAACTGGTATAGCGTTCGACGGCTGGACTCCTGCGTCATTGACGCTTCCGAAGTCATCCATCGGATGACATTCTGTCAAGATACAGACCCTGGGGCAACAGAGTTTCGGGTCGGATGGCTAAGACGCTGTGCACGGCTCTGGGACATCTTGAAGACGCATAAACATCTGCCACCCGCGCTTGTGGACTTCAAGGATGGATTCCGTCTTGAATGGTCCTCGGACTCTCCCCATCAAAATGCGATTTCAGAGAAAGGTAAACGAGCGACAGTGGTTTACATGGGGGAGGAATCCAGTTCGGCACACATAGAGGAGATTGCCAAAACGCTTGCTGAGTTTCTTCACCGAGGATGTGCTGATCCAAGGGAAAGCCGCTCAGCACAACAGCGGCTGGCTGTGTGGTTTCGTGAGAATGAGGCAATTGTTCCTCTGAACCCTGATCGGTATATCAGATTCGACCAGGCGGGTGATACCTCCGAGTTCGACATTGCGAGGGAAACTTGAGCATAAGCATCTCCCAGCTGCGCGAGCGCGTCGCAGCACAGTTCAAAGATGTTGAGCAGGTGGATGAAACGATTATCCGCTATACGCGGAAGATGGGTGATCTTCCCTTCGCCGTCTGCTACCTTGATGTCGCGGAAGATTTGCCAGGAACCTCAGAGAAGCTGACGCAGTATCAGGATCGCGTAATCGGCAGCCATTACTTCGAAGGTGAGAAGAGTCTGCAATGGAGCAACTATCTCTACTTCATCACCGATCGGAAGCACCTGGAGAGCAGCCAGGTGCGCCAGGCCAAGGAACTGATTGAACGCGACAGAAGCTATGCGCGCAAGCGCGTCATCGCCGAGGAAGAAATAGATTCGGTCCTCGCGCCCTCAGTGGTGGGACCAACGGAAGCGTTTCCACGTACAAATATTCGGTCCTTGTGGGTAGAACGTCTCGTCGAAGCCGGGTTGGACGCGGCAATTTTGAGCAGCGACGACCTCCCAAGGCGACTGGCCATAATCGAGTCATCGTCCTCCCAGCCCGCTGCGAAGCGGAAACCGCCAAAGCAAAGCGCGCAGGTCGAACCTGCTCCATTTATTCGCTCGCTTCAGTTGAAAACATTTAGGAGCTTTCCTGTTCGTCGGGATTTCGACTTTGGGGCGGTGAACCTCATCTTCGGGGCCAATGGTTCGGGCAAGACATCGCTTTTCGAAGCGATCGAGCTCCTTTATTGCGGCCGAAACAAGAGGAACCCAGCCCAGCCGGGGAATTATGAACTGATTGCAACTTACTCAAATGGAGAGAACGAAAAGGCGACAGGGGGCCGCGACCTGCAATTGTTCAGAGACCGAAATCTCAACTGGTATGGCCAGTCGGAAGTAAAGACGAACAATCTGTACCAGAGTTTTGCTCAGTTCAACTTTCTGGACACGGATGCGGCAGTTCATCTGGCGGATTCAGATTCTACCCGGATTGAAGATGACCTCTCGAAACTGCTCGTCGGACCGGACGCCTCCAAGACCTGGCGTGATATAGAACGGGTAAACGATGCTCTGGACGCAAAGCTTAAGGACCTGCGACCTCTTGAAACACAGTTCAGTGACGAACTCTTGGCCCTGAATAAACGGCTCAAGGAAGCAAGTAGCCTTCAGCAGGAGTCAGATTTGGTCCGCGTCCGCCTGGAAGAAATGATTAAACGGCTTGGGTGGAGCCGTAGCCAAGACGACAAAGAAGAGTTCGCGGGCAAGCTTGTGGAGGCGCTTTCGGAGCTCGTGTCATTGGCGCGGCAAGCCGCAGAGCTTGATTGGACGGAGACGCCCGTCTCGATCGATGGGCTGGCGAAGTATTGCCTTGGGGTTAAGGTCATAACCGAGAAAGCCGAAGCGGATATTGGCCGTCTCGATGTCGTGCGGAAGAACCAGAAGCGTGTTGCTGATGCGATTGAGCGCGATCAAAAAGCAGCGGATTTTGTGAATCAGGCAAAACGCCTTATCGATGCAGGAATTCCCAATCGCGCGGCAGAGGGCGGGAAACAGCAGAGCACCATAGCGACGTATTCCGGATGGCTGGCGGGTCTCAACGAGGACTTCTTGAGCGTACTTTCGCTCGCCGATCTTGGGATGACCGTGGAGGCTTGCCAAAGGGCTGCCGCTTCAAAGCGTTCTGCTGCACAGGGATCTCTCGCGACTACGAAAGCAGAGCACTCGAACTTTAGCAAACTGCGCGATCAATCTGTCAACCTTGCACAAGAACTCCGTCAGGTCGCTGGCAGAATCCTCCAGAACACAAGCAAGCCGGATGAGTGCCCACTTTGCCACACGCAATTTGGGCCAGGCGAATTGGCGAAGCACATGAAGGTGGGTGTGGACGAACACGTAGAGGCGGTAGGTCAGACGCTTCTCAATCAAATAGCCATGCAAGAAGCGGCCGTGCGCGATGCGACTGCGCTTGCAGCGGCAAGCGATTGGTTGAAAAAGTTCTCCGAACGCGCCAGGCTTCCCACTGGGGCCTCGGTTCGTTCAGCAATGAATGGCGTCGAGGATGCAAAGCGGACACTGGCGGAAGCAAGAGGCCGGCTAGAAACGTTGAACAAAGAGTTGGCTTCGCTTGAGTCGCAAGGTCTCTCAGTAGCCCAACTGGAGAAGATTTCAGTTGGTTTGCGCGAACTGGGTTATCCGCTTTCTGAAGTTTCCTTAGATGCTGTGGATCGATTGCTCTTGACGATCACTCAGAACTCGACGAATTCGTCACAGACGGTTGAAGCCGCGAGAACAGAGGTTGCTGACCTAGAGCAGTCGCTGGCAACGATTCTTGGCACTGCGGAGTCAGGACTTCAGGTTCTTAAGTCTGCCCTTGCGCGGATAAAGGAACGGTCAGCCACAACAGAGAGCATTCTAGCGAAGCTGAGAATGTTTTCATCGTCGTTTGCTTGGCCGGGAGGGAAATCCGTTGCCGAGCTCGCAGTGGAAGCTGACGCGGTTCGCAAGGTGGCCGTTGAACTCCAAGCAGCTCTTGGGAGGGAAAAGCAGGCCCAGGCCATTCACACGGAATCAATAAAAAGAAGAGAGATCCTCGACGTAGAACTCAAAAAGTTGAGGCCACGCATTGAGCGCCTGACCCAGGCGCACGCTTCCCTCGATGGCCTACAACGAGAATTTCCTTTGGAAAAGGCAATGGACGCTGCGCTTCAGCAGAATCGCGCTGCGGTCGAATCGATCTTTTCGCAGATTCACTCGCCGGCAGAGTTCCGCGGACTTGGCTCGACCTGGACAACACTCGTGCGGAAGGAGGGCGGCCGAGAGGCGAAACTGACCGAGATTAGCAGTGGCCAACGGGCAGCGCTTGCACTCTCCATTTTCCTGGCGCAAAACACCCAGCTTAGGGTGGCGCCGCCGTTGGTTCTCATAGATGACCCGATTGCGCACGTAGACGATTTGAATTCGTTGTCCTTCCTTGACTATCTGCGCGAGCTTGTGCTGACAGGCCGACGGCAGGTTTATTTCGCCACGGCGAATGAGAAGCTGGCGACATTATTCGAACGCAAGTTCGATTTTCTGGGGTCGGAGCGATTCCGCAGGTTTGATCTCTGGAGAGAAACATAGCTGGCTTCTCCAAACAGAGTCTGCTCGATATGGAAAACAAACTAGAACTCTCGCAAAGGGCCGCAAACCTCGTTGATATCCAGCAAGGCGATACGTGAGGAAAGCTTTTGGACCAGAGTTTCCACTGAGAGATTACCTCTTGTTTTGATACCGCAACTCCAACGGGCACCAATTTCGTGAAAGTGGTGTCCATTAAACAGACGCAGAAGCCCCGCATCGTCGAAGAGTGGCCGTGCAAGAAAAGCGGTTGCTCTCGTTCTAACGTCAGGCTACCGCGCAAAGCGGCGCTGAGGCCCCACTTTCAGGGAGAGACATCATGGATCACCCCTTCGGGAACCAAGCCCAAACTCGATTGTACTTCTTCGTCCTAGTCCTTGTTCTTGCCGTCGCCGTCTTCTTGACGTTGCAACCGTTCCTGGGTGCCAACGGAACGGCTAGCACCGCCACCTATTCTCGGGGTGCTCTGCACCTGACGATTCCTTATCGCGCGGATCATCCTGGAACGGGGCGCCTAACGCTTGAAGTCATGGACCCCGAAGATCATGTGATCGGAAGAATCGAGAAACCCTTGACGGTCGTGCAAGGTGCGTCGCAGTGGAAGGAAGGATTAAACCTCGATAAGCCAGTGGCCCTCGACGAACTGGTTTGGCACCGAGTGCGCTACCGCTTCCAGTACGACGACACCCGGTTTGCGGACTTGCAGGGAACGGAATCCATCTCCCAGATGCTGCGCATGCCCGTTCTGCGTATCCTCGGGCAGCAATCCTATCTCTCAGGAAGCCGTGCCGCGGTGCGAGTTATCGTTACCGACTCGAAGAACGAGGCGATATCCGGGCGCAGCACCTTGCGAATTGAGCTCCAGGCTCCGGGGCAGAATCGAATGACGCTTTTCACGGGCCAACTAAACCGTCGCAACACAGCCGAGGCGCAGTTTCAGTTTCCAACCAAGCTCACCGGCAACTGCGAGTTGCGCTACATCGTGGACACTTCCCTCGGTTCGACCGAGTATACCCAGACGATCCGCTTGCAGGATAAGGTGGGCATCCTGCTGACAACGGAAAAACCAATCTATCAACCAGGGCAAATGATACACGCGCGTGCTTTGGCGCTGGACCGCGCGGACCATGCAGCAGTTGCGAACCGCGGCCTAACATTTGAAGTTGAGGATTCACGCGGCAACAAAGTCTTTAAGAAGGCGACGCGCACCGACGAGTTCGGTATCGCCTCAGCGGAGTTCGGGCTCGCCAGCGAAGTGAACCTGGGTACGTATCACCTGCGTGCGCTGTTAGGCGAGGCTGGGAGTGATGCAACGAATAGCGCGGAAATTGCCCTAAACGTGGAAAAGTATGTGCTGCCGAAATTCAAAGTGGATGTCGAGTTCACCTCCAAGGACGACCAGAAAAAGCACGGCTATCGCCCTGGAGATCATGTCAAGGGTATCGTCCAGGCGAACTACTTTTTTGGCAAAGCGCTGGACACGGCAGAGGTTTCGATCAAGGCAACGGGCATGGATGTCACCACATTCGAAGCTGCTTCCGTGGAGGGCAAGACGGACCACGACGGCGCGTATCACTTTGACTTGCGGCTTCCCAATTACTTAGCCGGCCGACCGCTTACCCAGGGAGCCGGGCGCCTCCTAATCGAGGCAACTGTAAAGGACAGCGCGGGCCATTCAGAAACGCGGGGACAGCCCATCACGGTAAGTGAATCGGCATTCCTGATCACGGCGGTTCCGGAAGGCGGAACGTTGATCCCTGGACTTGAAAACCAAGTGTTTTTGCTGGCGTCCTATCCAGATGGTTCGCCTGTGGAGGCGGATTTAAAGGTCCGGACAAACGCGGGAAGTGAGCAGAGCGTCAGGACCGATGGTGGCGGCGTGGCAGTCATCAGCCTGAAAACACCGTCGGGTGGCGAAACTCTTCAGATCGAAGGCCGCGACAAAGAAGGGGAAACCGTTTCAGCCGCAGTTCCGCTGCAACTACGCGCGGGAGAAGATCAGGTGCTTTTGCATGCCGAGCGGGCTGTCTATCGTTCAGGGGATACGATTCACCTCAAAGTGTTGGCCACAAAGAATCGCGGCACCGCTTACATCGATATGGTCAAAGAAGGACAGACGATTCTGACGCGCGATCTGGACATCAGCGATGGCGAGGCAGAACTCTCGGCGGTTGCCGGTTCTGAAATGGCCGGAACACTCGAAATCAACGCTTACATGTTTGGCCAAAACGCGCAGCCCGTTTCTGATCACCGGCTTGTCTTCGTTCAGCCCGCCGACGAACTAAAAATCGAGGCTGTTGCGGACGCGCCGGTCTATAAGCCCGGCGACGATACCCATATCCGTTTCCGGATAACCGATGCACACGGCCGCGGCGCGCGCGCGGCGCTTGGGCTCCAGGTTGTAGACGAAGCGGTATTTGCACTGGCGGAGAAGCAGCCCGGCTTCGCGAAAGTCTTCTTTTATCTGGAGCAAGAAGTAATGAAACCCAGGTACGAGATCCATTCCATTGGATTGTCGGACGTAGTCGAGCCAGTGCCGCAACCGCAGGAGGAACAGCGGGATCGTGCCGCTCGGGCGCTGTTTTCGGCGACGGAAATCGTCTCTCAAAACAAATTTGAGACAGAGGTCGGCCGTTCAGTTCCGCAGACAAAATACTACGAATATTTGGCCCGCTACCGGGCGCAGTTCATCGCAAATGCGGGAAGAATTGCCGCGCAACTACGGCGCTCTTTCGCGGATGACCCTACCCAGACAGACCTGAGAAAGGCTTTCCAGAAACTTGCGGATTCGGGGAGACCCGAGTTTCGCGATCCATGGGGCAAGGGACTGCAAGTCGAGCCCCTAACGTGGGATCCCAGCAAAACACAGTACCTCATCCGCAGCGCGGGCTTCGACAAACAATTCAATACTGCCGATGACCTGACAGCGTTTCTGTATTTTCGGCGCAGCGAATTGGTGGCCTCTCCTTCCGATGGAAGAATCGGCATAAGGGTCCAAATCGAACATGACCGTGGCCCTAACAATGGCCGAGCGGAAGTCTCTGGAACGGTTGTGGACCCATCTGGCGCAGCGGTCTGGGGCGCGATCATCACCCTTAGCAACTCCGCTACAGGGCATTCCGCAACCGTGCAGGCAGACCAAGGTGGCAAATTCCAGTTGACCGCTCTCCAAAAAGGCACGTACCAGGTCGTTGTTTCCAGCCCTGGGTTTCGCCAGTCAGCGCAGACTTTAAAGCTCGCGCCGCGTGACCACGCCGAACTTGACGTCTGTCTCACGATCGGATTTTCGACCGAGGCAGTGGAGGTGAGCGGCAGTTCGGAGGTTATCGTAACCACTGAGGCTGGCGGCGTTGGCTTTGGTATTGCCGGAGGAGTCCCAGGAGGGGTGGCAGGCGGCGTCATGGGAGGCGTAATTGGCGGTGTCCCGGCCGATCGAACAATGCTGATGGCGCCGGCTCCGACTAAGCTTGCTCCACCCATGGCAATGGCAAGACGCATCTCTGTCAAGGAGCTGGGTGCCCAACAACTCGAAGACACGACGCAAGATCAAGAAGGTTCGCCGGATGTGCACGTGCGTTCGTACTTTCCCGAAGCCCTATATATCAACCCGGAAATCATCACGGATCGCGACGGCAACGCCAGCATTTCCATACCGCTCGCTGACAATATCACCACGTGGCGCATGGCGATGCTGGCCTCCACGCAACATGGCGCGCTCGGCACATCTACATCGAGCCTGAAGGTATTTCAAGACTTTTTCGTGGACCTTGATCTCCCCGTCACGTTGACGCAAGGCGACCAGGTTTCCATTCCGGTGGCTATCTATAACTACTCCGGAGCAAAGGGTGATGTGCGCCTTCAATTGAAACCTGGCGATTGGTTCTCGCTGGTGGATGACGCCGCGGAGAAATCGGTCAGTGTAGAGGCAGGACACGTTGGCGGTTCGCAATTCACGTTGGAAGCCAAGAGCATCGGTAAATTCAAATTGACGCTCACCGCGCGCATGAAGGGAGACCCCAAGCGCGCGGACATCGTAGTCCGGGAAATCGAAGTTGTCCCCAATGGCCGCGAGCAAAACGTCGTGTTCAACGGCCAGTTGGAATCGGTCGTCAGCCATAACGTGGAGTTCCCGGCGAGTTCCATCCCCAGCGCCAGCAAGATTTTCGTGCGGCTCTATCCGGGCCCGTTGAGCCAGGTCATGGAAGGCATGGATGCGATTCTGCGCATGCCCGGTGGCTGTTTTGAACAGACCTCTTCGAGCACTTATCCCAATGTGCTGGCGCTGGATTACATGAAGCGGACGAAGAAGCTTACTCCCGAAGTCCACGCGAAGGCCGAAGGTTACATTGCCAACGGTTACCAGCGGCTGCTTACTTTTGAAGTGCCAGGTGGGGGGTTCTCCTGGTTTGGCCAGGCACCAGCGAACAAGATTCTGACTTCTTACGGGCTGATGGAATTTTACGACATGTCTAAGGTCTACGAAGTGGACCCACGTCTGATTCAGCGCACGCAGCAGTGGCTTGCGGCACAACAACTTGCGGACGGAAGCTGGAAGCCAGATAGCAACTTCATTAACGAAGGCGCGACCAACCGCTACAATTCCGATGTACTCAGGATCACTGCATACATCTCCTGGGCGCTTGGAAACACCGGTTATCAAGGTGGAGCCGTAGAAAGGGCCAGCCAGTTTATTCAGAGCCACCTTTCTTACGGCAAAGTAGACGCATACACGCTGGCCGTAGTTGCCAATTTTGCCGTGGACTACGGAAAGGACCGCGAGTTTGCGCGGCGAGCGATAGAGCTGCTCCTGAACGCGCGCACGGAAAAGGACGATCTGGTGTGGTGGAGTTCGGAGGAGACCGGCGTTTATTCCACGGGCACAAGCGCCAGTGTGGAGACCACGGGGCTGGCCGCGCAAGCACTCCTGAAATGGGGCCAGACGCCCGCTGCCACTCGAAAAGCACTCTCCTTCCTCACTACCAAGAAAGATGCGTCAGGGACTTGGGGAAGCACACAGGCAACCATCATGGCGCTGCGCGCGCTCTTGCTCGCGGCGGAGAAAGGCACCGCCGATGTGCGCGGAAAAGTGGAAATCGCATTGAACGGGAAACCCATAACGCAATTCGAATTGAACGCAGACAACAATGACCTGTTCCATCAATTCGTCTACAAGGACATTGATCAGGCCAGCGCGAATCAAATCGAAGTGCGCCTCGAGGGCAAAGGAAATCTGGGATACCAGGTTGTTGGACAGTACTTCGTGCCATGGGACGAGGCCGGACTGGAGGAACCGCTATCCATCGCAGTTCACTACGACCGGACACATTTAGCCCAGGATGACATTGCTACGACCACGGCCACCGTCAGGAACAACCTGAAGAAGAATGCCAACATGGTAATGGTTGACTTGGGGATTCCGCCGGGTTTCGACCTTTTGAGCGAGGATTTGCAGGACTATCAGGAGAAATCCGCGGGGCAGAAGAGCGGCCGATTGGAGAAGTTCAACCTCACGGCCACCCAGGCGATTCTGTACTTTAATTCTTTTGCTCCAGGGGAGACAGTCACTCTGCCTTTCCGCCTGCGCGCCAAGTATCCAATCCGCGCGCGGACTTTTTCTTCGCGAGTTTATGAGTATTACGACCCCGACGTGAGTTCCGTGGCCCGGCCGGTGCAACTGGAGATTCAGAAGCGCTAGTCATCCATTGCATCGTTGTGCCCGCCTAGGTCCGCCACTTATTCGAGATTTCGGACTGATCCGGCTGGAGCCGTGCTTCTGTCACCATGGGTACCACCGCGGCCCCTTCCCTGCACGGCAAACCTCAAAAGTGCACAATTTGGACAGAATCATGCCTCTGCGTGGCACCATGTAACCCCTTTGTGTTCAATGACTTAGTTTTGCCTTAATCGAGTCGCCCTCAAAACATAATACTATAACAAGGGAGAGACGCTGGAGTTCGGCATCTTGGCTGTCTGTTCCAGTAGGGCAGAGAGCTGTCAGAGGTTAGCGATTGATCCTGGGCACGTCAGCACTCAGCACGCCGGGGCGACCCCGCCGAGTGAAACACTGAGAAGGAATTTAAGAGGCCACGTGAAAAACACAGGGGATCTCCTCCAGTTCAATCGTGTCGGTTCTGATTGTAGTCCCAGGGACCCAGCGCAAGCTCACACCCTTCCGACAGTATAGAGATCGGGCTATCGCCTCACGGCGACCACACGGATACAACGAGTCATCCATTAGCGCCTGTACCGCGGTTAGGTATAGGTGCGTCTGCCAGCCGTTGTCCAGATGTATCCATGTGCGGAGCGGAGTAAGGCTGGTGGACGCAGGTGACGGAGAGCCAAACGATGCTGGCCGAGATAACAAATCTAGAGAGGCAAGGTGATGGCAAAGAAGGCCAAGAAAAGGAAGAAGTCCCAGATTGTGCTGTGGAGACTCCGGCACGATCTTCGTACGAACGTCATAGCAACGCATTGCTCCCCGCATGTCGATAGTTTCTGCTGGCTCTATCAGGGCGGTGTTCCTCTCGGTAGCGGATACCTTGCGGTGAACTGGCCGGGAAAGCACGGATTGGAACACGCACATGTCGCCGCGTACAAACTCTTCAAGGGCAGGATTCCGCGGGGGAAACGAGTCGTCCAGAAGTGCGAGACGCAGCATTGCGTTCGCTACGACCATCTCAAATTGACGACTCGGGAGAAGTAGAAATGGCTGGACACAAGCTAGCGCCAAAGAATCATGGGAGAAACGTATGAGCACTTCGTCACAGCAAACAATAACAATTCAAGAATTCTCTGGGCGCTATCGCCTAAGGTCGAAAAAAGATGGTTGCGGAGAGGAAATCCTCCCCGGCAAGCTGGGCCATTTGTTTGATCACGGTCATGGGCAATTCGGAATGGTTCTGGAGGATAGTTCCTCTGGCCCCTCGCGGGCCCGTTTGCTATTGAGCCGCAAGCGAGCTGCCCTCCGGAGAGGCTTTTCATTGTGGCAACAGGGCGAATGTGAATCCGTCCTGTTGTTCGACCCACGGAATCCCAAGCAAGCCGAGTTGGCAACCAAACTGGTCATGGCCAAGAAGAAGCGGAATGTCCAGGCGAATCCAGCATCCCTCGCTAACCTCGTTCGACCCTCGACTAAAATGCCTCCCCAGCCCCCAGGAACCGAAAAACTGGCGGTGTTGAAACCAGGAAGCTTAGGCGCTAATCAGCCCCTGGAAATTCCCGATGAGGGCAATGGACTCGAGGGCTTCCCGAAGTCGGTTGCAGCCTAGCATCCGCGAGAGCGGTCAATTCCGTCGGGGGAAGGGTTCCACTCTTTCCCCGCCCCGGAAAGGGTCGAGCAAGAACCGAGTTGGGTTCGAAACTATGAACCTTCCGGAGCAGGCAAATGGGGCACGTGGAACTTGATTGCCGTGACCCCGGCCGGCTGATTTCTATACTAGTAGATGGCTCCCGTGCACCCTGGTGTGAAGGCCGTCCTGAAAGCCCAAGGAGCGGCATTGTTTTGACCAGCTGCCGATCGACTCGCGCGGGGTCCCAGCCGAAGTTGCGGGTAAACCTAGTGAGACGCAGAAGAACGCCCTTCATGATTGCCACAGAAACAAATGTGCTTTAGTTGCCTCCACTCCTACCTTTCCTCTTCCTTCCGCCTACCGTGGTTGATTCCCTCCTCCTTGCCCCGCAGATATCGCCGCACCAATTCCTCGTCCGACAACCGTGACAATACAAGAGGGTTGGCCCGGCCCTGCAATTTGCTACGCAGCCATGCTGCCATCGTTTTGATTTCCGGCGCGGATATTTCAGCGAATGTTTTCATCCGTGCCCCACTTCGGGCGTCGCTTTCTTTAGGTCGATGTGAATCCGATCCTACCAAGCGAGGCAAGATCTCGCCCGCTGGCCCGTGAAGAGAGCAATCGGCCATATCTGAACACGGAGTCTCATCAGGGTTGATTTCGATCACCGTGCGGCCATGCGCTTTCGCTAGTGGAATCAAGCCGGCTGCAGGGTAGACGACTGCCGAGGTTCCGATAACCAGCAAGATCTCCGACGATTTGACCGCTCGCGTGGCCTCGTCAATGACTCTCTTTGGTAGGGGCTCGCCGAACCAGACCACCCCGGGACGTGCCAAAGCACCGCACAGGCAGTGCGGCGGGATCTCCGGCAACGAAGGGCGGCGGTCGATCCACCCAGCTCCGCACTTGGTACAGCGAACCAGCCAAATGTCGCCGTGCAGCTTAAGAAGATTCTTGCTGCCCGCAAGCTCGTGAAGTCCATCCACATTCTGTGTAATGAGTGTGAACTCGGACTTGCGTGTTTCGAGCTCAACCAGCGCCATATGGCCTGGGTTAGGCTGGGCTTTTGCTATTCGTTCGCGGCGGAAGTTATACCATTCCCATACGAGTTTGGGGTCGCGCTCGAAAGCTTCCGGTGTGGCAAGTTCTTCGAACCGGAAACTGCGCCACAGTCCATCTGCATCCCGGAAGGTAGGCACACCACTTTCCGCCGAGATACCCGCCCCCGTGAGAACAGCAACGGAGCCCGCAGCCTGAAGCCAACTACGTGCGCGTTCTAAGTCCTCGTTCATATAGGATCCCATTTACTTAGCCATCCCAACAGAATCGTTAATCGCGCTGATAAGGTCCGCTTCGGTTGAATCCAACTCGGCGTCAACAGCAACTTTTCGACAACCTTTCTCCATCGAAGAGAGGTATTCAAAGGCTGCAGCTCTGAAGGACAATTCACGACGCAGCATAAGATAGGCGATGTTTCGTACCATCTCATGCTCGCCTTCTGCTGTGTAGTGTTCCCCTAGTTCAGGCCAGCCGTACCTTTCGCAAGCAGCCTCTGTGCGAAGGTCTAGCTCCTTCACTTCTTCCTCTGACAGTGGCAATTCTCGCAGGACTATCGATGCCCAAGCGTGGATCACTAGCAGCGAAAGCCTCTTGCTCTCCCGTAGGCGCTTCATCCCCGGAGATGACAGCTCTGCGATCTGATTCAATTCCACGTTGACATCACCGATTCGGCCCAGTTTTGCGAGAGCTTGGACTCGCGATCGCCGGATTTCGACGTCATTGGGGGCCAACTCCAAGGCTCTGTCAAAACTGGCCAATGCCGCGTCAGGACGTCCAGACCCCATCAAGGATAATCCTTTGTTTGACCACGTTTCCGACTGCCTGATATCGAGTGCGAGTGAACGGTCGAAACAAGCAACCGCCTCCTCGTGCCGGTTTTCCAAGTGGAGAGCCCATCCCTTGTTGTTCCAGGGAAGAGGATCAGTTGGATTGATCGTGATGGCGATGTCGTAGCACTTCAAAGCTTCCGTAGTGCGACCGAGGCTCCTATAGCCAACGCCTAGCTCGCACCAAGCGACAGCCACCAGACTTTCCAGTTGAGCGATGTGTTCGAAGCGACGAATTAACTCTTCGGCCCGGTCTAAGGATGTGAGGGCTTCCTTCGACCGGCCAGAGGCGAACCAGTTCATTGTTACCTCCCAGGGCGGGCAGAAGCACGAAATGCAACATTACCTTCGACCGTGAGCTTCGACCCGCCCGAGCTAAGTCCTTTAAATGCGCCTGGCCCCGAGGCCAAAACGCAACAGAACAGGGGTTTTGTTCCCTCAGCTAAGTCCATCAAAACAGGCCCATTAGGGCCCTCTGCAGGGCCTCCGCGGCCTGCTCGTCACTTGTACCTATATATTGCATGGTGGAGCTGATCGACCGATGGCCCAAGGCCTGGCGGATCAGCGCCAGATTGGCATTCCCGGCCACCAAATGCGAAGCCAGGGAGTGCTTCAGGACATGGGGATGGCGCTTCTCGGCCGGCAGGCCAGCCGCTTCTGCAACCGTCTGAAAGTTGCGAAAGAACTGCGTCCGACCGAGCCTTCCTCCTTTCTGGCTTGTAAACAGGTAGTCCGAGCCGTCCGCCGGCCGCTTGCGCAGCCAGGCCCGGAGGGCAGCCGTCTCGTCAAGCAACGGCTGCCCGCGGTGCTGGTAGAGAGGTTGAATCGTGTGGAGTGAGCCCTTGAGTCGCCGGATCGAAATGGAGCCGGCTTTCAGATCCATGTCGGCCAACTTGAGCCCACAGACTTCCGACGCTCTGAGGCCGTGCCGATAGGCCAGCAGGATCATCGCCCAATCGCGCGTCGAGCGATTCTTCGCCGCCTTCAGCAGGGCCAGGGTTTCCTGCGGCGTCAGAATGGTCATGCGACCACGCTTCGGTCGGATGGGACGGCCTTTGGAAATAGAGATAGGGATCACGGCTGGATTTGCCATGGTTTCCTTCCTTTGGTTTTGGGATTTGAACTGCAGGGTGGTGCAACTGCGGAGGGGAATCGTTTAGCGGTGATCGTTAGTTAAAGCGTCTCGCTTTCGTTTTCTCCTTTCGTATCGGCTTCAGCTGCGGTCTTGCCAAGAATGTAGTCGGCCGCCTTTTGTGCCTGCGATGCCGCAGAAACAATCAAGCGGGAATCGGACCGGAGTCTGTTGATCCAGGACTGCAGGTAGGACGCCGAGTTGTCGAGGGTTCGCGACTGGATGCCGGCAACACCGCAGAGCATGGCTGCTCCCATCTCGGCCACCAGTTCCTCTTTCGAGTAATCATCGCTGCCGAATGGGTTGTGTTCCATGATCCCCTCACGGCCCACGCGGGAAGGGTGTCCAGTCGAGTGCGTCAATTCGTGGAATAGAGTGGAGTAAAACTCCTCCGCAGAATCGAACGCCGATCGAGCCGGCACACCCACCGTATCGGTGGATGGCCGATAGAAGGCCCGTGCATCCTGCTCGAAGCCCGGGCGGTTCGGCATGGAGTTAACGATGGTTTCGCACTGCTCGAGCGGAGCGATGACGCGGGTTGGCTCGGGGGACTGGATTCCCTCGCACTGCTCCAGGTTGAAGACGGTGTAGTAGCGCAGCAGAATCGACTTGCGATTTTCGGTTTCTCCTGTCTCCTTGTCCTCCTTCCGATATTCGTCGATCTTCCAAAACACAACTTTGGAGCCGTGTTCTCCTTTCCTGACGCTACCGCCCAGTGTCTGCGCTTGGCGATAGGTCAACCAGTACCGCGAGCCGTAACCCAGCGAAGCGAGAAGGAAAACGTTGATGCCCCGATATTCCTTCTTGCTGGCAAGGTTCGCCGGCATCTCGGTGCGCCAGGGCTTGCGCCAAGGCGCTATACCGGATTGCAGTTGCTTGATGATCGCTTCCGTGACGATTTCATACGTGCTGGACATAAGCTATTTCTCCTTTTGATCTGGATTGGGATTGATCGAACGCCGGAAAGCCGGGGGATTTTGCTTACCGGAAGAGGCCGGCAATGGCTCTAGAAAGACGACACGGCAAACGTGCAGCAATGGCGACCACTGCCGAGTTGAGGCTGATTACGACCGGAATGAGACTGCGAAGTGAGGATTCGTGGACGGACTGAGTGACCACTTTATCTTGAGGTCTATTTGTGTTCTGCAATCAGGGTTTGGAAGTCCCTTTCGATTTGCTCCTCTGTCTTTACCTGGAGGCTCCGGGCGACTTTCAGAAAGTCTGCTGCCGAGAAACAATCAGCATCCTGGCAATAAGAACGGACCTCCAGAATGCTCGCCTTCGCCTGCCCTTCATCGGCGGCGATCACCACGTCGTAAAACCACTGCTGCTGGTCGCCGTCGTAGCTGATTACCAAGAACTTCTTCATTGTTTTTCTCCTGCAATCATTCCCGCCATCGGATTTGGATTTCGAAATGCTCTACTGGCAGCGATGATTAGCTATTGTCTGTGGCCTCCTCTTC
>Ga0181536_10001739_pt1 | contig 25282 bp, 22 predicted proteins | sample PEATcosm2014_Bin_41_FD_121105 | JGI IMG/M metagenome (GOLD analysis project Ga0181536, IMG submission 121105) | Peatland microbial communities from MTU Mesocosm Facility, Houghton, MI, USA - PEATcosm2014_Bin17_60_metaG | ecosystem: Environmental > Terrestrial > Soil > Wetlands > Peat | place...
ACCGGGCATGGCGACACGATGGATCTGCGGCACGTCGGCGAAACGCGTGGTGATCAGGATCTCGCGCTTGGTGGGATGCCAGTCGAGCAACGCCGCCGCGCGGATGTCGCTGTAATGCTCCAAATCCTCCGTGAGCGCGGAGGGAATCGCCGGCACGCCTTCGGTGTGCAGGTTGGGAGGAAGGTCTGCCGCAAACAAGAAGCCCGCGGCCAGGGCGTAAAGAATTCCAGCTCGCACTCTGAGATGCTACTACACCCGGCTTAGATCCCGCGCAGCACCCGCGCCGGCAAAAAAATGAGAGCCGTCACCAGCGCCAGCGCCCCACCAACGGCAATCCCCACCAACCGGAACGGCAGCAGCAGGAGCCATATAAACGGGAACAAGACAAGGGCCACCAGCGCGAGTGGCCAGCACATCACGAAAAGAATGCACCACAGCAAAAACTTGACCATGGCGAACGTCTCCTTTTAGGATTCCTCTGAATTGTACGCAAACCGAGCGGAAAAGTTCACGCCTATCTGCGGTTTCCCGCTCCACCTGCTAGCATAAGTTTTTCGCATGCTTCGATTCGAGACCGCTGGGGAGTCCCACGGCGAGTGCCTTGTGGCCACGCTCACCGGGCTCCCCGCCGGCATTCCTGTTTCTATTGACGCCGTTAACCACGAGCTCTGGCGCCGCCAGCAGGGCTACGGCCGCGGCGGGCGTATGAAAATCGAGACCGACCGCGCGGAGATCGTCGCTGGCGTGCGGCACTCGAAGACCGTCGGATCGCCCATCGCGATTATTGTTCGCAACAAAGACTGGCAAAACTGGACCGAAGCCCTGCCCGTGGAAGATGCTGAAGGCGCGGGGGATAAGAAGAAGCCGGTCACCCGGCCGCGGCCCGGCCACGCCGATCTCGCCGGAGCGATCAAGTACAATTTTCATGACGCGCGCTACATTCTGGAGCGGGCGAGCGCGCGGGAAACTACGGCGCGGGTTGCTGTCGGCGCGCTGGCCAAGGCGCTGCTCGGCGAATTCGGCATCGAGGTTCGCGGCCACGTCATCGCGGTCGGCGAAGCGCGGCTCGGCCGCCAGGCTTCCTGGGAGGAAATTGTCGCGCTCCATCAGAAATCCGATGTGCTGCTGGGCTGCGTGGATGCCGAAGCCGAGCAACGCATGAAAGCACTGGTGGACGAAGCGTATAAAACGGGTGACACGATCGGCGGTGTCTTCGAGATCGTGGCGCACAACGTGCCGCCGGGGCTCGGCTCGCACATCACCTGGGACACGCGCCTCGACGGGCGCCTCGCGCAAGCGATCGTTTCCATGCAGGCGGTGAAGGGCGTCGAAATCGGTTTCGCGGAAGAAGGCGCGGCCAGCTTTGGCTCGAAAGTGCAGGATACGATCGGCTACGACCGCGCGGAACGGCATTTCACACGCGGCGCGAACCGCGCAGGCGGGATTGAAGGCGGCATGACCAACGGCCAGGACGTGCTGGTGCGCGGCCTGCTGAAACCCATTTCGACGCTGCGGCGTCCCCTCGAATCGGTGGATTTGGTAACGCGCGAAGCGGCGCTTGCGGCGTATGAGCGGTCGGACGTTTGTGTGGTACCGGCAGCCGCGGTCATCGGGGAAGCGATGGTCGCGCTGGTTCTCGCGCAAGCGTTCCTCGAAAAATTCGGCGGCGATTCGCTCACCGAGACCCGGCGCAACTTCGAAGGATATCTGGAACAGGTCAAAAATTTCTGAACTATGGTTTATCCCATCGTCAAATTATTCGTCGACCCCGTATTGGAGCGGGAAGCGGAGGCCGTGACGGAATTCGATACGCCGGAGCTCGACAAGTTCCTGGCGGACATGTTCGAATCCATGTACGCGCACAAGGGCGTGGGCCTGGCGGCGCCGCAGATCGGCTTCGCGCGCAAGATCGCGGTGATCGATACGTCGGTCGGCGAGAAGCCGGAAGACAAGCTCGTGCTGATCAACCCGAAAATTCTGCGCCTGGAGGGCAAACAGACCGGAGAAGAAGGATGCCTCAGCATTCCCGGTTTTCGCGAGCAGGTTTCGCGCGCCAAGCGGGCCACCATGCGGGCGCAAAACGCCAAAGGCGAGTGGTATGAGATGACCGGCGAGGATCTGCTGGCGCGCGCGTTCCAGCATGAGATCGATCACCTCAACGGCAAGCTCTACATCAAGCACATCAGCGCGCTCAAGAGGGATCTCATCAAGCGCAAGGTGAAAAAGCTTGTGAAAGCCGGCGAGTGGAAATGAGAGAGAAGGCAAAAGGCAAAAGTTTCTCGCCCTCCTTCCCTTTTGCCTTTTGCCTTTTGCCTTTTGTCTTTTGCCTTCCATGCGTTTAGTCTTCCTAGGCACCCCAGCCTTCGCGGTACCAACCCTGGAGTCCGTCGTAGCGGCCGGCCACACCGTTGTGACCGCCGTGACGCAGCCAGACCGCCCCAAAGGCCGAGGCCAAGAGCTTGCCCCCTCGCCCGTAAAGCAGACAGCCACGCGTCTGGGCGTGCCCGTCTATCAGCCCGAGCGGATCAGGCGGCCCGAAGCGCAGTCGCATCTGGCATCGCTCGCACCTGAGATCATGGTAGTGGTGGGCTACGGGCAGATCATTCCGCAATCGGTCATCGATCTCGCTCCCCGCGGCATTGTGAACGTGCACGCTTCCCTTCTTCCGAAATATCGCGGGGCGGCGCCCATCCAGTGGGCCATTGTGAATGGCGAAACGCGCACCGGCGTCACGACCATGCAGATCAACGCGGGGCTCGATACCGGCGACATTCTGCTGGCGCGGGAGACGGATATCGGGCCAGAGGAAACCGCGATCGATCTCGGCGCGCGCCTCGCCCCGATGGGCGCGCAACTGCTGGTCGAGACACTCGAAGGATTAGCACGCGGCGCGATCGAGCCACGGAAGCAGGACGACGCGCAGGCATCGATGGCGCCCATCCTGAAGAAAGAAGACGGAGCCATCGCATGGACTGAGCCGGCCACCGCGATAAACAACCGCGTCCGCGGCTTGCTTCCCTGGCCGGGCGCGTACACACGCTTTCGCGGCCAACGGCTGCACATCTGGCGAGCGCGCGTGGCCAGCGAGTGGACGGCCCATGTGCCAGGGCGCGTCGTTAGCGGCCCCGGCTTCCGCGTCGCCGCTGGCGATGGCGGTGTCCTTGATCTTGTCGAAGTGCAACTGGAAGGCCGCAAGCGCATGACCGCCGAAGCGTTCGCGAACGGCCAGCGTCTCAACCAAAACGACATCCTGGGAGAACAGCCGAATTGAATCTGCCGCTTGGTTACCGTTATTCCGCCACGTACGCCGGAATCCGCGCACAGCCGCGCGATGATCTGGCACTGATTGTTTCGGGAATTCCCGCCGCCGCGGCCGGGGTTTTCACGCAGAATCGCGCGCAGGCCGCGCCGGTGAAGCTCTGCCGGCAACACCTCCGTGCGTCGCGAGGCACGGTGGGCGCCATCCTGGTGAATGCCGGCAATGCGAATTGCGCCACACGCACGGGTGATCGCGTCGCCCTGGCGTCGTGCCGCGCCGTGGCGAAGCAATTAAAGCTGCCGCCTGTGCAGGTGCTGCCGGCGTCCACCGGCGTGATCGGCGTCGAGCTGGACTTCGCCCTTATCGAGAAAGCGCTCCCGCAACTCGTCGCCGGCCTGGCGGAGAGTCGCTTCAGCGACGTGGCGCGCGCCATCATGACTACCGACCTGGTTCCGAAAGAGGCTTTCGCGGAAGTGAAGCTACGCCGCGGCACAGTGCGCATCGCCGGCATGACCAAAGGCTCCGGCATGATCCAGCCGCGCATGGCCACCACGTTGGGCTTCGTCCTTACCGATGCGAACGTTCCCACCGCGAAACTGCGCTCGATCCTGACGCGTACCATCGAGCGCAGCTACAACCGCATCTCTGTCGATGGCGATACCTCGACAAACGACACCATGATCCTGATGGCCAACGGTTGCTCCGGTGTGCGGCCCGATCCCAAAGAGCTCGCGGCGTTCGAGGAAGGCGTCGCCGACGTGATGGAAACGCTCGCCCGCATGATTGCGCGCGATGGCGAAGGGGCAAGCAAGCTCGTCACCATCGATGTGACTGGAGCCGCCCATGACGCCGCGGCCGTTACTATCGCCCGCGCCATCGCCAATTCGCCTCTCGTAAAGACCGCCGTCGCCGGCAGCGATCCGAACTGGGGCCGCATTCTCTCCGCTGCTGGAAATGCAGGCGTGGCATTCGACCCGGCAAAGGTCGATATAGAGATGCAGGGCGTGCCGGTGTGCCGCGGAGGCCTGGCTGCGCCGTTTTCAGAAGACGAACTCAAGAAGAAGCTCGATCTTCCCGACTGCGCCATTCATTTCCAGATTCGCGGCAAGGGCAAGGGCCGGGCGCGCTTCTGGACGTGCGACTTCACCGAGGGTTACATTCGGATCAATGCCAGTTACCGGACGTGATTTTGCGCGCCGAGCGTTTCTGATGGCTCTGGCGGTTCCGCTCATCGCGGACACCCGCCAGGAGATGGTCGACCTATTGGCCGCCCTCGCCTCGGCGCTGAGCGAAGGTAACGGTTTCGCTTTCCTCGACCGCGTCGACCACGCCATGCCGGACTATCACAAGTTCGAACAGAACATTCTGGCTCTTACCGAGCAGAATGAAATCACGGCGTCGATCGACGTGATCAAGCAAGAGGGTGACGATCACACACAGACGCTCGAGCTCGACTGGTACCTCGAGATTCACTCGCTCGAGCCAGCCGGCCCAATGGACCGCCGCCGGGAAATGGTGAAATGCCGCGTCGAGCGCCAAAAGAAGAAATGGAAAATTGTGGCGATTGAGCCGCGCACGTTGTTCGCACCACCAGCCGTGCGATAGAATTCGGCTGCCCTATGCGAAGCATGCTGCCCGAGTTGGTTGCCGAGTTGTTCGGCACGCTGGTCCTGATTCTGTTCGGTGATGGCGTGGTTGCCATGGTGGTGCTGTTCGGCTCAGGAGCGCCCGGTGAAGTAGTGCACGGCGGCTTCACCAACATCACGATCGGTTGGGGACTCGCCGTGACCATGGGTTGCTACATCGCGGGCCGCATCTCGGGCGCGCACCTCAATCCGGCGGTCACGATTGCGCTGGCCATCTATCGCGACTTCCCGTGGAGAAAGGTAGGCCCCTACATCGGCGCGCAGGTGCTCGGCGCGTTCATTGCCGCGGCCCTGGTGTTCTGGAATTATGCGCCGGCATTTCATGCCGCCGACCCGCAGCTTGATCACACCGCCGGTATTTTCACCACGTTTCCGGCGTTCCCGGACGTGCCCTCCGCCGGCCTCTTGGATCAAACCATCGGAACGGCGCTGCTCGTGTTGATGGTGCTTGCGATCATCGACGAGCGTAACCAGCCGCCCGGCGCAAATCTGACGCCCGTGCTGATCGGCGCCGTCGTGGTGGCGATCGGCATGTCGTTCGGCGGCATGCACGGTTACGCCATCAACCCCGCGCGCGACTTCGGCCCGCGCCTGTTCACCGCTGTCGCCGGCTTCAAGAACAACGGCCTCACCGACGGCCCCAAAGTGTTCTGGGTGCCCATTGTCGGCCCGATTTTGGGGGGAATCCTCGGGGCGGCGGCGTACGACTACGGCGTGCGGCGTTTCCTGCCGGGAGCTAAAGCGGCGTAACCTCGCCTCTCGCGCTATAATGTAACTTTCCCGGCAGACCAGGTTAGCTATGTTCCTCAGCATCAAGGAGATGGAAGTAAGGAAGGTGCGTTTCGACGAAACCTTCCCGCCGGGTGAAATTGATTTTTCGGGAGCCGAGGTGCGGCAAGCCTCGCCGCTGCATGCGGAAGGCGTTGCCGAGCTATTGGCCAACACCGAGGGCGAGGTCCGCATCAAGGGCCGGCTCACGGTGACGCTGGAATCGGAATGTGACCGATGCCTGGCCCAGGCGCAGTTTCCATTGGATACCGCGTTTGACCTCTTTTACCGGCCGAGCAACACGCTCGATGTCGAGGAAGAGGTAGCCATCGATGAAGGCGAAGCCGAGATGGGCTTCTACGAAGGCGCGGGGATGGAGTTGGAAGACATTCTGCGCGAGCAGATCATGCTGTTGCTGCCTATGCAGCGTGTTTGCTTCGCCGAATGCAAGGGGATCTGCCCGGTATGTGGCAGAAACCGCAACGAGTTCGCTTGCGATTGCCGCGAAGAACCGGCGAATGACCGCTGGAGCGCGCTGCGCAAGCTTTCACAGGGATGAAGGAACGGCGCCGCGGCCGTGTGGTGTGGCAAAATCGCGGAAAATTAGAATTCTGAGGATAGAGAAATGCCGAACCCGAAACGACGACATTCCGCCGCCCGCCGGGGCAATCGCCGCGCGCATGACAAACTGAAGCCTGCCGGCCTCTCCGAGTGCCCGAACTGCCACGAGCAGAAGCTGCCCCACCGGGCGTGCCCGCATTGCGGGCAATACAAGGGGCGCGAAGTAGTGGAAGTCGAACAGGAATAAAGTGCCAGCCGTGGCCAAACGCGCCATTTCGAAGCCATGCTGACTGTCGCTGTCGACGCCATGGGCGGGGACCAGGCCCCGAAACCGGAAGTGGATGGCGCGATTCAGGCCGCCAAATGCCTGGGGGTGAGGGTGATCCTGGTTGGCCGCGAAGACGTGGTCGCTCCGGAGCTGGAAACCCACGAAGACTATCGCTCGCTCCCCATCGAAATTCATCACGCGAGCGAACAAATCACCATGCACGATAGTGCCGCGCGCGCGGTGCGCTCGAAGCGCGATAGTTCGCTGCGCGTGGCTTCGCGCCTGGTGCGCGATGGGCAGGCTCAGGGCTTCGTCTCAGCGGGCAACACCGGCGCCGTAATGGCCACGGCCAAGATGGTGCAGGGCGTGGTACCCGGCGTGGACCGGCCCGCGGTGGCCGGTGTATTCCCTACCCTGAGCGGCTCGCCCGTGGTGATGGTGGATGTGGGCGCCAATGTGGATTGCGATGCCCGCATGCTGGCGCAGTTCGCCGTCATGGGTGAGATCTATTCGCGCGTGATTCTGCACCGCGATGACCCGCGCGTCGGCTTACTCTCCATCGGCGAGGAGGAGCACAAGGGTAACGAGATGACCCGCGCCGCCACGCCGCTGCTGAAATCTCTGCCCATCAACTTCATCGGCAACGTGGAAGGCCGCGACATTTACACCGGAAAGGCCGACGTGATCGTCTGCGACGGTTTCATCGGCAACGTGGCGCTCAAGGTGAGCGAGGGCCTGGTCGAGATGATCAAGAGCATGTTGCAGGAATCGCTCGAAGCCACCATCACGCGCAAGATTGGTTACGTGCTCTCGAAAGCCGCGTTCACCGATTTCAAACGCCGCGTGGATTATTCCGAATACGGCGGGGCGCCGCTACTGGGCGTCAAGGGCGTCTGCATCATCTGCCACGGCCGTTCCAACGCCAATGCCATCAAGAACGCCATCCGCGTGGCCGCGGAGTTTGCCAGCGGCAAGATCAACGATCGCATCGAAAGTGAATTCAAGCGGTGGACACCCGGAAAAGCTGGTGACTAATCGCCGGATTCGCCATCTAATACTTCAGATGCGCGTCGCGCGATTCGCGGTTCTCGTTTTCCTGGCGGCCAGTTCGGTTCTTGCCCAGAAGTACAACCCCGTGACATGGTCGCTGCGGCTCGACCCGCCGGCGGCCCGGCCCGGCTCGAAAGTCCTCGCGCACCTGGACGGGAAAATCGAGGCGGGATGGCACCTCTATTCGTTAACCACACCTGCCGGCGGACCCAATCCCACGACGATTCGTCTGGCGGAGAATCCGGCGGTCGAGCGGTTTCGTGTGCTCCAGCCTCCGCCCAAGCGTGCGTTCGATCCGAACTTTAATCTCGACACCGAGACCTACGAAGGCGAAGCCGCTTTCCTGATTGAAGTCGAACTGAAAAAAGACGCCGCCGCTGGCCCAACTGAGCTTAGCGCGGAGGTTCGTTATCAGTCCTGCAATGACCGTCTGTGCCTGCCACCCGTGAAGCGCAGCACCGCCGCGACGCTCTCCATCGCCCCCGCTGCCAAAGAAGCGGCACCCACCATTCCAGCGAGCTACATCGAATTCCAGCCCGGCGCGACGAAACCCACCCCCCCCAAGCCCGCAACACCCGCCCCGGCAAGCAGCCAAACGCAGGATCTCGGCCTGTTCCTGCTAACCGCTTTCGGCTTTGGACTCGCCGCGATTTTCACACCGTGCGTGTTCCCCATGATCCCGATCACCATGTCGTTTTTCCTGAACCGGCCCTCGGGATCGCGGCGTGAAAGCATCACCCAGGCGGTCATCTTCTGCCTCGGCATCGTCGTCCTGTTCTCCGGATTAGGCCTCGCGGCAACGGCCATCCTGGGTCCGTTCGGGGTCGTGCAGCTTGGCTCGAACCTATGGGTCAACGGTTTTATTGCCGCGATTTTTCTGGCGTTCGGCCTCAGCCTGCTGGGCGCGTTTGAAATCACGATCCCATCGGGAGTTCTGACAAAGCTCGATAGCGTCTCGCAAAAAGGCGGCACGGTGGGCACGCTGGTGATGGGCCTGACGTTCGCACTGGCGTCATTTGCCTGTGTGGGCCCGTTCATGGGGACGCTGCTCGCGGCATCGATCCAAAGTGGCGGTGCGCGCCCGCTCACCGGCATGGTTACGTTCGCCACCGGCCTCGCTGCGCCGTTCTTCCTGCTAGCGATCTTTCCTTCCTACCTGAAGAAGCTGCCGAAAAGCGGCGGCTGGCTGGCGCGCGTCAAGGTGGTGATGGGGTTCGTCATTCTGGCCATCATGTTCAAGTACCTCTCGAGCATGGATCTGGTTCTGCAATGCGGTTTCCTCACGCGCGAGCGCTTCCTGGCAATCTGGGTCGTCCTGTTCGCCATGGCCGGCCTCTACTTGCTCGGCTTCGTGCGGCTCGAAGGTGTCTCGCAGGATGAGCCTCTGGGCCTTTGGCGCCTCCTGATCGGAATGACGTTTATCGCTTTCGCCGTCAGTCTCATTCCCGGAATGTTCGGCGGCCGACTAGGCGAACTGGATGCCTACGTACCGCCACCGTCGGCGTCTTCGGCATTCGAGCTGGGCGGATCAGAGAACACCACTCTTGTGTGGATGAAGAATCAGTTCCCCGAGGCGCGGGAAAAGGCACGGCGCGAGGGGAAGCTGGTATTCGTCAACTTCACCGGTTACGCTTGCACAAACTGTCACTGGATGAAGGCGAACATGTTCACGCGCCCGGAAATTCGCTCAGCTATGCAGGGCTTCGTACTTGTCGACCTGTATACTGACGGAACCGACGAAGCCTCGGAGCGCAATCAGGCCTTTGAGGAGAAGACCTTCGGCACCATCGCGATTCCCTTCTACGCCATTTTTGATCCAGATGGCAACGTGCTGGCGAGCTTCCCTAGTCTGACGCGCAATCCACAAGAGTTCCTGAGCTTCTTGCATGCAGCCCCAGGCCCCCGTACCCAGGGTTGACGCGGCGCCTGCAAGTTCATCCTGTATTCTTCTGAATACGTTAATCTCCCTATATCTATTGCGTGTCGTTGCCAGTATCATGCAATGATTGAGCTATTCGCCCGCTAGCCGGGCAGGCCACTTCAAAATGAGCCAGGACGTACTGCTCCACGACACGTACTCCTCCCTGGCAAGCCGCGTTCCGGCTTGTCAATGGGGCTTTGACCGGACACGCCGCTTCCGCTATGTTAGCGGCGACTCCGCGGGGCTGTTCCGCCGTTCTCCCGCAGACTTGTTGCGCCGCCCTGTAGCGATCATCGATGACCCGCAAGGAACCTGGGCAGCCCGCCTGGAATGCATGTTCTCCGGCAAGGTTCCTCACGAGCAATGGACCGCTTCTATTTCCGGCGTCGAGCACACACTCATTCTGATTGCGCTCGCCGCCGCCGATGGCGACCTGACGCACGTCGCCGGATTCGCGTACCCGGCTGGAAAACCGTTGCCGGCGGTAGCCGAGCTGGAACTCGCGGCGCGCGCCGTGTTGCAAGTGCTGGAAACCGAACGAACGCGAACCACCCGCTTCCTCCACGATGTCGTTGCCCAATGCCTGAGCGGCGCCGGATTGCAGATCGAGCTGCTGCAGCTTGATCTCCAGGCCCGCCCGACCGTACTGCCAGACCGGGTCGCCGAAATTCAGCGCGCGCTCGAAGATGCACTCCAGCAAGTCAGGGAATTTACCGGAAGAAAATCCGGCACGGCCGCTCATTGAATCGTGAACATTCCCCCCAGCGGCAGCTTGTGATAGCGCTTTTGAAGGTCTTCCGAGAGCCGCAGTTTTAGCTCATCGGGATAACCGTGCGTCCAGAACGCCTCTTCTTCGGTTTCCCGGTACGTTCCGAAGTGCTGCGGGAAAATGTATGCCGGTTGCAGATGGTTGATCAGAATCATCGACCGGTCGGTGTACATGTTATGCACTGTGGGGGAAACGAACAGCACATCTATGTTCTTCAGCCCCAGGTGCTCTTCGGTAAGCACGGAATCCCCGGGATGCAGAAAACGCTTGCCCTGGATGTTTAAAACGTAACCGCAATTATGCGCGATGTTTTCAACAAAGTCCGGCTCGCGCGTCAGTACGGTAAACTCCTGATTCCCGTGAATCGCGTGAATCGGCTCGACGTGAATCCCCTTGATGTCGAACGGATGCAGCGGCTCGGGAACTACGAGGCGGTTGCTGGGAAGGCCCAACCCGGCCACTTCCTTCAAACAGGACTGCGGCAGCACGAACAGGGTGCGGCTGCCCGCGGCCAGTGCCTTGATCGTTGGCACGTTGCAGTGATCGCCGTGTTGATGTGTCACAAAGGCAACATCCAGTTCCCCGGCAAGTGCCTCTGCGGTGACCGGCGGCGGCTGGACTTTCTCCTCGTTGCTCAGGTCCAGATCGATGCCGAGCAACAAATCATCCGTCTTAATCAACCAACCCGCATTCCCCACCCACCAGACAGCTATGCCTTTGTGGTGCGCTCGGACCTGATCGAGAACCACGTTGGCCTCGGGCGCCGCAAACCGGGCAGCCGCGGCCAGCATGATGGCCACGCGCACCGGAATTCTCATAAAACCAACCCGAATTGGTAATGGCATCCTAGCCTCAACTCATTTGTTCTCAAATGCCTAGGCATTTTAGCATGTGCCGCCATCGCAGCCTCGCCTGCCGGCATCAGGTGATTACCTGCATCAGGCGCCTATGGCGATTCTGCTATGCTCGTGAAAGGACTTGCCGGTTCGGATCGATTGCCGATGTCCCTCAAACCACGGATTCGATCGAATCCTCAGAACGTACCAGCCGAGGATACTTCCAGTTATCGGATCCGGCCGGTTTCGTTCGCTGTTTCCCTCGTTTTGCACGGCGGAGTCGTGGCGATTTTGTTCTTGAATCCGATACAGGAAAACACCGCGGAAGCCTCGCTATATCGGGAGATTATCCAGCCCCAGGCGCACAAAGTCATCTTCTACGACTTTCGTAAGAAGCTGCCGAAAGTAGCACCAACCAAGAAAATCGGCAACTTTCCGCGACCCAGGGGCTTGGAGTTGTCCAGCCAGGCCATAATCGCGGCATCTCCCCATCCCAAGTCGGATAAGCAGCTTATCTGGCAGCCGTTGCCGAAAATTGAACTGCCCCGCGACCTGCAATTGCCGAATCTGATTGCCCGCGCGAACACCGCGCTGCCGCCACCACCGCCCGCGGAAGTGAAGAAACCGCCGGAACCTCGAAAAACCTTCGTTCCTCCTACTCCCACGCTCGCAACGCATACGTCCTCTCCGGCCATGATGGACGCACCCGTGCCGGAGGCACAGAGTAGAGCATCCCACTCGCCGGACGTGTTGGCGGCTTTGAAACTCAAGAAGACATTCGTTCTGCCACCTCCGGAGGTGCAGCCCACTCGACCGCCCCGCGCTGCGACCATGCTGGACACACCGGCGCCTGGCCTTTCCAGTGCCGGTTCGGGGGGCGTGCGGTCCACGTTGCCGGCAGGCCTTGGAGCGCCAACTCTTTCAGCGGGCATCGCGCCACCGCCCAGCGCGCCCGTGGGTACGGCGGCCAGCGCGGGCGACGCGAACGCCGACATCGCCATCGCCGGTCTGCACGCCGCCGGAGAGCTGAAAGGCCCGCTGCCGGATGGCTCGCGCACCGGCCGTTTTTCCAAGGCTCCGGAGCTCGGGGAACCCGCGAGCGGAGAGGGGACAGGCTCGGGCGCGCTGACCGTTCCCGATCTCAGCATTCGCGCCGACCGAACTAGTCCGATTCCGCAGCCTCCTAACAACATCAATCGCCACGCCATCCTTTATGCGGAAGCAGTTCGCAGCGTTCCCGCAGACATGTTGTCGGTTCCGTTGCGGCCTTCTTCCCGCACCATTCCGAGCGGCATCGACGCCCGCTTCGAAGGCCGTTCGGTCTACACCATGGTGGTTCCCATCGAGAATCTGCCGGATTACGGGGGCGACTGGATTGTTTGGTTCGCCGAGCGGGAACAGAAACCTGGCGACGCCCCTTCGATGCGCGCGCCGGTTCCGTTCCGCAAGCTCGAGCCGGTCAGCGCGATGCTCGGCGGCAATCGCGTAGAACGGCGTTTGCAGATCGCAGCGGTCATCAAACAGGACGGCCGCGTGGACCGGATATCGCTTCTGCGCCGCGCTCCCGCTGCCGTGGAACAAGCTGTCATTCAGGATCTGGAGTCGTGGGAATTCAAGCCCGCCACGCGCGGTGGCATGCCGGTGGATGTCGACGTGGTGATCGAAATTCCTTTTAATTTGACGGCCGAACTGGCCAGTACGGGGTCCAAGTGAGAGTTTTAAGGTTGTCTGTAATTTCCGTCATTCTAGTCACAGCCATCGGCTGCCGCTCGTCGCGCGATTATGTGGTGGAAGCCGACCGGTTTTTCGCCGCCAAAAAATATGCCGAAGCTACCCTGGTCTATCGTAAGGCGATCCAAAAGGATCCCCGGTCGGCGGAAGCCTACTACAAGCTGGGTTTGGCACAACGGGCCACTGGCAACTATGCCGCCGCGTTCGATTCCTTCTCCCGATCCCTGCTTCTGAACCCGGAATTCGACCAGGCCAACATCGAGCTGGGCAACTTGTATTTGGGCGATTATCTGATCGAGACGGCAAAAAATCCCGCCGTATATAAGAAGATTGCCGCCATTGCCGATCACCTGCTGGCCAGGAATCCCAAGTTTTTTGCGGGTCTGCGTCTCCGCGCTTATCTCGCCCTCAGCGACAAGAAACCTGGCGAAGCGATCTCGCTTTTCGAGCAAGCCCGCCAGGCCGATCCCGCGCAGCCCGACGTGGTACTGGGCCTGACGCAGGCCTTTCTACTAGCCGGAAAGTACCCGGAAGCGCGCCAAACCGCCACCGAGCTCATCGAGAAGAACAAAACGTTCGGTTCCGTCTACGATGTGCTGTACGCCTACGAAATGTCGGCCGGCCATACCGCCGATGCCGAAGCGTTGTTGAAATTAAAGATCACAAACAACCCGCAAAATCGGGAATCGGTACTGCAACTGGCCGAGCATTATTGGCACGCTGGCAAACCGGCGCAATCGTTCCAGCTCCTGGATGCCATGCTGCGCGAAGACCAGACACCCTGGCGTTGCTACTTGGCTACGGCGAATTTCTACCAGGGAATTCACGAGTGGGATCGCGCTCTGGAAGCGCTTTCCCTAGGCCTCAAGGCGCATCCGGAAGAGAAAGTGGCCGCGGCCAGCGCCCAGGCGAAGACGCTGGCACTGGCGGGTAAGCCCAAACAGGGCATCGGCGTGCTCGGTGACGCGCTCCGGCAAAACGCCACCTCCGCGGAACTACGAAAATCCCTTGCCCTTTTGCTGCTCGATTCGCCCGATAAAGCCGACCAGGCGCGAGCCGTGTCCGAACTCGAGAATGTGGCGAAGGCCTCTCCGGATGATCTCGATGCGGCATTTCACCTAGGCCGGGCGTACGCTCTCGCCGGCGCGCGGGACCAGGCCGCCCGCCAGTTCGAGTTGGTCGTCCGGAAAGAACCGAAAAACGTGGCGGCCCTGCTCGCCCTGGCCGAACTCAGTTCGGCGTCCAAGAAATTTGAGCAGAGCCTGCGATACTCCGAACGCATTCTCGCTCTGAATCCCGGGTTGCGCAACGCCCGATTGCTCCACGCCACGGCGCTAGTCGGACTCGGACAACTGGACCTCGCCCGCCCCGAGTACGTCCGCCTGCTCCACGACCAGCCTGCGTACACTGAAGCCAAGCTGCAATTGGCGATGCTGGACGTGGCGCAAAAGCGATTTCCCGAAGCGGAAAAACTATTTCGCGAAACCTACCAGCCTCAGAAGGGTGACTTTCGCGCTCTGAAAGGCCTGGTAGAACTGTACGCGGCCGAGGGCCAACTCGAAAAAGCCCTCAGCCTGCTGAACGCTGACGCGGTCCGCTTCCCCGATTCGATCGCCGTCCGCGGTCTGCTGGCGTCCACGGCTGCGCGCGCGGGAAAGCTCGACCTGGCGATTCAGCAATATGAGCGGCTCCGCGAGAAGCGCGGCGAGGATCCCGAAATCTGCACGCAACTTGGGCAGCTTTATCAGCGCAAGCACGACCTTTCGCGCTCACTCGCCATGCTCCAGCGAGCGCTCGACCTGGCCCCCGGCGATTGGAGAGCGGCCACCCGGCTTGGCGCCGTTCAGCAGGCGTCCGGTCTCGCGTCCCAGGCGAAAGCCAGTTACCGTCACGCCATCGAGCTCGGCGGTGACGACCCGGACCTTTTCAACAACCTGGCCTACATCGAGGCAGACGCCGGTTCGGACCTGGAAGAGGCCATGGCTCTCTCTCAAAAAGCCTTAGCTAAATCACCCAGCAATTCCCAGTACGCAGATACCGTGGGGTTCATCTATTTTAAGAAGGGTGATACTGCCACCGCCTTGCAGATTTTTCAGGCGTTATCGCGCAAATATCCCAACGACGCCGGTTTTCGCTACCACTTGGCTCTGGCGCTCCTGAAAAGTGGACATCGCGCCCAAGGCGAGCATGAGCTGCGGACGGCGGTTGCCGCGGACCCGTCACTGGCCGATGCGGCACGCGTCAGGAATTTACTGGGGCGGAATTGAGCGAGTTCTAGTACTAGTACGAGATGGGGTGCGTTTAGCCTTTAACTGGCCTGTAATCCGTTGACAGGCAGGGCTGATAACCGTCATGCTACCTATGGGTGCAGGACACAATCAGTCCACGAAAAGCACGGTCTGTAATGGCACGGAGGGGGTCCATGGGTTTCAAGCAGTTTGGTCAAATCGCAGTAATTCTTTTCGCGTTCGGTGTGGCGGTCCAAGCTGGTCCGGTGGTGTATACGCTCGATACCACTGGGTACAATTTCCAACTGGACGGCGGTGGTGGCGGTGCTCAAGCGACATTGGATGGGCAGAATCTCGAGATTTATTGCGACGATTTTGCCAACTATATCTACGTTCCAGAGTCGGGTTATCAAGCTTACGTATCGACGCTAACCTCGAGTTCCAACCTGAGTGACACCCGCTTTGGGAGTGTTTCGAACTGGACAACGATCACCAATCAGAACTCCCTGACGATGGCCAGCGTAATCAATACGGCAACGGATCTCGGCAGATATCAGATGGCGGCTTACCTGGTCTCGCAATACAACATGGCCGACGGAACGAGCAAGTCTTTCACCCTGGGCGGAAACAGCACCACTAACGATGGCGTTCAGCAGGCGATTTGGGACATCCTCGATCCGAAAGGCGAGAACTTCGGGCAGATCGGCACTCTCGCCGGCACCGATAGCGCCCTGCAAGCGGCCGCCTCGTGGTACTCCTCCACGGGAGGGAATGGTTCAACGAGCCGCGATTCGTTTCTCGCCAATTTCCGGATCGTCAGCGATGCCACCATGGGCAGTTGCGGTAACGCCCTGGTCGGCTGCGGCTTCCAGGAGCAGATCACTGTCGTACCGGAACCGCGGCACTTGGCGTTAATGCTGGTAGGCCTTCTAATCCTGGGTTCTGCCGTCTACCGAAGGTTTGCGGTCGCGAGCAGGTCCAAGGCCTAACGGTCGAAGTTCTCTGGCCCCAAACCCTCGGGCTCCGCATAGCTGCTCAGGCGTTCGCGATTGATGGTAATCGAAGCATCAGGGCACCAAACGCTGGAAGGCTACGGCGCCCGCTCGCTTTTACCCGCGGGCGCCAGGTCCGGCGACAAAACCGCTCCGGGCCGTCGCTACAGCGAGCAGATCAATTTATCCCCCGGGGCTACATCGAGGCTGCGCTCATTCGCCGCCGAAAACGCGCTGGACTTGCCGTCCATTGTTTCCGCGGCTTGGGCCATTCTGCTGAGCCGCTATAGCGGCGAAGACGAAGTGGTATTTGGAATTCTCCACGGCTCTTCGGACGTCGTGCCCGTCCGGCTGCACGCCAGCGGAGATCAACCACTGCTGCCCTGGCTGTCAAGCATCGCGGAAAAGCTGAAGGCGCAGAATGAGGCCGCGCCCGCCGGCACGTCTTCGTTCGAGACTGCCATCATTTTCCACGCGCCGGAAATCATTCCCGATCTGCCGCTTGTGCTCCACGTCGATCCGTCGTACGAATCCGGCTTGCAGATCGTCGCCCACTTTGACCAATCGCGTTTTCTCGATGGCGCGCTCCCCCACATTTTGCGGCAAGTGAAAACCATCCTCGAAAAGATGGCATCCGCTGGCATCGGGGAACTGGTTTCGTCGGTGCCGCTCGTGAGCGAAGCCGGACAACGCGAGCTCATCGTCAACTGGAACGACACCCGAACCGCTTTCCGCAGCGATGCGTGCTTGCACCGCTGGTTCGAAGAGCAGGCTGAACGCACGCCGGATGAGGTTGCGGCGGTCTTCCGCGGGCAGCAACTCAGCTATCGGGAGTTGAATGAAAAGGCGAACCGGCTTGCCCACCGTTTGCAGCAACTCGGCGCAGGCCCGGACGTGATTGTCGGCATCTGCGCGGACCGTTCGCTCGAGATGATGGTGGGCCTGCTGGGCATCCTCAAGGCTGGCGCGGCATACATGCCGCTCGACCCCGCGTTTCCTCTCGAGCGCAGGCAGTTCATGCTGGAGGATTCGTGCGCGCCCATCCTGGTGACCGAGGAACACCTCGCAGCGCAATTCCCCGAAACGCGCGCCGAGACCGTCCTTATCCGCTCGGTGTGGGATGGGCCGCCCGAGCGGCCTGCGCCATCCGGCGTCGAGGGCCGTCATCTGGCCTACGTGATCTACACCTCCGGCTCCACAGGCAAGCCCAAGGGCGTGATGATCGAGCATCGCCAGGTGAGTAATTTCTTTGCCGGAATGGATCGCGTGATTGGCCCGGAACCGGGCGTGTGGCTGGCGGTGACCAGCATTTCCTTCGATATCTCCGTGCTCGAACTGTTTTGGACGCTTGCGCGGGGCTTTACGGTGGTCCTGCAAGCCGAGTCGGAAAAACTCACCGCCGCGGGCGACTACTCTGTGGCCGCGCAGATCCGAAATCATCACGTCACGCACTTGCAGTGCACGCCCTCGATGGCGCGCTTCCTCGTCGCCAACGAAGAATCTTTCCAGTCGTTGCGCAGCCTGCGAAAGCTCATGCTCGGTGGAGAGGCTCTGCCGCCGGCGCTGGCTGCCCAACTCCGTGCCGCGGTCTCCGCCGAAATCTTCAATCTGTACGGTCCCACGGAAACCACGGTTTGGTCGGCGGCACACCGCATCAAACGCGACGAGAGCCCGGTTCCCATCGGCCGGCCCATCGCGAATACCCGGATCTACATTCTGAACGCACATCTCGAACCGGCGCCTCCGGGCGCGCCGGGCGAGCTCTTCATCGCCGGCGAGGGCGTCACGCGAGGATACCTGAATAGGTCCGAGCTCACCGCGGAGAAGTTCGTCCCCGACACCATCCATGGTGGCCCCTCCGACCGAATGTACCGGACCGGCGACCTGGCCCGCTACAGGTTCAACGGCGACATCGAATTCCTGGGAAGAATCGACAACCAGGTCAAGATTCTGGGTTTCCGCATCGAGCCCGAAGAGATTGAAGCCATCCTGGGTCAGCACCCGGGCGTGCGGGCAATCGCGGTGGTGGCGCGCGAGGACGTGCCCGGCGAAAAGAAACTGATTGCCTATGTGGTGCCGAGTGAGCAGCCGGTCGCCACCACCGAGCTTCGTGCGTACGCCCAAAATAGGCTCCCGGCACATATGGTGCCCTCGGCTTTTGTCATTGTCGATGCACTTCTATACACGCCGAATCGAAAAGTGGACAAGAAGGCTCTCGCCGCGCTTGCCTTGCCTACAGTTGGCTCCGCACCGCCGGAAATGACGGGCGCAGGCTTGGAGATGATGATCGCCGGAGTATTCAAAGAGGCGCTGGGTATCGGCGAGGTCGGCGTTCAAGATAACTTCTTTGACTTAGGCGCGAATTCGTTGGTAGTTGCCGAAGTGGCCGTCGCGCTTCGCAACACGCTCGGCCGCGACATTCCCCTGACCGACCTGTTCCAGTATCCGACCATCCGCACGCTGACCGCGCACTTGACGCAAGGCCCCGCAGAGAACGCGATTTCCGAGCGCACCTCTGGACGCGGACATGCGCGCAAGGAGGCGCTGCGTCTGCGCTCGCGCGGCGCAATTACACCTGATAGAGAACGCGGAACCGGTTAGTCTCCGCGCGTTTTATGCCGGCCTGCGCCGGTTACGGCGCGGCCTTCTTTGCGGGGGAAAACTCCTCCAGCCATGCAGCCTTGGCATAGGCGAATTGCAAGCGCTCGGTGCGGCGCCGGCTAACATGCCACACCAGTAGGAAAGCCATAGTGTAGTTCCACACGGAGCCAATCAGCACACCCACCAACGTGGCCACCAGCCAGTGCACACCGATCTGTTGCAAAGCGTTGGCCAGCGCCACTTGCTCCAGCAAACCGACCGAGCAGAACACGTAAAACAGGCCCAAACCCTGCGCCAGCCGAACACCGCGCAGACGTGTGAAGCGGAACGTGATTTCGTTGTTCAGCAGGAAGTTGATGGCGATGGTGATTGACGCGCCGAGAATCTGCGCTTGCTTGAAGTTCATGTGCAGAAACTTAACAAGCAGAATCGCCAGTATTATATTGCACGCCACGCCAATCGAACCGACGAGGCCGAACAAGAGATAAGAAACCGGCACGATTCCGGCCGTGAGTTTATCGAGCAGAAGCTGCAAATACTCCACCCCAACCAGGATATTCAGCTTGGACTCTCCATGTGCCCGGTTCCGGAAGGTGTATGGCACTTCTCCGAGCCGCACCGGCCTGCGCGCGGAAGCGAGAAGGTCGACAAGTAGCTTGAACCCCACATTACTCAAGTTATGGACGACATGGTGAAAATACTCGCGGGTCAGAAGAAAGAATCCGCTCATGGGGTCTGTGACGGGCGCTTTGCAAATGGCATCGCTGAGCTTGCGCCCAAGATGACTGAGAGCGACGCGATCCGGCGCGAATCCCCCCATACCGCCGCCACTCATGTTTCGGCTCGCCAAGACGATATCGAGATTCTCGCTCTTCAACTTTTGCAGCATGACGGGAATGATCTGCTCATCGTGTTGCAAATCCGCGTCCATCACCAGCAGATAAGGGGAACTGGTCGACAGCATCCCTTCCACCGCGGCCGAAGCCAGCCCCCGGCGCCCAATGCGTTGAATCACCCGGGCCCGCGGATTGGACTGCGCCAGAGTGCGGGCCATGGCGGCCGTGCTATCCGGCGAGTCGTCGTCCACAATAACTACTTCGTAATCGATGTTCGGCAGCGCCTGGTGCAAACATTCGAGAAGCGGAATGAGATTTCCGCGTTCGTTGAACGTCGGTACGATGATGGACAGTTCACTCATGGGTGGGGCGTCTGGCGTCCTCCTAGCGTAAGCCCGCCGGGCAAGCCGAACAAGCGTGGGTTTACCTGATTCCCAGACCCGCCGTTAACCGGCGCGGGCATCAAAGAGGTCAACTGCCGCATGTCATTGTATTGGTGTAACTTAACTTGATTCGCCAGCGTTCCGATGAGAGCATCCGGGCACTGCCGGCTTGACCCTGCGTGTTAACGTGAAGGCGACGGACAGACACACCCCGCACTTCGCAGGATCCCCAGCGTTTTAGAGGCCCCTATGAATCGAAATCGTTTCTACCGAACTTCCTGTCTCCTGGCTTGCCTCGGATGCGCCAGTGCGGCGCTGCGGGCTCAGGTCAGCACCGGCGGTGTGGTGGCCGCTCCTTCGGCTGTTGTGGATTTTACGAACGCCGGCCAGACCATTCCGGCTCGCAAACTGGCTTCCGATCCGGCGACGTGCACGGTCGGAGAACAATACTTCAACACCACGTCGAACGTGCTGAAACTTTGCACCGCGACGAATACGTGGACGCTGCCTGCCGGCTCTGTATCTAGCGTGGGTTTGTCGAGCGCCAATAACGTCTTCACCATCTCCGGGTCGCCAGTGACATCGAGCGGGACGCTGACGCTCACACCTTCGGGCACAAGCGGCGGCATTCCGTATTTTTCCGGGGCGAGCTCCCTGGCGTCGTCGGCCACGCTGACCGCGAATAGTGTGTTGGTGGGCGGCGGAGCCGGCGCCGCACCGAAGGCAACGGGCGTAACCGTGGACGCTTCGAATGACATCACGACCTCGGGAACGGTAACGACCGGCAACGGGGGCAGCAGTCACGGAAAACTTGCACTGGGCGAACTGCCGTCGAACGGCACGACAACGGTTGGGTGGGAAGCGACCGACCTGGTGACCAACTCCCTCTCCCTGGTGTTTCCGAATGTGACTCCGGCCGCCAATAGCCTGATGCTGTTCCCTGCGCCGACGAGCGGTCAGGCGCAATGGAGCTGGACGGCGGTTCCAGGTTTGCCTGGATTCAGGCGGGAACCACTTGAATTTCAACTCCGGAACGGGCGCCATCACGTGCGGGACCACGAGTAGCGGCTCGGCGCAGACAGCGATCACGGTCACCAACGCAGCAACCACTGGAACTGCCATCAACACGCTGACAAAGCTCACCGGCACGCCCTCGACGGCGGTTATCTCGAGCGCCGGCGACACCGGCGGCGCAGTGGGGATCACGACCGCCGGAGCCGGAACAAGCGGTTCGGCAACCATCAGTTACATGGGCGTCACAAACTGCGTCTTCGATGGGGCGACAGTCGCGGGGGATTACGTACAGATTTCCGCGACCACGGCCGGCAATTGTCACGACACGGGATCGCAGAGTTACCCATCGAGCGGCCAGGTGATTGGACGGGTGCTCTCAACGAACAGCGCGGCCGGGACGTACAGCATGGACCTCTTCCCGGCGGAGATCAAACAGCCGAGTCTGACGGCCGGCGCCGGCGTTACAGTCGTGCCATCGGCAGGAACGGTCACGATCGGCGCGGACACGACGGTGGTAGCGACACAGAAGCAGGTGCAGCAGGGAGCACCGGTTTGCGCCAATGACACTGGCGCGGCGGATGCCTACCTTGTGGCGCTGACGCCTGTGCCGAGTTCCTATACTCGCTACCTGACCGTCTGCTTCAAAGCATCCGCGGCGAACGCGACAACGACGCCGACTATCAATGTCAACAGCCTCGGCGCGAAAACCATCGTCAGTGAAGCCGGGGCGGCGCTGTCGCCCGGAGCGATCCAAGCTAATGGGTATTACTGGGCGCAGTATGACGACACTTCAGCCAAGTTCGTGATGATCAGCAATCCCTCCAAGGTCGTCGGCGCGGGCATTTTGCAGACCCCGAACGCACAAAGCGGCGCGGGGTACACGGCTGCCTCCACAGACTGGGGGAAATTGCTGACGCTCTCCAACGCGGCGGCGCAAGTCCTCACGTTGCCACAGGCCGGAGCGAGTTTTCCGAACGGCTGGTATGTGGATGTCGAGAATACGGGTGCGGGAACCTGGACGATCACTCCGACGACATCGACCATCGACGGCGTGGCATCGGTACCATTGGCGACCAACCAGGGCGTCCGGATCTTTTCCAACGGCACGAATTACTTCACGCAGCGCGGTGGAAGCGGGGCGGCCAATCTTAACCTTTCAGTCAATGGTAGTTCCGTTGGCTCACAGCCCGGGCTGAATCTCATTAGCGGAACCGGCGTGACGCAGACATGTGTTAACAACACGGGAGCGACCCGGGTGGATTGCACCCCCAGCCTCAACACCGCGGTGGCGCTGACGAATGCCAATGCCCAGGCCAACAAACCGTGGTTCTGTAGCTCCACCAACGGCCTGACCAGCTATGCGTGCACTCTCGATGCCGCCGCAGCGTTGACTGCTTATACCAGCGGCATGTGGCTCCTGCTCGTCGTGGACACAACAAATACCACCGCTCAGCCAACGCTGAATGTCGACAGCATCGGCGCGAAGGCCATTACTCAGTCGGATGGGGCCACCGACTGCCGGCCAGATCGTCGCCGGGCGGCCTTATTGGATCTACTACGACGGCACGGAATTTCGATTGCCTCCGAGCGCAGGGGTCGGCACCTGCAATAAGACCACCTACTTTCGAGGAGATGGCGCATGCGCCGCCACTTATTCCCAGCCAGTAGGTTCGGCCATAGCGTCGGCGGCAACCATTGCCCCGGTCAACTATCTTCAGCACGTCACGGGCACGACGCAAATCAGCACAATCACCGCGCCGGCTAGTTTCGCCACCAGTGGCATGGGAGGCTGCCTGGTCTTAATTCCAGACGGATTATGGACCACGGCAACCACGGGCAACATTGCACTGGCGTCAACGGCTGTGGTGAGCAAAGCCATGACGATGTGTTATGACAACGGCACCAGCAAGTGGTACCCCAGCTACTAACCCGGTTGCTTTTTCTGAAGACTGGTGGTAGCGTAGAACAACGTGGAATGATTTAGGTCCGCTTGCCGGGCCCAGCTAATTGCAACCACGTAAAAAAAAGTGCTAAAGGCAAGCCGGTCAGATGAGACCCTGAGGCCTTTGGTCCAGGGTTTTTTGTTTATGGGCCGACATTGCCGGATGCTGGAGGTTTTTCATGAGCGTCTGGTCAAGCTTTCCCCCGGAGCCTTCGCCTGCCCTGTTTGGCAGCGAAGGAGAACTGGTTTCCATTTCCGTCACAGTTGAGCCGCGCGATCTAGAGGATTTGCTGGAAGCGCTGGCGGCCCTGGACTTCCCCATCAACCCGCAGATTTATCACGATGCCGTGGTCGTTTACGTGGATCGCGATGGAGCGGAGCGCGTGGAGCCATCGACGCTGGTCGAGTTTCCGGCCTACGGGGGGAGGGTTGCGGAGATCCGGACGGTGCTCGACGCCTGCGGTTTCCGAGACCACACGGTAGCGATTTCCGCGATGCTGGAGGAAATGCACGCGGGCGAGCGGACGGAACCTGCGCCGGCGGGAGCGGGGTTCGCCTACCGGGTGGTGCGGAAACACGCAACGGCGGCCTCTGCGGGCGGACGCTAAAAAGCCGCACTTGTATTACACTAATTACATGCCCGTTTCGGTGTCGGTTCGACTACCGGAGAACGTCGCGAAGGATCTTGATGAGGTTGCGATCGCGACGGATCGTCCCAAAACCTATCTGATCGTCAAAGCTCTTGAGACATTTCTCTCGGAGTACGCGGACTATCAGGTAGCCCTCGACCGGCTGCGCGACAAAGACGACACCGTCATTTCCAGCGCTGCGCTCCGTAACCGTCTCTCGTCCAAGCGCCGGCGGTAGGCCGATTGAGCCCCACGATCGCCTATAAATCATCCGTCGAGAAAGATCTCAAGGCCATTGATCCCGCGATGGCCCTCCGAATTCTACGGAAAGTCGAGAAAGTGCTGAAACTGAGCGGCCACCAAGGAACGGCGCTTTCCGGGGAGCTCGCTGGTCTGTACAGGCTGCGGGCCGGCGATTATCGGGTTATCTACTCGCGCACTGAAAGTGGGTACCTCGTGCTACGGATCGGGCATCGCCGGGAAGTTTACCGCAAAGGCCGTCCTGCCTGATTCGTCTATCGAGCTATACTGAAAGCTTCAGAGGCTTGCATGAAAAAATACGGCAAGTTCGCGGCCCTCGTTGTCGTGATCGTCGGCACATTGATCTGGCTTGCTACCGCCGGGATCAAAGAAAACCAAACGTATTACAAAACCATCGCGGAACTCGGGCAGATGGGCGACCAGGCCTATAGCAAGCGGCTGCGCGTGGGCGGCGATGTCAGCCCCGGCTCGATCCATCGCAGCGGCAACACGGTGGAGTTTCTGCTGGTGCAGGAGAAACTGAATCTGAAGGTAGCCTACGACGGCTCTGATCCGCTGCCGGACACTTTCCGCGACGGCTCGCAAGCGCTGGCGGACGGCAGAATGGGCCACGACGGCGTCTTCCACGCGAACAAAGTGCAGGCTAAGTGCGCGTCGAAATACGAAGCCAAGCCCGGCGGAAAGCCGGCCGCGGCCCCGGTCTATCCCAACAAGGCGAGCCTCTAAACCATGGAAAATATCGGCGCGCTAGCCCTTCTGCTGGCCTTTTGTCTGGCCATTTACGCCGTGATCGGCAGCATCACGGGGAAACTGCGGCGCAATCCGTTTCTGATAGTGAGCGCGGAACGCGCGGTTTACGGCGTGTGGTTCCTGGTGACGTTGGCGGCGGGCGTACTCGTTTCGGCGCTGCTCACCAGCGACTTTCGATTTGTGTACGTGGCGGAGAACAGCAACCGGGCCATGCCGGCGATCTACAAGTTTACGGCATGGTGGGGCGGGCAGGCTGGGTCGCTATTGCTGTGGAGCTGGCTGCTTTCCACTTACGCAGCGGTCGTGATTTTCACCAACCGGCGCAAGCATCGGGATTTCATGCCGTACGTGGTGGCGGTGCTCTCGGCGGTGCAGACGTTTTTCCTGATCCTGAACAACTTTGTGGCGGCTCCGTTCGAGATGCTGGCCGTGGATCGGGCGATTACGGCAGTGCCGGACGGCAACGGTCTGAATCCGCTGCTGCAATATCCCGCCATGGCGATTCACCCGCCGATGCTGTACCTGGGATATGTGGGATTTGCCGTGCCATTCGCCTTTGCGATGGGATCGCTGATCACGCGCCAGCCGGGTGACGGGTGGATTCATACGACGCGCCGCTGGACCATGGTGACGTGGCTGTTTCAGAGTTGCGGCATTGTATTGGGCGCGGCTTGGGCGTACCACGTGCTCGGATGGGGCGGGTACTGGGGATGGGATCCGGTGGAGAACGCTTCCCTGCTTCCGTGGCTGGCAGGGACGGCGTTTCTGCATTCGGTGATGATGCAGGAAAAGAAGGGCATGATGAAGGTGTGGAACATGGTGCTGGTTTCGGCCACG
>Ga0181536_10001741_pt1 | contig 25272 bp, 16 predicted proteins | sample PEATcosm2014_Bin_41_FD_121105 | JGI IMG/M metagenome (GOLD analysis project Ga0181536, IMG submission 121105) | Peatland microbial communities from MTU Mesocosm Facility, Houghton, MI, USA - PEATcosm2014_Bin17_60_metaG | ecosystem: Environmental > Terrestrial > Soil > Wetlands > Peat | place...
TTCCCTGGCAAGGTGGCGCGCTTCTCGGTGGATGTGCGCGAAGACACTCGCACCATGCACACCGAAGTCGACGTTCAGAATCCAGAGCGAGTCCTGCTGCCGGGTCTGTATGCGGAGGCCGAGCTTTCGCTCGATCGAAAAGACGATGTTCCGACGGTGCCGGTTCAGGCGTTGAATCACGAAGGCGAAAAAACCACCGTCTTTGTGGTGAACCAGAATGGAGAACTGGAGGAGCGCAGCGTCCAAATCGGATTGCAGACGGCGGGCGATGCCGAACTCGTCTCCGGACTGAACGAAGGAGAGCAGGTCGTGGTGAGCGATCGCAGCGGTCTGAAGGCCGGCCAAAAGGTTCATCCGCAGGCGGTCGCCGTGATGGAGTACCACGAGCAAAGCGCGCAGTAAGCGGTGCCGTGCATGCCTGACTGGGATGCCTGAGCGAGCTGCGAATGCAACAGGACAAATTTTATGCCCGGATTCTCAATTCGTAATCCGTACTTCATCATCGTGATCTGCCTGGTACTGCTGGTCATCGGTGTGACCAGTCTGTCGCGAATGCCGGTCGATTTATTCCCGCCGATTAACCTGCCCGAAGTCGTCGTGGCTACGTTTTACTCGGGCATGCCACCGGAAGACATCGAAACCGACATCACCGATCCGCTGGAGCGCTTCTTTACGCTGGCTGCAGGAGTGGACCACATGGAATCGCGATCCATGTTAGGCGTCAGCATCATCCGAGTGTATTTCCAACCTGGAACCAGCGCCGACGCCGACGTAACCGAACTCTCCAACTTAGCTCTCGCCGACCTGAAGCGTTTGCCGCCGGGAACCTTGCCTCCGGTGGTTCTCAAGTTCGATGCCTCCAGCTTGCCGGTTGCGCTGGTCACCGTAAAAGGCGAAGGACTCAACGAAACTCAACTTCACGATTACGCCCAGTTCGAGATTCGCAACCAGATCGCGACCGTGCCGGGCGCCGAAATCCCCGGCGTATTCGGTGGAACCTACCGTCAAGTTATGGTCTACGTCGATCCCTACAAACTTAGTTCCCGTCAATTGAGTCTGATGGACGTAGTGGGCGCGGTCAACGATTCCAATCTGATCCTGCCTGCGGGTGACGTGAAGATGGGGCCGTACGATTACTTCGTTTACTCCAACAGCCTGGTTGACAACATGGATCAGCTGGGCAAGGTTCCGCTCAAGGTCAAAGGAAACTCCTGGGTCACGATAAATGACGTAGGCAAAGCGGAGGACGCTCACGGGATTCAAACCAACATCGTACGAATTGACGGCCAGAAATCCGTCTACATTCCCATCATGAAGCAAGGCGGTGATACCAACACCATCGCAGTGGTCGATGGTGTCCGCCAGCTGATCAAGCATCTCTATGACATCCCGAAGCAGATGATGACCAGCATTGTCTTCGATCAGTCGGTGTATGTGAAAGAAGCCATCCGCACCGTACTGCACGAGGGCTTTCTGGGGTTGATTCTTACCAGCTTGATGATCCTCCTCTTTCTGGGAAGCTTCCGCGCCACATCGGCTGTGCTCCTCTCCATCCCTATATCGGCGCTGGCCGCGTTTGTGGTGCTGGCTCTGATGGGCGGGACGGTGAACACCATGATCCTGGGCGGCATGGCGCTAGCTTTCTCGCGGGTGATCGACAATTCCGTCATTTCGCTCGAGAACATTTACCGCCATCTGGAAATGGGAGCCGCACCTATGATCGCGGCCGAGGTCGGCGGCTCGGAAGTGGCCCTGGCCGTCTTAGCGGCAACCCTGGTGGATGTGGTCGACTTCTTCCCCGTCGTTTTTTTGTATGGCGTTGCCAAGTTTCTCTTTTCGGCGCTGGCGCTGGCTTTCTGTTTGTCGCTGCTGGCTTCGTTCGTGGTGGCGATGACAGTGATTCCGTTGTTCTGCTCGCGTTTCCTGAAGGCTGTGACGCACGTTCCGCAGCCCGCTAAGGAAAATGAGTATGAGGTCGAACCCACCGAGGCAGCGGATCACTCCTGGATGGAGCGCTTCAATGCCCGCTTCAACCGGATGTTTAACAAGCTCCTCGATTATTACGAACATTGGGTTCGACGAGCCCTGCAGCGGCCCGGGCTGACAGTGGCGCTGCTGAGCGGGGTGTTCCTGGTAAGCCTGGCGATTTATCCGCTGCTCGGGCTGGCGTTTTTTCCGAAGACGGATGCCGGGCAATTCACCATCAACCTCAAAGTACCAACCGGCACGCGCATTGAGGTGACGGATCAATACATCGCGAAGGTGGAGGACCTGATCCGGCATCAGGTAGAACCGAAGGATTTCAAGCGCATTGTTTCCAACATCGGAGTAGTCCCGGACTTTTCCTCGCTCTATACCACCAACTCTGGCCCCTATACCGCGACCGTCCAAGTAGCGTTGAACGAGCCGCACCGGCTCAGCAGTTTCGAATATATGGACCGGGTGCAGAAGGCCATGGCGGCCCAGTTTCCAGATATCCGTACGTTCTTTAGCAGTGGCTCCATGGTGGATGCCATTCTCAATATGGGGATGCCGGCGCCGATTGACGTGCAGGTCAGCAGCCCCGATCTACACGAGATCTACGGCATCGCGCAGAACTTGGCTACGCGTTTTCGGCAGGTGCATGGCGTTGGCCAAATCTACATTCCGCAAGACATGAACTACCCCGCCTTGCGGCTCGATGTGGACCGCGTTCACGCGGGCGAGTTAGGCCTGACGCAAAAAGACGTGGTGGATAACGTCATCACCGCGCTCAATTCCAACTATATGATCGCGCCCAACTATTGGGTCGATCGCAAGAGCGGGAACGACTACTACCTCACCGTGCAGTTCTTCGAGCATGGCAACGGCGCCATTCAGAACATGCTCGATCTGGGTCAGATTCCTCTGCGCGATCCTTCCAGCGGAGGCGAAATGAACTGCGGCCCCACTGCGCCGCCCCAGCCCGGCACGGGCCGCTCTTCGTGGTCTTGCGGTGGACAGGGCCGGCCGACCACGGTGCTCAACAATGTTGTGAGCGTGAAACAGGTCCTGACGCCGACCGAAGTGGACCACTATCAGATTCAGCGTGCCATCGATATCTACGTTACCCCCAGTGCTGAAGATCTGGGACGCGTCACTAGCGCGGTGCGCGACATTCTTGCCAAAACCAGCATTCCCAGCAATGTCCGGGTAAATCTGCGCGGCATGGTGCAAGGCATGGAAGCTTCCTTCAAGAGCTTTGCGCTGGGCTTTCTGATTTCGTTTGTTTTGCTCTTCCTGATTCTTACCGCGCAGTTCAAATCGTTCATCGATCCTTTCCTGATCATGCTTGCCATACCCATGGGATTCGTCGGGGTGCTGATCATCCTGCCGCTCACTCACACCACATTGAACGTAATGTCGCTGATGGGAGTACTGATGCTGGTCGGCATCGCGGACTCCAACAGCATTCTGATCGTTGATTTCGCGCACAATCTGGAGAAGCAGGGGTTGTCACCGGCTGACGCGGTCATAACCGCATGCCGCGTGCGCCTACGGCCGATCTTGATGACTTCGCTGGCCACTATCATTGGCATGATTCCCATGGCCCTGAAATTGGGGACTGGAGGCGAGCAATACACCCCCATGGCTCGCGCCATTATCGGTGGCCTTACTTCGTCGGTTCTACTGACGATTTTTATCGTGCCCGCGGCTTATTTGCTGGTCTACGGCAAGCGCGGCGCAAAGCCGGCCACGAACCCAACCTTGGAGACGACGGAATGATAGGCATGATTATTTTGCGGCGAATAAACAAAGCATTGCCCATCTGTCTCGCTCTGGTCTTGCCGGTGGGCAGCGCCGCGCAGGGAGGGCTCAGTTCGGGAACACAATCAAGTTTGCCTTCAGCTCCGATGCCGCAAGCGCCGGCCCCACCCGTCACTTCCAGTTCAACGACAACGGGACCGCAGAGCAGTGCTCCGCAAGGCGTGCTGGGGGCGCCAACGTTACTCCCTCTGAAGGATGCCCAGATGCTGGCCTTAAAGAATAATCCTCAAATTTCGGTTGCCCGACTGACGGCGCTTGCGTCACAACAAGTGACCCGAGAAGTCCGGTCGGCACTATGGCCGACCGCAGTCGTCGATCTCACTGGGGTGGATTCAGAACCCGGCTCGCGGATCACCGCCGGAGCGCTCAACAATCCGACCGTCTATCCGCGCGCTGCTGCCGGTACCATGGTCACTCAACTTATCACCGACTTTGGACGTATGACGAACCTGATCTCCAGCGCGAATCTAACAGCCAAGGCAGAGAACCAAAATGCCGTGGCGACTAAGGAACAAATCCTGATGGCCGTGGATCAAGCGTTCTACAACGCGCTGCAGACGCAAGCAGTATTGACGGTAGCACAACAGACGGTGGCTGATCGCCAGACGGTTGCGGATCAGGTCGGGGCTCTCTACAAGAACAAGTTGAAATCGGAACTCGATTTCAGCTTTGCGAATGTCAACTTGGCGCAAGCCAAACTGCTGCTTCTGGACGCGCAGAACAACCTGAATGCCGCGCTGGCGTCGCTTTCCGCGGTGCTCGGCTTTGCCGGCCTGCAGAACTTCCAGCTCGCCGAGGATACAGGCGCGATCGCCCCTCCGACGGCCAATATCGACGATCTGATTGCTACCGCTTTGGCGCTGCGGCCCGAAATCCTGTCGCTTGAATTCCAGGTGGAGTCGGCGAAGAAGTTCCACAGCGCCGAACGGGACTTGTTCTTCCCGGATATTCAGGCGATGGGCGCGGTGGGAGATACACCCGTGCGGAATCCCATTATTTCCCCCAACTGGTATGGGGCGGTGGGCGTGAACGTCGAGATCCCGGTATTCAATGGCTTTCTATATTCGGCCCGAGCCCGTGAGGCGGCGCTCAGAGCACAAGCCGCCGCGGAGCGCTTGCGCGATCTTCGCGATCGGATCTCGCGCGACGTGCGCACCAGCTGGCTCAACGCCACCAATTCTTACGAACGATTGGCAGTCACGCAGCAACTGTTGGAGCAAGCCAACCTCGCACTGAATCTTGCGCAGGCACGATACAAGTTGGGACTGGGTTCGATTGTCGAACTAAGTCAGGCGCAACTGCAGCAAACGCAAGCGCAAATCACCAACGCGCAAGCGGGCTATGACTGCCGGCTGGCCCTGGCAGTCCTGCAATATCAGACGACCGGCTTCTAGGGCCCAATACACCTTTTAGGAATTGTCATCGCGGGCGAAGACGCCCGTGTCTCCTCGGCAAATGCCGCCATCATCTGTTGCCGAAGCTATTCCATCTCAAACGCGAGCCACTGCAATCCTCCGTCGCGCTCCACTTGCAGTACGACCGGATCATGCGGCTTGATTTGCGATAGAGCCGCCCGGAGAGAGTGCAGCGAGTCGATCGATGTTTGGTTCACGCTGTGGATCACGTCTCCCGTCTGCAGGCCAGTTGTAGAACTCATGAAATTCGCTACTCGCCCCACCACGACGACACCGGAAGGGTTGCGCAAAGTACCCATCATGGAACGCAACTTATCGTTCAAGTCAAGGGCCAGTATCCCCAACCGGGAAACCAGGTTCTCGCGCGACGTGGCTAGATCAGGCAGAGCGTCCATGGGATCTTTCATTTCAAGCGCGGCAATGTAAAGTATTTTTCGCTCGGTTCCCCGGAGAACTTCGAGCTTCAGCGATTCATCCAGAGGATGCAGATAGAGAGCGGCGGTGAAGGCGGGCAGCGTACCGATGAGACGGCCATCGGCTCGTATCACAATATCCCCGATCTTCAGGCCACCAGCCTCGGCAGGACCTCCAGGGGTCACATCATCGATCACGACTCCCCAATTTTGCGCGAGCCCCAATCCTTTGGCTAGGTTTTCAGTGATGGTTTGCGCGCCCGCCTTGACCTCGATGCGATGCACGTGCCCATACTTGCGCAGGCTTTCGTAAACGAATTGCACGATTCGCGCCGGGATGGCAAACCCCAGCCCCTCGCTGCCACCCGCCGCGGAGAGAATGAAAGTGTTAATCCCGACTACGTAGCCGTCGCTGTCGACCAACGGGCCGCCGCTGTTGCCCGGGTTGATGGGAGCATCGGTCTGAATGTAAACCATCGGACGACTTGGATCTGCCTGCCTCGCCACGGAACTCACTACACCCATGGTCACAGAGTTTTCCAGTCCTTCGGGACTGCCCATCGCAAACACTAATTGCCCCTGGTGGACCGGCCTGCGGCTGCCTAGCGAAAGTGTGGGTAAGCCAGTCTGATCGATCTTTATTAGGGCAAGATCGGTGTCCTTGTGGAGGCCGACGAGCCGTGCCTCAACGATCCGCTGCTTGCCCGCGGGCGCAATCTGGTCAGGATAATCCACCGAAGCCATGGGCAGAGCCACGTGGATGCGTTGCGCCCCCTCCACCACGTGGGCATTGGTCATGATGTAGCCGTCCGGGTCCACGATCACTCCGGAACCGATCGCATGCTCGCGGGTGATGAGCGCCGTTTGACCGCGACTGTTCTCTTCCAGAGCTCCGTAGCCGGTGACCAAGATTTGAACCACCGCCGGGGAAATCCTGGCGGTAAGCTGCTCGATCGCGGAATTAAGTTGCTGCAGCACCACTGGCGGCTCGGCGGGCCGGGTTCCCATCGCCTTTGCTTTGTCTGTTTTTTCGACGTCAGTTTTCGCCGCTTCGCCGCCGGTGACGACCGGATTTTGCGTCGCCACTTGCTGGCCAAAGCTCGACGCCGCAAACCACAGGGAGCAAAAGCACGCAGCAAGACTAACGAGCGAGATGCGGAATTTACCTTTCGAACCGCAAGCTGGGAAACGCATAGCAACACCGTCCTTGGGCACATTCTTATGGCGTTACGATTTATGGCGTTACGGCGCAGATCATGATTACGCCGGAATGCAATAAAAGCCAGCTTCTATTTAGATTCGGAAGGCGGTAACCAGGTTGAAGTGTTTGGTCTGGCCGTGACGCTTTTTCGCCGCCTGATTTTGGGAGATGTCTGAGTCGTCGTCTTTCCAGGAGGTGAGGAAGTCCTAATATGCCGCACGAGCCTTCGCAGGACCTTGCAAAATTCGCGGCAGAGTGAGAGAACTCTGACTATGAGCTTCGATGTTTTGCACAGAGATGTTTTGAGTTCCGACACCTTGCGCGCTGATGTCTTGCATTCTGACGTCTTGCGCTCTCCAGTGCAGTTTCTGCAGCAGGCCGGGCTCCTTGCCGATCAAGACTGGCTGCGAGAGTACGAGGCGTGGTTCGAAGGCGAAGGGCAGGGGATCTCAGAAGCGGTGGACCGCGCCGGCACGCCGTGGTTACGCATGTTCGATCAGTGGGGCGCTCGGGTGGATGAAATCCTTTATCCACCCGAATACTGGCGCATGCTGAAACATGGCTACCGGGCCGGCGTGCTTTGGCGAGTCTTTGAGCCGAAGTCGCTGCTACCCGCTTACCTTCTTCTCTACGCTACTGGTTTCTATGACCCGGGCCTGGCGTGTCCGTACACGGTCTCTCTCTCGACGGTTTGCCCGCTCTCCAAATATGGGGACGCAGAATTGAAGGCCCGGTTCTTGCCCAAGATGTTGCAACGGGATGACAGTGTCTGGCAGGGAGCCACCTGGATGACGGAGATCAAGGGCGGCTCCGACCTGGGCGCGGCGGTGGAGACGGTAGCGCAACGGGATGGGAGTAAGTGGCGGCTAAACGGCGACAAATACTTCGCCAGTAATGCCGGAGCCGAACTGGCGGTGGTCGCGGCTCGGCAGGAGGGCGCGCCGCAGAACGTGCGCGGCCTGAGCTTGTACCTCGTACCGCGTCGCGCTGACGACGAGCACCTGAATTATCGAATACGCCGCCTCAAGGACAAGATCGCCACTCGCTCGGTTCCAACCGGTGAGATCGAACTTCGTCAGAGCGAGGGCTGGCTGCTGGGGCAGGCGGAGCATGGAATCTATTTGATTCTCGAAGTGCTCAACCTCTCGCGCGTGGCCAACAGCGTGGGCAGCGTAGCGCTCGCACAGCGGGCCATCGCCGATGCCTATTCTTTCGCTGAAAAGCGCACGGCCTTCGGTAAACCGATCATCGAGCATCCTTTACTTCGGCGGCAGTTCGGGGATCGTCTGCAGGGGCTGCGCGCGGCTTCCGGGCTGGCTTGGGAAGCTGTGCGTCTGCTCGACAAGGTGTGGCAGGAGAAGCCGCCGTACTCGGAGAACTATCATCTGTTCCGTTTAGTCGCTCACCTGGCCAAGTATTGGACAGCGGAGTTCGCTGTGCAGACCGCCAAATGGGCAATGGAGGTGTATGGCGGCGTCGGAACACTGCAGGAGTATCGCGTGGAGCGCTGGCTACGCGAGGCGATGATCCTCGCCATCTGGGAAGGCACATCGCATCGCCAGATGCTGGATGGACTGGAGGTCATGCAGCGGAAAAATGCGCACCGGTTGCTGTTCCAGCATCTTGCCGGGAAAGCACCGGAGGCGCAGCTGCGCGAGATGGAAGCGCGGGTAGAACGACAACTAAGCTTGCCCGAGGTTGAGAGGGAAGAAACTTTGGAAAAGCTTTTTAGCGATCTGGCTTCGTTTACCGCAGATGCCCTGTTAAGATTGCCAGGTCGATAACGCACAATCACCGGAAGTCGTTCTTGAAAACAGTGCCGGACTTCATCACGAATTTGACGCGCTGAAGTTCGGTAATGTCTTTGAGCGGGTCGCCAGAGACTGCCACCAAATCGGCCCACTTCCCTGCTTCGATGGTTCCCATTTTGTCGGACCAGCCGAGGAGTTCAGCGGCGGTAGTGGTGGCGGTGCGGATCGCTTGCTGCGGCGTCATGCCATAGTTAACGTAGTATTCGAATTCCTTCGCTTCGTTCAGATCTCTCCAGTCGAAGCCGCCGGCGTCGGTACCAAGGACGATCTTCACTCCTTTTTTCAGCGCTAATTGAAACGCCGCCTTTTCAGTCTCCACCATCTTCGGCCAGTTGCCCTGGCGTCCGGGTGCGACATAGGCACCAACTATTATGGTGGGGACCCAGTAGATGCCGCGGTGCGCCATTTCCTCCATCTGCGGCTCGCTGAGTCCGTCGCCATGCTCGATGGTGTCGACGCCCGCTCGGAGGGCGGCGGAAATGCCATCGTTCCCGATGGCGTGCGCGGCCACTTTCTTTCCGATGCGGTGCGCTTCATCGACAATGGCCTTGGCTTCTTCGTCGGTGAAATTGACGTGGCTGTGCAGCACGCCATCGGGTCCATAGAAGTAACCATGGTCGGAGTAATACTTGATCCAGTCCGCGCCAAACATGGCCTGCTCGCGGACAGCTTTGCGGGCCTCGTCCACACCATCCACGTATTGCACGCCCTTCGGTACACGGATTTCCCAGGAATATCCCAGCAAACCGTACATGCCGGTGGGAGTCATGGCCCGGGTGGCGACTTGCATGTGTGGGCCGGGGATTTCTCCGTTGGCGATGGCCTGCTTCACATCGACATCGGCATACATCGCGCCTTCGGTTTCGAGATCGCGCAGCACGGTGAATCCGTGGGAGAGAGCGATCTGCGCATTGCGTGCCGCTAAGATAGCGCGGTACGGAATGGACTGCTTGAGGAGTTGCTTGTCGTAATCTTCCGAGGTGATATCTCCCTGCAGCAGGACGTGGGTGTGAGCATCGACGAAGCCGGGAAGGACGGTGGCCTTGGAAAGATCGATCAGTTCGACGCCTGCGGGCGGGGAACCACCCGGAGTGACGCTGAGAATCTTGTCGCCCTCGATGAGGATGAGGGCATTCGAAATGGGAGCGTCGCTCTTGCAGTCAATCAGTCGTCCGGCACGAATCGCGATTCGCTTCTGGGCTGGCGCAGAAGATTGCTGGGCGGCGTGAACGAAGGCGCTTGACGACGAAAGGAGCAAAGCAATAACGAGAAGGTTCAGGCGGTAGGGTCCAATCACATGTGTCTCCTGGGAACGGCGACAGCCTAACAGAGGCACGTGAAAAAAGGAAAAAGCGACTACTGCTCCTCAGCGACGCTAGTCTGGGAGCCTTCTTCATCGCCGCGAATCAAACCAAATTTCTTTAGCTTGTAGCGCAGAGCGTCGCGGCTGATGTCGAGCAGCTTGGCGGCGTGGGTCTGGTTGCCGTTGGCTTGGCGCATGGCTAACTCGACCATGGCATGCTCAACCTCTTCCAGAGATGTGCCGCCTTCCGGGATGTAGAGCCGCGGAAGACTGCGGCCGTTGGGCAACGTCTGTCCACCGTCGGCGGGTGAGGTTCGTTCGAAGACGGTGCGGCCACCCGATTCGCCCACGGAAAAGGGCAGATACACGGGGCGCAGGAACGGTTCGTCTTCGAGGATCATGCCGCGCTCGATGGTGTTCTTCAGCTCGCGAACGTTGCCCGGCCAGTTATGACTGAAAATAAGGCGGCGAGTCTCGTCGGTGATGCCACGAATCGACTTTTTGAATCTGCGGTTGTAGCGCTCGATGAAAAAATCGACTAGCGGAAGGATGTCTTCCTTGCGGTCCCGCAATGGCGGGATAAAGATCGCGATAATGGCCAAACGATAATAGAGATCCTGACGAAATTGCCCATCGCGCACGGCTTTTTCGAGATCGCGGTTGGAGGCGGCGATCACGCGAACATCCACCTGCATATCGCGGATACCGCCCACGCGGCGGATGACCTGGTCTTCCAGCACGCGCAAGAGTTTCGCTTGCAACAGGGGAGAGAGTTCGCCGATTTCATCGAGAAACAGCGTGCCGCCATCGGCCGCCTCGAACAGACCTTTCTTCATCTGCTTGGCATCGGTGAACGCGCCCTTCTCGTGGCCGAAGAGCTCGGCTTCCATCAGCGTTTCGGGGATGGCGGAGCAGTTGATCGCGACAAACGGTTTCTCCTGACGCGAACTTTCGTAGTGGATGGCTTTGGCGATGAGGTCCTTGCCGGTGCCGCTCTCGCCTTGAATCAGGATGGTAGTGGCCTCGCTGGCCGCAACCTTGCGGACGAAGTTCATGAGTTCGGTCATCTTGGGTGAGACGCCCACCACGCTGTCATAACCGGACGTGCGGCGCACCTCACCTCGCAAGGCCTGGACTTCGGTGCGCAGGCTGGTGGCCTCGAGCGCGTTCTTGATAGTGACGTGCAACTCGTCGAAATCGATGGGCTTGCCTACGAAATCGTAGGCTCCGAGCTTGAGTGCTGCTTTTACATCGTCGAGCTGCGGATCGGCTGTGATCATAATGACGGCGCGGGCGTCGCCATTTTTCTTGAGTTGATCGAGCACTTCGATGCCGCTGAGGTCGGGCATGCGCACATCGAGCAGTACGAGATCGGGCGATTCCCGCTGCGCCAATTTGAGCCCAGGTTCCCCGGAATCGGCTTCGATTACGTGATATCCCCACTCTTCGCACTTCTGGCGGAGCGACCAGCGCACCAAGCGCTCGTCGTCCACGATCATGATTTTCTCGGCAGGCATCGGTGTTTAATTTACTACGAAAGGCAGCGCCCTGCCTTATTGGATGGGGTTCTTGACGAAACGGCTGCATGTGTCCGGCCCCTCGCGCAATCCGGACCGAATTCTGTCAACTGCTCGTTTCACAGAGATCTGCTCTTGCCGGCGTTGATGTTTTTGGCCGATGCCAGCGTCAGAATCAGGACATCGCCTTGAGTGTTTCCGAGCGATGCGCCCAAGTGTCCTGCCGCAAGGTTCGCGATGCACTAAGGGCACATTGACCGCTCGGGGTTTCAAAACTACATTGCCACTTAACGCTTTCTAAACCTCCGCTTGGTTAGCGGATGCTTCCAGCCTCGGGCCTCCCCCTCCCAAGGCGCAACTGTCCTCGCACGAGCAGGACGACGTCAGCGATCGCGGGCCGAGCCTGCGCTCGACCGCGTGGTATCAAGCACGGCGCCATCGTCTCTCAACAAAACGGCATGAGCCGTAGTGTGTCTGGCCAGCCAAGGAGTGTTCAAAATGAAGAAATGGAATGCAAGTAGCGCAGCTTTGCTTGTTGTGCTTGTTATCCTGGGGATTACCGCCAGCGGAGCGTGGGCTCAAAAGGACCCAGGCCCGCGGCCCGGTCCTGCTGGAGCAGGCAATTTTTATCCAACCCTGAATCCGACCGAGCAGGCTGCGTTTGCTAACGGCATCTCTCAGTTCATTGAAGACGAACCAGTCATTGACGTTCCGCAAGGCAACGGAGGACTGGGGCCGGGATTCAATAGCACGAGTTGCGGCTCATGCCATTCCCAGCCGGCCACCCTGGGCTCGAGTCCGAGCCCATCAAGTCCTCAGGTGCCCCAGCCCAATCCGCAAATAGCGGCGGCAGCGGAGATGGGAGCTACGAATACGATCCCACCATTTATTACGCCAAGTGGTCCGGTAAGAGAAGCCAGATTCATTCGGAATCCTGACGGAACACGTGACGGTGGAGTGCATAATCTGTTTTCCATCGCGGGGAGAACCGATGCACCAGGGTGCAATCTGCAACAACCTGACTTCGCTGGTCAGTTGGCTGCGAACAATGTGATCTTTCGAATTCCGACGCCGCTGTTTGGACTGGGGTTGGTCGAGAACACGCCCGACTCTGTTTTGAAACAAAATCTGGCCAGCACGGCCGCCCAAAGGCAATCTCTGGGAATCAAAGGAACGTTTAACCTCAGCGGGAACGACGGAACCATCATGAAGTTTGGCTGGAAGGCCCAGAACAAGTCTCTGACTATTTTTGCCGGAGAAGCCTATAACGTGGAAATGGGCATCAGCAACGATGTAATGCCGAACGAGAGAAATGCGATCCCAGGGTGCGTCTTCAATCCCACGCCGGAAGATTCGCATTCCCAAGCCGGTGGTTCTGACGTTGATGCGTTTGTCGATGCTATACGGCTGTCGGCTCCGGCTATACCGATACCCTCGACTCCATCGACATCGAATGGTTCTAAGCTTTTTGCCAGCGTTGGTTGTGTTCTGTGCCATTCTCAATCGCTGACGACAGCGGCGTCTCCCAATACCGGTATGGGTGGAGTGACTTACAATCCGTTCTCGGATTTCGCGCTCCACCACATGGGGCCGGGACTGGCGGACGGTATTAATCAAGGCGCGGCGGGGCCGGATCAGTTCCGCACCGCTCCGTTATGGGGCGTCGGCCAGAGGCTGTTTTTCCTGCATGACGGACGCACTTCCGACCTGTTGCAGGCCATTCAAGACCATAGTAGCCGTGACGGCTGCGCGGGCCAGTACGGTCGCCCGTCCAACCAGTTCAACTGTGGCTCGGAGGCCGACGGCGTGATCCGCAACTTCAAAATGCTCAGCCCGTCGCAGGTTCAGGATCTCCTGAACTTCCTGCGCTCGCTGTAAACCTGCAGCTGGGGAGCGCGCTGCTCCCCAGCTCACCCTGGGCAGTGCTCAACTTAGCTGCTCGACCGAGGCTCGGTGCACGATCTCGCCAAGGCTCATCTTCGCTGGGCCGAAGTCCAGAATCTTCACCTGTCCACGCTCGGTGAGAAAGAGATTTGCTGGCTTGATGGATAGTCGGCTAACCTTCCACAGCCGCGGCCTTGGCGTGTTTCAAATCGGGCAAGCCCAGGATGGACTTGGGTCTGGCCAAGCATGAGTGCACAATGTTAGGGGGCAGACCGAAGCGAGTCAATTCCTCAGGACACCATCAAACGAGCGCCGCGCCTCTCCGAGGCCAACCTCATAAGGACAGAAAAAAGGGTGCTCCGGGATTAATCCGACGGACGAACCGACAACTTCCGGCTTGCACGTGATCCAGGCGCAATCCCGAGATTCGCTGCTAACCGGCGCCGTGATACTCGGTTCCGATGGGGAACCTAGGAGTTACGGGCTGGGGTCGAACCGGTAAGGAAGATAGACCGGCTCCCAGACATTGGCGCGGATGCGGGCCTCCAAGGCTTGCTCGTCAAGCCGACCCACACCGCCATCATTGATAGCCTGAAGCGCGACCGCCTTAGCCACGGCGAATGACACCGCGCGAAGTTCCGACACCGGCGGCAACAATCGTCCCGACTTACTGCGCCGTGCGGGAGAAAGTTCGGCGAGACATTTGGCGGCAGCCATGAACATCGTGTCGGTGACGCGCCGCGCGTCTACCGACAGCATACCCAAACCCATTCCCGGGAAGATATACGAGTTGTTCGTCTGATCGATCGGCACTTGGCGACCATTCCAGTTCACCGCAGCGAACGGGCTGCCGGTGCCGATAAGCGCGCGCCCTTCCGTCCATTTCAGTAAGTCCTCCGGCGTAGCTTCGGAACGCGACGTAGGATTTGACAGCGGGAAAATCACCGGCCTTTCAACTGAGGCAGCCATCGTGCGAATCACCTCTTCGGTGAAGGCGCCCGCTTGTCCTGAGACCCCGATGAGCGTAGTTGGTTTGGCATTCTTCACCACATCGAGCAGGCTAATGTGATCATCGTCTTCCAGTTTCCAAGTGGCGATTGCAGAACGAGGTTGCGCAAAGGGCTCCTGTGCGGGACGCATTCCCGGCGTGCCTTCCACCAGCAATCCCTCTTTATCGACCGCATAGAAACGGCGGCGGGCTTCTGCTTCGCTCAAGCCGGCGTCCTTCATCGCAGTGAGCAGAAGCGCGGCGATGCCAATGCCCGCTGATCCTGCTCCGAAGAGTGCGATGCGCTGCTCGATGAAAGACGTAGCGGTAACGTTGATGGCGGCCAGTAAAGTCCCTGCGGCCACGGCCGCCGTCCCTTGAATATCGTCGTTGAAGGTGCAGAGCCGGTCGCGATAGCGCTCGAGCAATCGGCCCGCGTTGATGCCGGCAAAATCCTCCCACTGCAACAACACATGAGGGCGGCGTTCGATCACGGCGCTGACGAAGGCTTCGACGAAATCATCGTATTCGGCACCACGTACCCGCTGGTGACGCCACCCGATATAAAGGGGATCCTCGAGACGCTCCGCATTATCGGTACCAACATCGAGCAGTACCGGCAAGCACACTTGCGGGTGAATGCCAGCACAGGCGGTATAGAGCGCGAGCTTGCCGATGGGGATTCCCATGCCTCCTGCACCCTGGTCGCCGAGCCCGAGAATGCGCTCGCCATCGCTGACCACGATCGCCCGGATTGCGTCATAGCGGTGATGCCCGAGGATCTCGCGAATTCTATGCCGGTTCGGATAACTGAGAAATATTCCGCGAGGCTTGCGCCAGATCTCGCTGAAACGTTCGCATCCTTCACCGACCGTCGGCGTGTACACCAGCGGCATCATCTCTTCTATGTTGCGCATCAGCACGGCGTAAAACAGGGTTTCGTTCGTGTCCTGCAGGTCCCGCAGGTAGGCATAGCGCTCGAAATTGGTTGCAAAGTCGCGTAGCGCCTTGAGACGGCGCGCCGCCTGATCTTCAAGATTGCCAACATGGGGCGGAAGCAGTCCATGCAAGGCGAAGTCAATGCGCTCATTTTCCGTGAACGCGGTTCCCTTGTTCAGCATGGGAAAATTCAGCAGGTCGAAGCCGGAAAGCCCGGTCTCCAGAACTCCCTCGGTTGTGATTCGGTATTTCATGGCTTTCCCCAGCAGCCTCAGTTCAACTATAGGTCCTGACTTTAAGTCTAGCTCTGAGGAGTCGATCCAGCGCAAATGCTTATTGCTGCTGGATGTAAACATCTAGTGGAGAGGGAGGATTCGAATCGTGAGTGCCATTATTTCTTGGAGGTTGTTAATCCACGACCATCCCCAAAGAATGGTGGTCTAACGGTACCGCGCGCACCGCACAGAACGACTACTGGATTTGCAGTGGGCGCCGCAAAGTGAAACTGTAAGCAGACTGATTAGCGAGGAGAACCTCTCTTTCTCCGCCCCCGGCCCTGACGATCAAATCCGAGCACATTTGGTAACTTACTGTGAGTTGGCATCCAACGGTTCCGCGCTTAAGCAAGCCCTTCACGAATCTGCCCACCTTGTTCTTACCTTTGATCTCGTGGCCGAAACTTCGGACGGAAGTCACGACGTCCAGATCCGCGTTGTTGGTATTTATCGAGGTTAGTTTGAGTTGCAGACTGGCTTCGCCCGCCAGCACCCCAACGTGTCTGGCGAACACGACCTTGCCGGTGACACTCGCGCCTGCGGGAATCACGGTCTGACCGTCGACGACCACATCGCGATCCAGCGTGGCCGAAAAGCTTTGGCCTATCGCGCTGATCCGAGAGCCGAGCTGTTCGCCGAGGCGAACCGTCAGCGTGGTTCCAGCAGGAACAACAATGGGCAGTGCCGCAGCGGCGGTAGGGGTCCCGTTGGTTTGCGCTTGGGAAGTGGCGTCCGGTTCTGCGGATTGTCCGGATTCCGTCGCTGGCGATGCGGCGGCAGGCTCTGCGTTTGAGGAGTTCTCCGACCCGTCTGCAGGCCGTGTCGTCGTCCCGCGATTTTGCAACATTGCTTGACTGTTGTTCCCGGCGTGGCGGTATGAAACGCCGTCGAAGACCAGAGCCGCCGCAACGATTCCCGTTGCAAGCACAAATACCATGATTGTTTTTCTGCTCATAGCTGCACCCCATTTCAAAGCTGTGTTCGCCCCTCATCTCAATACGCGGAATCGCTGTCCGAAGGAGCTCACCCGACATGCCTGTCGTTAGTCGCTCTGAATTCCGGCGAAAGGGAGGTCTGTGTTGCCAAGGGCGTGCAAAAGCGTCCGGCGGGGGCGTGATGCCGTCGCGGCCGACATAACGGCAGCACAAAAACCGGGGCTAGTTGGCCTCGGCTATGAAGCGCGCTCCAAAAGGATCGCGAGTCGTCACACCTTTCAAAGGGAAACTCTGTGCCGACTCGCGACAGTTGATGCCGTGTTTCATCCCCGCCTGCCAGCGCGACCACCACCGGAGCGGCCAGCTGAGGCTGAACGACCTGCGGATGCCGAACGGCCAGCGGATGCCGAACGGCCAGCGGATGCTGAACGGCCAGCGGACGCTGAACGGCCAGCGGATGCCGAACGGCCAGCGGATGCCGAACGGCCAGCGGATGCCGAACGGCCAGCGGATGCCGAACGGCTAGCGGATGCCGAACGGCCAGCGGATGCTGAACGGCCAGCGGACGCCGAACGACCAGCGGATGCCGAGCGACTCGCGGATGCTGAACGACCCGCGGATGCTGAACGACCAGCGGATGCTGAACGGCTAGCGGATGCCGAACGGCCGGCGGATGCTGAACGGCCAGCGGATGCCGAATGGCCAGCAGATGCTGAACGACCAGCGGACGCCGATTGACCAGCAGACGCCGAATGACCAGCAGACGCCGAACGGCCAGCAGACGCCGAACGGCCGGCAGATGCGGAACGACCAGTGGACGCGGAACGATTATTGGACGCGGTGCGGCCATTGGACGCCGTACGACCGGGGGATGTCTTGCTACCACCGGCCGCCTGACGACCAGCGGACGACCGAGCGGCACCGGGATGAGCGGCGGCATGAAAGCCTCCTGGGACGCCGCGACCACCATGATCGAACGCGCCCCTGTCATGAGCACCAAAATTGCCGTGGTTGAAGACCGTCGTGCTGTTCGAAATGTAAGTGTTGTGATTAAAAAGCACGGTCCCGCCGTCCCACGCCGGCGCCCACGCGCCGAAACCCCAGCCGAAGTTAGCAAAGACCCCAATCGAGATTCCTGGGTCGAAGGCAAGTCCAACTCCCCACACGATGCCGGGTGGAGGGGGCAGCACAACAAAGCCCGGGTAGGCGACGAACAACGTCCCCCAGACTCGCCAGGGATTGTAATAGGGAACGAAAACCACAGCCGGATTCACCGGCACAATACTGATCACGCCGGCTTCTACTACCACCCGCTGTTGCGTGGTCGTCACCAGCACGTTCGACTGCTGCGCCTGCAACCGCATAGCCTGGACAGCATTCATGACGTCTCCGGGCTGGTTGTAATAGGCGTTGCCGAGCTGCGACGCCCAGGCGCTGTTTTTCGCGAGGTTGTCGAGAACGGCGGGAAACTCTATTAGGCCTTTAACGGCCGGATCCCAATCCATGGCGTTTGCCCCGGCGGCACGCTGATCCGGGGGCAGGTTCATGTTCTGATTGAGCCAGGTATCGGCCGCGGCAATCTGGTCCGGAAACGTGGCGCCGGTCAATATTTGAGCGACCAGCGAGTCCGGATCGAGAGCAATCGGGGCCACGAGCTGATCCAGTTGTACCGCGTCCAGATCGACGTACACGGGCGCGGGCGCCTGCGCGTACGCTGCCGTAATCAGCAGCAAAGAAAATACGAGCGCCATCAACTGGCGCATGGGCTTGTAATGAGAAATTGTGCACTGGGAGTTCATTGTCTTCATCCTTTCAATTTTGAATTTTGAGAGCATCTGTGTTCGCCCCCTCATCTCAATACGCGTAATCTCTGCCCAAAAGGGTTCACCCGACATGTCGGTCGACTGTGGTCTTGAATTCTGGTGAAAAGTGAGGTCTGTGTTACCCAGGGCAATGCTCGCAAGTCGTTGACTTCGGGCCTGCTCGTTGCTATCGTTCACCCCGATAGCGATGGGGAAACGATAGACCGGAGTCCCGTGACACAGTCATCCAGTCAAATCACCGAACTGCTCGCCCAGTGGAGCCGAGGTGATCTCGACGCTCGGGAGGCACTCATGCCTCTGGTTTATGCCGAGCTTCGCCGCTTGGCCGGTTCCTATTTGCGACGAGAACGCAGCGACCACACCCTGCAACCCACCGCACTTGTCAACGAAGCCTACCTGAAGCTAGTCGAGCAGAAAAATGTTCACTGGAAAGATAAGGGTCATTTTTTCGCCATCACGGCTCAACTGATGCGCCGTATTCTCGTGGACCATGCGCGCAGCCATTTGGCGGAGAAGCGGGGCAGCGGTGTGGCCAAAGTTCCGTTGGAAGGCGTAATTACCATGTCGAAAGAGCGGCCGGACGATCTGCTGACGCTCGATGAAAGTCTCACCCGTCTGGCGCGAATCGATCCCCGGCAGGCTCAAATCGTAGAGCTGAAGGTTTTTGCCGGCTTGAGCATCGAGGACACTGCGGAATTACTGGGAATCTCCCCAGCTACGGTCAAGCGTGATTGGAGCATGGCCCGGGCATGGCTAGTCCTGGAGATTGGAAAGAACAGAGAGGCGTCGTGAATGCTGAGAAGTGGGAGCAGATGAAAGAACTCTTTGCGTCCGCTCTGGCACTTCAGGCGGGGGAACGCGAAGCGTTCTTGCGCAAGGCTTGCGGCGGTGACGGCCCTCTGTTTGTCGAACTTCAGGCGTTGTTGTCGGCACACGACTCGGACCCAAGCCAATCAATAGAGTCGTCAGACGCGTCCGAAAGCGCCCTCCGCGCTGCCAAATGGGAGGGCCAGAGAATTGGCCCTTATCGCCTGCTTCATCGCATCGGATCGGGCGGCATGGGAGACGTTTATCTGGCCGCGCGAGCCGACGAGGCCTTCAACAAGCGTGTAGCCATCAAGCTGGTGCAAACTGGCGTTAACACGCAGGAAGTTCTCAGGCGCTTCCGCCACGAGCGGCAAATACTGGCGGCGCTCGATCACCCCAACATCGCAAAGCTGCTGGATGGCGGCACCACCGACGATGGGTTGCCCTATTTTGTCATGGATTATGTTGAGGGCACGCCCATCAATACCTACAGCGACACACACAAGCTGGCCATTTCCGAGCGCATTCGGCTGTTCCGCGATATTTGTTCGGCGGTCCACTACGTTCATCAGAATCTGGTGGTGCACCGGGATTTGAAGCCGAGCAATATTCTGGTCACACCGGAGGGTGTGCCCAAGCTTTTGGATTTCGGCATTGCGAAGCTGCTCAAGCCGGAGTTCTCCAGCCATCCTATGGACGCCACGCGCATTGAGTTTCGCATTCTGACCCCTTGGTATGCGAGCCCTGAGCAGGTGCGTGGCGAAGCCGTCACCACCGCCAGCGACGTTTACTCCTTGGGTGTGATTCTGTACGAACTGCTCACGTCGCGGCGGCCTTACCGATTGAAGACCGACACTTCTGATGAAATCTTCAAGGCAGTATGCGACCAGGAACCGGAGAAACCGAGCACGCGTACCCTTAAGTTCGACGAGTTCGAGAACAAAGGAGAGGAGACGGAATCGCAGTCCAGTGCAACGATTGCGCAGCTTCGGGCGACCGTCCCCGAGAGACTGCGGCGAGAACTGAGCGGCGATCTGGACATGATCGTCATGAAGGCATTGCGCAAAGAGCCGCAGCGCCGCTATGCATCGGCCGAACAACTGTCTGAGGATCTCCGCCGACATCTCGAAGGTCTGCCGGTCACCGCACATCGCGATAGCACTCGTTACCGAGCCGGGAAATTCATTCGGCGGCACAAGACTGGATCCGCTGCGGCGGCACTGGTAATCGTCTCACTCGCCGCAGGGGTTCTAGCCACTAAGCACTGGCAGCGAACGCCCAAACTCACCGAGAAGGACACCATGGTTCTCGCCGATTTTGCCAACAGTACCGGAGACGCGATATTCGATGACACACTGAAAACGGCGCTGAATGTTTCCTTGCGCCAATCGCCTTTCTTGAATGTGCTCTCCGACCGCCAGGTCGCGAAGACCCTGCAACGGATGACCCGTCCCATCGGAACGAAACTCACGCCCGAGGTCACACGCGAGGTTTGCCAGCGGGCGGGCAGCAAGGCGTATATCGCCGGATCCATTGGCAGTATGGGCAGCGAATATGTGGTGGGGTTGGAGGCGGTCAATTGCCAGAATGGAGAAACCCTAGCCGAGGAGCAGGCGACAGCAGCATCCAAGGAGAAAGTGCTGAACACGCTGGGACAAGCCGCTTCCAAGCTGCGCGGCGAACTAGGCGAATCTCTGGCAACGGTGCACAAGTTTGATGTCCCGCTCGCACAGGCCACCACGTCTTCGCTCGAGGCCCTGAAAGCGTATAGCCTTGGTCTCAAGGCCCAAGCCGAGGAAGGCCCCGCCGCGGTCCTGCCTTACGATCAACGTGCTATCGAACTCGATCCAAATTTTGCCTTGGGCTACGCGGGAGTGGGCGTGGAGTACAGCAATCTGGGCGAGCTAGGGCGGGCCAGCGAGTATTTCACCAAGGCGTTCCAGTTGCGGGAACATGCCAGCGAGTGGGAAAAGCTGATGATCACAGCCTATTACTACCGAGTTGTCACTGGGGAACTGGATAAAGCAGGCCAGACGTATCAGGAACAGATTGAGAGCTACCCGCGGCAGGATGCAACGCACGGCAATTTGGGCATAGTGTTCGCCTCAGAGGGGCAGTATGAGAAAGCTGCGGAGATCACTCGCCAAGAGCTGCGCCTTACGCCGGGTAACGTCCCTGTCTACTCTAATCTCGCCAATGATGTCCTCGCTTTGCAAAAGTTTGACGAAACACGGCAGGTCATCCAAGAGGCGCAGGCAAAAAAACGGGATAATTTCGCAATTCACGCTGCTCTCTATGCTCTTGCCTTTCTCGCGACAGACTCCGCGGCTGCGGCGGAACAGCAAGATTGGTTTGCGGGCAACCCTGAGTATGAAAACTTTGGACTTGGTCTCGCATCCGACTCCGAGGCGTACGGGGGCCACCTTGCCAAGGCGCGGGAACTGACATGGCGGGCCGTGGACTCCGCCATTCGAGCTGACAGCAAAGAAAACGGCGCAATATGGAACGCGATTGCCGCTCAGCGGGAGGCGGCTTATGGCAATGCCGCGAAAGGACGGCAGATAGCCGCGGCGGCTTTGAAGCTTGCTCCCACGAGTCAGGGAGTGGAGAGCGAAGCGGCGCTCGCGTTTGCCATAGCGGGCGATACGGCGCGAGCCGAATCTTTGGCCCAAGGCTTAGCGGAACGCTTCCCGCTGGATACCCAGATGCAGTCGCTCTGGCTGCCCGCGATCCAGGGGCAATTGGCGCTGGAAAGAAAGAACCCGGCTGCCGCGCTTAATACCCTGCAAGCTTCTTACTCCATCGAGTTGGGGCAAATTGCGTTCGTCGCGAATCTCTCCTGTCTCTATCCGGTCTATGTACGCGGAGAGGCGTACTTGGCAGCCGGCCTAGGCAGCGCTGCCGCAGCCGAGTTTCAGAAGATTCTCGACCACAGCGGCATCGTCTGGAACTGCTGGACGGGAGCCCTGGCGCATCTGGGCGTAGCTCGTGCGAACGCCTTACAGTCGCGAACTTCGCAGGGAGCAGATGCCAATGCCGCCCGCGTCAGGGCGCTCGCCGCCTACAAAGATTTCCTCATCCTCTGGAAAGACGCCGACCCCAACATCCCCATCATGAAGGAAGCCAAGGCGGAGTATGCAACGCTTCAGTAGGCTTCTCATTCGAACTCTTCCCCGTGGATCGGTCATGGACGTGAAGGCACTTATGCTCGCGGGAGCGCTTCCGGGATATTAGCTCTACGAGTGGCGAACCGGTTTGCGGCAGCCTGATCGCACACGTGTTTGCGAGCGGGAACCTGACTATTAGCTGCCAACTTGATATTGGCCGCAAGCCTGGAACAGGCGCCCACATAGCTGAGCTCACCCAGATAGCACTCTTCTCCTATCATCGCCCCGTGTGAAATTGCCGAACTGGGGCCAATTCTGGCTCCGTCGGCGATCACGGCATTGATGCCAACCGCCGTGGCTAACCCGACCTCGACATTGCCGCCGACGCATGTTCCAGGCCCGACGAGAGCTAGGTGGCCAATACAGGAATTCTTTCCCACTGTGATGCTGCCAACGCGGATCGTGCCATTGGTCATCACGATGTTGCTACCAAGCGTTGCACGGTTGGCGAGGTAGGCGCCTTCCTCGAATCTGAGCAACGGTAGATCTCGCACCCAAGTGTCCGGATATATTGTGAAATCGAGATTTCCGCGATAACCAAACAAGCGAAATGTCAGAGCTTTTAATCTCGGGATCGTGAGGCAAATGTAATAGACGACCTTGAAGTAGTACACAGAAGTCCAGCACAGGCCGTACATCCGGCGATGGAAATAAAGTGGCTCGTTCAGGTCGCGGCGAAATGTTCCGGCAACGATATATTTTTGATGGGGAAGGCTGAATAGCCCGGCGATTGTTGCCAGGATGGCCGCATACGCGACCGGCGCGACAGCAATCACCCCAACTTTCAACCACGTCCCGCTCATAACCTGGTACAGAGCTGTCAGCGTAATCGCTGGCAAACCATAGATCATCGTGGTGTAACAAAACACCAAGTAGGGAAACATTACTCGTCTCATCGCTTCCTCCTCTTAAACATGCTTACTAGGATGAAACACTATTCAAAACACGCGGTCCGTTTTGGCAAGGTGCTTCGGTGCATCAGCGGAGCGGAGAGATAATCGCCATTCGCCGGCGAATTCAATATCAAATCGGCGAGTTCCAGAATGCGCTCGATTTGAACCACTCCGGCTGCACTCGTCGCAAGTAACAGGGCGCGATAGCTGGCTTCCAGCCTTGCCATCATTTGTGTAAGCTCTTCGACTGACTTGGGTTGCATAGCTTTTTCTCCTTGAATATGTATTTACCGATAATCGGCGGTTCTTAGTGGACCCGGACTAATCGGAGAGGACGCTCTTGGCTTTGAGACCGTCCAATCCGGGTTTCATCTACTCATCGCGCAAGACAGCCGCGAAACGGCTCATGCCGACCACATTTTTTCCCATTTATTTTGCAGTTCGAAGTAGTAATCATGATCGAAGGTGTGACCGAAGAGATGCATGGGTCGGACTGAGTCAGGGATTGCACTGATCTCCCCATAGCAAATAGGCACGTCTGCACCGCCTTGTGCTTCCATTGGGGCCGGATGACGAGCAACTATTGCATAATCCGGTAAAGGAAGAGTTGCCGACCACTCACTCGGTAAGCGCGCCGGCACACCTGTGCAGCGGCATGATTCGGCATGCTAGCTTGGAGCTCATGTGCCGCCCTCGCAAGCACGCTGCGCGTAGCAGCTTTGTCAGTTGCCCATCCTCTTGATTGCTCCGAGGGGCGTCTGCAGCGTTCCGTCGTTGTTGATGTCGAGTTGCCGACCATCCGACCAGAACCGAGGCGCGGGAGTAATAAAAGCTGCCGCATCGGTAAAATGTTAGCCACGATCACCAACCCATTTGGCCCATCCGCTTAAGGATAATCGCACTGTAGTTATTCATGCGCTCGGGTCGTCGCTTCAGGGGAGCCGGCAGAATTGCAGCGAGCCGTGCCGCCTGTTGCCCGCCGATATTCCGGGCTGCAGTTTCGTCGTAGTAACGACACGCCGACTCTGCACCGAAAATACCAGGGCCCCATTCGACCACGTTGAGGTATATCTCCAGAATGCGCTGTTTGCCGAGGACGATTTCGGCCACCGGTACGAGTGTGACTTCTGCGCCCTTGCGGAGGATAGAACGGCCGGTTCCGAAGAATAAGTTTTTTACGAGTTGCTGCGTAATGGTGGAAGCTCCGCGAGTGCGATCGCCTTCCAAATCGTCTTCGGCAGCGATTTGGATCTCGTGCCAATCGAATCCATGGTGCTGGTAGAAGTGCGCGTCCTCTGCGGCGATTACAGCGTGCTGGAGATCGGGCGAGATTTGGCTGAGTGGAATGAATTTGTAGCGTTCGCGATACGGCGTGTGGTGAATCCAGGCCTGCACGCGGCGCTGGATGTGCACCGCGGTTGTCGGTGGGTCGATCCACCGGACGGCCACAAGGATCAGCGCGGCAAGCGACCAAAGAAGCACCACGCCGATGACGAGCCATCGAGTAAGGAACCGGAGGAAACCCGTCCGACGCGGGGTCTTGGTGTGTGTGTGCGGCATTGCAGTCACATTTCAGAATAATAGAGTGGGCTCGGTTTGGCGCTGATGCATGATCTTGCGTGCGCGAACACAGAGCGCTGCGTTCTACTCAGGCCACTCGGGACAAAGCCCGTTGGTCCTGAATCACATTGAACCCCGCTACAAAGATAAAGTCGGATTAGTCCCGAGAAGTCCTGTTCGAGGAGATTGCAATTGATCTCCCCCAAGCCCGTTTTGTGGATAAGTTCCGGTTAGCCGACTAACTGGGCGTTATCATGGCCCCTCAGATCAAAATGCCGAGCGTGGGCGTAAACAACCGGCGGCCTGGGGTCAGGAGCACCTGCAATCGTCACTTGCTGGACGCAATAGAGCCCTCGGATTGCAGATTGAGTCCGCTATACTGCTCTCTCCCCATCTCTCATCTGGAGAACCTGAGTGAAGCAAATTGCCCTCGCCGTTATTCTGATTGTGTCCGTGCCGCTGGCCGCGCAGACCGGTTCCATCGCAACCCCCTCTTTGAATCCGAAGGTCAGGGCAATTACAGCATTCGTCCGGCTGGACAGAGAAAAATACCAA
>Ga0181536_10001742_pt1 | contig 25265 bp, 20 predicted proteins | sample PEATcosm2014_Bin_41_FD_121105 | JGI IMG/M metagenome (GOLD analysis project Ga0181536, IMG submission 121105) | Peatland microbial communities from MTU Mesocosm Facility, Houghton, MI, USA - PEATcosm2014_Bin17_60_metaG | ecosystem: Environmental > Terrestrial > Soil > Wetlands > Peat | place...
AGAGTTTTCCCGTGCGCATGGAGCGGCAATGCGCCAACGCGTGCCGCATCGCAACATGGCTGGCAGCGCATCCGGCGGTCGATCGCATTTACTTCCCGGCCGATCCGAAGCATCCGGACGCGGTTCATATCAAGCGGCTGTTCGCGCCGAATCTGTACGGCGCGATGGTGAGCATCGAAGTGAAGGGCGCGGACCGGGAGCGCATATTCCGGCTGATGAACGCGCTGGAAATGATTGTGCCCGCAACGTCACTCGGCGATGTGCAGACGATGATGCTGTACCCGGCGATCTCGTCCCACCGCGACATCTCGCCCAAACATCGCGCCCGGCTGGGCATTCAGGACAATCTGGTGCGCCTTTCGGTTGGGATCGAGGCTGTGGACGACATAATCGCCGACCTCGACCGGGCATTGTCGGCGTAGGCTGGCCAACCGCTCCCTTACGGTCACGGCTCAGTAACATTTTCGTTTTAAACGAACATTCGCCGGTTTTACAGAGCCGTGACCGTAAGGGAGCGGTTGGACACTAGACCAAATGAGCATCGCGCTTCGCGCAGGCTTGGTATTGCTCACCGCAGCCGCGGCGGGGAGAACGGCCGATCCGGTCGTCCAGCAGCTTTTCGAGCAGGTGCGCGACAAGGTAATCGACAATGCCAGGCGTACGCCGCGCTATACCTGTGTTCAGAACATCACCCGCACACAGTACGCGCCTGTGGCCGCTAAAAAAGGCGCGAGTTGCGTCACGAGCAAGGTCCTCGGCGACGTCAGTTCACACGATCGCGTGCGCCTCGACGTGGCCATCGTCAATGGAAACGAAATGTTTTCCTGGGCGGGGGCCGGCAAGTTCGAAACGAAAAATGTCGACGACCTCATCGAAGGAGGCGCCTCCGGCAGCGGAGACTTTGCGGCATTCCTGCTGAGCGTTTTTGGCGGCGAAGCCGAAAAAATCCTTTATCAGGGTCTGCGGGAGATTCCGCAGGGCCGTTTCGCGCTGTTCAACTACATCGTGCCGCTGGAGAAAAGCCAGTATACGTACCACACCACCGGAGCTAACAAGACCATTGCCTACAGCGGAACTTTCCTTGTGGATCCGGATAACGCGGAACTGCAGCGCCTGACCGTCGAAACCAGCGAATTCCCGGCCGGCGAAAGCGCCTGCCGCGTGGAACACACGATGGATTACCACCGCGTGAAGATCGGCAGCGGCGAGTTCATGCTGCCCGAAGTGACGGTGATGGACGTTCAATTCCGTAACGGCGGCGCATCGCACAATGAGACGGTCTATTCGGCTTGCCGCGAATTCGCCGGTGAAACCACCATTCGGTTCGACGACGTCGATGCGAGTGCCGCAGCGGCTCCTGCGAAAGCGGCGCTGCCGCCTTTGCCCGCGCGAACCAGTCTGCGCGTCGCTCTCGCTCAGCCCATCGACACATCCAGCGCGGCCGCCGGCGATGAGGTTACCGGCGTACTTCTGCAGGACGTGAAAGACAAATCCGGAGTGCTTGCCCACCGGAACGATCGCGTGCGCGGACGCATTCTTCAACTGGAACAAGCCATGGGAACGACGCCCCGCTGGATTGTGGCGATTCGCTTCGATACCATCGAGCGCAACGGACAATCGCAGCCCGTTTCGCTCCGGCCGCTCGACGACGGTATGCGGTCGACGGACGGATCGTCCTCCGGCCAGGACCTCGGCGCCGGGCCGCGACGGAACTACGCGGGACAATCGCCCTGGGTACAGAACTTTCCGGTTACCCACCGTCCGCCGGGCGCCGGCGTGTTCATTTTTCCCGGGCGCGGGGACGTCGTGATCGACGCGAAGTTCCAGTCCCAGTGGGAGACGCGGTAAGCGACACGACCTCGCGCGCTTCGAGCGGCCGCCAGGTCCCGATCTTCAGATCGCCGATTTGGATCCCGCCGATCGCCGTGCGCACCAGCTTCAACACTTTGCTGCCGACCGCTTCGATCATGCGACGCACCTGCCGGTTGCGGCCTTCGGTGATGGTCAGTTCAAGGTGCGAATATCGCGCCGAAGCGCGCACCCGTTTGACGACGGCGGGACGTGTGGGCCCATCGCTCAGTTCCACGCCGCGCCGAAGTCGTTCGAGGGCATCGTCGGAAATAAGATCGGCGCACTTGACCAGATACGTCTTCGCGACTTTGTGATCGGGGTTCGTCAGCCGCTCAGCGAACTGCGTATCGTTGGTGAGGATCAGCAGGCCGCTGGTATCCAGATCGAGCCGGCCGACCGGCGAAACGAAAGTGTCGACATCCGTAATCAGATCGTAGACGGTCGGGCGTCCCTCGGGATCCTTGAAGGTCGTGATGTAACCGGTGGGCTTGTAGAGCAGGATATAGAGCGGCTCTTTGGCGCGCAATGGTTTGCCGTCGAAGAGAATCCGGTCGCGCTCGAAATCGATCCAGTGATCCGGATTCTCGACAATGCGGCCGTTGACCCGGACGCGCCCCGCGTGAATCCAGCTGCGCGCCTGTGTGCGCGAGCCAATGCCCGCCTTCGAAAGAACCCGTTCCAGCGTCTTAGGGCGTGACATGGAAAGACGTCCAACCGCTCCCTCACGGTCACGGCTCTGAAATTCCTTAGTCTTCAGTGCAGAATGACCTTGGCGAGTCCGGTGTTGCTGCCGCTGTCGGCCACGCGGATCACCAGCAGATGCTCGCCGGGCGGGACGGCGGCGATGTGCAGGCGGAACTGCTCGGCGGGCGAATCGAGAATTCCGTCCACGGGACTGACGGGCGTCCACGGTCCGGCGTCGAGAGACCACTCGGCACGGCGCAGGGCCGATGCGGCGTCCTGCGCGTCAAAGCTGATATCGGCGCCGTTACCCGTGCGAGCGGCGGACTGAATGCGGACTACGGGCGGTGTGTTGTCGATTAAAACGGGCGAACTGACGAGATCCGCTTCTTTGGCCGCGGCCGGCGGATTGGACTCGCGGTCCGACGCGGTCACTTTGAAAAAATAGCGGCCGTCGGCGAGAGCGTCACCGTCGATCGTGTAGCTGTTGTCGTGGAGATCCTTCTTCAGCGTTTTCCATTCGCGCTCGCCGTCGCCGCGGAACGCGAGTTCATAAACCAGCTTGTCGCCGTCCGGGTCGTCGGCCTGCCAGGAAATCATGAGCTGCTGGGAAGCCGCGCGCGACAGCGTTTGCGTGGGCGTGCCGGTGGAGCTCACCGGGGCCGCGTCGCCTGTGTCGGTCACGGTAACGGTGTAAGGAGCCGCTGCGGCGCTCGCTGTGCCGGAAGCCTTTGCGGACGACGTTGCCACGGGCGTCACCGTAGTGAGCAAAGTGATCGAGCGGACGGCGGGCGGGTTATTCTGCGGCAAAAAAGCCGCGCTGACGTTATCGATTGCGGCGCCCGTGCCGGTCAGTTTGGCTTCGAACTGGAGAAAGCGCGCATTGGGGCTGGCGATCTGAGCGCCCGCTGCGTCGCGCAGAGAATCGGACCAGTCGCTCCAGGTCGCATCGGGGCGAATGCTGTTGCCGGAACGGGTGCGCAGCGTCACGGAACCGGCGCCATTTTCGCCCTGCCAGCGGAGCCGTCCCCACTGCGCCGCACTGCCGGCGTCGAACACCGGAGATTCATACGTGCCGTTCGCGCCTGGCGCGCCAAGGCGATAAATCTTCCCCATATTGCCCGTCGCGGCAATCACCGAGCCTCGCCATTGCAGCAGCCGAGTCGCTTCGGATTCATTCGTCTGCGCAATCAGAGTGAGCTTACGGTCGCTGGTGAGACGGTAGATGCGCCCGTTGGAGTCGGTGCCGAAATAGAGCTGACCGTCGGGGCCGGGAAGAATGTCGTAGACATCCTCCTCCTTCGAGCTCCACAATGTGTCGACCGTGTTGTCTGCGTTGATGCGATAGATGGCGCTCTTCACCACCGTTCCGTCGGCGACCGCGACCGCAGCGGCCGTGATGGCGGGGGTAGCGGAGGCAGGGGCCGCTTGCTGTGATTTTGTCGAGTCCGGCGGAGCGGGTTTAATCTCGCCTCCGGCATCGGCCGTGACCGTAATCGAGGTTGTCATGGTCGGCGTTGCGTCGGGTTGGCCTGTCTGCGCGCCCTGCGCCGCCTGCGTCTTTTTGGCCAGCGACCCGCCCAGCGCGACGGCATATACGCTGCCATCGGGGTTCGGCGCCACTGCGCGGATCTCCGGCAAATCCGAGTCGTAAAGCGCGAATGCTTTGTTCTTCGCAGTGATGCGATAGAGAATCCCGTTGGGCTCGGTGCCCGCGAGCACGCGGCCCTGCGCATCCACCATCAGGCCGGTGACGTTGCTCTGGCCGGTGCCATAGTATTCTTCGCCGCGCCCCGCGCCGGTAATGCGGAATATGCGGCCGCCGTCGCCGGTGCCGGCGTAAAGCGCGCCATCGGGAGCGAGCGCGAGGGCCCAGATGTATTTTGCCTTCGGATCGAAGTACTCCGTCGCCTTGCCATTTTCGATACGATAGATTTTCCCGTCGGGAGAGCTGGCGGCGTAAACGATGCCGCGCGGATCGACGGCGATGGCGAAGACTTCGGGGCGATCGGCAGTCCAATAGAGCTTCGCAGTTCCATCCGGTTCGATGCGAAAGACGCGGCCGCGATTGCCGGTGGCGGCATAAAGCGCTCCATCCGGCGCGGCGGCGACGCTCCAGATGACAGGCTGCTCGGAGGTAAACAGGGTGTCGAGTTTCGGCGCCAGCGAGAGACGGCCGTCGCGTCCGAGGGAGACGCCGTCGAATTTGCCTTTGACGAAATCGTTGAAACTGGTTAACTCCCAGAACGCCGGAGAGGATGCCAGGCAGAAAGGGGCAGTGAGACAGAAAAAGAAAAGTGCCGCAGACCGCAGGCGGAACCGCCTGCGCCACAAAAACAGATCTGGTTGTTGCAGTTGTGGGGCAGGCGGTTCCGCCTGCCGAGCCGTAAGGGAACCCGCCAGCTTCACTCTTTGACCTCGACTTGCACCGTCTTCGATCCGCTCACCATCATCTCGCCCGCGTCGATGACCAGCTCGGCGATCTTCGAGTTCTTATTCTGCGAAACGCTCTGCGTGCTGCCCAGGACCAGAGCCAGCGACGGGGGCGGATCGGGCAGTTCCTCCCCTGCGACCGCATAGGCCGGCTGCGCACGCCACACGCGAACGTAAGCCTTGTCGCTGGGACGCAGCCGATTCACCGTGGAAATCGATTGTTCGGGTGAGTTCGGGGTCAGCGCGATGACCTGCCGCAGTTCGGCAAGGCTGGTCTGCGTGCCGTCCGCCACGGTGAAGTAGAGCGTGCCGGGCGCTGTCCCCAGCGGAATCGTGTACTTGACGGACCGCGTCAGCTCGACGCCATTTTCGCCATCCAGCTGCGTCATCAACTCGATCGTGTCCCCTGGCTTAACTTCCTTGCGGGAAAGATAGACCTGGCCGATATCGAGCTCCTTCTTGCTGGCGAAGGACTGTAGTTGCAAAGAGACGCGCTTGAGCTTCAGCGTGTCGAAACCCGCCTGCATCAGGTAGGCGAGCGGTGTTGCAGTCGAGATGGCGGCCTGCATAGCCGAACTGCCGTCCGATGCGTAGATATTCTGCAGCCGGACCTGATCGCTGCGATTCTCGAACTCGATGGCGCCGTGCACCGAGACGCTCGATACGCCCGCCTGACGCGTGGTCGAATCGATGGCGGAGAATACGGCCATCTGCAACAGATACGGCGAAAGCAGCCGATCGTTGACGATCTGCATATGAAAGGTGTCGGCGCGTCCCGAGTCCGCGTTCACCGCGATATCCAGCGGAATCATGGCGGCGCGCTTCCCGAGCGAGCCCGCGACGGCGGTATCGCGGTCCTGTGAGATCACACCCATCAGCTCGCGTCCGGAGGATATTTTGAAGGACGTGTTGAGATTCGCGAGCAGGGCGAGCACCTCCGAGCGCGTGAACGGCAGGTCGGTGGGACCGATATCGAGGAAACGGTGACCGAAGGCGTAAATTTTATTGCCGTCGATGGCGGTGAGCGTGCCGTCGGCGCCGACGCTCATGTCGCCGGTCATCAGTTCGACGCTGATCATGGAACCAGGCTGTAGTTTCGAAGGGTCGCCCATGCGATCCTCGGGCGCACCACCGGTCGAGATTCCCTGGCGCGGCTCGAAACCCAGGTTGCGCAGTTGCGGCGCAAACTGCTCCACCGCTGCGGCACTGAATCCGCTGAGCGACAGCGGCGTTGCGACTTCGGTCATGCGAGTGTCGCCGTAGCCCGCCGGCTGGCGCGCAGGGAACCGCGAGGCCAGACTGCCCGCGGGGATCGGAGGCAGGGCAGCGCGCGCCGGCGATGGCGCGCTCGGCGCAACGTCGACCCGCAGCATTTCTTCGACAGGGCGGATACCTGCGATGGGGTCCTTAGCGTAGGGAAACGCCATGGCGACGGCGCCAATCAATTTGCCATCGATGTAGACGGGACTGCCGCTCATGCCCTGCATGACGCCGGTGTGTTCGAGGGGTCCGCCGGAGAGGCGCGCGAGGATCAGCGATTCCTTTGGGCCGGTATTTTCAAGGACGCCGAGAATCTCGACCTGAAAATCCTCCACTTTATCGCCGCTGAATACGGTCTTGCCGGTACCGTGCATGCCCGCCCGGATGTCTTTGAGGGCCATGGTATTAAGGGCGGCATGAGCGGTCGCCAGACTGATGAGCACGAATCCGGCGATGGCAGCGAATCGCATTATGCTACCAGTGTAATCCGAGTACCAGAACCGCCGAAGCCAATTTCCAGGCCAAATAGTGGACAATGGTAAGGTATGGCGATTCGTTCATGACGCCTGTACTGGCAAATCCCGCCGCACCCGCCCCGTCGCGCGCACCATTTCCCTGGACAACGGTGGGGTGGGTTTCCGCGTTGCTTGTGGCCTGCTATGGGCCGATTCTTCTTTCACTGCTGCGCATCTGGTATGACGATCCGGACATGGGGCATGGTTTCTTCGTGCCCGTGATCGCCGGCTACATTGCCTGGAAAAAGCGCGACGAGATTGCGGATGCGATACCGAATCCGAACTGGTGGGGCCTGGCGATTCTGGTGTGGGGCGCGCTGCAGCTCTATGTGGCAACGCTCGGCGCGGAGCTTTTTCTGGCGCGCACATCGTTCGTCATTTCCATCATTGGCGCGGTGTTACTGCTGGGCGGGACACGATATCTGAAGGTTTTCGGATTCCCGCTGTTCCTTTTGTTTTTCATGATTCCCATTCCGGCGATTATTTACAATCAGCTGACATTCCCGCTGCAATTGATCGCGAGCAGCGCGGCCGAGAACGGAATCAGTCTTCTGCAGATTCCCGTGATCAGAGAGGGCAACGTTCTCGAACTGTCGTCGACAAAACTCAACGTCGTCGAAGCGTGCAGCGGGATTCGTTCGCTGCTGACGCTGACGTTTCTGTCTCTGGTGTACGGGTACTTTTTCGAAAAACGGACGTGGGTGCGCGTCGTGCTTTTCTTTGCGACGATTCCCATCGCGATCGTGGCGAACGCGGGCCGCGTCACTCTGACGGGAGTTGTCTCGCAGTTCAATCCGGATCTGGCCGAGGGATTCTTTCACGAGGCGCAGGGCTGGGTGATCTTCATGGTGGCGCTCGTTATCCTGGTGGCGCTGCACCAACTCATCGTTCGTACGACCAATATGGTGCAGCGGCGGAGCGCATGACTTCACTTATCGGGAATAAATTCGTTCGCGTCCTGACGCTCGTTCTGATCGCGCAGGCGATTCTGTTTTACACCGCCTCGCGCGGAGAAAGTGCGATAAACTCGGCTCCGCTTTCCGCGTTCCCGACCCGGATCGGGCCGTGGTCGCTGCTCTCCCAGGGCATCATCGAACAGGAAGAACTTGATGTGCTCAAGGCGGACGATACTCTGACGCGGGTATACAGAAGTCCGGAAGGCGTCGCCAGTCTGTTTATCGCTTATTTCAAAACGCAGCGCACCGGACAGTCGCCGCATTCGCCGAAGAATTGTCTGCCGGGCTCGGGCTGGCAGCCATCGTCGAGCGGTACCGAGGACGTGGCGATGATCGGCGGCGAGACGATTCATATTAACCGCTATCTCGTATCCAAGGGCGAGACCCAGAGCCTGGTTCTTTACTGGTATCAATCGCACGGGCGCGTGATTGCGGATGAGTTTAAGGCGAAGTTTTACCTGATCGAGGACTCGATCCGGGAACATCGCAGCGACACGTCGCTGGTGCGAGTGGTCGTTCCGTTTCCACAGAACGGAAATGAAGACCAGATCGGCACGGACTTTGTAAAAACGTTCTACCCGGCCATCAAAGGGTATCTGCCGAAGTAAGTGGCTATGCAGCGGACGACGACGCGGCCGCCTGCGCGCTCATCGCCTTCATCTGCTCCTTCATTCTCTTATTCATTTCCTGTGGGGTAGGCTCTTCCTGGTGCGTGCCGATCATCCAATTGATTCCTTCGGGATCGGTGATGGTCCCCACTCGGTCGCCCCAGAACATGTCCGCGACAGGCATAACGCTGCTTGCTCCGAGTTTCAATGCTTTGGCGAAGACTTTATCCACGTTCTCCGTCAGCAGGTACAAAGTCGCCGGCGAGCCGCCCAGCGTTTTCGCGCTGCGTGCTCCGCGCTGTGGATTCTCGGGTGACAGCATGAGTGTGGTGCCGCGAAGTGTCAGTTCGGCGTGTACAGGCTTGCCGTCCGGGCCCTTCATGATGTCGCGTTTGGTGAAGCCAAGCGCTTTTTGATAGAAACTGACAGCCGATTTAATGTCGGACACGATCAGGTTCGCTGATACCGCGCCGTAATTTTTCTTGTTGAGCGGATCGATTTTTTTGGCCATGGGGCTCCTCGCCTGCAGTAAGCATTCTAGCGCGAACCGCATTGCCGGAAGAACAGGCCTGTTGTACGCTGATGCGTTGGACCGTTATCTGGTGGTGCTGGCGGGAGCGGGGATCGGCGGACTGGCTCGCTATGTGGCCAGCGTCTGGATCATGGCAAAATACGGGGGGCGCTTTCCGCTCGGCACTTTTGTTATTAATCTCACAGGCTCATTTTTCATCGGCGTTCTGATGACGCTGTTTACAGAGCGTTTCCAGCCGCATCCTAACTGGCGATTATTCCTCGTGGTGGGGGTCCTCGGCGGATACACGACCTTCTCCAGCTTTGAATACGAGAGCTATCAGTCGATCCGCGACGGCGCCATCGGAATGGGAATGTTGTATGTGGTGGGCAGCGTGGTATTCGGCTATCTGGGCGTTTGGCTGGGCGCATTCCTCGCCGCCCCGCGGCAATAACAAGGAGATGGCATGCTGACGAAAGGTCCCGCGAAAAAAGTCACGATCTTCATCAATGAGGACAGTCAGCACCACATGAGGGCGCTGCACGACGCGATCATGACTTTCCTCATGCACAAGGGAGTCTCCGGAGCGACGGCCACGCGCGCTTTTTCCGGATTCGGTTCCCATCAGATGCTGCACACCACTGCGATGGAGGCGTTGGCTGAGCATCTTCCCGTTCGCATCGAGTTTGTGGACACACCGGAGAAAGTGGACGAGGTTCTGCCGACCCTCTATGAGATGGTCTCGGACGGTCTGATCGAGGTGCAGGATACCAACGTTGTGAAGCACGTCCGCAAGTCGTCGAAACCTGAGCCGTCACTGCCGCACGAGAGAAAGGAAGGCCCCGCCAAACTGCTGCGCGTGTTCATCGGAGAGGCCGACAGGTGGCACGAAGAGCCGCTGCACGAGGCAATCGTGAAGAAGCTTCGCATGATGGAAATCGCCGGCGCGACGGTGTATCGCGGCATTCTCGGATATGGCGCCAAAGGTCACGAGCATAAGAAGTCGTTTTTTCATGTTTCGGGCGACTTGCCGATCGTTATTTCGGTTATCGACATTCCGGAGAAGGTTGCGGCGGCCGCGGAAGTCATCGAGGGCATGCTCGTGGATGGTTTGATCGTAATCTCCGACGCCGAAGTGGTGCGATTGGTGCGAAGTCAGGCGGAGGTGTCGGATGCGACAGGTTCAGGCCGGTAAGATACTCCGTATTCACGTTTCGGAATCGGATCGCTGCGGCGGCAAGCCGCTGTATGAGGCGATCGTTGCGAAATGCCGGGAGTTGAAGATCGCCGGGGCAACGGTTATCGCCGGACTGGAGGGTTTCGGGGCGACCGCCGAGATGCAAAAGGCGCACTTGCTGCACAGCAACCGCCCGATCCTGATCGTAGTCGTGGATACGGCGGCGAATGTCGATCGGCTCGTTCCGGTGGTGGGTGAAATGATGGACACTGGCCTGATGGCTGTTTCCGATGTTGAGACGATCCGGGTAGAGACAGGCACTCAGGGCTAATGTGGCGCACGCACTCGTGCGTGCCGTGTCGAGACTCTTCTCGACACCTGTTCCGGCGAAGGATGCCAGCGTCGGCAGCCTGGCGGCAGGCCAAAGGGCCTGCCCCACAATACCGTTCGATATAGTGGGATTGATCCCATGAGTCAAAACAGTTTTGGAGCCGCGTCCACGCTGCGTGTGGGCGGCAATGATTATCGAATTTTCCGTCTTGCCGCACTGGAAGAAAAAGGCATCGCGAATGTTTCGCGCATGCCCGTTTCGCATCGCATCCTGCTCGAAAACCTGCTGCGCTGCGAAGACGGGCGAAAGGTAAAGGCGGGGGATATTGAAGCCGTCGCGCGCGGCGGCGCGGCTGGCGAGAAGGAGATTTCCTTCATGCCGGCGCGGGTCCTGCTGCAGGATTTCACCGGAGTGCCGTGCGTGGTGGACCTTGCCGCCATGCGCGATGCGCTGGCCGCGATGGGGGCGGACCCGTCGAAAGCAAACCCGCTCATGCCGGCGGATCTGGTGATCGATCACTCTGTGCAGGTGGATGAATACGGTACGAAGAACGCGTTCAGCGTCAACGCCCTGCTGGAATTCCAGCGCAATCGCGAACGCTATATGCTGCTTCGCTGGGGCCAGACTGCGTTCCGCAACTTTCGCGTAGTGCCGCCCGATACGGGCATCGTTCACCAGGTCAATCTCGAATACCTAGCGACCGTCGTATTTCGCGCGCAGGGCGCGGATGGAGCGTGGTCGGCCTATCCGGACACGCTGGTCGGCACGGATTCGCACACGACGATGATTAACGGGCTCGGCGTGGTGGGCTGGGGCGTGGGCGGAATCGAAGCCGAGGCCTGCATGCTCGGCCAACCGATTTCGATGCTGCTGCCGCCGGTGGTCGGATTCAAGTTGTTCGGCAAACTGCCGGAAGGCTGCACGGCGACGGACCTGGTCCTGACGGTGACGCAGATGCTGCGTAAAAAGGGCGTGGTCGGAAAGTTTGTCGAGTTCTATGGCGCGGGGCTCAGCGCACTAAGCGTGGCCGACCGCGCCACCATCGCAAATATGGCGCCGGAATACGGGGCAACGATCGGCTTTTTTCCGGTGGATGCGGGGACACTGGCCTATCTGCGGATGTCGAACCGCGATGCGCATCTGATCGATCTGGTGGAGGCGTACTCGAAAGAGCAGTCGATGTTCCGCACGGACGAGACGAAGGACCCGGTATTTTCCGACACGCTCGAACTTGATCTCGCGAGCGTGGTGCCGTCCATGGCTGGTCCGAAACGTCCGCAGGACCGGCTAACTCTGGGGCAAGTGAAGCAGAACTTCCGCGATTCATTCAAAGACGCGACAACGAAGAAATCGCATATTGAGATCGGCGGGCAGAGCGCCGATATCGAAAGCGGCGCAGTCGCCATCGCAGCCATCACAAGCTGCACGAACACGTCGAACCCGTCGGTGATGATGGGGGCGGGCCTGCTGGCGAAGAAGGCTGTCGAAAAGGGTCTCAAGAGCAAGCCGTGGGTGAAAACGAGCCTCGCGCCCGGATCGAAAGTGGTGTCCGAGTACCTGGACAAAGCAGGCCTGACGCCCTATCTTGAGGCGCTGAATTTCCATCTGGTCGGATACGGCTGCACCACCTGCATCGGAAACAGCGGACCGCTGCCCGAAGCTGTATCGGAGGCGGTGAAGAAGGACGATCTGGTGGTTGCGGCGGTGCTCAGCGGCAATCGTAACTTTGAAGGGCGGGTTAATCCGCAAGTCAAAGCGAACTATCTGGCGTCGCCGCCGCTTGTGGTTGCCTACGCGCTCGCGGGACGGGTTGATTTCGACATGAATGCCGATTCGCTCGGAACCGGCAAGGACGGGAAGCCGGTTTACCTGAAAGATATCTGGCCGTCGCCGCAGGAAGTGGACGCGGCCATCCGCGCGACCATCAACGCCGAGATGTTCCGGTCCGAATACGAGAAAGCGTTCGACGGGGACAGTAACTGGCAGCATCTGCCGGTGCCGACCGGGAATGTCTACGTTTGGGACGATAAGTCGACTTACATCAAGAAGCCGCCATACTTCGATAAGATGAACGACCCGAAAGCGCCGATTGCCGATCTAACCGCCCTCCGCGTTCTGGCATTGCTGGGCGATTCGATCACGACGGATCACATTTCGCCGGCGGGTAACATCGCGGTGAACAGCCCCGCGGGAAAGTATCTGATCGCGGAGGGAGTGAAACCGGCGGATTTCAACTCCTACGGCGCGCGCCGCGGCAATCACGAGGTGATGGTGCGCGGCACGCTGGCGAATGTGCGGCTGCGGAATCAGCTTGCGCCCGGCACGGAAGGCCCGTGGACGGTTCATCTGCCCGACGGCGAGCAGATGTTCATCTATGACGCATCGGTGCGCTACCAGCAGGAAGGGACGCCGCTGCTGATCCTGGCGGGGAAAGAATACGGCTCGGGATCGTCGCGGGACTGGGCTGCAAAGGGTGTCGCGCTGCTGGGTGTGAAGGCGGTGATCGCGGAAAGCTTTGAGCGCATCCACCGGACAAACCTGGTGGGGATGGGCGTGCTTCCATTGCAGTTCGTGCCCGGCGAAAGCGCGGCGTCGCTCAGCCTGACGGGCAGGGAACTGTTCCACATCGCCGGCGTTCGCGAGGCGGTAGAAAAGGGATCGCGCGTGAAGGTGAAGGCGATCGCGGCGGACGGGTCGGCGAAAGAATTCGAAGCCGTTCCGCGAGTGGATACGCCGCAGGAAGCCGAGTATTTTCGTAATGGCGGGATTCTGCCATTCGTCCTTCGGCAACTGGCGGGGACGAAGTAAAGACCGCTCCCTCACGGTCACGGTTCGGAAAGATACAGTGCCATAATTTGGGTTGAACGTCTTTCGCCGCCCGCCCAAGCTTGCGCGAATTTTATCGCCCATCCGCGAAGAGATTGACCGGCAGCGAGGCATTCGGTCCCTTCTCACACTGCTCGACGATGCGAAGCGCCCGGTCGAGGATTACTTCGCCGATCGTTTAAATTCCCCTGCTGCCGCGCGGGCGCTCACGCTCAAAGCGCAGAACCTGTGTGTTGCCCGGTACCACTTTCTCGCCCGCAGCACGACCCTGCTCTCACGGCCTTATGGGCTCGAAGTCGATCCGCTTAATAACTGTAATCTGGCCTGTCCGGGCTGCGTTCACTCCGCCACAGTGAAGGAGAAAGGACTCTTCGACTGGCGCTCCGGAATGTTGAGCGAGGACACTTACACGGGCCTGCTGAAGCGGTACGCTCCCTACGCCATTCAGATCAGCCTGTGTAACTACGGAGAGCCGCTGCTGAATCCCGCAACGCCGCGGTTCATCCGTCTCGCGAAGAGTTATCTGCTGCGCACAAGCCTTTCGACAAACATGGCCGCGCCGCGCTTCGATGCGGAAGCCTGGGCCGCCTCGGGCCTCGACTACATGACCGTTTCGATCGATGGCGCGACCCAGCCTGTCTATGAACGGTACCGGAAAAAAGGGAATCTGGATCTGGCTCTGCGTAATATCCGCGCTCTGGTCGAGGCCAAACGGCGGCTCGGCAGGAAGACGCCGGTGATCTCCTGGCAGTTTCTGGCCTTCGAGCACAATGCGCACGAGATTGACCTCGCAACGACAATGGCGCGCCACTTGGGAGTGGATATCTTCAGGGTGGCGGCGCCTTTCGACGTGAGCTGGGACGATGCTGAAATACGCGCGGCCAGTGTGTCCCCGGCGACGCACGTTCTGAACGGCGATCCCGAGCAGATGATCGCTGAAAACTGGGATCCGTTCCCGGATGAAATCGCGGCGAATGCGATCCAGGAAGAGTCTGAGATTTCCTGGGTGAGCCGTCTGGACGGGATTCCAGCCGAAGAAATCGAGCGGCGGGAAGGCGGCGCGGGCGCGGTGTGTCACTGGCTGTACAAGAACATGGTGATGGACGCTACCGGCCGCGTGATGCCCTGTTGCGCGGCGCCGCAACCGAAGGCCGACCTGGTATTCGGGCAGTTGAACGGCGCGAGCAGCGTTGAAACAGCCAGCGGGATTTTCAACTCTTCCAAGTACCGCCTGGCGCGTCTTTCCTTTCAGGACAAGACAGCTTACAGGACTGCATTGGAAACGTCCGGACTTGATCGCGATCCCCATTGCGTGAACTGCGACTGGTACGGCGACCAGGAAATGGCGCATATCGATCGCTCTCAGGTTCAGAGTTACTTGAGGACTGCAACCAGGGGGTTATTCGACCCGCTAAGCATCGAAACGCTGAGCGGATTCTGACGAACGTTCGTTCTACTTCAGCAACGGGTCGATTTTCGCGGACAGCGACGTGATACTTTCCGTGCCCTCGAAGTCGTCGCGAATCGTTCCGTTGCCGTCGACGATGAACATGTGCGGAAAATGAACGTTCATGTTGCCTGGCGTAAGTCGCAGGTAGGACATCATCACCTGCCCTGAGTCGAAGAGAATCGGCCAGGTGGTTTTGTGGTCGGCGGCAAACTTGTTGACGGTGTCAAAAGTATCGGGCGAAGTGACGATCGAAAGGATCGCGATCTTGTCGCCGTATTTGGCTTTCACCTGAACCAGCGTGTCGGCAAGAGTGGTGCACGTCTGACATGTGGTTTGCATGAAGTCGATGAGCAGGACCTTGCCGTGAAAATCCTGTGGATCGTGCTGCTGCAAATGCGAGTCCATCAGAGAGAATCCCGGCGCGCGGCGATTGGAATAATCGCCGGCTGCGAGCAGGGTCAGAGCGAGGATCGGGATCAGGGTCAACAGCTTCATTTCTTCACAGTCTCCATGGCCGCGAGTTCACGCAGCGATTCGGTATAGGGCGCGCGCGCGACGCCCCGTTCCGTAATGATAGCGCTTACATAACGGTTCGGCGTTACATCGAATGCGGGGTTGCGAACCTCGGTGCCGACGGGTGCAATACGGACTCCGTGGACGTGCGTGACCTCGGCTGCGCCGCGTTCCTCGATCGGAATACCATCGCCGTCGGCAAGCGTAAGATCGAGCGTAGAGACCGGGGCGGCGACATAGAACGGTACGCCGTTTTCCTTCGCTAAGACGGCGACTCCGTAGGTGCCGATTTTGTTGGCGACGTCGCCGTTGGCGGCGATGCGGTCCGCACCGACGATCACGCATCCGATACGTCCGGAATGCAGGAAGTAGCCAGCCATGTTGTCGGTGATGAGCGTGGCGGGAATGCCGTCGCGCTGCAGTTCCCATACGGTGAGCCGCGCGCCCTGCAGAAACGGCCGCGTTTCATCCGCAAAAACGTCGATGTGTTTACCGGCGCCGACGGCCGCGCGCACGACGCCGAGGGCAGTGCCGTAACCGGCGGTGGCGAGGGCGCCGGCGTTGCAGTGCGTCAGGATGGTCTTGCCGTCCGGAACCAGCGGCGCGCCGTGGCGTCCGATGGCGCGATTGATCTCAATATCTTCTTCGCGGATCAATTTCGCTTCGGTGATCAGCCGGTCGCGGATTTGCTCCCAGGGCAGGTGGCGGACCGAACCATAGAGCCGCTTCATGCGTTCGATGGCCCAGAACAGATTGACCGCGGTGGGGCGTGTCGAGGCGAGCTCAGCGCAGATTTGTTCGACCTGGAAATCGAGGTCGGCCGGGTCCGCGAAGAGGACGCCCAGCGCAACGCCCATCGCGGCGGCGACGCCGATGGCGGGCGCGCCGCGCACGATCATCGTGCGAATGGCGTCCGCAACCTCGGTGTAACTGCGGCAGGTGACATATATTTCTTCGGCGGGAAGACGGGTCTGGTCGATCATGACCACGCCTTCGCCGCTCCATTGAATGGTTTCAATCATTTGATGTTTGTCGGATTTCCGTACAGAAGCACGCCCAGAAACGGCAGTGAGTTATAAGCAATGTGCACGATGGCGGAAGCGCGCGTGGATCCGGAAATGTGCCGTACGACGCCGAGCACGAAACCGACGAGCATGATTAAAAGGCCGCTTTGCCAGATGTATGCATTCTGCACCAGATGCATCGCGCCGAAAAGGGCCGAAGTCACGAGAATCCCGGGCAGCACGCCCATGGACTCGATCAGGACGGGCTGGAGGAAGCCGCGAAACAGGAGCTCTTCGACCACAGGCGCGATCGTGACGCCGAAGACGATAATCGCAATCCGGCTGACCGTATCGCTGAGCAGTTTGTCGAACGGCGTCTCCGTGTTCGGAAGGTGCAGGAGACTTCCGAGGAGAACCATCGCTATGGCCAGTGCGACGCCCACTATGACCAGATTTATCGGGCGGAAAGGCTGCGGCACCCATGCGAGCGACGGCAGCAAGGGTTGGCCATAGCGCGCAAAAAGGAGGCGCAGCGTGAAGAAGACTATCCCATAGCCGATGAACTCCGCAATCAGAAGGGGGAGGCCGAGTTTAGCGTCGCCGTGCAGAAAGCGCGTGGCGATCTGCACCACGAGGCTACCCGCGAAGACCGCGGGCAGGAAGAGCGCGGCAATGAGAAAGACCTCCGCGAATCCCCAGAAGGGACGCTCGCGCTCGGCAAGAATGACAGGCTGATCGGCGGCTGAAGAAGGGTTCAAGATACTTTCTCGATGAGCGCGGCGGCGATCAGCGGAATCATGATTTCGTGGTGTCCGGTGAGCGCGTATCCCTGGCCGCCGGAGTTTGCGTGGGGGCGCTCGACCACATTCATCCGCGGCCGGTAGTGCTGCAGAAAATCCAGATTCACCGTAGTGAAGTTGCGCAGCTCGTGGCCCAGATTGCGCACGCACGATACGGCTTTCAAAAAGACCTCCGGCATCACAACAGCCGAGCCGGCATTGATGAACACGCCGCCCTCATTGAGCCCCGCCACCAGACTGCAGAACAGACGGAAGTCGCGATGGGTGGCCGCGCCAAGCGCCTCCGGATTGGTGGACGGGTGCGTGTGCGGGGTATCGGTCCCGATGGCCACGTGGACGGTGACGGGCACGCGCGCGTGCCAGGCCTGCAGCAGAAGGCTGGCGGGGGCGTGTTCGGCAAGGGCAAAACGTTCGAGCTCGCGCCCCAGCGCTTCGCCGGCGCCGCAATTCAGACAGGTCGCGGCCGACATCGCGTCATTCCATTGACGGCCGGTTTCTTCAGCCGCGCCGAAGCGTCCGTCGGGGAGCACCGCTTCAACGTCTTCGCTGGTGGCGCCGCACAGCGCGATTTCGAGATCGTGGATCGACGCCGACCCGTTCATGGCGAAGGACGTCGCGAAGCCGCGGCGCATAAGGTCGATCAGAACGGGCGCCAGACCGCACTTGATCACGTGTCCGCCCATGGCCCAGATCACCGGTTTCTTTTGGGTTCGCGCGGCGGCGATGGCTTCGACAACGGCGCGCAGGGAATCGGCGGCGAGCAGACGCGGCAGGCTGGCAAGCAGACCGGCAACGCCCTGGCCCGGCTGGTATGCGCTGGCGAAGTGCTCCTGCCGCACCTTTCCGCCGCGCGCCGCCAGCGGTACGGTCTTCAGGGCCGACAGATCGAGCGGCGCAATGCCGTAGGCTTCGCTCATGCCGCCTTACCCGGCTGGAGCAGTTTGCGCAGAGCCTCGCCCGTGAAGCTGTCACGCGACCGCATCACCTTTTCGGGGGTTCCGGCGGCCACCAGACGCCCACCATCGTCTCCGCCGTCCGGCCCCAGGTCGATAATCCAGTCGGCCGTTTTGATCACGTCGAGATTGTGCTCGATCACTAATACAGTATTGCCGAGGTCGACCAGCCGCTGCAGGACTTCGAGCAGTTTGCGAACGTCTTCGAAGTGCAGGCCCGTGGTCGGTTCATCGAGGACGTAGAGAGTGCGGCCGGTTTGGCGGCGACTCAGCTCTTTCGACAGCTTGATGCGCTGCGCTTCACCGCCCGAGAGCGTGGTCGCCGACTGGCCAAGATGAATGTAGCCCAGCCCGACGTCGAGCAGCGTCTGCAGTTTCGGCTGAGCCCGCGGATTGGTTTCAAGAATCGGCAGCGCCTCTTCGACGGTCATTTCGAGCAGATCGGCGATGGAATGGCCTTTGTATTTCACCTGCAGAGTTTCGTGGTTGTAGCGCCGTCCGCGGCAGACGTCGCAGGTAACGTAGACGTCGGGCAGGAAGTTCATTTCGATGCGCTTCAGCCCGTCGCCCTGGCAGGCTTCGCAGCGCCCGCCCTTCACGTTGAAGCTGAAGCGGCCCGGCTTGTATCCGCGCTCGCGTGATTCCGGCAGCATGGCGAAAAACTCCCGGATGGGCGAAAACAGACCCGTATAAGTCGCTGGATTGGAGCGCGGCGTCCGGCCGATGGCCGACTGGTCGATGCGGATTACTTTGTCGACATTGGCAATCCCCGAAATATCGCCGTGCGCGCCGGGAGTTTCGTGCGAGCCGTAAATTTCGCGGGCCAGGGCGCGATACAGAATGTCATTCACCAGCGTCGACTTGCCGCTGCCCGAGACGCCGGTTACAACGATCAGCCGGCCGAGCGGGAATTCGACGTCGATCCCCTTGAGGTTATGCTCGCTCGCGGCGCTGATCCGGATCGATTCGCCGCTGCCTTTCCTGCGCGAATCGGGCATGGGAATGACGAGTGTTCCTGCGAGATACCGGCCTGTCAGTGACGCCTTGCAGGCGCGAATCGCGTCCGGAGTTCCGGTAGCCACCAATTCCCCGCCGAGACGGCCGGCGCCGGGGCCGAGGTCGACCACGTAGTCGGCTCGTTCGATCGTCTCGGCGTCGTGCTCGACGACGAGCACCGTGTTTCCCATATCGCGCAGCGCGGTCAGCGTGTCGAGGAGGCGGTTGTTGTCGCGCGGATGCAGGCCGATCGACGGCTCGTCGAGAACATACAGCACGCCGCGGAGTTTCGATCCGATTTGCGTGGCGAGCCGGATGCGCTGGGCTTCGCCGCCGGAGAGCGTGGAGGCGGAGCGGTCGAGACTCAGATAGTGCAGGCCGACGGATTCGAGGAACTCCAGACGCCGTCTGATTTCATCGGCGACGCGCAGGGCGATGGCGCTTTCGCGGGCGGTGAAACGCCAGGAGCGCGCGGTGATCAGGGCACGCGCGATCGGCATGGCAGTGAATTCGGCGATCGAGACGTTCTTTACGCGAACGGCGAGGCTCGACGGCCGCAGACGCTTGCCGCCGCAGGCCGGGCAAACGACCGGCGACATGTAATCGGTGAGCCATTCCCGGTAATCGGGCGAGGCGTCGCGATACATCTCGTCGAGAACCTTGATGATGCAGGAGAGCAGCGCTTCGCGGGTGGCGTGCGGCAGCTTCTCCCAGGGATTTTTCAGTTTAGCGCGGAGCGGACGCGCGGTCTCCTGCACCTTGTTGATGACCAGACTGGAGCCCGCGCCGGGCCCGAGCGCGCCTTCGAGCAGAGGCTGCGTCGGCTCGACGATGATTTTATCGGGATCGAACGCCCATGTGTTTCCAATGCCCGAGCACTCTTCACAGGCGCCGTATGGGCTGTTGAAGGAGAATGACCGCGGTTCGAGTTCGGGAACGCTGGTGCCGCATTCCGCGCAGGCCAGTTTCTGCGAATAGATCCGCTCTTCGCCATCGACGACGGCGATCAATACCAGTCCGTTGGCGAGTCGCGTGGCGGTGTCGATGGAAGCTTCCAGTCTTTTTTCGATGCCCGGTTTCACCAGCAGGCGGTCGACGATGACCTCAATCGTGTGGTTACGGCGCTTGTCGAGCGCGAAGTCGTCTTCGAGGGACCGGATCACCCCGTCGATGCGGGCTTTGACGAATCCCTGCCGAGCGAGCTTTTCCAGGTCTTTTTTGAATTCGCCCTTGCGTCCCCGAACGATAGGAGCCATCACGAGTAGCCGTTCGTCAGGCCGCAGGGAAAGGACGTGTTTGAGAATCTGTTCCGTCGTCTGGCGCGAGATTTCACTCCCGCACACCGGGCAATGCGGAATGCCAATCGAGGAGTACAGCAGCCGAAGATGATCGTAGATCTCGGTAATTGTGCCGACCGTGCTTCTGGGACTGCGGCCAGTCGTCTTCTGATCGATGGAGATCGAGGGGCTGAGACCGTCAATGGAATCGACGTCGGGCCGCTCCATCTGATCGAGGAACTGCCTGGCGTAGGTCGACAACGTCTCCACATAACGCCGCTGGCCTTCGGCGTAAATCGTGTCGAACGCGAGAGAGGACTTGCCGGAACCACTCAGGCCGGTGATCACAGTTAGCGAATTGCGCGGGATCTGGACGCTGATGTTCTTCAGATTATGCTGGCGCGCGCCGGAAACGGTAATATTTTCAAGCATTATTGATACAATTCACGCATTGCTTCAAGCCTTGATGAAAAATGCCCGGTTGCTCTGACTGCGCTACATCCTCGTCGCGCACCCCGCGCGGTGTCATCCGCCGGATTTTCTGCCGCGCCGCATTTCGCTGCGATAAATGCGGCGCAAGGTCGTATTATTATCGTTCGTTCTTTGCGATCTTCCAACGGTATTGCCAATGTCCTGAGTGTCACAACCGGGACGTGAAAAGACTGAAGAGTCCGGACAAGCTGGACCGGATGACGCCGAATCTGCTGCGCCGGCTACTGGTCCTGTTCGGATGCCCTCTCTACCACTGTACATTCTGCCGTTTCCAGTTCCGGGATTGGCGGCCTCTCGAGCCGAGTCGGGCAGCCCGCGTACATAAGGCGAGCTGATGCTGTTGAAGGCGGCCGGGACCGACCGCGGCAAAAGGCTGGACGCGTTTCTGCACGAGAGGCTGCCCGAATACAGCCGGTCGCGATTGCAAAGCTGGATTCGCGAAGGGCGCGTGCTGGTCGACGGAGCTACGGCGAAGCCATCCGGCGTGATGCGGGGCGCCGAGGAGATCGATGTGACGCCGGGGCGGCTGCCAGCGCTCCGGGCCGAGGCGGAAGACATTCCCGTTTCAGTTCTCTACGAAGACGCCGCCGTCGTCGTGATCGATAAGCCAGCGGGAATGGTCGTGCACGCCGGCGCCGGAGCGCATCAGGGCACGCTTGTGAATGCCTTGCTGCACAGGTTTGGCGCCCTGTCGTCGGTGGGGGGAGATTTGCGGCCGGGAATCGTGCATCGGCTGGATCGATTCACCAGCGGGGCATTGGTGGTCGCCAAAACGGACACGGCGCACCGCGATCTGGCCGCGCAGTTCGCGTCGCGCAAAGTCGAGAAGATTTATCTGGCGCTGGTAGAGGGCGCGCTCGAAGGCGCCGGCCGCATTGAGAAACCAATTGCGCGCGATCCGCGGAACCGCGCGCGAATGACCGCCAGACTGAAAAGCGGACGTGCGTCGCTGACGGACTGGGAGGTAGTGTCGCGCCATGGCGAGTTTACGCTGTTGCGGATTCGCCTGGGCACCGGCCGCACACACCAGATACGGGCGCATATGGCGTCGATCGGGCACCCTGTGGCCGGGGATCGGCTGTATGGCGCGAAGCCATCGCCGTGGAATCGGTATTTCCTCCACGCGCACCGGCTGGGATTCCGCAGTCCTGCGACCAACAAGGAGGTAGTTGTGGAATCGCCGCTGCCGCCGGACCTGCGGGCCTGGGCAGAGTCCCTGTGAACGGAAATGCGCAGGCGGAACCGACTGCGCCACATGTGGGGCAGGGGGTTCCGCCTGCCAGACTCATCCGCGCGAAGATAGAATGATACAGACATGAAATTACTGTGCATCGCCGCTTTGTGCGCGCCGCTTTGCTTCGCGCCGCTGTTGGCGCAGAATGGCGCGGCGACCGGACAGCCGGCGATACAGAACGCGACCGAATCCGACGAGGCGACGCGCATCATTCTCGACGTGACGCGCGTGAACATCCTGTTTACGGTGACGGACAAAAAAGGCCGTTTCGTGACCGACCTCGGCAAGAATGATTTCGACATCGTCGAAAACAAGAAGTCGCAGACGATCCAGCAGTTCACCGCCGAATCCGACCTGCCGCTCCGGATCGCAGTCCTGGTGGACACCAGCAACAGCATTCGCGATCAGTTCCGGTTTGAGCAGCAGGCGGCAATTCGCTTCATTCAGAGCGTTCTGCGTCCGCGCGAGGACCGGGTCATGCTGGTCAGTTTCGACAGCGCCGCCGAACTGGTGAGCGATCTGACGGGCGACATGAAAAAGCTCGAAGCGGGCGTGCAGAGTATGCGTCCGGGCGGAGGCACGGCGCTTTACGACGCCATTTATTTCGCCTCGAAAGAAAAGCTAATGATGGATCAGCCGCGCGACAAGTTCCGCCGGGCAATGATCGTGATCAGCGACGGCGAGGATACCGAAAGCCGCATGTCGCGCGACCAGGCTCTCGAGATGGCGCAAAAAGCGGACGTTGTGATCTACGCGATTTCAACCAACATCAAGCGCGACGACCTCGATGGCGACAAGGTATTGCGGTATCTGGCCGACGAAACCGGCGGGCAGGCCTTTTTCCCGTTCAAGATCGAGGATCTCGACCAGTCGTTCGAAAACATTGCGAACGAATTGCGGCATCAGTACAACATTTTTTACCGGCCCGATCCGCTCAAGACGGATGGCCTGTATCATCCCGTGACGGTGAAGACCAAAGCGCGGAAGGATCTCGTAGTGCGGGCGCGCAAAGGATACTACGCGCCAAAACTGTAGAAGAGTTTTCACAGGCTGAAGCCTGTGCTACCAAATGCAGCGAGGTGGCACAGACTTTAGTCTGTGTACTTCAGAGCGGCGAAAACGGACGGGTTTCCGTTCCCACGCGCAGCCGAGGCGTCAGAATCTGGTCCGGCGGCACCGAAAGCAGCCGAGGGCGGATGGCGATCAGCAGGTTCTCGTTCTCCTTGTCGCGCGATACCTGCTTGAACAGGTTGCCCAGCAGAGGAATGCTGGACAGTCCCCAGAATCCCGAAACACTTTTGGAATCGGAAGGATTGATGAGCCCGGCCACAACAGCCCATTCGCCGTCGCGGAGACGGACCTGGCTGGTGATTTGACGGCGGCCGATGATCGGAAGGTTGTTGACCGACCGTCCGGTCAGCACTTCAAAAGTAGAATCGACCGCGAGCGTCACTTCACCCATTCCGTGAATGTGGGGCGTGATCTTCAAAGTGAATCCAAGATCTTCGTAAGTAAACGACACGGGAGGCGTATACACCTGACTCTGCTGCCCCGCCGGGACCGATCCGGCGTATTGCGCGGTGATCACGGGATATTTTTCGCCCGAATGGAACGTGGCCGCCTGGCCCTGGGAAGCGCGCAGCTGGGTACGGAGCAGCGTTCGCTCCGAAGTGATGGTCTGGTTGAACATCGCCTGCGCCTGGGCGACGGTGAGGCCGATCAGTGTTTTGCCGCCTCCGAACGAGAACAGGCTCGTCGCGCCGGCGGGAAACGTGACCACATTGTTCAGAATATGGCCCAGATAGACGGCCTGGAAGGCGTTCGTCACGTTGAAGCCATAGTTGGAAATGTCGCTGTCGGAAACTTCGAGGAATTCGATATCGATCATGACCTCCGACCGCATGGCGAACAGCTGCTGAAGCAAAGCCTGCGCGGGCAGCGCGCGCGAGACGCGGTCTCGAAGGACGATCGTTCCGTCGGTTGAATCCCACGCCATTTTGTCGATATTGGTGACCTGCTTGACCGCCTGGGCAATTTCGGTCAGTTCCTGCGTGGTAAGCACCTGCGGGACGGGGATCGAAATGGCGATGTATTGTTCGAGATCGTTGCGTTTCGACACCGTGTCCTGAGCCACCATGAACAGACGCGGCGAGAGTGGCACGACGAAGGCCCCCGTCGCCGCTTCCAGATCGTGCAGGGCGGTCCGGTAATCGGCGCCCGTGATCTGGAACCGGATGGAGCTGCCTGCCGGGGGATAGTCGCCATCGAAGATAGCCTCCAGCCCGAAGGCCTGCGCGACCCGATTGAACAGAAAGCGCGCATTGCCATTGATGTTAAAATCCTGCACGCCCGGATTTGCGTTCAGCTCCGCAGGGCTCCGAAGCTGGCGAGCGAGAGAGTATTCGCGCGCGCTGAGACTATCGAAAACGTCGCTGTCCGGCAAGTCTTTGGGCGCCGGGAGCGTGTCCGTCCCGACGGTGGCCGGAAGTGCCTGCGCCTCAGCTGCTGCGAGCGATTGCAGCGTCGCCATTTTGGCCTGATATTTCGTGTTTTTCCGTTGCAGCGCGGAGGCTTCGGAATAGAGCAGATAGGCGTCCGCATTGTGGCCGGCTTTCTCTGCCCGCCGCGCTTTCTTCGCCAGCGCCATGGCTTCTTCCTTCGTGGAATCACCCGACGAAGTCGCGCCAAGACACAGGCCGGCCATCAAGATTGCCGCCCAAAAGCGCCGAGACACACTTCCGCCCATCAAATAATTGACGGCCGAAGCTGGTCTGGCGTGCAGGAAAGAGGACAATAGCTGGTTAATGCGTCCTTTTGACCAATTTTTGCAGCATCCGTCCACGCTGGGTGTTCCGCTCCTGCTGCTCGCCGGCGTCGTTCTGGGCGGCCTTATTGTGCGCTGGCTACTGTTCCGCGCCATTCGAAGCTGGGCGGCGGGGACCGACAGCCATCTCGACGTGCTGATCACGCAGAGCCTCCCCATCGTGCTCTGGTCGCTGATTCTCGGGATACACATCGCCACGCAGAATTCCGAGATTCCGCGGCGTTATCTGCATTACATTCCGAACACGCTCGCAGTCCTCTGGATTCTTTCGCTGACCATCGCGATGAGCCGTCTGGCGGGAAACCTCGTGCGTTTTTACGGCGGGGGCGCTGCCGGCGCGAAGAACGTGACGAGCCTGACTCAAAAACTGGCGCAGCTCCTGGTCGTCTGCACAGGCCTGGTCCTGATGCTGAAGATCGTATTTAACACCAGTCTGACGCCCATCCTGACCACGCTCGGAGTTGGTGGTCTGGCCGTCGCCCTCGCGCTCCAGGATACCCTTTCGAATCTCTTCGCCGGATTTCGTGTCTCGGTCTCCGGCCTGCTCCACATTGGCGACTACATCAAGCTGAA